>Ga0116204_1002067_pt1 | contig 10994 bp, 6 predicted proteins | sample LakKivwa52mmetaG_FD_94481 | JGI IMG/M metagenome (GOLD analysis project Ga0116204, IMG submission 94481) | Anoxic lake water microbial communities from Lake Kivu, Rwanda to study Microbial Dark Matter (Phase II) - Lake Kivu water 52m metaG | ecosystem: Environmental > Aquatic > Freshwater > Lake ... | reverse complement strand
CCATATAAGTTACCTCTCATTATGTGTATCACTTGATTTAATTATAACACAAAAAGGCCGATGTGAACCGGCCTTTATATAACTTGTGTTAAAAATTATCGAATACGTCTGAAATCGCCGACCTCAGTTTTACCGTCGAAGTTTACTTTAGTAGAACGTGCACGAATTTGTTCACGTTGAAACTGAAGATAGGTTTGTAAAGCTTGGTAGTGTTCTTTAGTAATAGGTCTTTCGACACCATCACAGAACACAGTCATCTTAGACATATTCCAGAACACATCAAATGATGGCCCTAACATCGTTGCGTATGTGGGGTCAATCATATAGGTACGTCTATTGGAACCATCTTCAAAACTAACTGCTACTTTACGAGCCGCTTCTTTGGCAGCAGTTTCTGCTGTCATGTTATTGATCAGTGAATCAAGTAATGCGATATTATCTGTTTCTTTTGCCATGATAATGTTTCTCCTTTTAGAATTTTCAAATTAAGTGAGAGGGAGTTTATATCTCCCTCTCTATTTGATTGTTAAAGTTTATTCTTGACCTTCGTTAGTTGGTGCCTTTGGTTCATTTACTGTGGAAATAGCTTGGTTGACCTTGATCACCTTAGTTGCATCCCAAGTTGCACCTGAGTAAGATGTGCTAAATACATAGACGCCACCCTTATAGGTTACCATCTGTCCTGCAACATAGCTTGCGCTAGCTTTCCATGCTGAGTATGAAATGTTTGGTAATGCTGCTATGTTGATACCAGCTACTGGTAATACGTCAGCACCGGTTGTATCAGATACAGCGTGGAAACCAAGTCCGCGTTGATCAAGAAGACCACCGTTAGCCCAAGTCATTTGTGTTGCAGTTAAGAATGCGTTAGCTGCTAAGTATGGTACACCAAACGTAACAACAACTGCTTCAGTTCTGTTGATACCGACACCGAAACCTTTGACACGAACGGCAATAGATTGACGTTGGTTGTATGGATCGAGTGCGCCAGCTTCGCCTGGTTTGTGGATGATAAGTTCTGCAGAATCATTTCTGTTTGCATGAGTAATCTTTACAAGGGCTTCATCACCGAAGAGAATACCACGATGTACTGGAAGTTGAGTGAGCTTACCAAGATCGATCGCACCGTTGACTGCTGCGATATCTGCAGTATTAGCGATGACAACAAGCGATAATGCACCGTGTACACCTGCAGTAACTGTTGCTTTACGGATACGTGCTTTCGCAGCGACTAAAGCGTCAGTTGCTACAAGGTTACCTGTAACGATATCAGTCGCATCAAGAGGAAGTTTCCAAGTGATCTTGTTATCGATCGCAGAACCGTCTTGTAGATAAGTTACAGTAGTTGCTGTAGCTTTGACAGGAATTGTTCCACCACCGTCAACTTTGAAATCTTCAGGAAGATCAAGGTAGTATACAGTACCATTTTTCTTGGTTCCGATACCAGTTGTTCCGTCAAAAACATAACGGATAACTTCTTTTGAAAGACCTGCGTCATAGTATACACCAGGATATTCAAGGTCTGGATACGCATATTCGTCCAACATAGTTGGGATGAACTTAACGTCGATCAAATCAAGAGGTTCACCATTGAGTGCCTTAAGGAACTCAGAAGGATTGACGCCGTTCAATGCCAAGTATTCTTTGACGATTGGGTCTTTAATCAAACCTTTGATAAATTCTTTTGAACAAATGTAGTTGAACTTGCCACCGATTGGATTGACTTGGAGTCTTTCCATACGGGAAGTGATGAACAACAAATCTTCAAGAACAATAGTGTCCGCCAAAGTCAACGTGTCAAATGTTTTACCATTTGCGAAATATTGGTTTGGTGAACTTAACCAAGTCTTACGTGCATAAAGTTCTTTCGTTCTTTCTGCGACGTCAACAAGGTTTTGAGTTGCACGTGCGATCACAGGATCGACAACATCCCAGTCAACTTCTGCGGTAAATTCATACCAACGACCAAAGGTAAATAGGTTGGAGATTTCGATTTCTTCATACGCTAATTTATCTGGGCTGTTAGGAATACCTTCAGCAAGAGGAGTGAGGTTTGGAGTGAGTGATCTGTATCTGCGGTATTTAACCGCCTTTTGTCCTGGTTTCAAAACTTCACTGGTTGCATACATTTGGTGTACGTGGTTTTCTGAACCCCATTCCAAAGTATTCAATAGTTGAGTTTTATAGAACCCATCAGGACTAAAACCTAAACGGTAATTACCGTCCTTATCATACAACATTGATAAGGCTGTGTTCACCGATTTCAGGTCGCGTAGTGGTAATGCTTTTTCTGCTGAACCGGATAGTGCCATAGTTTTATTTCTCCTTTAAAATGTAAGATTTGATTGTCGATGTTACCTTCGTCAGTGACTTGAACGAAATAAAAAGCCAGAACAATAAAACAAGTACATAAAATATACGTGTGTTTAGATTTGTTCTGGCTTATAAATATCCATATATATTTGCCGAAGATATATATTTCGTTCAAGACACTAACACGGTAGTCCGCAACCATCTTCATTTACAGTATAACATTTATATGTATATGTGTCAACACATTATATAATAAAAAAGGAACGAAGTATCGTTCCTTATCCTTTTTCTGTATGGACTTCGTCACCTTTACCGCGGTTGACGACAATTGTTAGTTGTTGTCCAACATCTGGTTTAGGAATTGGAATATCATAAAGTACTGTACCGTCTGGTTGAGGGCGTACAACAATGTCAAGTTCTTTTTCTTTATCCATTATTAACTACCTGATGCAAGTGTGATGTATGTGTATGAGTCTGATCCACCAGCACCTGTGTATCCTTTCACAGTCAAATAACCACCTGCTGTAACTGCAATGCCTGGAGACATTGTGATGACCATAAAAACATCACCACGTTTAGTTATATTAGCGTCAACATTATCTACAGTTGTAGGTAACGCTTGCTGGTTACCTGAAGCATATTCTGAAGGCACGCTTTCAGTTGCTTGTGTACCTAGATCGGGGTTACTTGCGGAACCATGTAATAACGCAAACGCAATTTTATTTGCTCCTACATCCGTAACAGAAATAGGACAAACAAAAGGTTTAGACAAATAACTTTTTACTGAAAAATTTGGGTGTGCTGTTACAAGCCCTACAGGTGTCGTAAAATAACCGTCGGTTTCTTTTCTACTTAAGTTTTGTAATTTGTTTCCTGTGGTGATTCCTGTTTTAAAAACTTGAACCGCCAACTGATTATATGGGAATCCAGAACCTGTCCAGTTTGCGTAACCTAACAACTCTGGATCATACTCTTTACACCCAGCAGTTAAACCTAAAACTAAAGCAGCTACAGTAATTGGCATTTTATTTTCCTCCTACGCATGTTGAAGCGTGTAACCACCACTAGGGATAGTTAACGTTCCTTGTTCTTCATAATAATACTGTGAGTCAGGTGTTGTTAGTGCTACATAAGTCAATAGTGTCGTTGAACCGATAGCAAGACCTACAAAATGGACAATAGTTGAAGCAGGTATAACTAACTGAGCTGAACCCGCACTATTAGAAATGGTCGCCCCAACAGTTAAATATGGTCCAGGTAAACCTGTAAACGGAATGTCTCCGTTTGTGATACTAAATAACGTTGACGCATGTCTTGTTGTGTTAGATAGTGTTGCGCTTGTAGGTACTGCAGGTGTTTGGCCTGTAGTCGTTACTCCAAAAGCATGTAATTTTCTACCAGAAGACACGATTGCTTTAATGACTCTCGACTTGTAGAAAGGTGAAAAATTTGCGGTGTTTGCCATAATTATACTCCTTTATAATTTATTCATGATTTGATTATACACTTGTATTATAACATAAAATTTTGTATTGGTACATATATTTAAAGAAAAAGAAGTAGAAATTTCTACTTCCTTTTACAAAAGTACACAAATTGTAATTGTACCTGTTTTATTCACTGTCTCTGAATTTGATTTTCCAGACGCCACTGTGTAAGTATTAACATTGTAATCGTAATTTAAATTAAATCCAGACGCGTATATTATATCACTACTTGAACTTCCAGCAATTGTTCCTTTACTGACACCATTCATATAAACAGTCACTGTCGATGTGTCCGTATTGGTTACAGGAATATACATAGTATTCGTACCAAAACCATCATCTAAACAATAAGGTGTACCTACTGTAGGTGTTGACGTTGTTGCTGCAATAGCAGGTTTAACTGCGACAGTGTGTGCATACCAAGTATCTGATGCCGAGAGTGTAATTGTTCCTGGATCTTCTGTGGCTACTTCAACGGATCTTTGGAATGTTCTATGCCCCGCAGATACTGTAGATGAACCGGCTTGGTAAGTCATCAATGTATAATTAGTTGGTACAGTTGTTGATGTTCTATTGTAGTCCCAACCATTCAGTGCTAACCATAATGTTTTTGCATAACCCCATGTAGGTGCTAACGATGGTGGATTAGGTGTTGTGCTTGATCCGTATGCTGTTGCTATTGCTGGAGTGCCCGACCATGTACCTGTTGTAATAGCTATGGAGTACCACGTACCTATTTCTGTTGTAGTCACCCAAGTGATTGCAGGGTTTGATTCAGATGCACCACGAGTTTTATACCATACTGCATGTCTATTTTCTGTGGTGTTTGTTGGATTAGCAAGGAGTGTCCAACCTGCAGGTGCTGACATTGTGCGGCTACCATTAAGTGAAACACCAATAATAAGTAAGTCGCCTGCTGCGTGCCCTGTTGGAAGCGTAACGGTTAATGTTAAACCTGCCGTAGTTAATGCACCACTATTAGTTGATCTAACTGTTGGGAAGTTTGGCGCATAATCCCACTGAGCGTAAAGTGTGTCCGCAGAACCATACGTTGTATTTGTTAAGGCTGTGTACGCTGTTGGGCTGATACGCTGTGTACCACCGGATGTTGCTGTGTAGTAACCTCTAAATAAATAGTTTGCTCGTGTTGGACGCATTGTTGTTGTAAATGCTTCAAGCGAAGTTCCGTACGTACAATCAATACTTGCATTACTTGCAGTCGTACCACCATTTGCGTTTAATGTTATAACGAAACTGTTCACTGTCCATTGCGCATAAAGTGTTTGGTTTGCTGTGATCGACACGGTAGTTCCAGATGTGATTTGTGTACCACCACTTGACGCTGTCCACCAACCTGTAAGAGTATAACCGAATCTTGTGACTGTCGCTAGTGTACCATAGGTGCTTGCGTACGTTACTTGTTTAGATGTTGGAGATGGTGTGCCACCGCCATTAGCGTTAAATGTTACTGTATAGTTATTTGCAGTCCATTGCGCATAAAGTGTGGTTGCTGCTGTATATGTGGTACTTGTTAAAGCAACATAAACACTCGCACTGATACGTTGTGTTCCACCTGATGTTGCTGTCCAGTAACCTGTTGTTGTATAACCAGTACGCGTTGCTAACATGTTTGTATTAAACGCTTCAATCGATGTATTATATTGTACAGAAATTAGATTATTAGAAGCTGTTGTGCCGCCGTTAGCAGTGAGTGTAATATCGAAACTGTTCGCGGTTGCTGTTTGATCTACACGGAAGTTACCGTAAGAGTCCGCAGGAATGGTTACGGTTGTGCCACTGACTGTAGGTGTACTTCCACCGTAGTCTCCAAGACGTGTAATTGTTGCTGCGTTTAATGTATATCCTGTTGATGCGCTTCGAGTAATGGTGATATTTTGTGATGATCCACTTTGTTGATATGTTGTTGGGTTAACACTCATAGACGCAACACCTGTACCCGACGAAGTAGTAATATTATACGTTGGACCAGTATACTCTGTTTGCATATCACCAAGTGTTGTGATTGTTTCGTTTGTTCCACTTGTTAATGTTGGTGTCCAATGCGCATACAATGTTTGTGCGGCTGTAATAGTAACTGTTGTACTAGACTGAACTAATGTTCCACCTGTCGCTGCAGTGTACCAGCCTGTAAATACCCAATTGGTTCTAGAGACTGTAGCAAGCGTTCCATAAGTACTTGCAAACGTTACACTCTTAGATGTTGGAGATGGTGTGCCACCGCCATTAGCGTTAAATGTTACTGTATAGTTATTTGCAGTCCATTGCGCTTGTAATGTACCTGTCGCATATCTACCAGAAACGTTCGTAGAGGTTGCGTAATCAGTATTATTTACCCAACCACCGGCAGTGGATGAAGTCCAACGCCAGTTACTAAGTGTATATCCAGTACGTGTGACCGCTCCGAATAATGTTGCAATTGTTGAAGACGTTGTAATGTTGTATGTTGCACTATTATTACCACCTGTGCCGCCATTACGATCATTAGTTAATGTATAGGTTATTAATGTCCACTTAGCATAAAGTGTAACGGCAGAACTATAAGTAGTATTTGTTAATCCGATATAGTTACCGGAAGCATCGATACGTTGTGTTCCTGCTCCTGCTGTTTCAGTATAATAACCACCGAACGTATATCCATTTCGTGAAGGAACTGTTGCACTTGTAGGGTCTAAGTAAAAACCATTAACACATGTGATACTGCTTATTCCACCACTACCAGATTGTTTGTCTAGTGTGACTGTAAATGGTGTTGCTATATCGTACTGCGCATCACCTAATGCAGTTACTGTTTCATTTAATGCTGTTGTAGTTGCAGGTTTCCAGTTTGCTGTGATTATTAAGTTTCCGTAAGGTTGTACAGATGTTGTATAAACAGGAATAGTTATTGTATCACCAGTCACAGAAGCTTGTCCGTTAGCACCACTTACTGTCCAATTCCAGAATCTAAAGTTTGTGTATGTTCCTCTAGTCATAGTTATAACAGTAGTCGTTGTTTTTGGTGTATATGTTGACACACTAGCACTTGAACCTGTACCACCATTTTGTGTTACGGAAACACTATAACTAATACCGGTGACCGTAATAGCAATCGCACGTGCACTAGTTTGTGCCATGTTACCATCACCTTGAACTTCGGTTGTTCCTCCACTACCTCCAGTTATAACGTTCACAAGATTTGTCGTTGTGTAGCTTGAGTATTGCCAACCATTAGGTATTCCTAAAGTTGAAATCTTAAAAGTTGCATTTGCAGCACGTAATTGGTACCAGTCCAAAGAATTTGTTTGTTGAGATTCCCCGTTAATCCAAACAGTTGCTGTGAGGCCTATCGTAGATGGTGTTGGATTCCAATCAAAATAAACATTATTCATTGTCCACTGTGCGTAAAGTGTAGCATTACCAACGAATGTATTTGAGTCTAGTCCATTATAAGATCCGTCACTGTTAATATACTTTGTGCCACCAGATGTTGCTGTGAAGTAACCATTAAATGTATAGTTAGTCCATGATGGTACTGTGATTGACGTAGGATTAATATCAATACCCGTAGAACCAGTGATTGTAGTTGTACCCCCTGAACCACCATTAGGGTTTAATGTAATATTAAATACAGTTTGGTTTTCATATTGCATATCACCTAAAAGTGTGTGCACATCTTCAGTTCTACTAAGTTGTAATATACTTCCATGTGCTATATCACTTTGCCCATTTGTTTCAACAGTATTTAATAAACCACTAATTGAACTAGGGTTCCAGTGTGCGTAAACAATATGATCTTTGGAAGTTCTAACAGTTGTCCCGGATGTAATTAACGTTTGTGTGTTATATAACAATGTTATATCTGCTTGTGCTAACGCTGTAGCATAAATACGAACGTCATCAATATAACCATCCATAGGTGCGTCTTCGCCACCGGTTGTGTAACCTAAACGAATAGTACCTGCCCAAGACGCCATATCACCAGTCTTCGCTACATCGATATCAAGAACACCGTTAACATAACCTTTAACACGCGCACCATCATAAGTAAGCACAAGATGATACCACACATTGCTTGATAAAGTTGTTGAACCATTTGCGAATACCCATGTGCCTGTATAAACTGCTACACGTAAAGTAGAACTTGTTACTCTTAAGAAGAATGGTCCGTTGCGTGAAATTATATTTTGAGATTTTGTAATGTCGTTTGAACGCATCCATGCCGATAATGTAATAGCTTGTGTGTCTGTTTTAAAATAAGGTAATGATATGAAATCTTGATTTGTATAACTAAATAAGTATGACGCACGGCCATTAGCATTTTGTGTTGTTGTCCATGAAGGATAGTTTGCACCTGCAGTAGCATGACGTTTGTAAGGAGAACTATCTATAATTAAACCTTCACGGCTTGTTGGTGTGTAAGGAGTTGGATTATTTTTTTGTTCAAATTGGAAGTCGTACATCCATATTTCATTTGTAGAATATTCATAACTTTCTAAACGAACGTTCACACATTCAGCATGAAGTGTTACTGTACGATACGCGTAATACCAACCATCTGATAATGTATCACGGAACGATGAACTGTACCAACCATTTTCTTGAATCTGAGAACCGCCTGCTCTGTATTGTCTTAAATAGAATAAGTTAGCAGATGGGTTATTATTAGTATATTTAATAAAGGCACTCATACTATACGCTGTTGAAGGAGATACTGAAATCAAATTATTGTTGTTTGTGTTTCTCCATTTCACACCACCCGATGCACTATAAACAGATGTCATATATACAGCTTGTTTACCATTAGATAGTGTTGTATATGAAGATGAACCTGTCACAACAGGTGTGCCCCAAGCAAACCAAGTAGGCTGGATACCACCGGAAATGTTTGTAGTGGGTTCACCACACGTATCAAAGGTGTAGTGCATGATCTTAGCTTGCGCGATCTCTTTGATTTCGTCAACAGATAATACTTCATTGTAAATTCTAACATCGTTTACTTTTCCATAAAAAGGATACCACGTACTGTTTATACCATCACCAATTGAAAAAGGTAATAACCATCCTGGTGACATTGTTCCAGGTTGTGAAGTAGATGCCTTCTCGACACCATTAACAAATATTTTCATATAAGTACCATCGTATGTTGCAGTAAAATGGTACCAAGTGTTGTTATTAAATGTTTCAGAAGTTATACAAGTTCTTTGAGTTCCATCAACAGAGTTAGACCAGAACAATTGACCGCCGGCTCTAAATGAGAAATACGGTAATCCCTGCCCCATGAACATGTTGTACTCATTTTGTGAAGATGTTCTATTGATCCATGCTGTATATGTGTACGCGTTAGTACTTAAATAACTATTGAAATTTACGGTGTGTATGCGTGTGTTTGCAAATGTATAGGATCCACCTATCTTACCTTCAGTGTTTGTGGTTGCTCCTTGTAAACTACCGTTTAATTTGTTGCCACTAATATCGTTTAGATTTCCATCTAGCGGCCAATGAGCTATAATAGTAGGCGTTTCGTGTGTATCGAAGTTATTATACCAACCTAAAAATTTCCAGTTTGTTTTAGAAACTGTAGCCAGTGTGCCGTAAGTACCACTCCATGTAACTGATTTAGATGTTGGTGATGGTGTTGTACCATTACCTTCAAACGTTAATGTATAGGATTTCGCAGCACGTGTTTCATTAATTGTTTCTGTGCCAACAACTGTTGTAGAACCTTTAGGCCAACTATAATCCCATTCAGTTGTATCAGCGGTACCTATAGGTGCTGTTGAAGTTGAACCATAATTAAGTGTTTCAACTAACGCATTACTGCCTGAGTAGAATTTCCATGTAATTGTATACTGTTTAATTACACGTGTTTCATTAATGTTTTCTGTACCGACAACAGTTGTAGAAGACTTAGGCCATGAGTAATCCCATTGTACATCATCTGCTGTACCAGCAGGCGCGTTAGAAATGGAACCATAAGTTAATGTTTCTTGTTTTGCAACAGCTCCACTAAAGAAATACCATGTGATTGTATAGGATAATAGCGTTCTAGTTTCCGTAATGTTTTCTGTACCGACAACAGTTGTTGATGCTTTAGGCCAATTATAATCATACTGTGCTGTGTCCGTTGTACCAGTAGGCGCATTAGAAGTAGAACCATATGTGAGTGTTTCTCTCTTAGCGTAGGTTTCACCACTCTGTCCATAACGATACCATGTAACTGTATAAGATTTAGTAGTTCTTGTTTCAGTAATATTTTCTGTACCTGTCACAGTGGTTGATGATTTAGGCCATTCGTAGTCGTATTGATCTGTGTCTGCTGTACCTGTAGGTGCGTTAGATGTTGCGCCGTAGTTAAGCGTTTCGCGTTTAGCATACGTCTCACCACTTTGACCGTAACGATACCATGTAATTGTATACGACTTAATCGTTCTCGTCTCGGTAATTGTTTCATTACCAGAAACTGTTGTAGAAGATTTAGGCCATTCATAATCATATTGTGCTGTATCTGCTGTACCTGTAGGTGCGTTAGATGTTGCACCAAAAACTAAGTTTTCTGTTTTAAGTGTTGCACCACCATACGCTTGCCATGTAATTGTATATAAAACAGCAGTCCACTGAGCATATAATGTCACATCACTTGTGAATGTGCTATCTGTTAAAGCAACGTAAACACCCGCGCTATTAACTATTTGAATGCCTCCTGAAGCTAACGTGTAATAACCATTAAAATTATAATGTGTTCTGGTAGGAGGTACCACAGAAGAAGGTGTAATAGAGAAACCCGCAACAGTAATAATACTGTCTGTTCCACCAGTTCCTGTTTGTTTATTTAACGTGATAGTTACAGGATGTACAACATCAAGTTGCATATTTCCTAATGATGTATTCGTTGTATTTAATAAGTCTTCAGCTACACCATGTTGAGAATGTACACTTACTACCTGTGTTGTGTAAAGTTCTTGTGTTATAGCAGATACTAAACTATCTTTAACATATTGTGTAAGTTCATTTACAGTATCTAGTGTTTGAATAATTGGTAGTACACCAGGGTTTCTTACATAACTTAATGCTCCTAAAGTTGTGTGTATGTCTTCGGTTCTGCTAAATTGTTTTATATTTCCATGAACCATATCACTCTGTCCACTTGATTCAGTAGTGTTAAGTATTCCATCAACTGTAGCGTCTTTTATGTAT
>Ga0116204_1002066_pt1 | contig 10995 bp, 7 predicted proteins | sample LakKivwa52mmetaG_FD_94481 | JGI IMG/M metagenome (GOLD analysis project Ga0116204, IMG submission 94481) | Anoxic lake water microbial communities from Lake Kivu, Rwanda to study Microbial Dark Matter (Phase II) - Lake Kivu water 52m metaG | ecosystem: Environmental > Aquatic > Freshwater > Lake ... | reverse complement strand
TCCTGGAACTGATAAACATCAAAAGTACTTAATGAAGATGGGATTTGAAAAAGAAGTTTTGAATAACGAAACATATTTCGTTAAAGAAATTCATTAATTGTTGAATTTTCAAGTTGAGAATATTAAAACATTTGATATAATTATAAAGGGCACACCGAATAAAAGCCTCCTATAAACAGGAGACTTTTTTATATTTTAGGAGGATAAAATGGCTAAGTATATATTTGTTACAGGAGGGGTTGTGTCTAGCCTTGGAAAAGGCATTACTGCATCAGCGATTGGACAGCTTTTAAAGAGTAGAGGATTAAAAGTTTTTATGCAAAAATTTGATCCCTATATTAATGTCGACCCAGGAACAATGAGTCCCTATCAACATGGAGAAGTTTTTGTCACAGATGATGGCGCAGAAACAGATTTAGATTTAGGACATTATGAACGTTTCATTGATGAAAACTTAAATAAACACTCCAGTATTACAACAGGTAAGATCTATCAATCAGTTTTAAAAAGAGAACGAAGAGGCGATTATCTAGGAGCTACCGTTCAAGTTATTCCTCATATTACTGATCAAATAAAAAAGAAACTTATCGATGTAGCAAGACATTCACAACCAGATATTGTTATTACAGAAATCGGTGGAACAGTTGGGGATATCGAATCCTTACCATTCTTAGAGGCTATTCGTCAAGCAAGACGTGATTTTGGATATAACAATACCTTATACATTCATACAACGCTTGTTCCCTATTTAAAAGCAGCAAACGAGATTAAAACGAAACCTACACAACACAGTGTTAAAGAACTAATGAGCCTAGGTATTCACCCAGATATCATTATGCTAAGAACTGAGATGTCTATCTCAGATGAACAAAAAGAAAAAATAGCCTTATTTTGCGACGTAGAGCGAAATGCTGTTTTTGAATCTTTAGATGTTGATGTGCTATATGATGTCATTAACAAACTATATGATCAACACGTTGATGATTGGATATTAAATCATTTTAAATACGAAAACATGAAAAAAGCGGATGTTACACCATGGATTAATCTAGTGGATCGCATTCGTCATTTAAAAGAAGAAGTTCATATTGCCTTAGTAGGTAAATACGTTCAACTTCATGATGCATATCTTTCAGTAAGTGAAGCATTAAAGCATGCGGGATATTATCATAATCAAAAAATAATCATACACTGGATTAATGCAGAAGATGTGAACACATCAAATATCGAAAGTATTATGAAAGATTGTCATGGATTGCTAGTACCAGGTGGATTTGGTAAGCGAGCAACTGAAGGTAAACTTGCAGCTATCACTTATGCAAGAGAACATCTCATTCCATTTTTTGGTTTATGTTATGGTATGCAACTTGCTGTTATCGAATATGCAAATAATGTATTAAATCTTAAAGGAGCAAGTTCAACAGAAATTAATCCACAAACCCCACATCCTATCATATCGCTTCAAAGAGGACGAATATCAGATGAGGATTTAGGTGGAACTCTTAGATTAGGATTATATGATTGTGAAATTAAGGAACAAACCCTTGCTTATCAAGCATATCAACAAAAACTAGTTAAAGAGCGTCATCGTCATCGCTATGAATTTAACAATAATTATTTGGAATACTTTGAAGATAGTACGATGGTTCTATCGGGATATAACAGTGAATATCATTTAGTAGAAATGGTTGAACTCAGTAACCATCCATGGTTTTTAGCCGTTCAATTTCATCCAGAATTTTTATCTAGACCACTAAGACCACACCCTCTTTTTAGAGATTTTATTCAAGCAGCAAAAAAGTATCGAGATAAGTAATTCATAAAAACGATTACACGAGATGATTTATTGCTAAAAGCAATACTTTGTAATATAATAGATATGTTAAAAATTCAAAGGAGGAATTTACATATGTCAGTCGTATCAGCAAAAGAAATGCTACTTAAAGCTAGAAAAGAAGGCTATGGTGTAGCACAAATTAATATTAATAATCTTGAATGGATTAAAGCAGTTTTAACTACAGTAGAAGAACTAAAATCTCCTGTTATTTTAGGTGTATCTGAAGGTGCAGCTAAATATATGGGTGGTTATCGTAACGTTATGGCAATGGTAAGAGAACTTGATGTTTTCTATAAGGTCTCAGTTCCAGTTGCTGTTCATTTAGACCATGGAACCTATGAAGGCGCATATAAAGCTTTAGATGCTGGATTTACATCCATTATGTTTGATGGGTCTCATTATCCTTTTGAAGAAAACTTAGCTAAAACAAAAGAAATAGTTGCAGCATGTCATGCAAAAGGTGTATCAGTTGAAGCTGAAGTTGGATCTATTGGTGGTGAAGAAGACGGTGTTGTAGGTATGGGTGAAGTTGCAGATCCAAAAGAATGTGCACTTATTGCAGCTACCGGTGTTGATATGTTTGCTGCAGGTATTGGTAATATTCATGGTAAATATCCAGCAAATTGGCCAGGACTTCGCTTTGATGTTCTTCAAACAGTTGCTGATGTTACAGGTGGTGTACCTCTTGTATTGCATGGAGGAACAGGTATTCCAGCTGATATGGTTCAAAAAGCTATTTCAATGGGTGTATCTAAAATCAACGTCAATACAGAATTACAATTAGCCTTTGCAGCAGCTACACGTAAATATATCGAAGAAGGAAAAGATTTAGAATCAAAAGGATTCGATCCAAGAAAACTTCTTAACCCAGGTTATGAAGCAATCAAACAAGTCATTAGAGAAAAATTAACGATGTTTGGATCGGTTAATAAAGCATAAAAGGAGAAAAAGAGTGAAAGACGAAAGAATTTATCATGAGTATGCAAACTGGAAAGTAGAACATTATGAGTTATTTAAATACTTCGCTGAAAGCGACTCAGGACTATTTATTCGTTTTAAACATGTTTTAGAAATCACTGATTATTTTTATGATAAATTAATTGATGATATGTCTTTTTCTGAAGATGATGACTATATATTTGAATCTGGTTTTAATTATATGTATGATCAAGTAGATGTGATTGATCATTTGCTTGAAAAATCATATCAACGTAATTTTGCTGAACTTGAAAAACATTCGAAAGATGTCACATTATTATTAACTTCTATCGATTTTCTCAACGAGCTAGTGAGTATAGAAAATTCAAAGGTAGAAGATTTAGAAAAAATGAAAAATTTTGAAGAAGAAATTCTAAAAATCATCGAAAATAAACAAGAAGTCCCTAAAGAAAAGTTTACAGAACTTGATCATTTATCAAGAGAAATATTTAGTAAAATGGATGAAGATTATTATCCTACATATAGTATTTTCTTAGATATTGCAGATGAACTAGGTCTTTTGTAAAAGATAAAAAAGCCAACATATGTTGGTTTTTTTCTTTTTATAAAGTAAAATGTAATAAAGGGTTATATAAAGATAGACAAGGGGAATAACATGAGAAAAATATGGCTTGTCATATGTTTAATTGCACAAACTATTTTTTTGCTTGCTTGTCAAAGAATTATGCCATTTACTCAACTCGATTCCTCTATCACCGTTGAAGGACCCATTGAAATATCAATTGATGGAAAAGATTTTGTTAAGACACTAACGGATTCCCACTTTGATCAATATTTATCAAGAAAGTATCCATCATTTGAATTTATACCCGTCACCACTCAAACAGGAACTAGTCCATTTTATCTAGTTGATGAAGACAAAATAGAAGTGACAAACAAAGGATATTTAGAAATACCTATCTATATTCGCTCAACAGATATGGCAACAGTTCAATGGAAGAGTGCTTCTTTGAATAGCCTACCCATCCCATGGATTTCAGAATGTGATTTTATTTCTGGAGTCAATGAAGTTTTAACAGGTGAAGAATTAAAATCAACTGTCTCAAATGCTATTCGCATTTCGATCGAAGGCGAGATTGATGAAGAAGAAAGCATAGTTGTTTATGAAAGACCTTCTGGATATCATCATAACAATGTTTTAAATAATGGTGGTAATTTATCAAATAATGGAGATGGAAACCCAGGATATTTATCTTATCATAAATCACTTTATGGATCACTTTTGTTTGGTTCAGATGAAGTAGTTGTCCCAGCAACTGTTACTGAAATTAGAGAATCAAATAACATTATGCTGACAGATCTAAAACCTGTAAATGAGTATTACATGAGCGTGATCACTATTCGTATTTGGGTCGAAAGATGGGATCCTGATAGTTATCCAGCGATATTAAATCAAGATTTTTCTTTATCTTTTGTCTTTGTTGGTAAGAGAAGTTGAAAACCAATCAATAGTATCAGATAATGTGCTTTCGAATGGAATGAGTTCATCAAAGAGATGAACTTTTCTTTTTGTAGAATCATAAGCATCATTTTCCGTTAATGATTTAATCATAAGAACTGAATATTTTCGATAAAATAATACAGAAATATAAGCTAACCAAATAGGGATCGTAAGGATCGTTTTTTTAAGCTTACTTATAAGCTCAATATTTTCATACAATTGATGAATGGTTTGATGATAACCTGAAATAATAATGTGTTCATTTGTTTTCAAGAATGAGGAAAGATATATAGCCTTAGATACATCTCTTACATCAACAAAATTGTATCCACCTCTTATGGAAAATAATAAACGGTGACTAAGCATATGTTTTATTTCTTTCCCCACTTGAGAAGGTTTAAAATCATAAGGTCCTATGACTGCAGATGGATATAAAATGACGCCATTTAATCCTTTTTTGAACGCTTGATCGACATATTGTGTAGCTAACCACTTACTCATTTGATAATACGATTTTTTAAAAGCAATCGATTGAAAATCAGTAGGCTCAGCAATCAATCCTTTTTTAGACTTTTGAATAATATCTACGGAGCTTATATAAATTAACTTGCATTGTTTTCTTAAACATATTTGAGTGATTCGTTTCGTGAGCTGAAGATTGGTTCGAAAAGTATCCATTTTTGCATCATTAAATAAATTGATATACCCAGCAGCATGAATAACAGTATCAGAGAAATTGATACATGAATCTAAAAAGGATTCATCAAAAGATGAACTTACCTTAATATCGATATCTAATCCCTCAAGGGATTGATCTATTTTTCGAACCAAGACTCTTACTGGTAATTTTTGATCAAGCAAATATCTCACCGCATTATTTCCAATATGACCCGTCGCACCTGTAACAATATACATTTCATATACCTCATTGTTTTTATTATAACAAAATTCATGATATCCTATTATCAATATAAGAGGTGAGTTTATATGGATTATCAAGCACATATTAAAATGATGAGAGAATATTATTTAAGTGGAGAAACACTTAGCTATTCTTATCGCTTAGATGCACTTAAAAAATTAAAAGAGACAGTTATATTGCATCAACAAGAAATTTTGGAAAGTCTCAAAGAAGATTTAAATAAGTCGCATTTTGAAGGTTTTTTAACTGAAATTGGCATCGTCATACTAGAAATCAAAGATGCGATTAAGCATTTAAAAAGATGGATGAAAGTTAAAAAAGTTAAAACACCACTCACGCTTTTTAAAGCTAAAAGTTATCTATATCCAGAACCCTATGGTGTTACACTTATCATGTCACCATGGAATTATCCCTTTCAACTTGCTATTGCACCACTTATTGGGGCAATCTCGGCTGGAAACTGTTCAGTTCTTAAATTAAGCCCAGACTCTCCCCATACGTCTTTAACAACTAAAAAAATGATTGAATCTACATTTGATCCATCATTTATCACGGTGTTAACTGGAGGATTAGAAGAAAGTAAAGAGATCATTAAACAACGATTTGACTATGTTTTCTTTACAGGTAGCACACATGTTGGAAGAATCGTAATGATGGAAGCTAGCAAGCATTTAACGCCTGTTACGCTTGAATTAGGTGGAAAAAGCCCATGTATCATCGATGAAAGTGCAGATTTAAATCGTGCAGCTAAACGAATTGCATTTGGTAAATTTGTTAATGCAGGTCAAACATGTATTGCACCAGACTATATATATGTTCATGAAAAGGTTAAAAATCTATTTATTGCTGAACTAAAAAAATGGATTACTAAGTTTTTCGATCAAAAAGCTATTGAAAAAGATGATTATCCGAAAATCATAAACCAAAGACATTATCAAAGACTGATTTCACTTATTCCAAAAGATAAAGTAATCTATGGCGGAACATATGATAAACAAAAAATAGAACCAACTCTTCTTGATGGTGTAAACAGACAAGATGCGATTATGAAAGAAGAAATATTTGGTCCTATTTTACCTATTATTTCGTTTAATCATATTGATGAAGTCATTAAAGATTTGAAAGTTCAAGAAAAACCACTTGCTATCTACGTATTCACGTTAGATAAGAAAAACGAAGAAAAATTACTTCATTTACTTTCGTATGGTGGAGCAACCGTTAATGACACACTCATGCATGTAGCTAGCGGATATCTACCATTTGGAGGGGTAGGTGAAAGTGGAATGGGTTCTTACCATGGTAAGATGAGTTTCGATACATTTACACATTACAAATCGATTTTAAAGCGATCAAATAAAATCGATTTAGATTTTCGATATCATCCATATACACATAGGAAGAAAAAAATAGTTGATTTGTTTATGAAATAAAAAAAGGGTATGCAGTTTGCATACCCTTTATACTTAATAGTTAGTTAGATTCTACCAATCTAAATTCGATAGGTATATAGACATAATTGTCATAAGAACCTAATAAGTAATAATATGTTTGGCCTTCTTCTAAATAATACATGAGATAGAAGTTCAAGTATGAAGAGCCATCATCATCTGAATCGATAAAATTCATGTCCCCATCATATAATGAAATATATGGATCATAACTATCATCATCAAATGTTGAGAAAATAACATATACTCCACTTACTTCTGGTACAAATTGTAACCAAATATCATCTTCACCATAATATATGTCAGAAACAAAATCATTATATAGGTGCATATATTCATCTGGCGAGTTTCCACCATCGTCAAATAATCCTTCAAGAATTGAGGAAACAATCATCATCATATCTTCAATACGTGTTTCATCATCGTATGTTAATGCACTAAAGTTAAAGTCAGCTATATCTTGAAGTTCATCAATAAATCCATTGACTTCAGTCAACACAACAGATTTCATCGCATCAATTTCTGAAATATCTAATCCATGAAGTGCCATCATGTCGCTATCTTTTAGAATGTCATCAAAAATGATTCCAATGGTAGTTGTAATAAGCGCTTTATTAGCAGTTGTTAAAGCACCATCTATAGCTACTATACCTAATAGCATAGCTTTTACTTCAGAAGCAATATCATCATTTGCTAAAATTGCATCTACATTCATAGCAACTGCTGCATTAACGATTGCACGTTCTAGTGTGATGATATTAGCGATAACTTGAGCAACATCTGGTAATATGGATTCAAAATCAGGAATTTCAAATTCCATTACTTCCATAGCTCCCATTGTTCCAACACTCATACCACCATCATACATTGACATCATAAGAGCAAATGTAACAGGAAGTCTTAAGAATTCAAGAATAGTAAGAATACCTTCTTGATCAAGTTCTCCAAAAATAGCTGTGTTATAGTCTACAAACAGTGGAAGTAGATCCTCAACAATAGCAGCCATACCTTCTTCAGGAGTTTCAAATCCTGATTCAACCATTTCAAAGAACACATATAGTAATTGAGCTTGTGAACTGATTAATTCATCAATCACATTTTCACCCATAGTAGCGAATAAATCCATTGCAGCTTTAATCGTATCATATTCTGCTTTGTAAGCTTGTAGCATTTCAATGATAGCTTCAGCACCTACGCTCATGTATGGATCATTTTCAATTTGGAAAATCACTTGATCAATAGCGAGAACAAATAATTCTTCTAAAGCTTCATCTTCCATGAGTTCATCAAAATCAGCAAATAATGCAGCTTGATCATTTTTAAAATCATCGATATAAGTTAAGACGTAAAGAACTAAATCAACGCCACCAGTAAAATCTGGAACCATACTAGATGAAATATCAGATATCATTTGTTGAATATCATCAACAGTTTGAGCATCAACTGAACCAATGAATTCTAACATGATAGTGATTTCAAGGTGAGTTAATTCACCCATGAAATCTGCATGAACGATATATCCGGATACATCTTCACCAGTCATTGCACCTGTGATGTACATTAAAGTTGAATATAAGAATGCAAAATCAGTGACTGAAGGAAGATTGTCTTGTAGGATACCTACGATTTCATTTTTAATAATAATCATTTCAGCAGTTGTTAACGCATCGCCTTCAATCGCATCATCAAATAATCCAATGACATTACTTGATAGTGAATCTTTAAATGTCATTAAGAAATCAATGATGATTTCTAAGGATTGAATCGTTATAATGCTATTGTCTTCAAGAGCTTCAATCATAGCTAACGTTTCTTCTGGACTTCCAAATTCATATTCGATTTCGTTTTCATATTGCATTTCTAAAGAAACAAGTAAGAGGTGATAAATAATGGTTGCAGCCGCATATGGATTAACATCATAAGTGTCAAACATTTCCATTTCAGTCATTAAAGCACTTAGATTTTCTGGTCCACCACCAGCTGACATCATTTCATTTAATTCTTCAAAGAATCCTAAAGCATTTGCTTCTGTCATATTGATGCTTGAAGTTGCTTCAGCATAAGCATTGGCCATAAGTAACTGTTCTTGATAATTTTCAAATTCCCAATCGTATGCAAAATCGTTACGAGTTAAGGAAGTAGACGTATATGCTGGGTCCATAAGAGCCAGTACGCCTTCAGCGATTACTTCTGGGTCTGATAATGCAACAACTGTGTAATTAACAGCAGTAGATGGTAAGGATTGACTATCGCCTTTTACAGTAACAACTGTAATAATTCGCGTACCAACCAAAATGTTTTCTTCTGTTAAATTAAGTGATGTACCATCACGTACTTCAACTGGACGCTGATCAATGTAAACGATATAATAATCAGCTCCACTTACAGCATTCCATGTAAGAATGCCTTCATCAGATATTTCTACGTTAGTTGGAGCAGTGATGTTGGTATCTATTGTTTTATCACCGCAGGCAACGAGTGTAAATACTGAAATAAGTAAAAGCAATAAACCTAAAACTTTTCTCATAATTCTCCTCCGATTATGTGGTTCTAACACCACATCTTTTTCTTACTGCTACAGTCAAATCAATCATTCCCCGGTGTTTTTAACAGATTGAGTTGCTATAGTTTTGAACAATATTTAAAGATTATCTTAATTATACATCAATTTAATAAATGAGACAATTTTATGGACTTAATTTATCTATAATCAACGGGTAATAGATAAATATTGATAAAAAATTAACCTTTTCACGATGTGTACCTATTTATTACATATAGATGACTAATATATTTTTAAAACATCTTGAATTTGGATTGATTTTGTTTTAATTATATAAACACTCTTTGTTATAGTAAACAATATTACAACAAAAATGGTTCCTAAAACAAGTGAACTTTGAGTTAAACGAACAGACTCATATTCACCAAAGAAGATAATAAAAGATTCAAGCTTTTGTGCTATTAAAATATAAGAAATCAGAGTAACAAAAAGAATGACAAAAATAAAAATTAAACTTTCATACACTTGAAGAAGAACCATCTTTTTATGAGTATAACCTAATACATATAGTTTCCCATATAAAGATTTCATCTGAGAAAGTAATAATGCTGAATGGTTAATAATAGATAGCACAAAACACAATAAGATGACGATAATAATCATATTTAAGTATTGGGTTGCTTTAACCATCTCGCTAGATAAAAGTTCAACTGTAGCTTTATAATCAATGACATATATAAGTTGACTGCTATAGGCATCAAGTAATAAATCTTTTAGCACGTTAGGTTGATCTGCTGCATTTACAAAGATGGTATTTGGCTCTAAAGACTGATATTCATCTAAAAATGAGATGTTAGTAAATGCTAAGTTTCCTAATTGTTTTTCAAAAAAACCACCGATGACAAATGAAACATTAGGAAATTCGCTACTTAGATAAAATTCGATGGTATCGCCTATTTCTTTATCATACAACTTTTGATATCTTAAGGGCAGAAGAATGGTTAATGTATTTGATTCTAGTGATGCATACGATAATGAATCAATGTCTAAATTAAAAAAATCATCTATGTCATGTGGATTCATTGACACTAAATCTCTAATGGCATCTTCTTTATCAATTAACGATACATCGTGAAATAGACCAACCTTGCTTGTAGCACTCACCTCAGGTATATTTCTTATTTCTTCATAAATTTGATCATAATCATTTAAGATGTTTGCGACTACAAAATCAAGGTTGTACTGATTTTGATAATCATTTTGTCGTATGTTCATATAGTCATTTGCTAATATAAGTAAAAAAATACTTAGTGATGAAATGAGTAATACTGATAGGTATTGATAAAAGGCTTTTTTTGTCAATAAAACTTTCAAATGAAGCATAAAGATAAAAGGCTTCTTTTTAATATTCAACCCTTTTGTTAGTATTTTTATAAGAAATGAACCACATGTCAATAGAAATAATAAGATTAAAATGATTTGAAATGGAGCAGCAAATATACCTAGAATTGTTTTAACAACATGTAGATTTAAAATAAAATATAAACCTATTGTTGTTAAAGAAATAAACCCATCAAAAAGAAGTGTTTGTTTTAACTCATCTTGAGTGTCTTGTGTTTGTTTTATAACGGATTTCTTATTGAATTTATTAAAGAAGATAAGAGCTGTTGAGAAAAGAATAACTAAAGATAGACATAATACGATAGCTATATTGATTAAAGGAACAACATAAGTAATGGGAGAACCCAAAAACTTTATTCCATAAGAGATTATTAACTGAGTAACCACTGCAGCGCTTAAAAAAGACATGATAAAGAATACAAACACTTCAAGAAGTATAATCAT
>Ga0116204_1002061_pt1 | contig 11008 bp, 13 predicted proteins | sample LakKivwa52mmetaG_FD_94481 | JGI IMG/M metagenome (GOLD analysis project Ga0116204, IMG submission 94481) | Anoxic lake water microbial communities from Lake Kivu, Rwanda to study Microbial Dark Matter (Phase II) - Lake Kivu water 52m metaG | ecosystem: Environmental > Aquatic > Freshwater > Lake... | reverse complement strand
CGCGTATGTCCTGTATAATCTCTTGTGAGTTGAAAGTCATGGCGTTTCTCCTGAAGTCGTTTGCTCAAACTCACTTTACCAGAGTGATGCTTGACTTTCAACTAAAATGAAACGCACCCAAATGATAATTTGCCAGGTCGATTTTTCTGTGCCGCGGAGCCAGAAGCAAAAGTGTGCCGTTTGTGGTGGTGCGTAGTCCCTTGCAAAGCGCCAGCCTGTCATTATCCGCCATCTCAAGGTCGAGGACGATGAGTGTTGGTGCAAGCAGGCGCGAAGTTTGCACTGTGTTGCGAGGCGTGCGTTCAACGACTACGCGGCAATTCTTCTGCTCGAAAAGAGTTTCCCATACGCTGACCATTTCAGCATCCTGTGAGGCGATCAAGACGATATGCAGTTCATTGATGTTCATGGTAGATCTCCATGCGATCATTGGGCTTATCCTTTTCATCTGCTTTATTCTTTAGTGGACAAAGGAGATAAGAACGGGTTGGTACTTTTGTACTGTTTTATAAAAATATCCTTGACGTTGATCTGGCTTGCGTGATAAACTCTCAACCGCTTGAAGAAAGCAAATTTTTTGAAAGGAGGCGCACGACCCATGGTTATGTCCAAGTTCTACATCATTTCCGCTCTCGCTGGCTTCGCTGCTGGCGTTGATAGCCGTAGTGCGCCTGTTCGTCGGTAGGTTCTTTTTCGCAACCTTACGACCACGGCGCCCAGCCCGTGGTCGTTTTTCTTTAACCGTCAAAAGCGGTCACGGGAGCCATCCTCTTGTGACCGCTTTTTGTTTTACCGAAGGAAATAAACATCATGTTTGCTATACAAACCCAACTTTTTGAAGCGAAGGATGTCCGTTTCGGTCCCATCGACCATGAAACGCACCCTGACATTGAATCCCGCTGGACACATGATGACGAATTCATGCGCCAGATGGAGTTAAAACCCGTCCGACCGCTTTCTCCCGCGATGGTAAAAAAGCAATATGAAGCCATCGAAAAAGAGATGGAGGAACAGCGCGACCTGTTCTACTTCACCATCCGCACCCGCGAAGAGGATCGTTTCATCGGCATGGCGTCTATCGAATATGTCGATTGGACGAACGGCAATGGCTTCCTCACTCTCGGCATCGGCGAACCCGCTTTCCGCCGCAAAGGCTACGGCACACAGGCATTAAACATGCTGTTGCGCTACGCCTTCGGTGAGCTCAACCTCTTCCGTGTGACAGCGGTGGTACCTGCCTATAACGAAGGTGCGCTGCGTCTCTTCCACAAGTTTGGTTTCGTGGAGGAAGTCCGTCGCCGCAAGGCATTGCATCGCGACGGGCAATTTTGGGACATCATCGGCTTGGGCTTGCTCAATGCCGAATGGCAGGAACAGGATCGGGCGTAGGGCGAAGCGATGAAAGATCTTTATCGTGGAACCCTCGTCCGCCTGTCTGCTGCTGACCCCGAAGAACTCGGCAAAACAGTCCCTGCTTGGAGCCGCGATACGGAATTCGTGCGCTTGTTTGGCACGGGTCCCGCTCGGCTGCATTCATCGCGCGCGGGTGTTGAATTTTATAAAAAGGAAATGGGCCAGGAAAACCCAACCCATTACTGGTTCAGCATCCGCGCGTTGGACGATAACCGCCTGCTCGGTGAGACCGACCTTGAAATCGAGAATATCGCGGCGGGTGAGGCGTTTATCGGCATCGGCATTTACAAGCGCGATGACTGGGGCAAAGGCTACGGCTCCGACGCGATGAGAATCGCTCTGCGCTACGCCTTCACCGAGCTCAACCTGCGCCGCGTTTCGCTGACCGTTTTTGAATACAACCCGCGTGCCATCCGTTCTTATGAAAAGTGCGGCTTTCAGATCGAAGGACGCCGCCGCGCCGCATTGCTCAAAGATGGCAAACGCTGGGATATGATCTACATGGGAATTTTGTTTGACGAATGGAAAGAATTGAACAATGAAAAATAAAACGCTTCTTGATCTAAACCTCAGTTTGCGAGCTGTTACGTGGGCAGACGTCCACGCTGTGGCGAAACTCATCTACGATGTCTGCGAAGCGGACGGTGATACCACGATGGCTGCCACCCCGGAGGAATTGGAGCACGAATGGCACAGCGCCAAGTTCAACCCTGAAACGGATAGTTATGTTATTCAGGCAAGCGACGGTCAATTGGCTGCATATGCTGAAGTATTTAACTCGCAAGGCTTTGCTTATTTCAACGCTGATATTTATGTGCATCCTGCATTCAAAGGACAGGGAATTTTCCCCGCCTTGCTTGCACGTGTTGACGAACGCGCCCGTGAGGAAATGAAATTGGCTGAGCCAGACCTGCGTGTTTTCATCCGTAGTTCAATGGATGGAAAGGATGAAGAAGCCAGACTTGCCCATGAAAAAGATGGGTATGTGCCCGTCCGTTTTAACTGGCGCATGGAAATCAACCTTCCGGAAGCACCTTCAGTACCTGAATTTCCAGCAGGCATTGAACTGCGTCCCTTTGATAAGGAAGCGCATGCACATCTTATTTGGGAAGCGGAAAATGAAGCTTTCAGCGAGCATTGGGGCAGCCATGCTTCAACCATTGAAGAGTGGTCTCACCGAAAACTTGACAAACCCGAATTTGACCCAACCCTTTGGCTTATCGCCTGGGACGGCGAAAAAATTGCGGGCTTCTCGCAGAACCGTTACCGCATGGGCATCGGTTGGGTGGGCACGCTCGGCGTCCGCAAGCCGTGGCGCAAACACGGACTAGGCATGGCGCTGCTCAAACATTCTTTCGCTGATTTCTATCAACGCGGTATGAAGACGGTTGGTTTGGGCGTGGATGCTGCGAACTCGACGGGTGCAACTCGCCTGTACGAAAAAGCAGGCATGCATATTGTCAGCGAGTTCATCACCTACGATAAAGAACTTCGTCCCGGACAAAGCTTGGAAGAATAAGAGGACACCATGAAAGAAATGCTCGAAACAAAAACCATGCAATTGCCCGAAGGTTTCACTGTCCGCAGTGCGACCCTGGCAGACGCCGATCTTGCCTTCGCCATGTTCAACGCCTGGGCAAAGCGTGTGATCGGAGAGAACGACTTCGTCAGCGCGGAGGTTATTCGTGAAGATTGGTCTTCGCCGAAGTTCGACCCCGCTCGCGATATTCGCCTCGTCTTCGCGCCGACGGGGGAGTTGGTCGGCTACACCGAAGTGTGGACGAATTCCAACCCGCCTGTCCACCCGTGGGTTTGGGGGCGAGTCCACCCCGATTATTGGGGCATGGGCATTGCCTCCGCGCTGCTCACTTGGGCAGAGGAACATGCCTCCCGCGTTCTGGCAGACCTACCCGCCGACCTGCGTTTCGCTCCCCGCACGGGTGCGCCGCGCGTTGCAGAGAATGCCAAGGCGGTCTTTGAAGGACGCGGCTTCACCTACATCCGCAGTTCGTATCAGATGCGCATCGAGATGAACGAAGCGCCGCCTGCTCCCGTCTGGGCGGAGGGCATCACGGTGCGGACCAGCACCCATGAAGACATTCCCGCCATTTACGATGCTGTGCGCGAATCCTTCCGTGACCATTTCGGTCACATCGAAGAGCCGTACGAGGAAGGGCTTGTCCGTTTCGCGCATTTCATGAAATCGGATGGACAAGACCCCGACCTGTGGTTCCTCGCGATGGATGGCGACCAGATCGCAGGTATCAGCCTGAGCCGCCTCGAATCTTATGACGATGTGGATGTCAGTTGGGTCAACATTCTGGGAGTCCGCCGCCCGTGGCGCAAACATGGGCTGGGACTGGCGCTGCTCCAGCACAGTTTTGGCGAATTCTACAAACGCGGCAAACGCGCGGCAGGCTTGGGTGTGGATGCCCAAAACCTGACCGGCGCCCTGAAACTGTACGAAAAGGCGGGCATGTCTGTCTATCGCGCATACGACACCTACGAAAAGACGATTCGCGAAGGACGTGAAATCAGTGTAGAATCACTGGAGGAATAAAAAAAACGACCGCCCGAAAGTAAGGAGAATTTTATGAACCTGCGTTGCCTTTATTGCCAGACCCCGTTCACTCTCAGCCGCGCCATATTGCTCACCGCGATTGTTTCCATGAATCAAAAGCACCAGAATCACTATGATGCACATTGCCCGCGCTGCCGCCGTGCCAATTCCATTTCCCGCCAACGCATGGAACTGTTCTTCCCCAACTGGCGTGAGGCTGCCAAGCAGCAATCTGCTGCGGCAGAGGCTGCCACCAAGGAGCCTGCTTCACCTTCTCAAAAAACGGTACCTGTGAAGAAGACAGCGAAAGCCGCCTCCAGCAGCACCGCGAAGAAAGCTCCTGCAGCCGAGAAGAAACCCGCTGCCAAAAAGACAACCACAGAGAAAAAGCCTGCCGCGAAAGCGCCCGCAAAGACTACTGCAAAGACCAAGAAGAAATAGCAGTCGTTCGGTTGAAACTGTCCCGCAGGTTTGGCATTCCCAAGTCTGCGGGATATTTTTGTGAAATGGAATTGCATGAGCATTCGCGCAGTATTTTTTGATTTTGGCGGAGTAATTCAACGCACGGAATTTCAAGCGCCGCGCCAGCATCTGGCGCAGCGCTTCGGCATGGAATACGACGACATTGACAATATCGTCTTCAACAGCCCCACGGCAAAACAGGCAACCATCGGCGCGGTCAGCGTGGAGGAACACTGGCGTGCCGTCGCCCGCCGCTTGAAGGTCAAGAACTCTGAGATCAAAGCGATCGAAGATGAGTTCTTTGGCGGTGACGTGGTCGATTGGGAGATCGTCGAATTTTTGCGCAGTCTTCGTCCGCGTTTCAAAACGGGGTTGATCAGCAATGCCTGGTCCGACATGCGCGAGAATCTCGTCCGCACGAAGATTGCCGATGCGTTCGACCATCTCTCCATTTCGGCAGAGGTCGGTGTGGCAAAGCCCGAAGCGAGGATCTATCTCCATGCATTGGAGCAGGCTGGAGTTAAGGCGAATGAAGCGGTCTTTGTGGATGATGTCTCCGCTAACATCGAAGCATGTCAGCAAATTGGCATGCAAGGCATCCTGTTCAGGAATCCGCAGGAAGCCATGAGCCAGTTGAAACAAATTTTGAAACTTAAGTGAACCCTCCGCGAAACGGGGGTTTCAAAAACAGGAAAGATCATGAGTACAACATCTGAACTTTTCATCCGTGACCTCGGTGACGGATTGATTCTGCGCCGTGCCTCTGCAGAGGATGCTGATGCACTGGCGGATATGAACAGCCGCATGCACAGTGACGACGGTCCCGACAAACCCTACGAGCGCATCGGAGTCTGGACCCGTGACCTGCTTGCCCCCATCCACCCGACCACACGCCCAAGCGACTTCACCATCGTCGAGGAAACTTCCACGGGGCGCATTGTTTCCACCTTGTGCCTGATCCCGCAAACATGGACGTATGAAGGCATCGAGTTTGGTGTGGGGCGGCCTGAGTTGGTTTCAACCCTGCCCGAATTTCGCAAGCGCGGTTTGGTACGCATTCAAATGGAAGAGGTCCACAAGTGGAGTGAAGAGCGCGGACACCTGGTGCAGATCATTACAGGCATTCCGTATTTTTATCGTCAATTTGGGTACGACATGGTGCTGAACTTTGTCGGGCGGAAATTTGGATATGAACCGCATGTGCCTGCCTTGAAGGAAGGTGAAGTAGAACCATTCAAGATCCGACCTGCTGAAGATGCAGACGCGGAATTTATTTTGCAGGTATATCGAGATAATGAATCGCGTTATGCCATTTCCTGCAAGCGCGAACTTGCAGATATCCGTTATGAAATGAGCGGGCAAAGCAGAGAGAATATAAATCGCTTTGAAATGATGGTGATCGAGAACGTGCAAGGGGAACGGGTTGGGTATTTCCAGTATGCTGGCGAGAATTGGTTTGGCGGCTTGTATTGCACTTATTATGGGATTGCCAAAGGCGCTTCGTGGCTGGAGGTTTCTCCCAGTGTGGTGCGCTTCTTGTGGAAAAAAGGCGGTGAATACGCTGAGCAGACTTCGCAGCCCCGCACCTCCTTTGGGTTTAGTCTCGGTGAGGGGCATCCCGTTTATGAGGCGTTGGAAGATAAACTCCCCGCGCAGCGCGTGCCGTATGCGTACTATGTCCGCGTGGCGAATGTGGCGGCATTTCTGAAGCAGGTTGCCCCTGTGTTGGAGAAGCGGCTGGTTGAGTCCATTGCGGCGGGATATACGGGTGAGTTGAAGCTCAGTTTTTATCGTGAGGGTGTTCGTCTCGTCTTTGAGCGGGGGCGCATATCGCTTATTGAGCCGATGAAAATCTCGACTGGTACATCCACCGATGCCAGTTTCCCCGACCTGACCTTTCTGCACCTGTTGTTTGGTCATCGCAGTCTGGACGAACTGCGCCATGCCTTTGTGGATTGCTATTGCGAGAATCACACGGCGCGGGTGCTGGTAAATGCCTTGTTCCCCAAGCGGTTATCAAACGTGTATCCGATCTACTAAGCAGTTTTTTGTCTCTAAAGCGGCGGATGGGAACTCCCATCCGCCGCTTTTTTGGAACACCTTTTGTGGAAAACTCCTCGGATTTTAGAGCATGAATGTTTCATAACAAGGTTGTAAAGACTTTAATTGACGCTATAACAATTTTGCAAGTATAATTTTCCAGTCCTTCCCGCTTTGGAAGGAAAAAGAGGAAATATGGCGCTGCGTGGCAACTTACGCGATTTCACGATCACACAACTTCTAAACCTGATCAATCTGGCAAGCAAAACGGGGACGCTTGTGGTGGATGGGGCTTCGGAGCAGGCTTTGATCTCCTTCCGCGAGGGGAAATTAGCCTATGCCCGTATCGGTCGTGAGGATGGCAGCCTTGCCGCTGTATTACACAAGGCGAATAAGATCAATGCCAATCAATATCGCGCCATAGCCGACCGCGCCGGTCAGATGACCGACAAGGAACTTGGTTTGCTGCTCATCAACGCGGGATATGTTTCGCAGGACGATATTTTGCTGAATTTGCAGGGGTATTTTACAGATGTTGTAAGACGCCTCTTCACCTGGGTGGAAGGCGTTTTCCGTTTCGAGAACGATATGCTCCCGCCCGATGACCGCATCAACGTGCGTTTGGACCTTGAGAACATTATTATTGAAGGTTCACGGCAGTTGCGCGAACTGGAACAATTACAGGATGAAATTCCGAGTTTGGATATGGCGCTCAAGTTCACAGACCGCCCGCTCACCAATGTCAATTTGAGCGTGGACGAGTGGAAGGTTGTGAAGTTCGTTGACCCGAAGAATACGATGCGTCAGATCGCAAGCACGAACAAACTGACCGAGATCGAAGTCCGCAGGATCGTGTATGGTCTTTTGCAGGCAGGTTTGGTGGAATTGGTGCGCCCTTTGAATGCCCCGACCCCGCCGAACCCGAAGATGTTCCCAACTCAGGACAAAGAAGAACAGAAATCATTGATCAATAAACTGATCGGCCGCATTCGCACGATGTAATGAAACCAGGTCGGAAGGAATAGGATTTATGCAAACGGTCAAAATGGTAGTCACAGGTCCATTCAGCGCTGGCAAGACGCAATTTATTCAGTCTGTCAGTGAGATTGATGTTGTCGCCACGGAACGCAAGATATCCTCGGACGAAGAACGCTCGGTCAAGAATGCCACCACAGTTGCAATGGATTTCGGGCGCATCACGGTGGACGAAGACCTGGTCCTGTATCTGTTCGGCACGCCCGGACAGAAACGCTTCGACTTCATGTGGGAGATCCTCTCTGAAGGTATGCTGGGTTTCATTGTCATGGTGGATAGCACCCGCCCTGAAACCTTCCGCGAGGCGCGCTCGATCCTCGAAACCTTCCGCGCGTATGCCCCTACACCTTTTGTTGTCGCTGCGAACAAACAGGACATGGAAGATGCCTGGGAGATCGAAGATGTCCGCAATGCCCTGCGTTTGGATAAATCTACAAAATTATTACCCTGTACCGCCACAAATCGAGATACGGTAAAGACCGTATTGCTTGAGTTGTTGTACAGCATCCTTCACGAAATGGAATCCGGGAAATAACGGGTGGTCTATTGAGTTGCTGTGTCTTCCATTACGACTGATCAGGGAATTGTTCATTATGAAGTATACGGGCGCGGGCGCCCGGTAATTCTTTTGCATGGCTGGCTTGGCTCGTGGGGGCTTTGGCAGGAAACCATGGCATATCTTGGCGCGTTTTACCGCACCTACGCGATGGATTTTTGGGGGTTTGGCGAATCGGGAAAGAAGCGTGAAACCTACGCTGTTTCAGATTTTGTAAGCCTTGTTAATCAATTCATGGAGCAATTGGGGATTGTGCATGCGCCGCTGGTGGGACACAGCATGGGCGGCACGGTCAGCCTTGCAGTTGCCATTCAGTATCCAGAACGCGTCAGCAAAGTGGTGGTGGTCGGTTCGCCGATGGTGGGCTCATCCCTTGCGCCCCTGCTGAAAATGGCTGGGTACCGCCCGATCGCCTTCATGCTCTTCAATATGATGGGACCCTTCCGCACGTTCATGAAATATTACTACTCGCGCATGATCTGTAGTGATCCGCGCTTTCCCGACATGATGGATCGTGATCTTTCCCGTACGACGGTTGAATCGTTCCTGCTGTCAATTGCCTCACTCCGCCGCACCGACCTAACCCCGATGCTTTCGCAGATCAAAGTCCCTGCCATGGGCATGTATGGCGACAAGGACCTGATCGTCCACCCCCTGCAGTGGAAACCGATGGTTGCTGGCATTCCCCATTCTGTGATTGAGCGCTTCCCGAACGCGGGGCATTTCCCCATGCTCGAACAGCCGACAGAATTCACTCTCAAATTAAAAAACTTCCTGGATCAAGAATACCCAACTTCATGAGTTCACCAACCTATTTTTATCCTCAAAAAAAGGGGAGGATCATCCTGCTTGGCATGGAGGAGGTGATCGGCAGAAGCGGGGTGGATGCCATCCTTCGTCTGGCTGCGCTGGAAGGACTTATTCAACATTCTCCATCTGCTAGCATGGAGCGGACGTTTCCCTTTGAATCGGTGAGTCAAATCATGGAAGCGCTGGAACAGGCCTACGGTCTGCGAGGGGGGCGGGGGCTGGCGTTGCGGACGGGACGCGCGTGCTTCAAGTATGGACTTAAGGAATACGGTTCCATGCTCGGTCTGACGGAGACAGCATTCCGTTTATTGCCGCTTCCCACGAAATTGCATACCGGGGCGAAGGTGTTTGCGGATTTGTTCAACAAGCATACTGACCAACAGGTGCGAGTTGAAGAAACAGAAAAGCAGATCCTTTGGCATATCGAGCGTTGTCCGCTGTGTTGGGGCAGGCAAACAGACGGTCCCACCTGTCATTTGGCGGTGGGGTTGTTGCAAGAGGCATTGTATTGGGTGAGTGGGGGAAAAGTGTTTAATGTGGAAGAAACCGCCTGTATTGCGCATGGCGGCGCAGCCTGCACGGTTGTAATCGATAAAATCCCGCTTTCGTAGTTCATTTTGATTGGTTAATAACAAATTTGTTTTGCTTTGCGGCGTGTCTTATCCCCTGCTTTGCTTTATAATCTCCATGTATGCTTAAGATTATCCTCCATGCGCCGAACCCCATTATGCCGTTTTGTGAGCCGGCGCGTGAACTTTGCATCCAGAACTCGCCGCTCTGGCTTCACCAGCGGAATTTGCTTGCTCCCTATGTGACTCGTGAAATGGAGTTAAAGCAAGGTGACCGCCTCCAACCCGTGCGTGAGCCGACCATTGTATACCGCGACAACCTCTTCTTTGACGAATTCTATATTAATGAATTCATGGAGCAGGCGCTCAAACAAAACCGCCCGGTCCGTGCCGCATTTCGCGCGGATGACCCCGCCTTTCGTGAGCATGCGTTACCGCTTTCAAGTTCCTACACTCCGGCAGGTAGTTTGTACCTGGCGGATTTGTGGTATTACCCGAATGGTCCTGTGGCGGGCGTAGACCCATTGGTGATTGACATGCAGGCGCGTGAGATCGGTTACTACCATGTGCCGACCTATATGGGAGACCAAAGCGGAGACCTTGTCTTCCAGGTTCCGTTGCGGGCGATGATGTCGATCGATTCGTGGGTGCATGTTTTTATCGCGGATATGGTTTTCAGCCAGTTTGCTCGCGGAGCCCGTTTTGAAAAACGGTTGAATGAAGACCTCGGTTTTAAAATTAAAATTCTCGGCAAGGCGATCTATGAAGGACGCCAAGTGCTTGAGTCTTCCGAATTGGTGAAAGTTGGCAAGGGTTGTGTCATTGACCCAAGCGCCGTCATTCATGGACCAACGATCATTGGCGATAACGTCACCATTAATGCGGGTGCGGTTATCGAGAATTGCGTTATTGGGAACAACGTCAACATTTCACAGGATGTTCAACTGATGCTTTCGGTGATCGGTGATGGCGCTTTTTTGCCGTTCCGCACCGCCTTGTTTATGACCACCCTCATGGAAAATTCGATGGTGGCGCAAAATACTTGTTTGCAAATGTGTGTGATTGGTAGAAATACCTTCATCGGCGCAGGTTCCACATGGACGGATTACAACCTGATTCCCGCTCCCCTACGCGCGCGGGATGGCAATGGAAAGTTGAGCATTTCCAACCGCCCGGTGTTGGGCGGTTGTGTGGGACATAATTGCCGCATCGGTTCGGGCATGATCATTTACCCCGCCCGTACCATCGAGTCGGATGTGGTGTTGGCGGCATCTGCCGAGCGGCGTGTGATCGACCGTGACATTACCTTCGACCAGAGCGACCATCACAACCTGAAACTGGCGCACCTGCACCAAACGCCCTATCACAGGCATCTCAAAGCCGAGGTAGAGTCGTGGTAAGCAGTTTCTAAAGGTAACTACTCAGGGTAGCGGAGCGACAAAATCGGGCAAGAAAGGAGAACCTGTAAAGGCAAGGCGCAAAGCGGAAAGAGCCTTGACACCATTTTTGCGAGCAGTGGAAAGTAGCCGCGAATCTGGCAGAAGTTTTGAGCGCCTGCGGTGG
>Ga0116204_1002060_pt1 | contig 11008 bp, 12 predicted proteins | sample LakKivwa52mmetaG_FD_94481 | JGI IMG/M metagenome (GOLD analysis project Ga0116204, IMG submission 94481) | Anoxic lake water microbial communities from Lake Kivu, Rwanda to study Microbial Dark Matter (Phase II) - Lake Kivu water 52m metaG | ecosystem: Environmental > Aquatic > Freshwater > Lake... | reverse complement strand
AGGCAGCCAATACTTTGGGCCCTTTCCTAATGCGGTGGCGGTGCGCGAAAGCATTCAGCTATTGCAGAAAGTCTTTAAGCTGCGCACTTGTGAGAATACGGTGTTTTCCAATCGCAGCCGTCCATGTCTGCAGCACCAGATTGAACGCTGCACCGCACCATGTGTAGGGCTGATTTCAGAAGAAGATTACCGCAGTGACGTGCATCAGGCCGCGCTGTTTTTGCAGGGCAAGACCACCGAGGTGATGGATGCTTTGGGTGAGCAGATGAATAACGCTGCCGCCAAGCAGGAATATGAGCAGGCGGCGCTGTTTCGCGACCGCATGCAGGCATTGCGTCAAGTGCAGGCCAAACAGTTTGTCAGTGATTTTAATGTGTCAGACGCTGATGTGATTGCCTGCGCTGAGCTGGAAGGTCAGCACTGCATTAACTTGGTCATGATACGCGGTGGGCGCCATTTGGGTGACCGCAGCTACATGCCGAAAAACACTGAAGGCGAAGATCTGGAAAATAGTGTGGAAGCGTTTATTGCCCAGCATTATATGGCGCAGAATACACCGCCCCTGATTGTGACCGGCGTGAACATTGAGACCGCAGTGCTGGAAGAAGTGCTGAGCGAGCAGGCAGGGCGTAAGGTGAAAATCAACACCAATCCCATCGGCGATAAACGCGTGTGGCTGAAAATGGCACAAACCAATGCTGAACTCGCGCTGAGTCAACGTGCCGCCACTACTGCGAATCAATCGGCCAAGTTATTGGCACTGCGCGCGGCGTTGCGCCTGCCAGACAATGTGGAGCGTATGGAATGCTTTGACATCAGCCACACCATGGGTGAGGCCACGGTGGCGAGCTGTGTGGTGTTTGATCGCGGTGATTTGCAGAATAGTGAATATCGGCGCTACAATATCACTGGCATAACTCCGGGCGATGACTACGCCGCGATGCGCGATGTGCTGACACGGCGCTACACCAAAGTAGCCGCGGGCGAAGGCAAACGGCCGGATTTGATTTTCATCGATGGCGGTAAAGGTCAGCTTGGCGTTGCCATTGAGGTGATGGCAGAGGTCGGTTTGGATGATATTCTGCTGATCGGCATTGCCAAAGGTGAAGAACGTAAACCCGGCTTGGAAACCATGATTTTTTCAGATACGGGTGAAATGGTGAATCTGGAAAAAGACAACAAAGGCTTACATTTGCTGCAGCAGATTCGTGACGAGGCGCACCGTTTTGCCATTACCGGCCACCGTGCCAAACGCGCCAAAGCCAGGTTGCATTCCAGCTTGGAAGATATTGAAGGCATAGGGGCCAAACGCCGTAAAGCCTTGCTAACCCGCTTTGGTGGGCTGGATGGTGTAAAAAGTGCTAGTATTGACGAAATTGCCAACGTGGAAGGCATTAGCCGTGCGCTGGCAGAAAAAATTTATGATGTGCTGCATTAGTTGAACAAAAGCTTGTTAGGGGAGAAGTTCACATGATTTGTAACATTCCAACCATGCTCACATGGCTGCGTATTCTGCTGATCCCCGTCTTCGTGATTGTGTTTTATCTGCCCACCGACCCGCAGCGTTTTGGTGCGATTCCCGCCCACTGGGTCAACGTGACGGCTACTGTTATTTTTGCGGTGGCCGCTGTTACCGATTGGCTAGATGGTTACCTGGCCAGAAGATGGCAGCAGACTTCCTTATTCGGTGCATTTTTAGACCCGGTTGCGGATAAGCTTATGGTGGCAGCAGCCTTGATTGTGCTGGTGGAGTTTGAGCGCGTAGGGACGGTGATCGCGCTGATTATTATCGGCCGCGAAATCGCCATCAGCGCTTTGCGTGAATGGATGGCGGGTGCCGGTCAGCGCAGCAGTGTGGGCGTCGCCATGATAGGCAAGATAAAAACCGCGGTGCAGATGATTGCTATTCTATTCCTGCTGTATTGGGATGCGATTCCCTTGGGCGGCTTTGGTACGTTCCCGACCCAAGTATTTGGGCAAGTATTGATTGCTGTGGCTGCATTTTTAACATTGCTATCAATGGCTTATTATTTGCGCGCCGCCAGCCCTCAAATTAAGCGTCAATAAAGTGTAAAAATTCAGAGATTTTTGCTTGACGATATTGCCAAAATCACTATAATGGCGCCTGTCTTAACGATGACACAACGTAATGACAATGCGGGAATAGCTCAGCTGGTAGAGCGCAACCTTGCCAAGGTTGAGGTCGCGAGTTCGAACCTCGTTTCCCGCTCCAAATTCTAAAAAACGGCGAATGCACAACATGCTTTCGCCGTTTTAGTTTCAAGTGAACTCATTTATTTTTTAAGCCTAATCATTTATTTTTAGGCTAAATAGTAGTTTAGTAACAAAATTCAGTGCGCTATAATGCTGAATTCGATGGCGCGATAGCAAAGCGGTTATGCCGCGGCCTGCAAAGCCGTTTAGGCCGGTTCGACTCCGGCTCGCGCCTCCAGGTTTTAGCAGTTAAAGTTCATGCGGGAATAGCTCAGCTGGTAGAGCGCAACCTTGCCAAGGTTGAGGTCGCGAGTTCGAACCTCGTTTCCCGCTCCAATACAAACGGCGAATCTTTGATAGATTCGCCGTTTTTTTATTGTCTCGCGCTGATGCTGTCTTTTAATTAAACTCGATTATTAGCCGTGCTAGCATCATTAGTGCAATCATGAGCGCCATAGATCCAAAGATGATATGTTTGGTGCGCTGCGGAATTTTGTTGGATATGCTGCGCCCAGCTAGACTGCCAGCGATGCTTGCCAGCATAAATGGCAGGGCAATTTGCCAAATAATTTCTGCATGGCTGGCATAAGTAAGCACACTGACTAGCGAGACTAAGGCGATCATGGTGAGGGTGGTGGCAACAATCATGCGATGCTCAAGATTGCTAATTTTTTGCAAGCTTGGCACTACGATAAAACCGCCACCCACACCAAGCAGCCCTGACAAAAAGCCGGCTGTTCCGCCTGTGATCAGCATGCGTCTGGTGCAGCCAGCCGTCCAAAACAGTTTTGAAGTGGCTGGGTTAATCTGACAAGGTGTTTGAGTAAGTGTGCACATTTCATCACTGAGCAGATTATTACGCAGTACACGCCACGCAACATAACACAGCACTACAATAAATAAGCCATGCAGTATTACTGCAGGTGTTTTTATGGCCAGACTCACGCCCAGCGGCGCTGCTGCAACACCTGTGGCAGCCAATAGTGCTGCCGCTTTATATCGAACGCGGCCTTGCTTTAAACCGATGACAGCTGCAATGCTGGACACTGCGAATACCGCCATCAGGGCAATGGGTGCAGCTTGCTGCATGGTAAGGTGGAGCAGGAGCGTCAGCAAGGGCAGTGCCAAAATGGCACCACCTGCACCAGTGATTGCCATCAAAAAGCCGATGCATAAGCCTAGTGTTGAGGCCACTAATAATGGTTCTGCGACTGTCAATAAAGTCATTCTTTATGCTCCGAATTTACACAAATTTCTTGATATAGCACCTGCATGACCGCCAATGCAGCTTTGCTGCTGATGGAGTAATAGATATTTTTGCCTTCACGTCTGGCGTTCACCAGACCTGCATTCCTCAACACAGTGAGCTGCTGGGAAAGAGTAGGCTGGCGAATATCTAGCTTGGCTTCCAGCTCACCTACCGACATCTCCTGCTGTGACATTTGGCACAGCAGCATCAGCCTGTCACTATTGGCTATGACTTTCATCAAGGCGCAGGCTTTGTCTGCTGATGCTCTCAGATCATTAAAGTTGATTTCTTTTACTTGCATATTAAAATAATTAAGAATAATATAATATATAAAAATATATAATGTAATGAAAAGCAATGCAAGTATTTTTATTGAAGGAGTAGGCAAATGTTTAAACAGTTTTATGATGAAACGTCATCAACGCTGACTTATCTGCTGGCAGACGATACAAGCAAGCAGGCCGTGCTGATAGACCCGGTGACAGATAATATTGATGAATATTTGAGTTTTATTGATGCGGCAGGCTTAGCGCTTATCTATTCACTAGAAACACATGTACATGCAGACCACATTACCGGTGGCGGCAAATTAAAAAATGTTACCCAGGCTAAAACTGCAGTAAGTCAGGCCTGTGGAGCTGAGACTGCTGATATTCAATTGCAGGACGGTGATGAGCTAACGTTTGGTAACGAACGCATTAAAGTGATTTCTACGCCGGGGCACACCCCCGGCAGCGTGAGTTTTTTGTGGCGCGATCGTTTGTTTACCGGAGATAGTTTGCTGATTAACGGTTGTGGCCGCACAGATTTTCAAGGCGGTGATGCGGGGCAGTTGTATGATGCAATTGCCGGACGATTATTTAGCTTGCCTGACGAGACTTTGGTGTACCCCGGACACGATTACAATGGTCGCAGGGTGAGTTCAATTGCGCAGGAGAAATTAATTAACCCAAGACTTGCCAGCAAAACCAAGCAGGAATTTATTGATATCATGAAAAACCTTAATTTACCCAAGCCAAAAATGATTGATATTGCCGTGCCGGCTAATCGCAAATGCGGTGTGCCGGAGCCACAGCAAGGATAAATGTTTAGCTTGATTGAACAACTGAATTTGGAGTAAAAAAATGGAACACTTTACACCTTGGTCATCATTGCTGGGTGGCGCGCTGATTGGGCTTGCCGCTAGTTTAATGATACTACTGAATGGCAGAATTGCCGGCATCAGCGGCATTGTCGGCGGCATATCCAGTGCGCATCGCGCTGATATCCCGTGGCGGTTAGCGTTTATTGTTGGTTTGATACTGTCACCTTTTCTATATGGCCGCTTTGCGCAGTTGCCGACATTACACCTAGAAGCCTCTCATTTGCACATTGTTTTAGCGGGTCTGCTGGTAGGGCTGGGTAGCAGGTTCGGTTCCGGATGCACAAGCGGACATGGCGTATGCGGTATTGCCAGACTCTCTATACGTTCAGTCATCGCAACATTGGTGTTTATGGGTGCCGGTGTGATTACCGTATATTTGACACATCATCTGAATTGAAAAAGAGGAACGATAAATGTTGAAAAAGAATATTTCGGCATGGCTGGCGGGCTTGCTGTTTGGTGTAGGTTTGATACTTTCAGGGATGACTAATCCTGCCAAGGTGATCGGCTTTTTGGATATTGCCGGTGATTGGGATCCTTCATTGATGCTGGTGATGGTGGGCGCAATCAGTGTCAGCTTTTTTGCATTCAGGCATGCAAAAAAACGCACACACAGCTATCTCAATGAAACTATGCAGCTTCCTAAATCTTCACAGATTGATATGCCGCACATCATAGGTGCGGCTACATTTGGCATTGGCTGGGGAATGTTGGGTATTTGTCCGGGGCCGGCATTGGCAGTGCTGGCAGTGGGCGGTTATGAAATCGTATTATTTATTCTGGCGATGCTGATGGGAATGGAATTGCATCGGCTGATTAAGAAACAATAAGCCTCAAATATAATCAATTTTGCTTACACCCTTGTGCTTGCTGGCTTTGCGAGTATAAGGGTTTACCCTTACGTGCTTACCCTGATTTTTAGGCTGCTGCCAACTCTGTAAATTATCTCCTAATAGCCGTTAGTCGATTGAAATATGCTTTATCCAGAGTTGGATAAAGCGCTAGACGCTTAAGGAGTATGCATCATGAATGCTCAGCTTGTTAACCCGTTGGTCAGGTACCCTGCGGGTGCTAATCTTAAGCAGTTAACCTATCATGTGCCCGAAGAAGAGCGCATGATTTTGGCTGTGAACGCGAATGGCGTGATTGTCGAGTGCAATCGTGCAGGGAGAAGTGTGATGTGCAGGGCATCCCGGTTGTTAATTACTCTTCAAATCTAAATAAAGAGCTGCAGTTTCAGCGCGAAGGCAATGCCTGGAAAATTGAAAAAGAGTTGGTGAGTAAATAGCACTGCTGTTTTGTTGTGTTTTAGTTAAATCCTCTCCGAATGGCAGTCTTGATATCTATGCGACAAAAAATATTAAATTATGTGTGAATTTTTGATGAAAAAACCACAGTAAGTGTTAGAATACGCACCGCAATTTGATGTTGACCTTACATCCGCCCGGGTGGTGAAATTGGTAGACACAAGAGACTTAAAATCTCTCGCCTCTCAAGGGCGTGCCGGTTCGATTCCGGCCCCGGGCACCAATAATAGCAAGGATGTTAGCGGTATTGCCTACTAACATTTTTGCAAAAAACCACGTTGCACAGTCGTTGCACAAAAACTTCGCTGAATATACAGTATACTAATTGCTAATTTGCATAGTAATTAGGTCTAAATTTTGAAATTGTCGCTGAAGGTGTTGAGACTGAAACGCAATTTGAGATGTTGAAACATCTGGGTTGCGATAGATTCCAGGGTTATTTTTTCTCAAAACCAGTGCCAGTCGATGATTTTGAGCGATTGGTGATTGGCCTTGCGCCCCCTAGTAATTCTGTAGCAAACACCTAGCCACTTCTTGCGCGCTGTTATTGGTCTACGTCTAATACTTCCTTGCCTGAGGGCATTTGTTAGCAATTCCTCAGCACTTTGTAATTGATTTATATTTTGACATTAAATATTTAGTGCCAAGACAGTAAATATTTAAAATGAAAAAATTATTAAAAATAATAAAAGAATGCTGGCAATTATAAAAAATGATAAATATAATTAAATTATGGTTATTGATTGAATATGCACGCTTAAGTGTTTATAGGCGTGCATTAAGAATTTTATGGCCTTCGATCATGGGCTGTAAAATACTCTCTTCATTGAGAGGCTCCACTTTATAGGTAGCTTCGGCTACCTTTTTTTTGCCTGCGATACATGCTATCAGCGGTACTAGTCGGTACATCATAATTGTAACTAGCCAAATAATGGATTTGAGCAGATCATTATTATAATTAATGCTTGAAACTTAATTTTCAAATTGTAAAATCAGTTTTATGTCGGTTGGGATGTTACTTTAGTTCGTATTTAAGACTGATTTTTAAAGTTAAAGGTAATGGTTAAATTTGATAGATATGCACAAAGTTTTAATTGTTGATGACCAGAGCAATATTCGACGCATGATCCATATTGCGTTGAGTGATGATTTTTTATTGTTTGAGGCGGCAGATGGCTTGACTGCTTTGGAGATCATCAGAAGTGAAATGCCGGATGTTGTGCTGCTGGACGTCATGCTGCCTGGTGGGTTGGATGGCCTGCAGGTGCTGGAAATGATCAGGCAGGATCCTGAACTCAAGCATTTACGCGTGATTATGGTCTCGGCTAAAGGGCAGGTGCACGATTATGAAAAGGGAATGAATAGTGGCGCCAACGCCTATTTCGTGAAACCTTTCAGTCCATTTCAACTTCTGCTAGCAATCAAAGAGCAGATTGATGCAGCAAAGTCACTTTGATGATGCGTACCCTGGCTGGTAAAGCATCATGACTGCTTTTAAACTGGACTCCTTCGGTCATGTCACGCTTACATGCCTAATTAAAGCCGCCTTATTTTTGGTGCTGAGTCTGGTTATTTTTATTGTGCAAGCGAATGCCAACGAGAAAAGGCCAATTCTAATTGGGCTTACCGCGGAATTCGGGGTTGAAAACAGTGCCTCTGCGCAATCTATAGAAAAAGGTATTGCACTTGCCATGCATGAAATTAACAGCAATGGCGGTATCAACGGCCGACCTCTTAAGTTGATGAGTATCCGTATCGAGCTACAGGCTGCAGAGCTGCCAGCTCTTCATCTGTGTATAAACGCGCTTTCGTTATAAAAGCCATCCCCGAACCACACTCCAGCGAGAAAGACCCCCCAGAGCCGGGCACTGCATCCAAAATCGTATGTGTGTTTTCTGCAAATGAGAAATGGCTGTCACTCATATAAAACACTGCACCCGCTATTTCACCCAATATCACGTCAGTCGGACTAGGTTTAAATTCATTCGCGGGGATACACAAAGGGCCGCTGCCTTCACAACACCCGCCTGACTGAATAAACACAATAGGCCCATATTGCGCACTTAACTGTTCAATGAGTTTAACGGCTGTGGGGGTCGCAGATACGCGTTCTGTCATGTTGGGAGTTCTCCATATAAAAAGAGGCGACCTAAGCCGCCTCTTCATGTTTGCTGCGGCTATTCAATATCCGCAGTTAAATCAAACCTGGCTTAGAAGAAGCCCAGTTTTTTAGGACTGTAGCTCACTAACAGGTTCTTAGTTTGTTGATAGTGATCCAGCATCATTTTGTGTGTTTCACGACCAATACCTGACTCCTTGTAACCACCGAAGGCGGAGTGAGCAGGGTAGGCATGGTAGCAGTTAGTCCATACGCGGCCGGCTTTGATGCCACGACCCATGCGGTAAGCACGGCTGCCGTCACGTGTCCAAACACCTGAACCCAAGCCGAAGATGGTATCGTTGGCAATCGCAAGTGCTTCAGCTTCATCTTTAAAGGTGGTCACTGCAAGCACTGGGCCAAAAATTTCTTCTTGGAATACGCGCATTTTGTTGTGGCCTTTAAGCAAAGTAGGCTGAACATAGTAGCCATCAGCAAAAGAACCGCTGATCACGTTGCGCTCGCCACCGATAAGCACTTTCGCGCCTTCTTCTCTACCGATGTCGATGTAAGACATGATTTTGTTGAGTTGGTCTTGTGAAGCCTGTGCGCCAATCATGGTGCTAGGATCCAATGGGTTGCCTTGTTTAATTGCAGCTACGCGTGGCAACACACGTTCCATGAATTTTTCATAGATAGACTCTTGAATCAAGGCACGGGTTGGGCTGGTGCAAACTTCACCTTGGTTGAATGAGAACAGTACCAAACCTTCAATGGCTTTATCCAGGAAGTCGTCATCGGCATTCATGATGTCTTCAAAGAAAATATTAGGCGATTTGCCGCCCAGTTCCAGTGTGGCCGGAATTAGGTTGTTGGCGGCAGCTTGTGCGATCACGCGACCGGTTGCTGTTGAGCCGGTAAATGCAATTTTGGCAATGCGCTTGCTGTTGGCCAATGGAGAGCCCACTTCACGGCCATAACCGTTCACAATGTTGATTACACCTGGTGGCAAGATATCAGCAATCAACTCCATCAGAATCAAAATGCTGATCGGCGTGAATTCTGCAGGTTTCATTACCACGCAATTACCGGCAGCTACTGCAGGTGCCAGTTTCCATGCCGCCATCAAGATCGGGAAGTTCCAAGGAATAATTTGACCTACAACACCCAGTGGTTCATGGAAATGATAAGCCACTGTGTTTTCATCCAACTCACTGATCGTACCTTCTTGTGAGCGCAGACAGCCCGCAAAGTAACGGAAATGGTCAATTGCAAGCGGGATATCAGCGTTTACAGTTTCGCGAATCGGCTTACCGTTATCAATCGTTTCTGCGGTAGCCAGCAACTGCAGATTCGCCTCAAGGCGATCAGCAATTTTCAGCAGCAGGTTAGAGCGCACGCTTGGAGGTGTTTTGCCCCATGCATCTGCAGCGGCATGGGCAGCATCCAATGCCAACTCAACGTCTTCAGCACCTGAGCGAGCGGCCTTTGTGTATGGCTTGCCGGTAATAGGCGTAATTACATCAAAGTATTCGCCTTTGACTGGTGCAACCCATTTGCCACCAATAAAATTATCATATTTGGCTTTGTAAGGGATATTCACACCCAAGCCTTTAAGTAACTCTAAACTCATGCTAACTCCTCTTTTTTTTGAGATTAATTGCCGTACAACTGTTTTGTTCGCTAAGTTTTCAGACCATATGCCAAAAAATTCGGCGGTTTCAGCGTAAATCAAGCCAAAACCAGCTCTTTACTTGCGATATCCCATTATTGATAAGGGTTATTATTTGTATCTAATTGCTAACAATAAACATTACTTGAGTGCAAATCAAGCACTAGATAGCGATATTTTTTAAAAATAAATTTCATTGTCACGATTAGCTGTTATCAGCAAACTTCTGCTACGTTTTTTAGCAATTATGTAGATGAGTTATCTGAGCTATAAAATAACTTTTCTCAAAATAACTTTTATTGCGGAAGCGGCATTAATCAAGATTTTTGGTGGAATATGTTTTATAATTCGCCGCGTCTTTGAAAGACACATTGGAAGAGTGGATGAGTGGTTTAAGTCGCACGCCTGGAAAGCGTGTTTAGGTGAATAGCCTAACGCGGGTTCGAATCCCGCCTCTTCCGCCAAATTTGTCAATAGGGTAAGGCTTAAGCAGGCCCTGTCTTGTTAGTTACCCAGAAATTACCTCAGTGAAATAGTTTGAGTTCCGGGGTGCGGGGTTGCTATTTCCTTAAGAGGTGCTGTTTTACACTCTAGTTCACTGGCTTCTACTTTTGAATATATCACCAATGATCTGATGCATTTACGCCATGTACTGCGTGATGCCAGTATTGACAATAAATCAGACCATTGATTATTTTTAGCCTACGCTTTGATTACAAAAGCTGATTGAATCTTTATTCTTCAATTCTGAAACCAACTTTAAGTGTCACTTGAAAGTGTGCAACTTTACCGTCCACAATGTGGCCACGGGTTTCAATTACTTCAAACCAGTTTAGGTGGTGCAGTGTTTTGGCCGCCTTTGCAATGGCAGATTGAATGGCATCGTCTGAACTGATAGTTGATGAGCCAACTAGCTCGATGATTTTGTAAGTATGGGCAGACATAATATGCTCCTGACGTTGGTTGCTGAATTTAATTAAAAGATACAACCTCATCATAGCGCTAATATAGTGAATAATGATACTGTCACCAAACTAAAACAAATAAAAAGCCCGATATAAAATCGGGCTTTTTATTTAAAACTAAGCTAAAACAATATTATTTGTTTTGTGTTTCAACCATCACTAAGGGTTCTGCAGTGGTTTCAACTGCTTTGCTTTTTTGCCAAGAGGCTGCTCTCCGAGGTTTAGCTGGTTTTTCAGCTTCAACCGGTGCAGAAATCACAACTGCTTCAGCTTTGGTTTCAACTAGCTGTAGACCCGCAGCTGCCAGATCAACCGGTTTAGTTTCAACTTTTGGTTTGCGGCCACGAGCAGGGCGTTTT
>Ga0116204_1002059_pt1 | contig 11010 bp, 8 predicted proteins | sample LakKivwa52mmetaG_FD_94481 | JGI IMG/M metagenome (GOLD analysis project Ga0116204, IMG submission 94481) | Anoxic lake water microbial communities from Lake Kivu, Rwanda to study Microbial Dark Matter (Phase II) - Lake Kivu water 52m metaG | ecosystem: Environmental > Aquatic > Freshwater > Lake ... | reverse complement strand
GGGCAAAATCTTCAACCGGTACCTTATCACTGTCAACGGCCCGGTTTGTGAGTTCAGACATCACCTCTTACCAGGTTCCTGACCTCCCTGGCAATACTCCCTGCTGTAAGTCCGTAATATTCAAACATCTCCAGCGGCCTGGCGTTGATCACATTTTCATCCGGTATGCCAAGTATTTTCATTTTTACAGGATAATGCTGCGAGGTTACCTCTGCTACCAGCGATCCCAGACCGCCGTAAATACTATGTTCTTCAACTGTAACAATATGTCCGGTTTCCCGTGCAGCAGAGATTATGGTCTCACTGTCCGCAGGTTTTAAAGTATGCATATCTATAACCCTGGCATGAATGCCATCCGTCAGTAGTTCACTGGCAGCCTCAAGTGCGTGAAAAACGGTTTCTCCGCAGGCGATAATGGCCGCATCGCTTCCCTGTGTGAGTATATTTGCTTTTCCGAAGGTGAATTGGTCAATATCCGAATATACATCCGGCACGGCATCCCTTCCCATTCTGACATAGGCAGGTTCGGTGGATCCTGCAAGATACCTGGTAAGCTTCTCTGTCTGAAAACGGTCTGCAGGCAGGTAAACCTGCATATCCGGGAAAGCCCTCATCACAGCTATATCGTGCAGGCTGTGATGTGTTGATCCGAGCGCACCGTAACTGATACCCCCGCTCACACCTATTATTTTCACACTGGTATGGGTATATGCCACATCCACTTTGACCTGTTCAAGGCTTCTGGAAGTATAAAAACAGGCTGGTCCGCAGACAAACACATTATTTCCGCAAAGAGCCAGCCCGGCGGAGATGCCAATGGCATTCTGTTCAGCTATGCCTGCTTCAACAAACTGTCCGGGCAATACCCGGGCAAATTCCCCGAGGGTGACGCTACCCCTGGCATCAGAAGTAACCACAAAAATATTTTTGTTTTTCCGGGCTTCTTCCAGGATTGTGGCGGTGAACGCCTTTCGGCAGGGAATAGCATCATTTACCATCACCAATATCCTTCTTTATTTTGTCGAGTTCCTTCATGGCCTCTTCCATCTGCTCCCTGTCAGGCACTTTATGGTGCCATTCTGCCTTGTTCTCCATGAATGAGATCCCCTTACCTTTTACCGTATCTGCAATTACAACCGTGGGTTTACCCTCTCTTACAGGTGTGCAGGACAATACCTCAACCAGCCCTGTCATGTTATGCCCGTCTGTTCCGGTTACTTCCCAGCCGCAGGCTTCATATTTTTTACCCAGGTCTTCGATTGCCATCACTTCTTCAGTCGGACCAGATATTTGCAGTTTGTTGCGGTCAATAATGGCAACAAGGTTATCAAGCTTGTAGTGTCCGGCAAAAGCTGCAGCTTCCATGACTGATCCTTCACCATGCTCACCATCGCCCATCAGCACGAAGGTTCTGAAACCAGGGTTTTGTCTTTTGGATGCGAGGGCCATACCTGCTCCAACTGAAAGACCGTGTCCCAATGCACCAGAATTAAGCTCCACTCCCGGCACTTTCCTGGTAGGATGACCTGAAAGCAGGGAGTCAAATTTCCCATAAGTATCCAATACCGTATCAGCTATAAACCCCCTTCGCGACAGTACAGCATAATAGCTTTCAACCGAATGTCCCTTGCTAAGGATAAACCTGTCGCGTGCAGGATCATCAGGACGGAGGGGATCAACCTGCATGACCTTAAAATACAGTGCAACCAGAATATCAACTGATGACAGTGAACCACCTGTATGCCCCCTCGAAGCACTGAAGATGATTTCCAGGGTACGGCGGCGGACTTCAACCGCTTCTTCCAGTAATTCCTTCATCTGAGGCACTTTCCCTTAATATCCACTTAAGAATTTGACAGTGAAATCAATACAAGCCCGATAAGGAAGCACACAAACATACTGACGAGCAGTGTGTTAGTGCCTTTGGGAGCGCCTTTGAATTCTTTCCAAATGAATACTCCCCACAGAATTGCCACAACAGGTGCCGCATTGCTGAGAGCATAGGAGATGGCAGGGTTTGCAGCTCCGGCCGACATGAAGCTCAGAGTCATACCGGTCATCCAGATCAGTCCTCCGATAAGTCCCGAAGAGTGAGTTGCAAAACTGCCTTTGAAGTATTCTTTCATCTTTACCGGCTCACCCTGTACCGGGTAACGCATAAAGATCGGATTGAACACGGGTGTGCTGACAGCAACTCCTACGGCAAAGAAGAAGACTCCTGTGAAGGGGGTCAGTGTTCCGGCCCCACCCGAAACGAATGAGTTGTCAAGAGATTTCACCACCAGCCCGTAAAAAAAGGCTATGAGCAGTCCGGCTCCGACTGAAAGCAGTATTCCTTTTGCTGAAGCTTTCTTCTGTTCCACTGCAAGCTTTCTGTATGAAAGCATGCTCAGGTATATTGCGGCAATAATTACTGCAACGCCGGTGAAAAGCAGAACTACATTACCTTCCGGGCTGCCTTTATCTGCAAGAACAAGAATAAAATTAAAGGCAATTCCGAGTATCCATGCGATCCCGCCGCCGATCGGGAACCCTACCGACATTCCTGCGACTGCGATTGCAGCAACCAGTAAAATGTTTCCGAGGTTCCACACTATGCCTCCCAGCATGGCGTTGAAGATGCTTTTCGCATCAGCCTGCTGAAGATCCTGAAGAAAGGGACGACCTTCACTGCCCAGGCTTCCCACGGTGAATGCGGCAAGGGTGGCTGTCAGGAGCAATCCCAGCGTAAGATCCCAGTAAAACAGTTCAAAGCGCCAGTTTTTTGCAGCCAGCTTCTGTGTATTTGCCCACGATCCCCAGCAGATCATAGTTATGGCAAAGAAGAATATTGCCAGTCCGTAGTTGTGTACAAGTATCATTTTAAAAGGTTTAGAGGTTTAATGGTTTAAAGGTTAATGGGATTAAATTATAAGGCATGGGTTCAGTTATGCCTGTATAATTCCCAGCCGAGGTAATTTCCGATTGCCTCTTCAAGTATTTCAGCCACATTACCGCGCACCATGGCAACATGATGTTCAAATCCGTATTTGCATGCATATTTCATCATGTTCTGAAGGTCGGGGATCCTGCAGACTGCTATACCTCCGTCCATACCATATGGATCGTCGGTTATCTCACCTTCTCCGAGGTACGAAGTAATGATTCCTCTCAGGTCGTCGGTCGAAACCCTGAAAAAGGTCATATTCCCCGGAGCCACTTTTCCTTTAACGGCTCCAAAAGTATCCTCGCTTCCGAGCACTGTGCCGAGTACATCAAGACTTCCTATTTCAATTTTGTTCTGGAAAAATGATTTCGGGTAATTGCTGCAGTGCGTGCACACGACTTTGTTTCGATCCTCCGCATAGTTGTTATTCCAGTCGAGCAGCGCCGATGGCGTTTGTGCTGCCAGTGCAAGTGCATACATTGATATAGAACCTGTAATATCCACCTCACAGGCAGATGGCATCAGCTTCTCTCCCATCATGCTCATTGTAACGCAGGCTGCGCAGCCATAATTCTTTTCAATCGACTCCCAGCACTGAAGTGCGGAGATATTGATATCATTGTCTGCAATCCACTTTTCCACGGCAATGCTGAAGCGGGCCTGACGGACAATCTTTTCCTTTGATACAGCCTTGCACGTGCCGTATGCCTGTATCTCTTTAACTTTCCTCGCGACTGCCGGATCATTATCTTTGATTTTGTTTGCCGCTCCAATGATTTCCGACATATCAACCGGGACAACTGTTATTCCTGACTTCTGCAGAAGCTTCTCGCTTGACCGCATGGTCTGAAAACCAATCGGGCGTGTGCCAATGGCTCCGACCCTGAGGTTTTTCAGTCCCCTGACCACGCGGCAGATGCCTGCGAATTTAAGGATGTCTTCTGTAAATTGCTTACTATCAAGACTATAAGTATGATACACGGTATCGGTAAACTTTATACCATACTGGTACAGGTTATTGCACACCGACAGTTTCCCGCAGAAGGCATCCCTGCGGCTCTTAACGTCAACTTTATCGTTATCGTCATCACAAGCCTGCACCAGGACCGGCACTCTCAGCCCGCTCAGGCTAATGGTATTGACCACTCCAAGCTCATCGCCGAAATTGGGCAGGATAACGATAATACCCTCTATGATATCGGCATTTTTTCTGAAATATTCAGCACATTTTACAGCATCCCTGAAACCCTCAATATTCCCGGTGGGTGTTTCTTTCTCCGGCAGGATGACCGTACCAAAACCCATTTTCTGAAGCTTTGCAAGCACCTTCTTTCTTGCTTCAACAGCCAGCCTGAAATTGAAAATATTTCTTGTGGCAATTATCACTCCAAAAGTCTGTTTTTTCATGTCAGTAAGTTTATAATGTTAGTTATTTGAATCTTGTACGCTTCACAGCCTTCAGCCATCCGGCATACAGCCTTTCTATCTCTGCCGGGTCCATCCGGTTGGTAAAGGTTTTATCCACAACCCGTAATTCTTCAATTTCGCGGGTATCCTTCCATATCCCTGAAGCAAGTCCGGCCATGAAAGCTGAGCCCAGGGCTGATACCTCTTCAATGGCGCAGCGAACCACTGCTTTTTGAAGAATATCGGTCTGGAACTGCATCAGGAACTCATTGCGTGCAGGTCCCCCGTCAACACGGAGCTCCTTAAGGGTTACACCGGATTTTTCAACCATCAGGTCAGTCAGGTCTTTTATCTGGTAAGCAATGCTCTCCAGTGCAGCCCTCACTACATGAGCTTTGCCGGTGTCTCTTCTCATTCCGCATATTACCGCACGTGCATCACTGTCCCAGTAAGGAGCCCCCAGACCCACAAAGGCAGGTACAAGATACACACCTCCGTTGTCATTGACCGAGAGGGCAATCTCCTCAGCTTCTTCCGGCGAACCGATCAGCTTAAGTTCACTGGCAAGCCAGTTGATGGTGTCTCCCGTACAGTGGATATTACCCTCGTAAACATAATCTATTGATCTGTTAAGGCTGAAACCGACGGAAGTCACAAGTCCTGCAGGAGCTTCATCAGGAGTTTTCCCTATGTTCATCATGATTGATGATCCCGTTCCGTAAGTTGCCTTTGTCATTCCTGCCGAAAAGCACTGCTGTCCGAAGAGAGCCCCGTGCGAGTCTCCTATAAGTCCTGCTATCGGCAGGTTGCCCGGTATTCCCGTTTCAGGAGCCACGTGTCCGAATATTTCATCGCTGAACTTTACCTGCGGGAACATTGAAGGATGCAGATCAAACAGTTTAATAAGCTCATCATCCCATTGCAATGAATGAATGTTAAAGAGCATTGTGCGGCAGGCGTTTGAGTGATCAGTGGCATGCACCCTGCCTCCTGTCAGTTTCCAGAGCAGCCAGCAATCCATTGTTCCTGCAAGGAGATCACCTTTCACAGCTTTTTCCCTTGCTCCCCCGGTATTGTTAATTATCCACTGCAGCTTGCTTGCCGAAAAATAGGTGTCAATTATCAGCCCTGTCTTTTTACGGATCATTTCACCATATCCCTGTTTCTTCAGGTTTTCACATACAGGCACTCCGCGCTGGCACTGCCATACTGCTGCATTTGCCACAGGCTTACCGGTATGGCGGTCCCATATCATCGAGGTCTCCCTCTGGTTCGTAATTGAAAGTGAGGCGATCTTACCGGCATCTGTCCCTGTTTTTTTCAGGATCTCCATGATGCCCCTTACGGTATTTTCATAAATTTCAACAGGGTCGTGTTCCACGAAACCGGGCTGAGGATAATACTGTTTATGGGGAATGCTGATCCTGTCAATCAGCTTTGCCTGTATATCAAAGAGCATTACCTTGGTTGCCGAGGTGCTCTGATCAACAGAGATAATATAGGTATTCTTGCTGGCTATCATAGCTGATTGATATTCATTACATTCTTAAACCAAGCACCATTATCGCTCACGCTATTATTAATTCAATTTCATGATCGCGGAACAGTTTTTTGTCCTTTTCCTTAATGCCCGGATCTGTGATTATATAATGTATCAGAGAAAGAGCGCCGAGACTGGCAAAGGCGGTCTTGCCGATCTTGGTGGAATCGGCTACAAGGTATGTCACATCAGCGGCGTCGATCATGGCTTTTTTCACCACAAGGTCGCTGATTCCCGGGTATGTTAATCCGGATTTCAGGGAAATACCCGCTGTTGCAAGAAAAAGCTTGTGCACGTTCAGCCCATAAAAGAAATCGGCTGCCTTCTGACCTGTCAGCGAGAGGGTGGGCGGTTTGAACTCTCCGCCGGTCAATATCAGCTCAATGCCCGGCTCAGCGCCAAGAATCAGTGCAATATTCACGGCGTTGGTGATAACCGTCAGATCCCTTTTTATACCCTTGATCTTCTTGGCTATTTCGGTGGTGGTAGACCCGGAATCGAGTATTATCGTGTCTCCCGGATCAATGAACTCGAGGCATTTTTTCGCTATTGCCTCTTTCTTATCCATATTTTCCTGGTGGGCAAGTGAAAAGCTGCGGACATAATCATCCACATTCTTCAGATATACTCCACCATGTTCGCGCACCACCAGTCCTTCCTTTTCAAGTTTCTCAAGGTCCTGACGAATAGTGACTTCCGTGACCTTGAATATCTTAGCCAGGCTGACAACTTTTGCCGAACCATCCTCCCTTAACAATTCCAGGATTTCATCTCTCCGCTGATGAGGTAACATGGCAATCTGGTTTTTTAAAGGCACTAATATAAACAAAAAGTTAATAAACAAAGCAATTTAGCTAAATAAAATCATATTAAACGAAAATATCCGAAAGTAATTTGTAATTAATAAATATATTCTATTTTTGTTTAGAATAAACCCCGGAATATGAAAACAAAAGCCTCCCTTTTACTTTGGATAATGATACTGATGTTCTTAATTCCGTTATCCGGCCAGGCTCAGAATCCGGCCAGGCACCGGATGATAGTGCTCACTGATATTGAAGCTGATCCGGATGATGCACAGACACTGATCAGGCTGTTGCTTTATTCAAACCAGATCGATATAGAAGGACTTATTGCCACTACATCGGTCCATCAGAAAACACGTGTAGCACCGGAAACTATCCGTAAGATCATAAATGCCTATGGAAAGGTCCGGCCAAATCTACTTAAGCATGAGCCGGGGTTTCCGGCTGAACAGGAGTTATTGTCCCTGGTGAAACAGGGATTGCCCGTATTTGGAATGGAGGGCGTCGGCAAGGGTAAAGATTCCGAAGGATCGGAATGGATAATCAAAGTACTTGAGAAAAAAGATGACCGTCCGGTATGGATCTCGGTATGGGGAGGACCAAATACCCTGGCACAGGCTCTGTGGAAAATAAAAGAAACCAAAAACAGGGCTGAAGCTGAGAGGTTGATTTCAAAACTCAGGGTGTATACTATTTCCGACCAGGATGATACCGGGTACTGGATGCGTAAAAATTTTCCGGATCTGTTTTACATTGTCAGTCCCGGGAGCTACATGACCTCAACCTGGATAGCTATCACAAGGGCTATCCCGGGAGCAAACAATGAAGTCGTCAGCAACAGCTGGCTTACTGAAAATATCCAGCAGGGACACGGGCCTCTCGGAGCCCTCTATCCCGATGTAGCCTATGGCATGGAGGGTGACACACCTTCATGGCTGATGCTTATACAAAACGGGCTGAATGACAATGCCGTCCCCAACCGGGGAAGCTGGGGAGGACGATATGAGCTTTACAAGCCTGACCCGATAACAACACCACTTCCACAGGTTTTCACAGGCGGAGCTCCATACGAGCCTGAAACAAGGCCTGTCTGGACAAATGCAAATGACAAATTCACACCCTGGATACATAATGAATACGGGAGAGCCATCCGCCGTGATACCGGCTCATACGACAATAACCAGGTAACACTCTGGCGCTGGCGCGAAGATTTTCAGAACGATTTCGCCGCAAGGATGGACTGGTGTATAATGTCTTATGAAGATGCCAACCATCCTCCTGTGGTCAAAGTGAACGGCCCTGAACAATTCACCGTAAAGTCGGGAGAAGTATTCAAGCTCGATGCTGACGGCACATACGATCCTGACGGTGACGCGCTAAGCTACCTCTGGTTTCATTATCCCGAAGCAGGTACTTACAAAGGTATCGTAAGATTCGGCAACCTGGCTGAGAATCTTTACAACGTACATACAATCACTGCGCCGAAGGTTGACACTCCTCAAACCGTCCATTTCATACTTAGAGTAACTGATAAAGGGACTCCTGCCATCTCACGCTACAAAAGAGTAATTGTTACAGTAACCCCATAAAAAACAATCTTCACTGATATGAAAAAAATCTTGCCATTCAACCGGATAGTATTATTCCTCATGGCAATCATCTGGTTATCAGGATATAGCCTGTCAGCCCAATGGATAAGCCGGGGCAGAACCAACTATATCCTTGATAATCTTATAGCTGACGGCAAGGCAAGCAATCCAAAACTTTATTACCTGGGCTGCGGAAAGACAGATTTTCTTTATAGCGGGGTCACTGACCTGAGAGCCCTTTATGATGAAGTCGGATTCAGGCATACGTACCGTGAAAGTGAGGGAGGACACAGCTGGAACAACTGGCGTTTGTACCTTTCGGAAATGGCGCAGCAGATATTCAAATAACAGGGATCAAGGAAATATTAACCACAGAGAGCACTGAGGAACACAGGGTTAGCACAGAGTTAAATCCGTGTTAATCTGTGTTCTCTGTGGTAAAATAAACTAACTGAAATGAAATATCAGAAAGAGGAACTGAATTTATAATTACCTGAACTTAAGGAAAATACAGCATATCCATCTTCCAGGTGGTGAAACTGTACATCACTGACATCCTGTATTGATTTACCGCTTTCAGTTACCTCTGATACACCGGAAGCGGGTACATATACAGTAGCAGTACTGCCAACAGGGACTATTACATCCAGATCGAATTTAGCGGCATCTTTTTTCCACGCGACGGATGCCCTGCCATAAGGCGTTTCGTTGGAATATGTAACAAATGTTATATCTCCTGCAGGCTGCGGTTTAATAAGAATATGCTTATACCCGGGAGCTTCAGGATCTGCATTCATGCCGGCCAGAACACGATAGAACCACACAAGACCTCCCCCGAACATCGGATGGTTCCTGGATCCCGATCCGTCCCACTGCTCCCAGGTTGTGGTAGCCCCCTGCTCTATCCACCAGCCGTATGACGGTTGTGTCTTTTTATTCATTGCTGCAAAAGCAAGCTCATTAAGTCCGTTCTCAGCAAGGACTTCAAAGAAGAACTGGGTGCCGAAAATCCCGGTATCGAGGTGTCCGTCACTGGCTTCGATATCTGCTTTTAGGGCTGCAATTACTCGTTGATCCTGGTCAGCCGGAACACCCATTTTCAGTGCGAAGATATTGCCACCATTTGCCCCATAGGTTCCTTTTTTCCTGTTGTAAAATTTATTCCCGAAAGCTCTTTTTGTCTTTTCAGCCAGGTCGGCATACTTTTTTGCTTCTTCGGTATTACCGAGAACGTGAGCTGTCTTTGAAGTAAGATCCGCACATCTCCAGAGGAAGAAGGTATGTACCATGTCATCAGGCGGCAATTCCGAGGCAGGCGCCCAGTCGCCAAGGTTCAGCCACCTGTTTGGATTGGACGGATAAGGAGCCTGTGAAAACATTATGCCTTCTTCATCGGTCCAGGTAAGCATGTACCTGATATACCCCTTCATTCCCTCGTAGTTTCTCTTAAGCATCTCCCTGTCGCCGTAATGCAGATAAAACTCCCATGGCATGATGTTTATGGCAGCACCCCAGGCCACCCCTCCCCCGCAGCCGGGCTGCCAGGGCGCTCCGTTCGGGACATAGCCTGTCTCAGGGTTCTGAGCCCCAAGCATATCCTGTATCCATTTGGCATAAAATGCACGGGCATCAAAGTTGTGCATGACCGTAACGCATGCAACCTGTCCGTCGCCGGTATAGGGAGCCCTTTCACGGTGCGGACAGTCACTGGCAATACCTCCGTGCATGTTGTCGGTCTGACTGCGCCACCATATCCTGTTAATATTGTTAAAAAGCTCATTTGAACATTCAAATTTTCCAGTGGTCTCAACATTTGAGTATACCGCCTCGGCAACCAGCTGCTCCGGCTTAAGGTCACCCGGCCAGTTTGATATCTCAACCTCCCTGAAAACAAACCATGTGAACCGGGCGGCATAGGATTCAGGTTCCCCTCCCTTAAGAGTATAGGAATTACTGCCGACAGGTGACTCGCAGATATACTTAATATCAATTGTATGTCCTGCTTCTCCTTCCACATTAAGCAAATGCAGCCAGCCTGATATCTCCTCTCCGAAATCGACCCTGTATTTCCCTTCTTCCAGAGCTTCAATTTTTACCGGTTGAAGCTTTTCCATTACCCTGTCGGTCGGGGACATGTGAGCTTTCATCATTCCTTCCGGGGCTTTCCTGGGTGCAGCTTGTTCCCACTTTGAATCATCAAAGCCGGCATTGCACCAACCCGGCTGTTCAAGTCTTGCATCATAGTGCTCTCCGTCATATATCTGGTCGATCACTATCGGACTTTTTGAAACTTTCCAGGTCCGGTCGCTTACTATTATGTCTTCAGTTCCGTCGGCATAAGTAATGTAAATCTGTCCTATAAAACGTGGCGATCCGAATGATTCCATCCAGCGGCTGTTGACGTTATAAAAACCGTTACCAAGGATTGCCCCGATCACGTTCTCTCCTCTCTTAAGCATTTCCGTAATATCATAAGACAGGTACATCACCCTGTACTCGCTGAAGTTATCAGGGACAGCTATATAGTTATTCTCCAGGCTGGGGCGTTTCCCATAAAGTGTCAGGTTAGGCACAAGTACATCCTCGCTGACTTTTCTGCCGTTAACATACAATTCAAAAAACCCGAGTCCGGTGACATATGCCCGCGCCGACTCTACTTTCTTATTGATTATTAATGACTTCCGCAACAGTGGTGCAGGAGGAGGTGCCGGGATCTTATTATCCACAGGGTTGTATCCTCTG
>Ga0116204_1002058_pt1 | contig 11010 bp, 13 predicted proteins | sample LakKivwa52mmetaG_FD_94481 | JGI IMG/M metagenome (GOLD analysis project Ga0116204, IMG submission 94481) | Anoxic lake water microbial communities from Lake Kivu, Rwanda to study Microbial Dark Matter (Phase II) - Lake Kivu water 52m metaG | ecosystem: Environmental > Aquatic > Freshwater > Lake... | reverse complement strand
TGATCTCGGTTTGCAGGCCGTTGAACGACATGAACCGGTAAAAAGCAGCCGCGGTGACGACAAAGCCGTCGGGCACGGTCAGGCCAAGGGCCTGTTTGAGTTCCCCGAGGTTGGCCATTTTGCTGCCGGCCAGATCGGCCATCTCCCGTCCCAGGCCATCGATGCCGATCACCATCGGTTTGTCCCCGATCTGGCCGGGGGTATCCAGTACCGCGTTGATAGCGGCCTGAATGCGGTCGAAAACCGGGCCAAGCTCGGTGTACTTGCCCGGCGCCAGGGCCTGGAGCCGTTGAATCATGCCCATCACGCTGACGGCAACCGCGGTGCAGTGGCTGCGCACAAAGCTCATGCCGAAGGCCTCGCCCGAGTCGAGCACCCGCTCGATGGCGGCCATGGCTTCCAGGGCCTTGTTGTTGCCCGAGAGCAGGAGCCTGAAATTGTGGTAGCGCTGGCGAAACTCGACCCGCAGGGCCTCGGTGTCGGCCTCGGTCGGTGCCGGTTGTCGGGCAAACCAGGTTTTGAGGCGTTTGAGCATGGGCGAGGCTCCGGACGATCGGTTGCCAGTGCCGGTTTGTCGGACAGGTCTGACATGTCGGACCTGTCTGACGGGTCCGGCACGGCGGCTTTCATCCCAACGAAAAGGCCAAAGGCCGACAGCGCCTTTGGCCTTTTCGTTTTACCTTGGGGCAAGGATCAGTGCTCGAGCTTCAACCCCCAGCCTTCGAACATGAACATGATGGAAAATCCGTACCACAGGGTGTAGACCACGTAAAACACCAGGGAAAAGAGTACCACCCCGGCGCGGTCCATGATTTTCTGCGGCTGGACCGTGTAGTAGTTGTAAACGGTTTCCACGGCCTTTTTCTCGATGGCGCTCACGACCTTGGAAGCGGCGAACAGCTTCTGGTCGTTGAGGTTTTTCTCCATGGCCTTGAGGGCCTGGTACCAGTTGTACGTGGCCTGGCGTTCGTCGATCCCGTACCTGTCGGTCAGGGCCTTGCCGTCGTTGTGATACATGGACTCGGCATCGGCCAGGCAGGCCGCCAGGATTTTGCCCAGATCCCCCTCGACCTTGAGCTTTTGGCCGCCGATGTTGACCAGTGCCCCGGCCTTCATCAGCATCTCGCCGATCTGTTTGGCCTGGTTGTCCTTGGCAAAGGCCAGATCGAGGCTCACTGTTTTGCCGTCCAGGGCGGCCGCCTCTTTTTGCATGGCCGGAATATAGTAGGCCGATCCCTTGGAAATGGAATTGTAGAGGGCATCGAGATAGTCCAGACCGTTTTTCCCATGGAAAATCGGCATGAAGATGATGACCAGCACCACGAGAAATCCCACCATCAGGCCGGCGCCGCCGTAAAACTCTTTTTTGTTGGCTATCATGCGTGGGCCTCCTCTCCCTTGAGCTTGCCGATATTGGTCAAAAAGGTGAAGATCACCCAGACGGCAAAGCCGCCCAGAACGATGAAAAAGATATAGATGCCGGCTTTTTCGATCAGATCGCAGGTGGCTTTGGAAAGGTCGATGGTCCCCAGGGCCGCCAGCTTGGAGGGCAGGGCCGCGATCCGGTTCACGGCGCCGGCCATGACGGCCAGGGCGTAAAAGCCGCGGATCGTGATGCCCTTGACCACCTTGGTGACCAAAGAGCCGATCTGAATCCCCAGCAAGGAGCCCAGCAACATGCCCATGGCCAGGGTGTAGAAGATGAATCCGTAGATGGCGTACTGGGAAATGCCGGCATAGCCCGCGGTGAACACGATCTGGAAAATGTCCGTGCCCACCGTGGTCATCGAGGAAACCCCCAGCATGTAAACGAAGATGGGAAAGGTCAAAAAGCCCCCGCCCACGCCCATGATGCCGGCTGCGGCCCCGACCAGGACCCCGCTGAGCACAAGAAACAGCCAGGAGATGCTGCGCCCACCGGGCACCAGGTCGAAGTCGAACTTGATCATCGGCGGGATGTTCATCGCCTGGAGCTTTTTGGGCAGGCTGCCCATGTCCGCGCCCTCGTCCTTGCCGTGGCCCGAGGCGACCGCGCCGCCCGAGGCCTTGCTCGCCTTGATAAAGTCGATCAGGGCGTAGGTGGCCAAAAACCCGAGCATCAGCGAATACACCGTGGTGATGAACGCCTCGCTGAGCACCGGATTGGCCTCGTAGAGGAAGCGGTTGAGCATACCGCCGCCGGTGGCCCCGATGATGGCCCCGACCAGAAAGACCAGGGCCAGGGGAACCGATACGTTGCCCAGTTTGCGGTGGATCACCGTGCCCATGATGGCCTTGGCGAAGATGTGAAACAAGTCGGTGCCCACGGCCAAAATACCCTTGACCCCGGCGCTCATCAGGGCCGGGGCGATGATGAACCCGCCGCCGGCACCAATACAGCCGGTGATCAGGCCCGCCACCAAGCCGACCAGCACCGAGGCGATGAAGATCAGGTTGGTGTAATGGGCCGGGCTGTAAGCGGTCTTGCCGCCGATAAAATCGGGCAGGACCTCGCCGACCTGATCGGCAAAGGCAAAAGAGCCCAATAAGACGGGCAGCAGCAGCAGGCCGAGAACGACCAACCGCTTTTTGTCCCCTAAGATATTGCGGCTCATGGTGATTTCCCAGCGGGCATGGGCCTGGGCCCCCGCCATCATGAACCGGCCCCATTGTCTGAAAAAATTCATTGTCTTGGTCTCCTTCCAGGTCTTGTCGAGGTTGTCGGGTTGCACTGGTCCCATCAAGGCACAGGGCAACGGCTGCCACCAGGAGCGTACCGCCTCGGTGGTGGCGCTTTTACTCGGTCAGATTACAGCTCGTCATCACCTCCTCCATTTTCTTTATTTTCGCTTCCTGAATGGCCTTTTTCTGGTAGGCGTCCTGAAGTTTGTACAACAGCTCGTCGATGTTGATCGGTTTCATCAGATAATCGAAGGCCCCCAGTTGCATGCCTTCCCTGGCCGCCTCCAGGCAGGCATGGCCGGTGAGCATGAGCACTTCCACCAGGGGGTGTTGTTGCTTGATCCGCCGCAAAATCTCGATGCCGTCCATGCCGGGCATGCGCACATCCAGGACAACCACGTCCGGGGTTTGATGGTCAAGGGCGGCCAGGGCCTCGGCACCGCTGGAAACCCCCTGGACATCCAGGCCGCGTTTGCGCATCCGTTTGACCAGGGTGTCGAGGTAGTCCACTTCGTCGTCGACGAACAACACCTTGAATGCATTCACTTAAAAGGCCTCCTATCTTTTGACCCCGGAAAGCGTGTCGCCTTGGGGAAAATCAGCGTTGTCGGGAGAAAGGTTCCGGCAGATGGTTGGAACCCCAAAAGACAGGCCGGCGCCAGGATCGGTGGTCAGCCGCTTCGGGGACTGGGTAGGGAATGAAAAAAAAACGGCCGGTTTGCCCTGGGCAAGGGCAAGTCCCTTTTCGGGCAATACAATCCCGGCCTTCCCCTGAGGGAGGTGAGTGCTGGTGGATCTGCCGAAGGCGCCAATTTTTTCGGCAGGTTTGGGCGAAAAAAAACATCGCGCCTTCATAGCACACCCTTTAGGCAAATATCAATTGCGAGTCGCCTATCAATTTTTACATAGGATTCTCCGTTTCAAAACCAAGCGGGGTCGCCATGGCTCCTTTGTTTTGCCAATGGTTCTAATCGACATCCTCAGCCCCATTGGCCGCCGGCGGTTTTCCGGCCCCGATTTCGGCGATGATTTGTTTGAGCCTTTCGATGCTGTTGCCTTGTTTCTCAATGAAAATAGCGTTTTTGACGATGGTCCCGTCTTTTTCGTAATCCGCTGTATAACTGTGTAGAATCACGGGCAAAGATGAGGTTTTTGCCCGCAATTCGGTGAGCAGGCCGGTGGCGTCGGTATCGGGAAGGTCCGGATCGAGGATGATCAGGTCCAGAGGGCGCAAAAGGGCGGCCAGGCGGATCAGCTGACGACCGGTTTGGGCCAGGCGGACCCGATGGCCGTCGGCGGTCACTTCGCGTCGGAGAAAGTCCCGCACGTTGGGATTGCGGTCGGCAATCAGGATGGTCAGGGGCCGGTTCACCCTTGCCCCCGACCCGGGCATGCCGCCATCCGACGGATAGTCGTGGGTCCAAACCCATCGATCTTCATCGAAGGATGAAGGATGAAGGATGAAGGATGAAAAAGGCGGTTGCCGTTTTTAGGGTGAAAAACCTTCATTTTGCATTCATCCATCATTTTGCCTTTGTTTTTGCGGCGCCAAATCAAAGGCTGCGGTAGGGGTTGATCACCAGCACGGGAACCGGAGCCACCTGCACCACCCGCTGGGCAATGGATCCGAACACCACCCGGTCCAGGCCTTTGCGGCCATGGGTTCCCATGATGAGCAGGTCGATTTTCTGGTCACGCACATAGGTGAGGATCACCTCGGCGATATCGCCGACAATCACCGCGGTGTGGGTACGGGGATAATCGCCGAAATATTCTTGCCGGAATTCCTGGAGTTTGCGGTCGGCACCTTCAGCGATCTCTTTTTCAAACTGGTCAACCGAAGGATGGGGCACATAGATACTGGTGAAAAATTCCAGCAAACGGGCCGCAAAGAGCAGGTGGACCTGGGCCTCGAATTTTTCCGCCACCATGCGCACGTGGGGCACGATCAGGGGCGAGGTTTCGGAAAGATCCACCGGAAATAGAATTTTTTTGAAGTCCTGCATGGGGTGCCTCCTTTGCGCTTGGCGGTTTAGGGGCATCGGTTGACGGTGCCCGGTCGTGAGACCGTCCGACGTGTCTTGCCTCCTTACTTTTTTAGCTGATCACCCAGACCGTATGGGTGCGGCCAAGATGGATCACCTTGTTGCTCACCCGGCCGATAAAAAAGCTGCGGACCGCGGACATGCCCCGCCGGCCCATCACGATGGTACCGCACCCGCTTTCCTTGGCTTCCTTGACGATGGCCGCGGCCCGGCTGGACACACCGGCAACCACATGGGTGTCGATGTTTTGCGCGTCAATGCGTGCGGCCACCAATCGTGCACGGGCCAGGTCGAAGGCCTTGTGGATGCCGGCCGGTCCGGCTTCGCCCTGGCCAGTGACATCATCGGCGATCGCAGCGCCCCGTTCGGCGTGAAACAGGTGAATGCGGCAATCGGTACCACCGAGCGTACCGGCGGCAAAATTGACGGCGCGCATCGCTCCGGTGGAGCCATCCAGCGCCAGCAGGTAGCGATCGGTAACCGGTGTGCGGCCCACGATCAACAGAGGGGCAAAATTCAGATGTTCCACGAGTTTGGCCGCCACCGACCCCAAAACGAACTGGCGCAGTGCCCCGAAACCCCGGCGCCGCATCACCACGGCCCTGTAGGCGCCGGTCTGGGCCTCGGTGATGATGTCACGGGCAACGCCCTTGCGGCGGTTGTGGATTTTGCAGGTCACGGCGTCACCGGCAAAACCGGCGGCGCGCAACGTCTGTCCGGCCTTGTCCATGAACGCTTCGATCTGGGCTTTGCACTGCAACTCCCAGGCCCGGACCTGGGCGACGTTTCCGTAGCATTTGGGCTCTTTGGCCAGATCGTAGTAGCTTTCCGGCACTTTGCTGAAGACATTGAACAGCACCACGTCCATTTTCTTGAAGGCGTCGACCTGGCTGACATACTTGACCGTATCCATAGATCGGCCGGAACCGTCTACGGGCAAGAGCAATCTGGGCACGGTTGTTTTCGGCATGGGACGTCTCCCTAGTAATCGTAGACCTCGCGGCGGTTTTCACGGTGATCGACCATGTAAAGCAGTTTGGCCTTGGCCGAAAGGGCTTGCTTGAGGGCATCCAACCGGCTGCGATCCACCTTGAAGATGCGGATGTAGACGTTGCGGTAGCCTTCGGGAACCCGGTCATAGGTGGTGAGAATGCTCATCATTCGGGCGCCGAAATCGCGGATGATGTCGGCCACCTCCTTGATCGAGCCCGGCCGGTCATCCAGGCGGAAGGCGAACTGGATCCCCCTTTGCCCCACCCCGGTCAGGGAGATCAACAGGCGATGGACGTCCGATCCGGTGATCACACCGACGATTTTGCCGCCTTTGTCCACCACCGGCGCACCGGAAATCTTGTGCTCCAAAAACAGTTGGGCCGCTTCCTCGACGGTCAAGTCGGGATCCACCGAGATGGGATCGCGGGTCATGATCTGCTTGATCTGGAGTTTGGACAACAGGTACATCAGTTCGTAGACATCCAGGGTGGTGGCGTCCGAAGCGCTGGCCCTTTTGACGTCCCGGTCGGTGACAACGCCGACGAGTTTGCCTTTCTTGGTCACGGGCAGCATCCGGATGTTGTGCTGCTTCATGATCTTGATGGCCTTGTCCATGGCATCGTTTTCATCAATCGTCATCGGATCTTTGCTCATCCAGTGTTTAACCAACATGGCGTGACCTCCTTGGCTTGATAACCCTTTTTGTTACCGTGGCAATCGGGTATCCACGGATCGGTTCCCCATTGATCGTTATCGGGCCGGCGTTGAAACCGGCAACCCTCGGCGTTGGCATGGACGCGCCGCTTGCGGGCGCTCCGTCATGTCCTGTGGTCCGGCCGGATACTGAGCAAGGGCACGGGGCAGCGGCGGAACATCTTTTCGGCGGTCGACCCCATGATCACATCGGCCAGGTTGCTGCGGCCTTTGGTTCCCATCACCAGCAGGTCGACGTCAAACTCGGTGACGGCCGCCAGCAACTCGGTAAAAGGCACGCCGGAGCGCACGACAAAGCGGCAGGGCAAAGCGGACGCACCGCCTCTGTCGGCCAGGGCGTGCAGTTCGGCGGTGCGCATGTCGGTTTGGTCCTGAACATAGCCCTGCACGGAAATAGCCGAATGGTAGAGTGCGGCGTTGCGGATCGCCTCGATATCCCGCTGGTTGATCACGTTGACGAGAATCAGCTCGGCCTTGATCCTTGAGGAAAGGCCGGCGGCATAGGCGACGGATCGAAGGGAAAATTCGGAAAAATCCACCGCTACCATCAGTTTGTCGACTTTTTCCATCACGGCCTTCCTTAGGCAAGGTCTGTTGTCAGCCTTTTGGTTTTACGCTTGTTGACGCAATCCTTATGCCAAGATCGCCGGTCAAGGCGCTATCCTTTTAACGGATTAAAATTGCATGTGATTTTATGCCAGACCGCCTATCGTTGCACCCATGGGGTGCCGCGATACCCGTGCACGGCCTTTTTACACCCTGTAAAAAGGCCTTTTTTTCTCAAGTTGCGGGTAGCGAGGCCGATACCATTAAAGGGCATCGGCGACAGAGGGTTCGCCTTGCCTGTCCATCGGTTTTCAATGAAGGTGAACGCAATGATCCGCTGTTTCGCCGTCCGGGGCCAATCCGGTTTCACACTGATCGAAGTGATGGTCGTGGTGGCCGTTTTGGCCGTACTGGCCACGGTTTTGATGCGCTGATGGTCCGAAAACGGCCGCGCTAGTCGCCCTCGGCTTCCCTGACGCTGGTCTCGAAGGAAAGCTCGAATTTTTCAATTTTGGCGTTCAGGGTGGGCCGGGACATGTTCAGCAGCCTGGCGGTCTGGGACCGGTTGCCGCCGGTGATGCGCATGGCCTCGCTGATCAGGGTCCGGGACACCTGGTCCAGGCAGTATTCGAAAACCGACCCGTCGTTGCGGGCGGCCAACTCGCGGCGGATCCACTGGCGCAGACTGTCCAAATCGTTGCCGCGGCTATCGTCGGTCATGGGCGGCTTTTCATCGCAGGCCTTGACCAGTTCGGCGATGGAAAGCGGGGCGCCCCTGTTGAAAATCAGGGCTTTTTGGATGGTATTGCCCAGTTCGCGGACGTTGCCGGGCCAGTCCTGTTCGGCCAGAAAATCCAGGGCCTCTGGCATGATCCCCGGTGCATGGACCCCGAGAGCGGCGGCCCAACGCGACATGAAGTAAGTGGCCAGCAAGGGGATGTCGTTGCGCCGTTCCCGCAGCGGGGGCAGCCAGATCGCCACCACGGACAGCCGGTAGTAGAGGTCTTCACGGAAACGGCCCCCGGCGATGGCCTTTTCCAGATCGCGGTTGGTGGCCGCGATGATGCGCACGTCAACGGGAATGGTCTGGCGCCCGCCGAGCCTCTCGATGCTCTTTTCCTGGAGCAACCGCAGGATCTTGGCCTGGAGGTTAAGTGGCATGTCCCCGATTTCATCCAAAAACACCGTCCCGCCGTGGGCCTGTTCCAGCTTGCCCACCCGGCGATGGCTCGCCCCGGTGAAGGCTCCTTTTTCGTAGCCGAACAGCTCGCTTTCCAGCAAGGTGTCCGGGATAGCCACGCAGTTGATCACCAAAAAGGGGCGCAGGGATCGGGAACTGTGCATGTAAACGGCCCTGGCCGCCAGTTCCTTGCCGGTTCCCGATTCGCCCCGGATCAGCACGGTGGCATCGGTGGGTGCCACCCGTCCGATGGCCTTGTAGACTTCTTGCATGGGCCGGCTGCGACCGATCAGGGCTTCGCCCGAGGCGTGTTGCGGTGAAATGTCCATGTCCACCGGGGTGCGCATGAAACGGCCGGCCTCCAGCGCCTTGCGGATCTGTTCCAGCATCACGGGGATGTCAAAGGGTTTGAGAACGTAGTCGAAGGCCCCCTGCTTGGTGGCCTCGATGGCCGTTTCCGTGGTGCCAAAGGCCGTCATGATGATCACGGGCAGTTTGGGCTCGATGGCCTGAATCGCCTTGAAGGTCTGCAAGCCGTTGATTCCGGGCAGACGCATGTCCACGATGACCAGGTCCGGGGATTTGGCCTGCACCCGCTCGACGCCGGCCTCGCCGGAGGCGGCATTTTCGACGCGGTAGCCTTCGGCGCAGAGAAGCTTTTCAAAGCTTTTGCGAAGCTGGTCATCGTCGTCGATGATCAGGATGGTTTCCACTGGGCGGTGTCCTTGCGTTTGGCGTCCTTGAATGTCTATTTCACCGGCAACACCAGGGTGAACCGGGCACCCTTGCCGACCTCGGATTCCAGCAACACTCTGCCGCCGTGTTCGGCGAGGATGCGCTCCACGATGCTCAGGCCAAGCCCCGTGCCTTCTTCTTTGGTGGTGAAAAACGGATGGAAAACCCGGGCCTGAAGATCGGTTTCAATACCGGGGCCGTTGTCGCGCACGTCGATGAAAACAGCCGGCCCGATCAACTCATCGTTGCCCTGCCGCTCGGCCACCACGATGTGTCCCCCGTCGGTCATGGCTTCGCAGGCGTTGACGATGAGGTTGACCAGCACTTCCTTGAGCTGTTCCGGATCCGCGGTGATCTCCGGCAGCTCTACTCCCCGATCCACGGCTACGGCCACGTGGTAGGAGTTGAGGCGGTGCTCGAGCAGTTGCAGCGCCGAATCCACAATGGCCGACGAACTGGTGCGCTGGACCTGGAGGCGTGGGGGCCGGGCGAATTCCAGAAAATTTTGCACGATGGTGTCGATGTGGCGGATTTCGGTGGAAATCACATCGAGATCTTCTTTCTGGGTGTGGTCCAGTTCCAGGGTGCGGCGCAACGAAAAAAGCCGCATCTGCACCGATGTGAACGGGTTGCGGATACTGTGGGCCATCCCTGCGGCCAGCCGGCCCACCAGTGCCATTTTTTCGGCCTGCACGAGATGCTCCTGGCTTTTTTCCAGTTCCGAATGAATCGTGTTGATGTCCTGCATCAGGCCGTGGACGCTTTGGCGCAGGGTCTTGACGACATCGGCGGTGGGCAGGGATTGGCCCGCAGGGCTGGTTTCCCTGGCCAGGCGGTCCAGGGGCCTGAGGATTTCCTGAATCAGGACCAGGGCCAGCATCAGGCTGAACAGCACCGAGGTGCCAAGTCCGGTCATGGCCACGATGCGCAGTTGCTGGGCCTTGACCAGGGACAGGCCCTGGGTTTCGGCCAACAGGCCGGTGTGGATGTTCTTGAAGGCCTCGCAAAGGTGGAGCAGGTCGTCAAAACGCTGGCGGGCTTGGGAATGCAGGGCCGTGCCGACCGTGGTTTCTCCCTTTTTGTACAGGTCGATGGCTTGGTTTTTGGCTTCCACGTAACGCTTGTACTGGTTGTCGATCTGATCGATGATCCGGCGTTGCTCCGGATCGGTGGCCGCGCGGCGCACCTTTTCAAGCCGCTGTAAAAAAATCTGGCGATGCTCGCCCAGTTGCCGGAGCCAGTCCGGGTCACGGTCCATGAAATAATAGGTGACGAATCCTTTTTGGTTGACCAGGGCGATTTCAAGGGTTTCGGCATCCCGGTAGGCGCTGATATGGGTGTCGAGGATGGCCACCAGATGGTCCTGGATGTGGTAGGTGTACCAGATGGTGCTGCCGCCGCCGGCCAGGCTGACCATCAGCAGGGCGGCCAGCAGAATATAGATGCGGGTACGCAATCGCAGTTGTTGCCACATGGCTGGCACCTCATGGTCGATGGCGGCGGTCGCCGTTGTCCGAATATGCATCACGCTGCTGCTTTTCTAATCAAGCCGCCGTTGAATTTCAAGGAAAGGATTGCGCGCCCGCTTGCCGCAATCGGCCAAGAAACAAAACGAAACATATCTTTCCGGCCTTGTTTCGTGAAGCCTGCGACTCTGTTGACATTGAAACGTTTCTAAACTACACCAAACCGGCTGTTGATCGGCAATGGGGTTTGAATCATCATGAAACTAAAGATGTAAACAAGATCGCATGGATCTTTTTTTCTGGCCCTTGCCATCCTATTTTTCGGCGGTATCCTTCCCTTTTTCTTCTGGCGTCATTTCAACCTGATGAAGACCGTCGGCGCCGGAACCATGGCGGTGGGGTGCCTTGTGGGGCTGTGCAGCGCCGCTTCATTGATGACGGCCCCGGTATCCCTAAAAGCCCTGGACATGGGCTTTAAACTGGATGGTTACGTTGAGCGCCATGCTGTCTTGAGCGTCAACTACGACGAGTTGGTCGAACAAGCCGCCACGTCTGGCAACCAGGCCAAAGAAATACAGCAACGCCTGGACGAACTGCGCAGCCGGTTGCTGCTGTCCGGCGTTGATCCCCGAGAATTGGATTGAGCCCGTACCCAACCCCCGGATTAACC
>Ga0116204_1002056_pt1 | contig 11012 bp, 20 predicted proteins | sample LakKivwa52mmetaG_FD_94481 | JGI IMG/M metagenome (GOLD analysis project Ga0116204, IMG submission 94481) | Anoxic lake water microbial communities from Lake Kivu, Rwanda to study Microbial Dark Matter (Phase II) - Lake Kivu water 52m metaG | ecosystem: Environmental > Aquatic > Freshwater > Lake... | reverse complement strand
ACGTAGCCCCTGATCGCCAGGATCTTTGAGTTGTATTCAAAACTGCCCACCGGGTGTATGCTGTAAAGTTCGGCGATCTGCTCATCTGTCATGACCGGGCTGTCTTTGAAACCGAACCAGTAAATTCTGAACTTTGGATCCGCTGGTGTTTCCAGAAGTTCTCGCATTGTTTCGGGTGGCACGTCATGGGCCCACTTGTCGCTTGGGCGGGCTTTGTTTTCGTAGTCCTTGTACAGGATCTGATCTGGGAGCCCGGCGTTTCCTGTGCTTATTTTGAAGCCGACATCTCTGGCGAGTCTGGTGTATGCTTCTCTTACGAAGTCGTCATGGGCTGTGTGTATTTCGTCCATCATGATTCCGTACAGCGTCATTCCCAGGATCTGCTTGTATCGTGCTTTGTTGTCAAAGCCGCCCAGGTATATGATCTTCTTTCCGTTCTTCGTGTGGTACTCTATTCTGGATCCGCCCTGGCCGCTTTTCTTGTACGTCATGACTTCGACTACTCGGCCGGTCTTTGTCCTTTGGTATTTGTATGTGTTAAAGAATGATAACGGGTTATCGATTATCGTTCTTTCCAGGACCGGTGTGCTGGTCCCTATGATTGCGAATTGTTGCTTCCATTTTGGGGTGTTATGGACCTTCTTAATAAATGCCAAGCCGGCCGCTATTGATTTCCCCGTCCCTGTGACTCCTTCCAGGTGTATGTATCTCGTTTCGTCCTGGATGACATCCCACATTTTTTCTGATAGGTAGATCCGGCCCTTGATCGTTTTGAATATCTTACTTGGCGTTTTCGTCAAGGTTTCGGATCTCGTCTGCATGCTCGTCGTACCCGTCTTCCATCTGGATCTTGTCGCTTTGTCCCAGGTACTGCTTTCCGAGCCATATCAGCATGGTTACGTTTCCGTTTTCTGCTGCCTTGTACTGCAGGCGTCGCAGTGACATCTTCCCCTGGTCCATTCCCTTTTTATAGACACGACAAAACTCCTTGTCCCTTTGCAGCGTTCTCGTGCTTACCCCTATCACTTCCGCTATTTCGTCCTGGGTACATTGTATCTTCGCCAGGCTCTCGCACAATTGGTAGTCTATGTTTTTCTTTGGCCGTGCCATCACTCGTCACCTGCCAATACTTCAGTTTCTGTTATGTCGTATTCTTTTCCTTTTCGCTGCAGTTTTATGCTATGACGTAACTGTTTATCGTGATTAAACTTATAAAAACGGTTCACTACTGCGTCGCAATACTTCGGATCAAGTTCCATGACGTTGGCCCTTCTCTGTGTTTGCTCTGCTGCTATGATCGTGCTTCCGCTTCCACCGAACCCGTCATATATCAGGTCTTTGCTTGTGCTTGAATTGATGATCAGCCTTGCTAATAATCGGACCGGCTTCATGGTTGGGTGTATGTCGTTTGCTGTTGGCTTGTCTTCATACAGCACCGTGTTTGGGACTTCTTCGTCACGGAGTAGTTCTTTGACCAGGGCGAGAAGGTCTGCCTTCTTCATGCTGCTGATCTGGTGTTTGGTCTTTTCGTCGATCACTGTGTCCTGGCTTCTTCCGCCATACCACTTATGTGCTGCTCCTGGTTTCCATCCATACAGGATTGGTTCGTGTCGCCACTGGTAATCCTGGCGGCCCATGACCAGGGCGTTTTTTACCCATACCAGCGTTTCCGCTAATTTAAACCCGGCATCCTGGTATGCTTTCCTAAAGTTCAGCCCTTCTGTGTCTGCATGGAACACGTAGATCGGTGCTCCTGGTTTTGTGTGTGTTGCTGCTTCCTTGAAAAATGAAAACAAGAAATCATAAAACATGCCGGCTGATGCCCATTTGTCATTCTGGATCTTCAGTCCGCTTCCGCCTTCGTAGTCCACGTTGTATGGTGGGTCTGTCAGGATCATGTCTGCTTGTTCGCCGTTCATGAGTGTGTTTACTTCTGCTTCTTCTATGCTGCTTCCACACATGAGTCTGTGTCTTCCCAGGATCCACACGTCCCCTGACTCTGTGTATGGTTCTTCTGGTAGGGTTCCATCGAATTCGTCTTCTGTGATGTTGTCCAGGTCGTTGACTCCCAGGATCTTATCGAGTTCTTCCAATTCAAAACCGGTTATGGTTGGGTCCATGTTGAGTGCTTTGATTGCTTCTAATTCCTGGGCTAATGTTTCCAGATCGAAGTCGCTATTAAGCGTGAGTTTGTTGTGGGCTATGATGTATGCTTTTTTCTGTGCTTCCGTCAGGTGGTCCAGGCGGATGCATTCCACTTCTTGCCTACCTAACTCTAAAAGGGCCAGGTATCTGCCGTGCCCTTCGATGATGGTATTCGTTTCGTCTATTGCGATCGGGTCATTGAACCCGAATTCTTTTATACTTCTTGCGATCTGCTGGATCTGATGTGGCGGGTGGTTCTTTGCGTTGTGCTCGTACTGCTTGATTTGCCCGATTGGCAGCGTTATGATCTTCATTTGACGTCACGCTCCAGGGTTTCTTTGATCTGCTCCCAGGCGGCGTAATAATGCCCGAAGTGTCCATAACTTGAGAATAATCGATAGTCGGTATTCTTCAGGTTTAATTGCTTGATAATGTCGGCCACTTTAAATGAAAAGTTTTTCCTTACGATCCTGTAAACTTCCGCCATCGGTACTTGGTTTGTTCCATAACATTCTATGGCTAATGATACCGGGTCTGCTTGACCTATGGCGTATGCTACTTGGATCTCTACCTGTTTTGCGATTCCGTGTGCTACCAGGTTCGTTGCTACGTATCTGCACATGTACGCTGCGGATCTGTCGACTTTTGTGTAATCCTTGCCGCTAAATGCCCCGCCGCCCACTCTGGCTCTGCTGCCATATTGATCGACGACGATCTTTCTTCCTGTGGTTCCTGCGTCTGCGTCAAACCATCCGGAATTAAATTTCCCGGCTGGGTTTACCGTTATCTCTACTTGGTAATCGACGCCGTTTACTTCCAGGCATTCTTTGACTTTTCTTGTGATCTCATCTCTTACTTGTTCCAGGGGGATGTGATCTTCGTGTTGGATTGATACCAGAACTTTTCGGACCTTCTTGCCTATGGTTGTGACTTGGGTTTTGAAATCTGACCCGTATCCTTTGTTCATGACTACCAGGGTGTAGTCCAGGTATAACGCTATCGTCGTTGCCCAGAAATGCTCCAGCGGCATTCTGTTTGGTGTTTCGTCGGTTGCGTATCCATACATGATTCCTTGATCGCCTGCTCCGTACTCGTCGTTATCTTTGCTGATTCCGGCTGCTATGTCCTGGCTTTGCTTTCCCAGGTTCACTTTGATTTTGATCTTATCGTGATTTGGGTACCCGCAATCTTCCAGGGCTTTTCTTGCGATCTTCTTAATATCAAGTTTGGCTTGTGTTGTGATCTCGCCGGTTATAAATAGGATACCTTTACCACCGGTTGTTTCGATCGCTACTCTGCTTTCTTGATCCTGCTGCAGGGCGGCTGTTACGATATAATCGCCTACTGCATCACACATTTTGTCTGGGTGTCCCCTGCCTACCATTTCGCTTGATAGTGAGCGTTTTAATTCTTGAGCCATAGTCACTCTTTCCTTCCCTATGTTTATCCACTTTTCGTGTGTTTATTCCATTATACTTCTTTTGTGATACCTGTGTCAAACTCTAAAAAAAAAAAGCCACCCTGGGGGGGTTGGATGGCTTCTTTTGCCTGATGGGCCAGAAAGGAAGCGGGGGATCCCAGAAAGGTGGGGCCCCGCACTTTCATTCTAACATGGCCCATTATTCGTTGTCAACATCTCGTTCTATTTTTGCTTCTGGTTTTTCTTTTTCATCCCATTGGCGGTTGATGTAGTCGACCATATCATCATCTGTGATCCCGATTGTTTTCAGGATCTCTCTGTCGTTTTTTTCAAACCCGAACCCGTAGCCATATTTTTCATTCAGGTTTTTTGTTTTGAACCGTTCCGTTTGTTCTTGTCTGGTTCTATAACCCATGAACTCTTTGTGAAACATACGACCCATGACCACGTCTTTGTGTTTTTGGATGTCTGCTCTGAATGATTGGACCACCTTCAGGAGTTCATCTGCTTTCGCCTTCAGTTCCTTCACTTCTTGTGTCAGTGTTTTTTTGATCTTTCCGTTTTCATACTGACTGATGATGAAATCTTTGTACTCATCAAGGTTGACTTGTACTGTTGTCTGCATTTCCATTTTTTTCCGCTTCCTTTTCTGGTTTTTTTTCATCAACCCATACAGCCTGGGTCGTGAGTGTTTCTGTTTTTATAATCTGGCCTTTGTTCTGACTTGCGATCAAACTTGCGGCCATTGCTGTTTTAAATAATGAAGCCTTGCTTTTGTCTTTTGTTACTCTGATCTTTCCGTCGGTGTTTTGGGTCTGGATGAAGTACCAGACCCCCGTTGGTCTTTGAAATTTTATGATGTATGGCATGTTATTCTTCCTTCCAGAAGTGCAGGGTCACTTCGTTTGGTTTGATCTCGTCTATGGTGTACTCGATTCCGTTCCACCGGAATGTGTCGCCTACTTTTAATGTGTACCATTCGTCGCCCCTGCGTTGTTTTAATGTAAAAGGTAAGTTATCCGGTCGTCTGTAAACTTTGACCGTTTTCTTTTTTGGAATTGGTTTTTCCTTCATGACTTCATCCTTCCATCTTTGTTAAATCTTCTATGTACTCATCCAGCCATTCTGGTGCTGCTACTCTGGATTTTCCATTTTCTTTTGCTGCTTCTTCATCCCTTCTCATCCAATTCAGGATCGTCAAATAATGGGATTTGTACTTTGTTCCTTTGCTGCCCAGGTAATATGAAAGGTTATTGATGTATTTTTTTCCTTGTGGTACTTCCATCAATTTTTCATATTCTTCTTTTGTGAGCAATACGTTTTTGTTATCCCCGTATTTATGTTTTTCTTTCTTTGGATCCTGGATTAAATCGTCGGTTGATTCAGGCGTGGGTGCGTTGATCTTTACGTCTTCCTGATCTATACTATCCTGACCTATCCTACCCTTACCTATCCTGGGTTGACCGTTGGTTGTCACTTGGTTGTCATGTGGTTGACCGAGTGTGTATGCGTCGTTTTCTTTGACTGAAAGTCTGGCTTTTTCTTCCTGATATGGCGTTGGTTGGTATCTGTCTTTTCTGATGTAATTGTGCATGAGCCAGTGTTTGATCACTACGACTCCTGTTTCAAAACCTATGATAAAACTTTTTGCAAGCAGCAGGTCCAGGTCGTTTTTGTTCGCTCCTATCACTCGCTGGATTTTGGACGGGTTGTTTATGAACCCGTCGTCATCCGCTCTCATTGAAAGGTGGAAATATAACGCCTGTGCTGATAATGGCATATCAAGGAATGCATCACTGTCTATGATCTGCTGACTGAACATCCGGCGTTGGGCCATTGTCTGTGCCCCCTTTAGAATGGGAGATCTTCTTCTGCTGCGAGTTTTTTGCTCGTTTCATAGAAGTCGTCTTTTTCTTGTTTTGTTTCTTTCTTTGTTGCCTGACCTTCTTCTCTCTTTGTCTGCATGAATTGCACCACATCTGCGATCACTTCAGTCACGTATCTGGTGCTGCCTTCGTCTGTTTCATATGATCGTGTTTGAATTCTTCCCACCACACCTATCATATCGCCCTTGCTGCAAAATTGGGCCAGGTTTTCTGCTGGCTTCCGCCATACCACGCATGATATAAAATCTGCCTGGGCTTCGCCGTCTGCGTCCTTGAATGGTCTATTCACGGCCAGTGTAAATGCCACCACCGATATGTTACTCTGGGTGGTTTTTAATTCTGGATCCTTTGTGATCCGTCCTACCAATACTACATTGTTGATCATTTTTATTTCCCTTCTGCCCCTTTGGGCGTGTCCTGGTACTTATTGTCGTCCAGGATCTTAAATGCTCGCAGCACCGCATTGACTTGGTCTTCTGTCAGGTTCATTGGGTGTATGTGGTCTATGTGGATGTTTGATCTGACTCTGACTCTGAATTTGTCGCCTTTGCGTTCTGTAACTACCATTGTATCTATATTTTTGAAAATGTCAATCATACAAAAATCCGACCTTTACTTCGTGCTTGATTCCTGTTTCTGGAACTTCGACGGTCACGTGGGTGCTTTCTTTCTTCGGGTTTGACGCTATCGTTTCTGCGAGTTTTCTCGTTTGACCTTCGATGTCTGTGATCGTTTTTTTGTATTCTTTTTCTGTCATTCTGATCTCTGCTGTCATTGTGATTTTTAATGTTTTCATGTTTCGTTTCCCTTCTTAAATTTTAATTTATCAATCTTTAATCCTGGGTACTTTTCCTTCAGATATTCTTCTGCATATTCCCGAATGATCCGGCTTTCTTTTTTTCTTCCGTTGTCAAGTTTCATGTGGCATTCCAGGCAAAGCAGGGCCAGGTTTTCTTCTACCCCCAGCCCGCCGTGTGACCGGTTTATGAAAATGTGGGCCGCCTGTGTTGCGTATGGGAACCCGCATATAATGCAGCGTCCGTTATCCCTGCGTTTTACCGCTTCACGGACCTTTGGTGTGATGTCTGTTGCTGTGGTTCGTTTGCTTCTCATTTCTGGCTCCTGATCGTTTCTATCTCGTGATCGTCGATTCCTTGTTCTGTGCAAATGTCCAGGGCGTTGTCGATCAAGTCTGACATCTCTTTGGTATTAAATGTGCTACTTCCGTGATAAACCCAGAAGCCTACCGTTTCTGATCCGTTGGGTTCTTTTCGTCTGCTGTCTGGTACTTCAATCACGGCCCTGAAGTTATCTTCCAGGATGTGTTTTGCCTGCTCTAAAATACGGACGTAATCTCTTTTTATGTTTGCCTGCTTCAGGATCCATCCGTATGTTCGGAGCATGTCTGGCTCCCGGTGGGATCCATTCACGTGATCTGAAATCTTACCCACCAGGGCCCAGAACATATCATTTTGTTCTATGCTGCGTTGTGTCCGGTGCTCTTTGGCTTTTACTTCGATCTTCTTGCCTTTGAGCCCGGCCACCATTTTTTGTGCGATTCTTTTGTTGTTGTATCCTTTGATCGTGAACGTCAATTCTACATCGCCGTCTTCATTGACGCTGTATCTGATCTGCTCTGCTACTATCATTTTTTCTCGATCGTGTATGCGATCTTCATTGCGTCCATCCAGGACTCAAGTCTGTATAATGCGTTTGGGCTCATTACTGCTTTGAGTGTTATACTGAATGTTTCGCTTGCTGCTTGTGTTGTTATTGTGGGCTCTGACGCTGTTTGTGCTTCCTGGATTGGTTGTTGTGTTACCCGTGCTGCTTCGATCGCTGACGCTGCGTCCTGGGCTGCTTTCTTGCAGTCGTAGTTCGCTTTGGCTGTTGCAATGTCGAGCACCTGCAGGTATTCCTGTTTTAATGCTTCGTAATTTTCCGGTGCTAATAACTCGCACAGTTTTAATTCTTCGTTGATCTTCCGGATCTTTCCTTCCAGGGCTTCTTTCCATGCTTTTGTGCTGGTGTCTGCGTTCAGCCATTTTGGATCCTGGATTCTCTCAAGTGATACCGGGCTATTCAGGATCTCGAAGTGTGCTTCAATTTCCGCCTGGCGTTTTTGCTTTTCTGCTTCAGCAATCGCTTTGATCTGTTTATCTATTGCGTCGATTGGTTCGTCGATCAATTCCAGGATCTCGTCGACCGCTGCTTTGATATCTTTGTTGACCTTTTTGCGTGCGTTGTCGACTTCAGTTCTGAAGGTGTTTAATGATGCACGTGTGTTTCTTGCCTTTGTGGCGTCGTCTGGTGTAATAATGACCAGGTTGTTGTACTTGACGACATCTTTTGCCACCTGGGCCTTGAGTTCGTCAAGGCCGGACACTGTGATTTGTTTGATGATCAGTTCGTTCATGGTTTATTTCTTTCCCTTCTCGCCCATGTAATTGTAGGGGCTGTCTTCCTTTGGTTGGTTTTCCTTCAGGTGTTTTCTGATGACATCCTTCAGGTATGAAAATTGTTTCCCGGTCAATTCGTCGAGTGGTATATCTCTATCGAATGTTTGCTGGATCAATTGTGCGACCGCCTTCATTGTCAGTCCTGTTCCTGAAAATGTCGCCTTCAGTATGTTGGTGTTGCTGCCGTCATTGTCGACTGCTTCGCCTACATGATCTGTGTCTGGGTTTTGTGCTGCAATCGGTGCTGTGGGCTCTACATTTGCCTTCTGTGTGGTTTTCTTGCTGCCCTGGTATTCTTCGCTTGCCTTCTGGTCTGGATCGTCGCCTGTGCTAATTTTGTATGCCTTGAGTAATGCATACTTATCGCCGTATGTCATTGCTTTACCTGGTGTTTTGTCCTGGCTGTCTACGCCATCGCCGTAGGTTGTAATGTCGACGTATTCTTGCGGGTTGTCCACGTTGACAAATCGGTATGTGGTTTGTAATCTCATGAAGAAGTCGATCTTCATTTTTCCTTCGTACCCTGTTTTTTGGATCTCTTTCGTTTCGATGATTTCCCTTCTTACCGGGTATGAATAAATACCATACTTCAATTCTGACGGTTTGACTGCGTCCAGGACGTCGACTTCTGCTACCGCCTTGTAATTCTCGGTTCCTGCTTTGATCTTCAGGTTCTTTCCTACTCTGTCGATCTCTGCAGTGATCGCAGCCATTTTCTTCCATATATTCCAGGTTCTGATGTCTTCTTGTGGTGCTGCTGGAACTTTCAGATCTTCTGTTTTCCCTGGTGTGCTTTTTTTGCCTGACGGGCTTTGTGCTGCGGCCCCTGCGTTGTCAGGTGTTTTGAATAATTCTTTCGCTGTTTCCATTTTTTTTCCCTTCTGGTTTATTCAGGTTTTCCTTCCTGGTATTTTGATTATAAATCTTTGGTTGCATATTGTCAACGCTACAAATCGAATAAATCTTTTGGATTCGGGTTCTCTGGTTTCTCGTACTTTTCCGCCGTGTAATTCACATCCTTCCTGGGCCCGTTAAATGCCGCCTGGATCTGTCCTTGTGGTGGTGCTGGGTATTTGGCTTTGATCTCTGTGATGAGCGTGTACAGCCAATTTGTGGACGTTGGATCGTTCGCTATCAATCGTTCAATCGCCGATTCTACTCTGGATCGCAGCATGGCGTTTGCTTTTGCTACTTCATCTTCTTTGGGTATGTAGTAGCCTTTTGCCCCGGCTGCTATCATGGTGTATCCGGTTTTTTTGATCGTAATATTTTTTATGGCTTCTCTGACTTCTCGTTCTGTTACGTCGAAGGAGTCGGCAAGTTTCGCCATGCTTACTGCGTTTTCTTCGCCCAGGCACCATGTGGTCAGGTGCAGATAAATTCGCCACTCGATCGTCGTCAGTCTATTCTCTACTATCTTCATCTTTGACCACCTTCTTTGTTTGTGGTAGGCTCGCTACCAGGTCTTTGCGTGGGATCTTCAAAAGTTTTGAAACTTGGATGATTTCGTCGTATGTCCATTTGCGGCTTCCGGCGATCTTTCTGTGCACGGCGTTTCTGTGCAGGTTGAGTTTCTTTGCCAGGGCGACTACTGTCATTCCTTGCTCCTTCATTGCTTCTTTAATCATGGGTTTTCACCACCTTCCATCCCAGGGCCTGATAAAGGAGTACCTGGTTCATTTTTCTTGCGTCCCCGCCTATTGTGATTCGGTCGTGGATCTCGTTTGTCTTTGGGTGTCTGATCTCGTACATCATTCATCCACCTTCTTCATGTATGCTCTGACGCTGTCCGCTTTTCTTGGGTCCAGGCCTTCTTGTTTGCACCAGGCGATGAATATGTCCCACGAGTTTGGATCTACTTCTTCGTGGCATTCTGGCGGTGTGCTGTCGTTGTCTGGATCGATCCAGCATTCTGGACCGTATCTTTCTGTCGTGTGCATGTTGTCACTGAACACGACCGTTCCCAGGGTGTCTACATAAACTTTCATTTTTGGTTCCTTCCTGACCTGTCATCTTCAGGGCCGGGTGGTCATTGCCGGCCGACCGGGTGTGATCCCGGTTTCGACTTATTCGTACTGCTCTGCTATGATCCCTGGCTGTCCTTCTGTGTATCCGCCCCTTGCCAATCTCGCCAATTCGTAACCGAGCATGATGTTTGCGTTTACGTAGTCTTCTTCTACTCGCCATCCCATGTATCTGCTGACTCCGACTTCGCCTTTTTCTTCTTCGCCCTGGAATGTTATTTCGAGTTCGATCTCTGGTTTGGCGTCACTTGGTAGGTTCTTTCTTGCGATCGTGCGTTTGTTGTCGTCTGTGATCTGAACTTTAAACCCCCACTTCTGTAAACTCTCAAGTTTCCATGTTGTCATGTTTCTTTCCCTTCTGGTTTTTGGGTTTTCCTTCCCTGTTTGTCTACTATCATTATAAAGGCTTGGTTGCATTTCGTCAACACTTAAATTTGAATAATTGCGGCGTATCTGCAGTAGTCGTATCCTTCTGATTCTACCAGGATCCCGTATTCAAAACCGGGGGCCGTGATCAGTAGGCAATGCCACACGCCTTCGTCATCTGTGAACATGTCATCTTTGTGATCTGCTATGATCTGTCTGTCCTTCAGTGGGTTATTGATAATGTCTTCGAATTCTTCCGGTGTAACTTCTACCTGGTACTCGATCATGTATCTGTTTTCTGGTAATAACTCGCCGCTGCTTGGTTTGCACTTCATGTCGACATATCCGCTCATGGTTTTTGGTATCATGCCTTGCTCCTTTCTGACGGTTCGTTGCCGTCTTTTTCGTCGTCTGGGTGGGTGTAGTAATTGCTGATCGTTTTTCTTCTGCAGTCCCAGGTGTCCTGGATCTCGCCGTCCTTCACTGTCATGTGTCCTGCCATCGTTATGATCACTCTCTGGTATGGTTGTGTGATTCTGAAAATGTCGCCGACCAGGTACTTGCTGCCGTTTTCGTATTTGGGCTGTTTGTGTTTGATCCATCCGTGTTGCTCCAGGTACTTCTCGTAGCATTCTTTGCTGCCGTCGTCGTATCCTGTTTTGATCTGCAATTGTGCCAGGTCCATGACCACGTCGTTATAATGTTTCCCGGT
>Ga0116204_1002055_pt1 | contig 11013 bp, 12 predicted proteins | sample LakKivwa52mmetaG_FD_94481 | JGI IMG/M metagenome (GOLD analysis project Ga0116204, IMG submission 94481) | Anoxic lake water microbial communities from Lake Kivu, Rwanda to study Microbial Dark Matter (Phase II) - Lake Kivu water 52m metaG | ecosystem: Environmental > Aquatic > Freshwater > Lake... | reverse complement strand
GTAATAGTCCCACCCCTTGGCCTTTTTTCGCAAGCCGATTGGCAGATTTTGCCTGTTGGTAGGGTTCATATCATCCCCCATAAGGGACTTTTTCAACGGACTCCTAATAGCCCCGGCCTCCCAACCGGCAGACAAAACCCTGCTCGCCGGGAGAATCCCCTTTGGCGATAAAACCCTCATCGCCGCGCCTCCGCCCAACAAGGTCGAACCCGTCTCCGAGCCGGTCAAGCCAGGTCTGCCGGTTGTAAAGTACATCATCGCAGGGCTGGCGCTGATTTTCCTCCTGTTCATCATCCTGCTCGTAGTGGTGGGTGGATGGTTCGTGTTCCAGATGTTTTTCCCGTTTTCGTAAAAATCGGACAAGGCTTGTGCTATGGATGATACCTACGGTTATTTGAAACTGAAACTGCCCGGCGGCGTCGAACAGGAATTTGAAGTCTCCAAGTCTGAAATCACCGTCGGGCGCGGCCAGACCAACGACATCGTCGTGGCCGACGCCAAAGTCTCCCGCAGCCACGCGCGTTTCGAATTCGGCCCCGATGGCAGGGTCACGGTCATCGATTCCGGCTCGACCAACGGCGTCATCGTCAACGGGACGCTGGTCGAGCGCGCCGCGCTCCAGCCGGGCGATGTCATCTTAATGGGCGACACCGAACTGCGCTGCGAAATCGCATCCAAACCCGAACTGGACATGACCGTCATCGACAACGAAATCGACCTCGAACGCAGCATGTCCGAATTCGTCATGCCGGTCGCGCTCAACGAAACCAGCGAAGACCGGCTGGTTATCCACACCCCCGAAAAGACCTGGGAAATTTTGCTGGATGATTCCGTCGACTCTCTCACCATTGGCCGGGCGGGCGACAGCGACATCCTCATCGACCATCCCAGCGTCTCGCGCGCCCACGCACGGGTGGCGCGCGACCATCGCACCGTCAAACTGGTCGATTTGGGCAGCCGCAACGGGCTGCGCGTGCGCGGCGAGCGACTCGACGAGGTCGCGCTGGAAGACGGGGTGGCGGTGCGGATCGGCTATGCCACCATCTTGTTCAAAAGCGGGTTCAGGGAGGAACACCTGACGCTCATCGGCCAGGCTTTCAAACTGCCGGAGCGGCGTCCGGTGGTGTTCGTGCCAGGCATCATGGGGTCGGAGTTGTGGCTTGGCAGCGAGCGAATCTGGCCTAACCTGAAACTGCTGTTCAAACAGCCGGAACTGCTCATGTATCCCGGCAATCCGGGCATCAAGCCGCGCGGCATCTTGCAGGAGGTGGTGGTCGTCCCAAACTTGGTCAAACTCGAACAATACAGCCGCATGGGCGATTACCTGGTGGAAGACCTGGGCTATACGCGCGGCAAAGACTTTTTCGAGTTCGCCTACGACTGGCGGCAGGATGTGCGCCTGACGGCGCGCCAATTGGGGCAGTTTATCGAGTCCCTGCCGGTCAAGCCGCCGGTCAAAATCATCGCCCACAGCCTGGGGACGCTGGTCAGCCGCTACTACATCGAGCGGCTGGGCGGCAAGGATAAAGTGGACCGAATCATTCTGATGGGCGGGCCGCACTTCGGCACGCCGAATGCCGTCTCCAGCCTGCTTTTTGGGCCGAACGTGCTGCCTTTCGGCATCATGGGTGAATCGCTGCGCAAGGTGATTTCCACATTTCCGACCGCCTACCAGATTTTACCGGTCTACGCCTGTGGCCTGGACCAGTTCGGCCAGCCGTACAATTTCATGAAAGACAGCGCCTGGCTCTCGCCGGAGCAAAAAAGCCTCTGGCAGGCCGCCCGCGACTTCAAGCGCGAACTCGGCGCGACGACCAGCATCCCAACCACCTGCATTTTCGGCTACGGGCAAAAAACGGTTGATAAAATCAAGTTGAACATGCTGGCGGGCGGCGAGATTTCGAACTCGCTGTATGAATCCAGAACCAACGGCGACGGCTCCGTGCCAGAGACCAGCGCCATCCTGGAAGGGGCTGATTTCCACCCGGTGCGCCAGCAGCACGGCGTCCTGTTCGTCGATAACGATGTCAAAATGCGCCTGCGCCTGGAATTGATGGGCAAGCCGTTTGGGTAAACTGAATCGCGTGTATAATCTTCGCAGAGCGAAAAGAGGTGCGTAATGGCTACTGTAAATGTCTCGATAGAGATTCCACGCAGCGTACTCTCGGCCCTGCGTCAAGACCCGACAACCTTTGGCCGCGAAATGCGGCTGGCCGCCGCGGTGAAATGGTATGAGATGGGAATCATCTCCCAATCGAAAGCGGCTGAAATCGCTGGCGTTTCCCGGGCAGAGTTTGTCACTGCCCTGGGAAGGTTTTCAGTTTCCCCTTTTCAGTACACTGCGGATGAGATAAGCGCGGAGAGCGTAGATGCCTGAACAGTGGGTTGTAAATGCTTCCCCCTTGATTGTTCTGGGCAAGGCCGGACAATTGGATTTGCTCACCAAACTACCGCAGCGAATGGTCGTACCCGCTGCGGTAGTTGCTGAAATCCTGGCTGGCCCCGAGGGGGATGCTGCGCGCCTGGCTGTTCAAGCCAAGATGTTTACGAAGGTAAATACCCCAACCATCCCGCAAGAACTTGCAGCGTGGGACCTTGGCGCGGGCGAAACATCCGTTTTGGCGTATGCGCTTGCTCACCCAGGCTGGATAGCCATTCTCGATGACGAGGCAGCCCGAAAATGCGCAAAAACTTTTGGAGTTCCTGTAAAAGGCACCCTGGCAGTGGTTATCCTGGCGAAAAAACGCGGACTGATTCCTTCCGCGTCGAAAGTCTTGCACGCGATTCATGAGGCCGGTTTACGGTTGGATGAAAGATTGATTCGAGCCGTCTTACAACAAACCGTAGGGGAAGATTGGTAAGCACTGCGTTCTGCCGCAGTTGAACTGCGACAGAACAGCCCGTCCTACCAGCGCAGCCGGAACGGGCGGATGTCGAATTCCAGCTCTTGTCCATTTGCCAGCCCGGCCACAACCTGCCCCGTCCCCGGCGCGAGCGAGAGACCGAGCATGGCGTGACCGGCGGCGAGCAGCAGGTTCTCATGGCGGGGCGAGAAGCCGATAATCGGCAGCCCATCGGGCGTAGTGGGACGCAGCCCGGCCCAGGTTTCTTCGATTTCCAATTCTTCATCCAGCCGAAGATATTCACGCGCCGCCGATTCAATGCGTCGAATCCAGAGCGGATTCGGCTTGGTGGACATTTCGCCGATTTCCAGCCGCCCGGTGAAGCGCAGTTTGCCCTCGAACGGCGTGACGGCGATTTTGCGCTCTCCCAGCAGCAAGGCCCCGCGCGGCGTGACTTTTGGGGAGGAGACGGTCAGGCTGTAGCCGCGCGCCGGCTGGATGGGGAGATTAAGCCCCAGCCCACGCGCCACCTGCGGCGACCAGGCCCCGGCAGCGAGGACGACCTGGGACGGCGCGAACGCTTCGGCGGGGGTGATGACGCGGGTAATTTTTCCATTTTTCGACTCGAAACCGGTCACGGGAGCGTGTTCGCGCACCTGCGCGCCCATCTCGACGAGGCGCTCTTTCAGCAGCCGCAAGTATTCCGCCGGGTCGAGCGAGGCGTCGCCGGTAAAATCCACCCCACCAATGACGCTTTCCAGCGCGGCGGGTTCACGCTCCTGGATGGCAGCCTTCTCCAACACTTCGGCGGGCAGGCCGTGCCGGTGCAGGATATTTGCTTCGTGCTTGCCCTCCTCGAAAGCGGATTCGGTGTTGTAGAGGGAGAGCAGGCCGTTTTGGCGGTAACTGCAATCGAAATTTTCCCCGGCAATGATTTCGGCGAACAATTGCGCGCTTAACAGTCCCAACGCCTTGAGCGGCGGGATGGCGCGGGTCACGTTGGACTCGGTACAGGCGGCGGCAAAGCGCGCCAGCCAGGCGAGATAGGCCGGATTCAGGCTGATTTTCAGGCCAAAGGGACTGCGCGGCGGGTCGAGCATCCACTTCAACGCGGTCAGGATAACGCCCGGCGCGGCCAGCGGGACGATATGACTCGGCACAATATGACCCGCGTTGCCCGAGGCGTTGCCGACGCCCGCTTGCGCCCGGTCGAGCAGGGTTACGCCCCGGCCCGATTTGAGCAAATAGTAGGCGCAATGCAGGCCAACCGGCCCGCCGCCGAGGATGAGGAGGTCGGTTGGGGTGGTCATATTTCTCCAATCAGTGCCAGCCACTTGGGAGGTGACTGTCACTTTATCCCCATCCCAAACGGGTCGCGCTCGTCGATGAGCAGGCTACCCTCGGCCATGACCCAGGCTTCGCCTGTAATTGTCGGGAGGATGTTCCCATCCTGAACCTGGATTGAACCTTCGAAAATGCTGCCGACCACGGATTGCTGCCGCCAGACCTGCCCTTCACTGATTTTGCCATCCGCCGCCAGGCAGGCCAGTTTGGCGCTGGTGCCGGTGCCGCAGGGCGAACGGTCGTAGGCTTTGCCGGGGCATAGCACAAAACTGCGGCTGTCCGCCCTGAGCGAAGACGAAGGGTCAGGAGGAGCGAACAATTCCACATGGTCGATTTCGTGACCGTCGGGGGCGGTGATGCCCATTTTGGTATAGGTCTCGCGCACGCGACCGGCGAAATCGGTCAACTGTTCCAGGTTTTGCAGCGAGATTTCGAGGCTGTGGTCGTGACAAAGGAAGAACCAGTTGCCGCCCCAGGCCACGTCGCCGTGGATGGTGCGCCCATCGATTTCGACCGGGATATGTTCCAGCAACCGGTAAGATGGCACGTTGCGGACGGAGACGCGGTTGGGGTATTCCCTCACCCCCGGCCCCTCCCCCGCGGGGGGAGGGGAGAGTTCCCCTCTCCCTTTGGGAGAGGGGTTAGGGGTGAGGGGGTGCAGCGTCGCTTCGACGATTCCGACCGGGGTCTCGATGCGGTAGGTGCCCGGCGTGATTTTGCCCAGGTAGGAGAGCGATGCCATCAGGCCAATCGTGCCGTGCCCGCACATGCCGAGGTAGCCGACGTTGTTGAAGAAGATGACTCCCAACTGGCAGGTTGGGTCGGCGGGCGGGACGAGGTACGCGCCGACCAGCACATCGGAGCCGCGCGGTTCGTTGAGTATCGTTGCGCGGAAGTGGTCGAAATCGCGTTCCAGTTGGGTCAATTGTTCCGAAACGGGGGCAGGTTGCAGCGGGAAAGGCAGGGACTCGATTAAACGGGTCGGCTCGCCGCCGGTATGAGAGTCGAGAAACGGGATACGCTCCATCGCGTCCTCCATTGGGAAAAGAAACCGTCCCGAAGGTTTGGGGGATGATTTTGGACGTTTCCGGCAACCTTCGGGACGTTTCTAATGCGGTTAAAGGGTTTGGAAAATCGCGTCGAATGCGTCCCGCTCGGCGTTATCGAGCGGCAGGAGCGGACGGCGCGGGTTGCCGACGGGGAGGCCGAGCAGTTCACAGCCGCGTTTGACCTTTTGGGTATAGCCGCCGCTTTCGAGACAGCGCAGGAGCGGCATGAGTTTGTCCATCGCGGCGCGGGCGGCGACAAAGTCGTTTTGGAGCGCGGCCTCCAGCACGGCGGCGTGCTGGCGCGGGGCGCAGGAGGCGCCGCCGCCAATCCAGGCGCGGCTGCCCCACAGGAAATAGTCGAGGGCCTGGTCGTCGGAACCGCAAATCATCTGGAAGCGCTCGCCGTAGCGCAGGCGGAACTCGTAGACGCGGCTCATGTCGCTGGAGGCTTCCTTGATGCCGACCACGTTGGGCAGGTCGAGCAGGCCGTCCATCACTTCGTAGCCGACCTCCGTTCCGGCCCGCCAGGGGAAGTTGTAGAGCACGATGGGCAGGCTGGTGCTGGCGGCGACGGCGCGGTAGTGGGCGAGCAGTTCGCGCTGGCTGGGGCGCGAGTAGGGCGGCACGGCCACCATCAGGGCGTGGTAGCCCATTTTTTCGGCGGTCTGCGCGTAGCGGATGACATCACGCGTGGCCCCGGCGTTGACCCCGGCGATGAGGGTCGTCTTGTCCCCGGCCTGGTCGCGGACGAACTGGAACAGTTCCAGCCGTTCGGCGTCGCTCAGGGCGTAGACTTCGCCGGTCGTGCCGCCTGGCACCAGGCCGCTGATGCCGTTGGCGAGCAGGAAGTCAATCAGTTGTTCGAGAACGCCGTAGTTGATGGTTTCTTCGGCGTCGAAGGGCGTCACGATGGGGGCGTAGATACCGGTCAGATTCATGGCTGTCTCCTGGGATTGGGTGAACTCTTGCTGTTACATCATCTCCGGCGCAGTAATACCCAACAGCCGCAGGCCGTTCGCCAGCACCTGCCTGGCCGCTGCCACCAGCCGCAGGCGGGCCGCTTTAACGGCTTCGCTCTCCGATTGCAGCACCGGCACGGCATGATAGAAACTGTGGAAGGCCGTCGCCAGGTCGTAGATGTAGGCTGCCACCACCAGCGGGCGGTATTCGTTGGCGGCCTGCTGGACCACGTTCGGGAAGCGCGACATCTGCTCGATGAGTTCGATTTCGTGATTCGTGAGCGGGTAATCGAATGTTCGAGATTCGAGTATTCGATTACTCGAGTCTTCGAGGTTCGCCTTCCGTAAAATCGAATTCGCCCGCACATACGCATTCTGGATGTATGGCCCGGTGCGCCCATCGAAACTGAGCGCGTCGTTGATGTCGAAAACCATATCCTTGTTGTTGTCCACCGAGAGCATGGAGTAGGCCAGCGCGCCCATTCCGACCTTTTTGGCAACGCCCAGCCGTTCGCTTTCCGGCATGTTCGGGTTTTTCTCGGCAATCGTCGTCAGCACGCGCTGGATGGACTCGTCATAGACATCCTTGAACAAGACCACCCGCCCGCGCCGGGCCGACATGGCCCCTTCCGGCAGGCTGACGAAGCCATAGCCCAGGTGATAGCATTTTTCGGCCTGCTTGAAGCCCCACAATTCCAGGATTTTGAAAGCCTGCTGGAAGTGCAAACTCTGGCGGTTATCGACCACGTAAATCGAGCGGTCGACGTGATACTTGTCGAACTTCACCTCGGCCAGCGCCAGGTCTTTCGTCAGGTACAGGGTCGTGCCATCCGAGCGCAAAATGACCGCCACCCGGTATTTTTCCTTCGCCAGACCGAGTTTTTCGTCGATTTTGACAATCACCGGGCCGCTTGGCCGCTCGTCCTCGGCAATTCCCCGCGCAATCAGTTCATCGACAATCTTTTTCGAGGGTTCATCCACTTCGCTCTCGAAAAACCACACGTCGATTTTGACATTCATCATCTCCAGGATGTCGCGCAGCTCGATGAGACTCCACTCGCGGGTTACCTGCCACAGTTGGCGCACCGCCGCGTCGCCCTCGTCCCATTTGCGATACATCTCACGCCGTTCGGCCTCGTACTGTTCGCGCAGGGCGCTTTCTTCGGGCGTTTCGTTCTCTTTTTTGGTCAGCAGGTTGGTCGCTTCGGCGTAAATCTTCAACAGCCACTGCCCGCGCTCGTGAATGTCGGTTGGCTCGTGGCCTTTGTAAAACTTCTCATAGGCCCACATCACCGTGATGACGCCCAGGCCCAGGTCGCCGGGGTACGAAGCGCGAATCGTCTCGAACCCGGCAAATTCCACAATCCGCGCCAGCGATTCGCCCAGGATGGTGTTGCGATAATGCCCGATGTGGAAGGAGTGATGGGTGTTCGGCTGGGCGTACTCCACCATCACGCGCTCGTTTTTTGGATGTCCGGCCCCGAACCTGCTTCCGTCCGCCAGGGCCGATTCCACCACCCGCTGCGCCACCTCCGCTGTCGAGAAGTACAGATTCAGATACCCTTTGAGCGCCTCGCCGCGCGAAATACCGGGCTGCGCCCCGAGGGCATCCTTCACCGCTTCGGCAATTTCCTGCGCCCGGGCCGGGACCGGCGTCCCCTTGCCTTTGCCCGCCTTCGCCTCGGCGGCAGCGGTCGCAAAAAACGAGGTCGAAATGCCCCAATCCCCGCTAAATGGGATGGGCATCCACTTTAACTCAGCCAGCGGAATATCTTTGGCCGCGCAATAGGTCTTGATTTGGGCTTCGATGGCTTGCTGTTCGCGTTCAAACATGGTTTCACCTTAACAAAAAATAGCGTTGGCGGAAGGCCCCGCGCATTTTGCGGGAAAGTCCCGCGTTTTTTGCGGGATTATACCATTCCAACGCTATTGGCTTTTCGTGGCGCGAGATGTTATCTCGCGTTATTCAACTTTCAAAAACTTCTCGGCAGGCGCGCCACAGACCGGGCATTTACCATCGAACTTGCCCTCATGGGTATAGCCACAGAACGGGCAGACGTAATATTCGGGCGCTTCCGCGCCGGGTTCCAGGTGTTCCAGCGCATAGCGGTAGAGCGCCTCGTGGACTTTCTCCACTTCGTAGGCCCATTGGAAACTTTTCGTGGCTTTTTTGTCGCCTTCGGACTCCGCATCCGCAATCATGCCGGGATACATGCTCACGATTTCGTAACTCTCGCCTTCGATGGCGGCTTTCAGGTTCTCGGCGGTTGTCCCAATCCCGCCCAGGGCCTTGAGGTGATTGGCGGCATGGATGGCCTCGGCCAGCGCAGCAGCCCGGAACAATTTGGCAATTTTTGGGTAGCCTTCTTCGTCGGCTTTTTTGGCGAAACTGGTGTATTTACGGTTGGCCTGTGACTCGCCCGCGAAGGCTTCTTTGAGATGGTCGGTTGTTTTGGACATGGGTTGCTCCTTTTGGGTATGAATTCTCTTCCCATTATTGCACAAAACTCCCCTTGCGGAACAGACTTGGTGACAAATGACACAATCTTCTGTTACACTGCTTCAGCGGGATAAAAGCATCCTGAAAGCTTGCGGAGGCGCATCGAGCCGGGCAATGACTCGGCTGGCACACGCTTCCGGGGTCAGCAGGGATGTATCCAGCTCCAGGTCGTACATGCTGTAGCGGTGAACCAGTTCGAATTGCGCCCTGGCCTGCCCCAGCGTGCGATTCTTCCGCTCCCGTTCGCGTTGTTCCAGAACTTCCAGCGGACAATGGATTCCGACCAGGTAAGCGGGTAGTTCCGCAAATAATCCGGCGCACTCTTCCACCCAGGCTTTATCGATTAGCACATGGTCAGCCAGGATGTTGTTCCCGCGCCGGGCTGCCGCCGCAATGGCGTGGTGCATTCCCGAAAACAGGGTATGCCCGGCCTGCCCGGCTTCGGTGGCTTTGCCAAGCACGTCATCCCACAATGGGCGGTCGAGGTAGCGTTCGGGCATCATCCAGATGAATTTGTCAATGCCCATGTTCAGGAAAGGCGCTTCCAGCCGATCTTGCAGGGTTTCAAGCAAGGTAGTCTTGCCCGAACTTGAGGCGCCGTTCAGGAAGAGTATCGTCCCTGTTTCCATCATTTTCTCCGGTTACAAGCACAAAAGCGGGAGCAGCCATTCGGCGCTCCCGCTTGATGCACGAGGTCACAAGCCAGGGATTACTTGGTTTCGGCAGCCGCGAGGGCCTTCATCAGGCGGCTTTTGCGGCGGGCGGCGTTGTTCTTGTGGATGACGCCTTTTTCGGCAGCCTTATCGAGGCGGCTGATGGCGAGCAGAACGGCGGCCTTGTCGGGGGTGCCAGAGTCGATGGCGGTGCGGGCGGCGCGCACGGCGGCGCGGGCCGAACCACGAAAGACGCGATTGCGCAGGCGGCGGGCTTCGTTCTGGCGATTGCGCTTGATTTGGGACTTGATATTAGCCAAAGTACTTCCTCCGAGAAAAAACTATCCTTATACAGCGGGCCGGAATTGTACCCGATGGATTTGGTTTTGTCCAGACCGAATCACGGCGTCGGCGTAGCGGCTGCTTCGGGTGTCGGTGATTGCAGCGCGGACGGCAAGCCGGGCGTAATGGTCGGCAGTGGCGTAAGGGTCGGGAGCGGCGTGACAGTCGGTGTTACCAGGTTGACGCGCACCTTGATAACCTGGCCGATGAAAATCAGGTTGGCATCGGTGATACCGTTTGTCGTGAGAATATCTTCAATCGTGCTGTTGAAGCGGTCGGCAATCGCGGCAATCGTGTCGCCTTGCTGGATAGTATAGTTGACTTCCGTGCCGCGCCGCAGGGTCGTAAAGTCAATTGGCGTGGGGGTCGGGCAGCGCAGGTCGGGGTTGGGCAAGATGATTCTCTGTCCCAGAGTGATATTGTTAATGTCTATTCCTGGGTTGAGAATGGCAATGGTGCACAAGAAATCATCACCCAGGCCAAAGCGTTCCTGCAAACCAAACAGGGTATCGCCAGCCTGGACTTCATAGGTGAAAGGCGCTGATGGGGTGGGGGTCAGCGTTTCGGTTGGGGTCGATGTTTCAGTTGGCGTGCTGGTCAGGGTGGCAGTATTGGTCGGGGTGGATGTTGGGGTGACAGTGGGGGTTTCGGTCGCCATCATGGTCTGCACCGGGCCGTCCGCGCCGAACAGCCAGGTACCCAGGATAATCAGGCCGCCCACTATCAACACGACGACCAATCCCCAAATGACAAAAGGCCCAACCTGCTGTTTTTTGCGGTAGTTGGTCATCACCTGGGCGGGAGGGCGCTGGTTGACAAAGGCCGGCGGCGCGGTCTTTGGTGAACGCTTGGGTTCGGCGGGACTCGATTCAGCGTGTTCGTCTGAAGGAGGAGTATTCTGCGACATAAGGTTTTTTCCCTTTCAGTAGTGCGGATGATGAAGGTCATCATCCGTAAACATGTTTATTCTACCTGAAAAATGGACAATTTTTGGACAAAAAAAGACTGTGTCAATTTCGACACAGCGCCCAGTTCTGTCGGCAGCTGCACTGCCGACAGCCAACAATTCAACTCTTGGAGCAATGACAAATGTTTTGGGTGTGTTTCATTTCAGTTGAAACCGTCCCGAGGGTTGGCAAATATGACCAAATTTCCTCAAGAAAACCTTCGGGACGTTCTTTCCTTCAAGAACGGACGAGTACCCGGACTACCTAAAAATGTAGGGTAAAAACCGCCTGAAACAGCCATATTGACCCTACATCTTTATAAATGCCGGGTACGAGAGCGGATTTTTTTGTTTTTCCGCGTATTCCGCGCTCGTCC
>Ga0116204_1002051_pt1 | contig 11028 bp, 6 predicted proteins | sample LakKivwa52mmetaG_FD_94481 | JGI IMG/M metagenome (GOLD analysis project Ga0116204, IMG submission 94481) | Anoxic lake water microbial communities from Lake Kivu, Rwanda to study Microbial Dark Matter (Phase II) - Lake Kivu water 52m metaG | ecosystem: Environmental > Aquatic > Freshwater > Lake ... | reverse complement strand
GGCAGCGTTTGGAGCGAAAAACGCTGGAAGAACGCCTCGGCGAATTGCGGTGAAGTTCCGCAGACGGCCTGAAGCATCGCCTTGGGCGTCGGATCGGGAGCGGATTCGAGCCATCCCGCGACGGCGTCGACGTCGTCGAAGGGAATCTTGTTTTCATCCGGGAACGTGTACGTCAATCCTTTGAGAAGGGCGCGCTCGCGACCTTCGAAGGGGGAGACGTGCAGGTAACTCTCGAGAATGACGCCGGAAGCGTCGACGACGACGAGATTGGCGTATTTGCCCATCAGCTCGACGTAGAGGTCGTAGACGGCGATCGCGCCGATCTCGTCGGTGTTGCGGATGCGCAAAGATACGATGCGGTCGTTGTTCTTCGCCGCGACCGAATCGATCTGGCCGCCTTCCAGATACTTCCTCAGGAAACTGCAGAAACCCGTCACGTTGATCGAATAGTCGAGATCGCGGTCCGTCAGGTGGATGCGGTTGAGACCGGCCGAAGCGCTGATCAACAGTTTGTGGTTTTGCCCCTTCGCGCGGATCAAAAACAAAAACTCTGCTTTTCCAAGCGGATGGATCCGCTGGATGCGGCCGGAGGATAACCGTTCGTCGAGTTCTTGGGCAAGCCGCTTCAAAAAGCGTCCGTCGAGGCTCATGATATCACCGCTCCCATTATAGCACGTTTTAATTTGAGCGAAAAAGAATTGTGAAAGACCGGTGGTTGTGGTATGATAAGTAATAATATCTTGGATGTTCACGGGGGTGAGCTGACATGAAACTCAACGATCGCGGATTGTTAGTCGTCATCAGCGGGCCCTCCGGAGTCGGCAAAGGCACGATTCGCAAAGCCCTCTTCGGAATGCCGGACAACAACTTCGTCTATTCCGTGTCGATGACGACAAGGAAACCCCGTCCCGGGGAAGTCGAAGGCGTCGACTACTTCTTCGTCACGCGCCAGGAGTTCGAGGAACGCATCCGCAACGGCGACCTGCTCGAATATGCGGAGTTCGTCGGCGAGTATTACGGCACGCCGAAGGCCTACATCGAGAAGCAGCTGCTCGACGGCAAGGAAGTCATCATCGAGATCGAAGTCCAGGGCGCGCTCCAGGTTCGCGAGAAGCTGCCCGAGGCCGTCTTCGTGTTCATCGTCCCGCCGTCCAAGCAGGCCTTGGTCGACCGGCTGACCAAACGCGCCTCCGAAGGTCCCGAAATCATCCAGAAACGTCTTGAGAAAGCCGAACGCGAGTACAACCTCGCCTACAAGTACGACTACATCGTCGTCAACGACGACGTCTACAACGCCGCGGACCGCATCTACGCGATCATCCGCGCCGAACACGCGAAAACCGAACGGTCGATTCACAAGTATTACAAACTGATGGAGGGAAAAGAATAATGGCAACCAAAAACACGGACGGACTTCGTTATCCGTCGATCGACAATCTCCTGAACGTCATCGATTCGAAGTACAAACTCGCCTACATTTCCGCGAAACGCGCGAAAATCATCAAACAAGACGGCTTGTCTTCCGTCGACAACAAATGCGTCAAGCCCGTCGGGCAGGCGCTGGAAGAAGTTCTCGAAGGCAAAGTCAAAGCCGAATTCTAAGGCGGAACGAACAGTCGCGAGGCTGTTTTTTCTTTCCCAAAATGGGGGAAGCACATCGCCGCAAGCATGGTATAATGATAGAAAAGGAGTGGATGACGTGAATCAGGGAATGACTGCATTGTTACAACTGCTCGAAATCGCAGACGTCACGCATTTCGCTTCCGGCGTCCTCGAGTCGATGTCGGCCGACGACGTGATGGGCGAGTGGACCTTCGACATCCGCTTCGAACGGGCGCTTCCGCTGCTCCGCTACCGCGATTTCACCAATCGCCTGAAGCAGTTGCCGGAGCGTCTGAAGACCGTGAAAAAGGTCGATTACCAAGTGACGTTCGAACAATTCGGCGAGGAAGAACTCGTCGATTATTACGATTTCTCCTTGGACGAACTGATCGAAACGGATCGGCGGGCCACGCCGATCAAGGATTACGCCTACGACGTCGAAGGCAAAACGATCACGATCGGCGCGCCAAGCGACGCCAAAAGCGTCCTGCTTTATCAGGACGCAATCGCCAAACAGCTGCGCAAGAACGGCTGTGACGCATCCATCGTGATCCGTCTCGACGAGGAGAAGAAGTCGATCCAGGACCAGATCACCAAGACCCAGGTCCAGTTCGTTCAAAGCAACGCGACCGCCGAAACGGTCCGTTTCGAACATCTCCACCCCGACCGTCCGATCGAAGGACCCCAGACGCCGATCTCGAAGATCCCCAAGAACGCGATCGAACTCGAAGACCACAAGTCCAAGAACAAAGGGAAAGCGGTCTTCGTGATCAAAGGGATCGTCGTCACCCCCGAAGTCAAAGCGACGCGCAGCCGGACGTATCTGCAGTTCATCGTCACCGACAAGGTCGATTCCGTCTCTGTCCGACGGGCCGTGACCGGCGAGGACGAGAAACGTTTCGCCGATCAGATCAAGGATGGTTTGACCGTCTTGATCGAGGGCTTGGCGCAGGTCGACGACTTCACCCAAGAAGTGACGATTCAAGCGTACAATATCGCCAAATCCAGCGATATTCTACAAAAGACGGATCGTGTTGAAGACGCCAAGGAAAAACGCGTCGAGCTTCATCTGCACACCAAAATGAGCCCGCTCGACGGCGTCAACACGATCGAAGAATACGTCCTTCGCGCCAAGCACTGGGGCCACGGCGCGATCGCCGTGACCGACCACGGCGGCGTGCAGTCCTTCCCGGAATTGTTCCATCTGTCCAAAGCCCACGGCGTCAAGGGACTCTACGGCCTCGAGCTGACGTTCGTCAACGACGAGAAGATCTCGATCACCCGGGAAGCGTCCTCCGGCATGCTTTCGGATCTCACCTACTGCGTCTTCGACATCGAGACTTCCGGTCTTTCGGTCATTTACGACCGGATCATCGAGATCGCCGGCGTCAAGATCAAGAACGGCCAGACGCTCGGCACGTTCCAATCCTATATCAATCCGCAGTTCAAGATCAATGACTTCACCGTCGGTTTCACGGGCATCACCCAGACGAAACTCCAAAACGCGCCGCTCGAGAAGGATGCGCTCGCCAAATTCGTCGAGTTCGCGCAGGGTTGCGCGCTCGTCGCCCACAACGCTTCCTTCGACGTCGACTTCCTGTACGAATCGCTTTCCCGTTCGCATCTGTCCTACACGCCGTTCCCGGTGATCGACACGCTCACGTTGGCCAAAGCCCTTTACCCCGACCGCGCTTACGCCAGCCTTGGCAACCTCGCGAAGTACTTCAAGGTCGCCAATCTCGACCATCATTCGGCGTCCAACGACGCCCGCACCCTGACGGAAATCTTCCAGCATCTGCTTCAGGACGTGAGGAAGGAAGGCGTCTACAAATACGCCGATCTGAACCGTCTGATCCAAATCGACCTGATCCACAAGATTCCATTCCCCAAGCACATCAACCTCCTTGTATCCAAGCAGGAAGGACTCAAGAATCTCTATAAGGTTCTTTCCATCGCGCTCACCGAGCAGTTCGACCGCGAGGCCAAGATCCGCAAGTCAACCCTCGACAAATACAAAAAAGGGATCCTCCTCGGATCGGGCTGCCGGAACTCGGATTTCTTCGAGATCGTGAAGACCAAGAACCACGCCGCCGCCATCGAGGCCGCGAAATACTACGATTACCTGGAAGTCCAACCGCCTTCGACGTTTTCCAACCAGCGCTTCGACAACCCCGATTGGCAAACGCAGATCGAAGACATGATCCGCCGCATCGTCCAGATCGGCAAGGAGCTCGCGATTCCCGTCGTCGCGACCGGCGACGTCCACCATCTCGATCCCGAAGACAAGATCTACCGCGAGATCATGGTCCAGACACCGCTTGTGGGCGGCGGCTTCCACAAACTCTACGAGGAAAAGGAAAAGCCGAGCCAGCACTACATGACCACTCCCGAGATGCTTGCGGAGTTTGCTTTCCTCGGCGCGGAAACCGCCCGCGAGATCGTCGTTTTAAATCCCCAGCGCATCGCCGACCTGTGCGAGGCGATCCAGATCTTCCCCAAGGAATTGTACGCGCCCACGGACGAGTTCCTCGCCGAAAAGGGCGTTCCCTCGATCAAGGTCAAAGTCAACCAGATGGTCCGCCAGAAGGCCGCCCAGCTCTACGGCGACCCCCTTCCCGGCATCGTCCAAAGGCGGATGGAGAAGGAACTGAAGAGCATCATCGACCATCAGTTCGCGACGATCTACTACATCTCCCATCTCCTCGTCCGCAAATCCCTCGACGACGGGTACCTGGTCGGTTCGCGTGGATCGGTCGGTTCTTCGCTCGTCGCCACCTTCATGGACATCACCGAAGTCAATCCGCTCCCGCCGCACTACCGTTGCCCAAACTGCCGGTTCAGCGCCTTCAAGAAGACCGAAGAGGACAAGCAGCTCGATCCCTTGAACGCCTTCGAGATCGAAAACCAGAAATGGCTCGAACACGTCGACTGCGGCTACGATCTGCCCGACATGAAGTGTCCCGTCTGCGGCGCTCCGCTCAAAAAAGACGGTCACGACATCCCATTCGAAACTTTCCTCGGCTTCAAAGGCGACAAGGTCCCGGACATCGATCTGAACTTCTCGGGAGACTATCAGGCCAAGGTCCACCTCTACATCCGCACCCTCTTCGGCGAACATTACGCCTTCCGCGCCGGCACGATCGGCACCTGCGCCGCGAAGACCGCCTTCGGCATGGTCAAAGCCTATTTCGAAGATCAGGAGAAGAAGGATCCCGACCATCCGATCGTCAAGCGGAAGGCCGAGATCGAACGTCTCGCGCAGGGCATCGTCGGCTCGAAGCGGACGTCCGGGCAGCATCCCGGCGGCATCGTCGTCGTCCCCAACGACAAGGAAATCTTCGACATCACGCCGTTCCAGTATCCCGGCGATTCGACCGATCGGGAGTGGAAGACGACGCACTACGACTACCACTCCTTCGAAGGCAACCTTTTCAAGCTCGACGTCCTCGGCCACGACGATCCGACGATGATCCGCTACCTGATGGACATCGTCAAGAAGAATCCGCTCGAGTACCCGTTTTCGAAACCCGAAGACATCCCCGTCGACGACAAGGAGGTTTACCGCCTTCTTTCCGGCACCGACGTCATCGCGTTGACGCCCGAGGACATCCGCTCCGAAGTCGCCTCATTCGGCGTCCCCGAACTCGGCACCGATTTCGTCAGAGGCATGCTCCGGGACACGAGACCGCGCAATTTCGCCGAACTCGTCAAGATCTCGGGCCTTTCGCACGGCACCGACGTCTGGAATTCGAACGCCCAGGACCTCGTCCTCGGCCGGAACAAGAACTACGGCCGCGTCGAATTCAAAGACATCATCGGTTGCCGCGACGACATCATGGTCGACTTGATCGACTACGGCATGGCCCCGACGACGGCCTTCGAAATCATGGAGTTCGTCCGCAAGGGCAAGGCCCCCGCCAATCCCGAGAAGTGGGCCGGCTACGCCGACAAGATGCGCGCTTCCAACGTCCCCGACTGGTACATCTGGTCGTGCTCGAAGATCAAATACATGTTTCCGAAAGCCCACGCGACCGCCTACGTCCTGATGGCGATGCGCATCGCGTGGTTCAAGCTCCACCGTCCGATCGTCTTCTATTCGGCGTATTTCTCCAAGCGCGCCGCGGCGTTCGACGTCGAGGCGTTCATGGGGGGCGAAAAGGCGATCGAGCGCAAACTCGACCAGATCGCCGATCTCGGCAAGGACGCCACCGTCCGCGACGCCGAACTCGAGACCGTGCTCCAGCTCGCGCTCGAGATGACCAAACGCGGTTTTTCGTTCAAGCCGATCGACATCCACGCGTCGCTCGCGACCGAATTCAAGATCGTCGACCAAGGCAAGGCGCTCCTCATCCCCTTCATCGCCCTCGAATCGCTCGGCGAAGCGGCCGCCCGCTCGGTCGTCGAAGCCCGCGAACAGAAGCCGTTCCTCTCCAAAGAGGACGTCAAGACCCGCACCAAGCTCACGAAGACGCTCCTCGAGCGGTTGGACGAGCTCGGCGCGATGGACGATCTGATGGAAGAAAGCCAGATGTCCCTGTTCGACCTGTAAGGAATTTTACGTCAACTTCACGCATTCGCCATTTTTTGGTGGTATAATGAGCCCGTATTTGTCCAGGAGGTATTTTGTATGCGCATGTTCCGCAGTTCCAATCCCGTGCTCCGTTCCGCCACGCACGCCTACGCTTCGGACCGCCCCGTCACCTACGCGAACGTCACGATCAAGACCCTGATTCTGGTCGGCGTCACCGCCGCCGTCGGGATCTACGTATCCATGAATCTGGCCTCGATCAGCCTCGGCCTCTTGATCGGCTCGATGGTCGTCGGCTTCATCGCCGTCATCGTCGGCACGAGAAGCGTGTCGGCGGCCCCCTACGCGTCCGTCGTCTACGCCGCCAGCGAAGGCGTCTTCCTCGGTTTGATCTCGACGGTGTTCGAAGCCGAATACCAAGGCATCGTTCAGACCGCGATCATGACGACCGTCATCGTCCTCGCCGTGATGATGCTTCTGCACTCGACCAACATCATCAAGGTCAACCAGCGCTTCACCTCGGTCCTCGTCGTCGCGATGATCTCCGTCATCGTCGTCTCCGTCCTCGGGCTGTTGATCGGGATCTCCTATCAGTTCTACATCCTGATCGCCGTCGTCTCCGCCGTCCTTGCGGCCTTGTATCTGATGCTCGACTTCGAAGCGATCAAAACCTGCGTCGAACAAGGCACCGACCAGTCCTATTCCTGGGTGCTGGCGCTCGGCCTGATGGTCACGCTCGTGTGGCTGTACATCGAATTGCTTCGAATTCTCGCGATATTTGCGAACCGCAACCGATAAACCCTTGCAAAACCCCCCGTCGTTTGGTATGATGGGGACATCAAAACGCCGATGGGAAACCATTACCCAAGGAGAAACCGCTTAGAGAGAGATGCGCCGGTGAAAGCATCTTCGGGGGACCTTGGCGAATTCATTCCCGGAGTGGGACCAATCCTCCCCGTCTCGCCGCGTTAAGGCGCTCAAGTGCCGGCTTGCCGGAACTAAGGTGGTACCGCGATCAATCGCCCTTATTTTTCGAGGGCGATTTTCTTTTTTCCTAGGAGGAATCTGTATGACACTGCAAGAAAGACTGCAAAGCATCCTCGAAGACGCCAAGCGTCTGATCGAGGAAACCAATCAAACCCAGAAACTTCAGGAGCGCAAGGCCGAACTGCTCGGCAAGAAGGGTCCGTTCGCCGAACTGATGGCGCAGATGAAGGATCTTCCCGCCGAGGAGCGTCCCGCGTTCGGCCAGTCCGTCAACGCCGCGAAGCAGGCCGTCCAGACCGCGCTCGACGCCAAGTTCCAGGCGCTCGAGGAAGCCCGGATCCTGGATCAACTGAAGCAGGAAGCCGTCGACGTCACCCTGCCGGGACGGACGTTTCCCCGCGGTTCGCGCCATCTGATTCGCCAGATCGTCGAAGAGATCGAAGACCTTTTCGTCGGGATGGGCTATGAGGTCAAAGAAGGACCCGAAGTCGAATCCGACCATTACAACTTCGAGATGCTGAACCTGCCCAAAAGCCACCCGGCCCGCGACATGCAGGATTCGTTCTACATCACCGAAGAAACGCTCCTGCGGACGCATACCTCGCCCGTCCAGGTGCGCACCCTGCTTGAAAACACCGACCACAAGCCGGTCCGCATCATCTGTCCCGGCAAGGTCTACCGCCGCGACGACGACGACATGACCCACAGCCACCAGTTCACCCAGATCGAAGCCCTCGTCGTCGACGATAGGGCGTCCTTCGCGGATTTGAAGGGGACCCTCCTCCAGATGGCCCGCCATCTGTTCGGCCCCGACCGCGAAATCCGCCTCCGGCCGTCGTATTTCCCGTTCACCGAACCCTCCGTCGAAGTCGACGTCTCCTGCCACAAATGCGGCGGGAAAGGCTGCCCGATGTGCAAGCAGACGGGCTGGATCGAGATCCTCGGCGCCGGCATGGTGAACAACAACGTGCTGGCGGGCGCGGGCTACGATCCCGAACGCTTCCAAGGTTTTGCTTTCGGCGTCGGCGTCGAGCGCCTCGCGCTCCTCAAATACGGCATCGACGACATCCGCCATCTCTATACCAACGACTTGCGGTTCAACCGCCAGTTCCGTTAGGAGGCAGCCCATGAAACTATCCCTCAATTGGCTCAAAGAACTCGTTCCCATCGACATTCCGCTCGATCGTCTGATCAAGGACATCGGGCTGCGCAGCGTCGAAGTCAACACCTGCAAACCGCTCGTCGCCGCATCGGGACTTTCCGTCGGCAAGGTCCTCACCCGCATCAAGCATCCCGAAGCCGACAAACTTTCGGTCTGCACGGTGGACGTCGGAAACGAAGTCCTCCAGATCGTCTGCGGCGCGCCCAACGTCGCCGCCGGCCAGACGGTCGTCGTCGCCAAGGACGGCGCGCTCCTTCCCGGAAATTTCGCAATCAAAAAAGCGACGATCCGCGGCGTCGAGTCCAACGGCATGATCTGCTCGCTCGAAGAACTCGGCATCGACAAAAAATACCACGGCGAAGACGGCATCCACGTCCTGCCCGACGCCGTGAAGGCCGGCAGCGATCCGCTCAAGGCCCTTGCCTACGACGATTTCGTCCTCGATCTCGAACTGACCCCGAACAAAGGCTATCTGCTTTCGATGTGGGGTGTCGCCTACGACGTCGCGGCGTTGCTTGGGAAGACGGTCACTCTGCCCGTCGTGAAGGTCGCGGAAGCGACGCGACCCAACACGGTCCGGGTTTCGACGACCTCGCCCAAGTGCAAAAGCTATTACGCCCGCGTCGTCGACGGCGTGACGATTCAGGAAAGTCCCCATTGGCTGAAAGCGCGGCTCGTCGCCGCGGGCATCCGTCCGATTTCCAACGTCGTCGACGTCACCAACTATGTCATGCTCGAAACGGGTCAGCCGCTGCACGCGTTTGACGCCGCATTGTTGAAAAGCGACGTGATCGTCGTCCGCGAAGCCGCCAAGGGCGAGACGATCCGGACGCTCGACGACCAGGAACGCATCCTGGAAGCGGGCGACCTCGTCATCACCGACGGCAAAACCCCTGTCGCCATCGCCGGCGTCATGGGCGGGAAAGCGACGGCGATCCACGCCGGCACGACGTCGATTCTGATCGAATCGGCGGTGTTCGACCCGATCTCCATCCGCAAGACCTCCCGTCGTCTCGATCTTCGCAGCGAATCGTCGACGCGATTCGAACGGGGTCTCGATCCCGCAAGGACGCGGCTCGCGGCGGACCGCTGCGCGATGCTGCTTTCCGAACTCGCCGGCGGAACCTCGCGTCAAGGCGTGGCGTTCTTCGACGACACCAACCACCAGGGCCCGGTCGTGACCGTGGCGCTTGCGAAGATCAACGCCGCGCTTGGTACGAACCTGTCCGAAGCGGCGGTTTCCGCGATCCTCGATCAACTTCAATTTCCCCATACGTTCCAAATAGGCGTCGTGACCGTCAAGGTGCCTTCGCGCCGCCGCGACGTGAATACCGACCAAGACCTGATCGAAGAAGTCGTCCGGCTGTACGGGTTTGAAAAAATCCCGACGAGCTTGCCTCTGGGCAATCCCGTCGGTCGTCTGAGCGGGGCGCAGCAGCTGCGCCGCCAAATTGCGAGAAGACTCGCCGATCTCGGCATGGACGAGGCGCTCACGTATTCGCTGGTCGCCAAGGACACCGCGGTTTTGTTCGACGCACAACCCCAAGCGCCGATCGAACTGCTTCATCCGATGACGGAAGAACGCGGCGCGCTGCGGCACTCGCTGTTGCCGTCGTTGCTCGAAGCCGCGAAGTACAATCTTTCCCGCAAGGTTTCCGACATCGCCTTTTACGAATTGGGCCATGTCTACTTCCAAGGGTCCGAACCCGAGCGGCTCGCCGGCGTCCTGTGCGGCCGGTTGGGCGGATCGGTCTGGCAGAAGAGCCCGGTCGAGGTCGACTTCTATCTCGTCAAAGGTTTGCTCGAGACGCTGTTCGAGGCGATCCGCGTTGACGGCGCGCGATTCGAAAAACCGCAATCCGATCTTCCCCTTCTCCATCCAGGCGTCAGCGCGGCGATCCGCAAGAACGGCCTCGAACTCGGTTTCATCGGTCGCCTCCACCCGCAATGGGAGAAGCAGCAGAACCTTCCGCCCACCTACGTCTTCGACCTGTCGTTCGAGGCGCTGCTTTCCGCTCGCGAACCCCAGGCCTTGATGAAGGAACTCTCCAAATATCCCAAGGTCGAACGCGACATCGCCGTCGTCGTGAGCGGTGACGTTCCCGCCGGCGCCGTGCTTGAGACGATCCGCCGGTCCGCCGGCAAGCCGCTCGTCGACGCGAAGGTGTTCGACGTCTATCAAGGCGAAGCGCTGGGCGCAGGCAAGAAAAGCCTCGCGATCGCCCTCGCCTTCCAGGATCCGCAAAAGCAATTGGAAAGCGCCGAGATCGAACGGCTCGTGGGCGGGATTCTCTCCGCCTTGGCGTCGGAACACGGAGCCGCGCTCCGACAGTAACGTAAACCTCTTGTAAAAACAGCCGGTTCGCCGGCTGTTTTCCATTTTTCCCCGTTGGCGCGCTTTTCATTTGACACGCGTTTGATAGAATGAAGCAGACGAGGTGAGAACATGGAAATAGTCATTGTGGTCAAAGGACTGCAGAAGCACTACGGCGCGGTTCATGCCGTCAAGGGCATCGACTTCTATGTCGAAAAAGGAAAATTGTTCGCGTTTCTCGGCCCCAACGGCGCCGGGAAATCGACGACCATCAACATGATCACGACCTTGCTTTCCGTGGATGCGGGCGAAATCGAGATCGAAGGGAAAATCGTCGGCAAGGACGACGCGGCGATCCGCGACCGGATCGGCATCGTCTTCCAGGACCATTTCCTGGACGCCCTGCTCAGCGTCGAGGAAAATCTTCTGACGCGG
>Ga0116204_1002050_pt1 | contig 11033 bp, 6 predicted proteins | sample LakKivwa52mmetaG_FD_94481 | JGI IMG/M metagenome (GOLD analysis project Ga0116204, IMG submission 94481) | Anoxic lake water microbial communities from Lake Kivu, Rwanda to study Microbial Dark Matter (Phase II) - Lake Kivu water 52m metaG | ecosystem: Environmental > Aquatic > Freshwater > Lake ... | reverse complement strand
GTTCTATCCTTATCCATTAAAGGTTGATGATATGCTTCCATGGTATTACTTTACTGCACCGCTGATTGTTTCAGCATTTTTCTTGTTTGTCTGGTATTCTAGAAAGTGGGGGAGAAGTATCATTTTCGGGACAGCGTTCTTTTTTATAACCATATCTCTTGTTTTACAATTGATGCCTGTTGGAGGTGCAATTGTTGCTGAACGATACACTTACGTTCCTTATATCGGGCTGTTTTTTATTCTTGCATTTCCTCTGAATTATCTTTACAGAGAAATCAGTCAGAAGCTTAAAGGAAAAATCAATACATATCTTTATGCATTGTGTGGTTTGATTTTGATTTTTACATTGCTTTCATTCAATAGGGTTGGTCTATGGAAAGATGGAGATTTGTTGTTTACTGATATTATCAGAAAATATCCGAAATTACCGTATGCATACAACAACAGGGGTTTTCTGTATTTTGACTATTACGCATTGAAAGTGTATCCGGATAATGAAACGAAGAAGAATGCATATGTTCAGAAGGCATGGAAAGATTATTCGACTGCAATCTCACTTGATCCCGGTTATATCGGGGCATATTCAAACAGGGCGGTATTGTTGTATAATACAGGAAAACCAAATGAAGCGTTATCAGATTTTAATGTGCTGTTGACACTTGATCCCAAACATAAGGATGGGTTGATCGGACGTGCAAATACTTTAAGTTCACTTGAAATGTATAATGAGGCAATACCTGATTATGATCAGTATCTGCAACTGAATTCTGAAGATGAGAAAGCAATTATCTGGCGTGGGATTGCACATACTAAAACCGGAAATCCTGAATTGGCATTGAAGGACTTCGATCAGGGTATATTGTTGGATCCCGGATATTATGAAGGATATTACTGGAAGGGTCTTGTGCTTCATCAGATGAATCGAAGCGAAGAATCAATCGGTCTATTCAATCAGGCCATTGCACTGAATCCTGAAAACTTCGAGTTATATTCCTGGAGAGGTCTTGCATTTTTCGAAATTCAGAAATATGAACAGGCAATTGATGATTTTTCGACAGCCATAACAATGCAACCTACTGAACTGTCAAATTATGTGAACAGAAGTCTTGCCTATAATCAACTCTCTCGTTTTCATGAGGCTTTCAATGATCTGGTATATGCCGGAGAAAGAGGTTTTCCGGTGAATCGGGGGTATTATGAGACACTGTATAGTAAAATCAAATAAACAAAGAGAAACTATGGTTAATCGTATTCCTCTTTTTTTGCAGCATTACAGGGCACAGCTTTTGAATTTTCATTCCTTTTTTTACTTTTGTCATCCGTTTTTCCGGACATTATTTCCAGAACAGGGACATTTTCAATGATAGTGTCTTTGGTATTTGTTGTTGTCTTTTTTTCCATTGTTCCAGATTGAGGGGTCTTCTCAGATGTGCCACTTTGTGCAGATACCATTGAGTAGATGAGAGTAACAAAAACGAATAATGTTATTTTCATAATGCTGCCAATGTTCTTATTGTAAAACAGTTAATGACATATGGTGCCCATCAAGTGAAGGGTTTATGATGGCATCATAAGTCCCAGATATCCCATTTCTCTGACCCTGAACTGTGAGTGTATAAGTCGCTCCAACAGTCAAGCCTGTTAGCACTCTTGAAAATGTACAGCTCCATGGCGTTACAGTACCAGTCATGTCATCATAACTTTGAATTTTAGTGTTTGTTCCTCCTATCGGATTTCCATTATTTAAAATTCTGAATTGAACAAAAGACATAGAATTTGTGTAGCCATACCCTGAAACACTGAAAAGGACAAAAACGCTGGTATGTTGAGCTGTGAACGAGAGAGTCATTGGTGTTATGTTTGCCCATGTTACAGTGCTTACAGTCCATGAAGAATTAAGAAAAACACCATTTTTGAATGTTTGACCCGGAGGCCCTTGAATTCCCTGCAGTCCTTGTGGTCCTGTTGCTCCAACTGATCCTTGTGGTCCCTGTGGACCTTGAGCACCCTGTGGTCCTACCGATCCTTGTGGTCCGGGATCACCCTGTATGCCTTGCGGTCCTTGTGGTCCCGGATCGCCTTGTAAACCTTGTAGACCTTGTGGTCCCGGATCGCCTTGTAATCCTTGCAGACCTTGTGGTCCCGGATCACCCTGTATGCCTTGCAGTCCCTGTGGCCCAGCCGGCCCCTGAGGTCCAATTGCTCCAGCCGGCCCCTGAGGTCCAATTGCTCCAGCCGGCCCCTGAGGTCCAATTGCTCCAGCCGGCCCCTGAGGTCCAATTGCTCCCGCTGGTCCCTGAGGTCCAATTGCTCCCGCTGGTCCCTGAGGTCCAATTGCTCCCGCTGGCCCCTGAGGTCCAATTGGTCCTGCCGGTCCTTGTGCCCCCGGATTTCCCTGTAGACCTTGAGGTCCCTGAGGCCCTGCCGGTCCAGGATCTCCTTGAGGTCCCTGCGGTCCAGGTGTTCCGGTAATATCACAGATGTCATACCATTGAAGAGTTGCTGCTCTGTAGAAAAAGACGCACATCACGTCAGTATCAAACACCATGAGTCCGTTTGCAGGATTTATTATTGCCAGTCTTTGAGCAGTGCTTAAACGAGGAATTAACATCCCTTTGTCACTGGCAACCACATCGAGAGCTGCTGAAGGGTCCGGTTGTGTCCCGGTTGGATTTATACCTACATTATACTGAGCTTTAATAGAAATTGCTGAAAACAACAAAATCACAATGAGCCATGTTTGAGGTGAATACAATTTCTTCATATATTGTTCTGTATATTATTTGATAAGAGTAACAATTCCATTTTTTGTTTTTGTATTGTTTTTCAAGTCCTGATATATGACATACCAAACATACACATCCTGTTTACAGATCGTTTCATTGATCCGTCCATCCCATCCTTTATTGATATCGTTGGACTGGAAAATTTGTTTTCCCCAACGGTCAAAAATCAGCAGGATGTATTCTTTTGGTTCAAAGCCAGAAATGAATGGTTTGAAATCTTCATTCAGACCGTCATTATTTGGTGTAAATGCATTGGGGAAATAAATAAATTCTTCAGGAGCTTCGGCAGTGAGCGTCCACCAACTGAAAAAATCGGCAGGTTGGATGATAGGAGTAACAACTAAAAAAACGGCAGCATTGGCATGACCGGCAGGCCCCCAGTCATTCCAGACAAATACATTTGAATTGAACCTGATCGCTTTAAGTACATTGCGATTGATCCCTGATACAGAAGCATAATCATAGGTAAACTCTATAGAAGCAGAAGGTTTACTGATGTAAGATGGACTTACCAACCAAAAACGGTCGGTTGTTTGTTCAGGTTCAAAAGGTTCAATGGAAAAAATAGAAGGAGGGAAGGGATTATTGAGACTATTGGTCGGATACGTTGAAAAACTGAAATAACCTTCGTTTGAGCCTGTAGAAATGATATCTAATGAAAGATTGAGATCATTCCCCGTATGGTTTCCTGAGCCGAAAGGAATCTGAAAGAACCCTGACTGATTTTTGATATTCCAGAGAATAATTCCCAAGCCGGCAACCGGAGGTGTTTCACATAAAATATATCCTGACTGATAAGTAATTGCATTTTGAGCAGAATTATTGATGACCAAAGTTTTGGCATTCATTTCAAGAATAGCCTGAACAGACAGTCTTCCATTCACATTACAAAAATCAGTTTGCAGAATTTTTCTGCTGTTTTTGATAGTGAGATGCTCAAAGGCTGTTGGTGATATTCCTGAAATATTCTGTGTTAATCCTCCATTGAGGATGACTTCACCCTGAGGAGCAGCTTCAATATTGATGAAAGTTTCATTTCCGGCATTATTGATGAAATCACGATTGACAACCATTTTTCCGTCAATGTCAACAAAGCCGTCCTGACCTGAATTTTGATTGATGAAATTGCCTCCGATCATCAGCCATGCACCTTCATTGATGACGATGCCATTGCCGTTGTTTACAAGATGTTGGGCAAATAAAACAGAACTATTGAAATTTAAAAGAAAAAAGGTAATAAAAAAAGAGATAATTTTTTTATTCATATTCTGATTCCAATGCTGATTATGACTGGTTTTTTTTACAATAGTTTATTGTGAAAAAAATCAAACATTAAAATATTCTTACTTCACTCCGAAATTTTTAAAACGTTCATTCAGTTTATTTTCGAAAACATATTTAACAATACTCAACGCACTATCTTCGGTGTATCCGAATTTTTTTACAAGATTATCAATCAGACGCTGTACAGTCTTCTTCAGTGAACTTTCAAACTTATTGAATTCAGGAGTATTGAAAGTTGCAATACAATTCCTGAAATGGTCATTATTTTCAAAAGGTGTCAGTGATGATTTTTTTAGATTATCAGTGTATCTTCTGAAAAGATCATTGAACTGGGTTGTTTCTTCAAGCTTTTTTTCATTCAGTCTGATGTCTTTCGTCAAAGTTTGCGTGATATAGGTCAGATGCTCTTCATGCCTTAATGTGTTTCTTGTTTGAGTTTCAGTTTCTTCTCCGAAAATGAATGGTTCAATCGAATTGTAGAACGAATCGTTGAGCTCAAGTGTATCACCTGTATAATGACAAATAATCTTTTCCCCATGTTCAAAATTCAATGCAAAGAGATAGTTCTTAATATCACGTTTCATCTTTGTTTCATTGAAGAAATACATTGCTTCTTTCACCTCTTCAAGGATGTTAAATTCATAGAGATTGAACAATGCATCAGGGAAATTGGCAGGGATAAGGGAAATGACTGTTTGCTCATTCCGGATAAATTCCATAACATTTCCCATTCGAATAGATTGCGGTTTCAAATCAAACTTCGAGATGAACTTATTGAATACATTTAGAGATTGTCTGCCCGAAATGCCTGATTTTCCTTCATTCTCGGTTTCCATCAGAACCTTTTTTCTGATATCTTTTGTGAAATTTGAGACATCATGATCATTGAGCCAGCCTGGAATTTTGCCTGTATAAAGCTCCATTTTCAGAAGAAGCAGATGTTCGTCAATATAGTTTTTGTATGTTTCGGATTGTTTTAACCAGTGATCATAAACATTGGTGTCAGTTCGCATACGTGAACTAACAATCAATTTGGCGAAATTTGACAATACACGTGGCATAAATGCATCCATCACTTTGTTTCCGAACTTATGCTTCCAGATATTGGCTTCAGTTTTATGATCAAGGACATAGGGAATTTTAATCGTTACAATACGGTCTTTAAATGATTGGACATTTTCATATATTGCGGTATCCTCAGGATTGATGACCCCGAAAAACAAAGAACGAATTTTCTCTTCAATATGATTGACTTTATGAACCCCGTCGCTGACAATACCATGCAAATTCATCAGCCTGATTTTGTTATTGTCTTTGATATCCATCAGAGCAAAAATCCCATTATTTGTATATGAAAGACAAGAGTGAACATAAGGAATCTCATCTGTACTGAATATTCTGTTGATGTTCTGCTGAAGTTCTTTGTTTTCTATAGCTCCGCTGATCAGTGCATCGCCGGGATTAAAAATACTCACACCTTTACCAAAATGTCGGCTAAATTCAATGCGTTTGGCATATACTTTTTGCAAAACTGTTGAAGGATTTTTGTAAATCGTCATCAATTGGTCGAACATTGAACTGCAAAAGGCACAAGGCGTTTGATTGAATACCCATTCATACGCGTTATTATCAAAAAGTTCTTTCGCAAAGTCACTGTTACCAAGCAGATCTTCAAGGAATTTTCTTCTGATTTCTTTTGGAATTAAGGTGATTGGATGGTCATTGCCCGGGCAGGAAATCACCAGCTCGTGATGTTCATCTTCATTTCCTGAGATTTTTGAACCAGGCAACTCATGAATATTCAGCACCCATGCGATTTTATAAACTGTTCCTGAAGGTGAACGTGTGTATTCTTCAAATTTCTGCAAAAGATTGTTCAGAAAAGTACTTTTTCCGCTTCCCGGAGGGCCTTCGAAAAAATAAATCTGATTGTTTTGTACCCCCTTTTTAAATGCATTGAACAATGTCATCAATCTGTTGGAGAAAATTCGGTCGGCATAAAAGGGTTCTTTGCATTTTTCAACCAGCAATTTGTTCATTTCAAAATTCAGAAATCCTGCCGAATCATGTCCGGGGTATTCATCATAACCATCCGGAACATAAGTATTCACCATGTCATAAAACAGTCTGAAAATATCTCGGAATGTTTTTTCAGGAATCCTTGAAGCTCTGAACATAAACTGATCAAAGGGCATCATCGCCTGATGCTGTGAATTGTGTATTTCTTTGCCATACTGAACAATCAGCTCCTGAATGTCCCGTAAGGACATTTCCGTATTTTTATTTGATTGTCCGGTCTTTTTCATTGAAAGTTTATATTTCTGATTTTGAAATTTGCTTGTTCCTGCAGGTGTAAAGTACTTTTCGTTGAATGAACCTGATCTGTCCGGGATTCTTTTCATCCTTTGTTCTTAATATCTCTGTTGTCTCAAGCTGCACCTGATTTCCCCATAAAAATTCAAGCCCTGTCAATACATCAGGAATGAAATCCTTAACAAGCTGTTTTCCTTCAAAATGATGAACCAGAAAAAGATTTTTTTCATCTGTTTTGTCTTTGCTTATCTTGATTAAAGGTGGATGATACAGGCTATCAAGGAGCATTTGTTTATAGTCTTCGGCTTTTCTGCTTTTTATATAATATTCAAACACACCTGATTCTTCATTCAGTCTTTTGCCGACAACAAATAAATTGTATGTATTGACAAAATCCTGATCAACAAATGTATTAATAAAGCCGAAATCTGAGAAATTTTTGCGAATGTCAAATATCGTGTTTTTCCCCTTTCCTGTTCTCTTATTGTAAATTTCTCTTTGTTCTTCATTGTTGAGAATCTGATAATCCCATGACAGTTTGCCTTTTTCTGCCAGATGTTCAATGTGCTGGTATAAACGCAACCCGATTGCATAAGGATTCAGTCCGATTCGACTGATTGATGTTACCCCTGCGTTAATTCTTGCATAATCAACTTCGTGACCTTTGATGCGTTTGTCAGCGATAAATAACTTATCATGCCAGTAACTTGCCCATCCTTCATTCAGAATTTTTGTTCTGATCTGAGGTGCAAAATACATCGCCGTATTTCGTATGATGGTCATCACCTGTTTCATCCATTTGTTTTCATCTTTTTTCAGAAAGGGACTATTGTCTTGTAAAAACTTCAGAATATCATCATCATTTTGGTCCCGGCCACTATATTTTGAAAAATAAGACTCAAATTCAGGATATTTTATTTTTACATCCGAAAAAAACATGCTTTTTCCCACATCTCCGTTTGAATCAAGCAATGAATTGTATGCTTCTTTCAGATTGTATATTTCTGCCATCGGTGCCTTTGCAATATCCTGCAGGAAAGTATTAAAGAAATACATTGTTTTATCATCCGCATCCATATTGTGGGGATATGATAAGCGGCTGAGCAGATTAAAGTACCCTGTAATATTATCAATGCTTCTTGAAAACTCGATAATATAATCAACCCAACGTGAATATTTGTTGCGCAGTGATTCAATCAGCCGTTTATCTGAAAGAGCCACTCCCACGAAGTCGTCATTCCATGTATGTTCAAACAGAATATTGTTTTGAAAAAAATCAATATGCCCGATGACATGATAAAAAATCATGATATTTAACCAGTCGGGATTGTTGTCATTGTAAAATGATATGGCAGGTCGGCTGTTAATTACTGTTTCATATGGATTGGCAGGATAAAGTTTGTATTTTCCTTCACCCTGAAGTACTTCAACATCATGCACCCAGTAATCATATAATGTCGGAATCATGACTTTGGGTGAAAGATTAATCATGTCTCTGTTGGTCACAATATATTCCAGAGTTTCATTGAAAAAATCAAGCCCTGCTGCTTTTGCTTTCGCTTTGCAGCCTTCCATTATTTGTTTCGCATTCTGGTCTATGAGATACATGATTAACTGATGATCTTTTTAATACTTTCGATAAGTTCTTTTTCCTGTACAGTTTCAGATAAGAATGAATCAATTTTCAGATGTTCCGGTTTTTTTTGCAACAGACCGCTTTTTTCAGTGTTTTTTTCTACATTTGTCTGATTGTCACCCGACCAGGAGTTTTTTGCCACACTGATCCCAATACGGCTTGATAAAGCACAAAGTCTTTCAAGAGATTCAATGTATTCTTTCCCGTCTTCATCCCAGTCATCGCCGTCAGTTCCGTAAAAAATATAAATATTATAGTCTCGTGTCAGATTTTCATTGCTGATGATTTTTTCAGCAAGCTGAAATGCAGGTGCAACGCGTGTTCCTCCGGCTACCTGCAATTGATAATAAGTGTGAAAATCAGGAACTTCTTTTGCGTCAGTGTCGTGTAGAATAAAGCGTGTGACAACATTATTCTGATACTGATACATGAGCCAACTATATATGAACAAATGCAGGGTTGTGATTGCTTCAGTGGGTTTTCCCTGCATTGAGCCAGAATAATCCCTGATGAAAAAAACTACTGCCTGTGTTTCAAAATCCTTTTCCTGCGACATGATCCTGTATACCATATCATCAGGGCTGATTGTAAGTTCTTCGGGATTCACTGCTTGCCCGGGAATGATATTTCCAAGCAATATGTTTGTTTGAATAATTCGCTTTAAGGTTGCTTTCTTTTCAAGCAATTGACCGAATCGGCGATTGACATCCGTCAATTCATAAGTGTATTTCGAAAAAGCCCGTTTCTTGCCTTTATCCTGTAAATTCGGCAAATGAAATTTTTCAGTAAGTATTTTCCCAAGGTCAAATGCTCTGGAGGTCATTTCATGATCCGAGCCTTCGCCTTGTCCTGCTCCCTGACCTTCTCCTTCACCCTGCTCCGGTTGAGCTTGTTGCTGCCCGATGACTTCTCCCTCTTCACCATCACCACTGCCACCTGTTTCTTGTTCATTATCTTCGGTGATGCTGTCGTCATGATAAAATTTCGGCTCGGTTGTCGTCGGAACAATAATCACTTTCGATTTATTATACTTTGTGGGTTTCATGAGCTTTCCGAGCCTGATTCTTCTCGGAAATCCGTCTTCTTCACGCTTTTTGTCCCTTTCAAGCAGTTCATCAAGAGTTTGTAATGCAGACACAGGGCTGATCATCTTGTTGAATCCGGGCAATACATCCCAGTCTGTAAGTTTGTAAATTCCTGGTTCAACTGTATTCAAAGAAATTTTCTCAAAAGCATTACTCTGAATAAGGTTCAGTTCAAACTCAATGAGCTTCTTCTGCTTTTCTGACAATTCCTCAGGCAAATATGAGTTGGAATTTGTATTCATCCTGAAATCTTATAATTGCTTAAATTCATGAGATGAACGTGTATTAGTTTGTGTCATCCTGAGTACAGAAATATTCGATGGTTTTCTGTGCACAGGTTTGGCAATAGCCAAGTTTGTCAATCATAGTGGTGAGCATACGGTTGTATAACCTCTGGTTTTCTTCATTGGAACGGTTTGCAAGTGCTCCGACGAGACTGCCTGCACCTGCAATGTCGCTTTTCAGCCTGACATCAGTCACCGCCTTTACAAGTTCATTGTTATCCATGAAAGTGTAGTTTGAGTCGGTGATCATTTTTTGTCCGTATATTTTGGTTATTGTTGTTCTGAAACTTTGCTTCTGTTCGTTGTTTTTCAGTCCAAGTCTTTCTTCAACACTATTGATATATGTTTCATCAATTTTGATTGATACAAGTCGTTTTGTTCTTGGATCCTGATATGTCCACATTTTGTCAGAGCCCAGATTTTTAGCATCAATGCCAATGACCATATTTACATAATTCAGCACATCTTTCTGAATGGCATTGGGCTCATCCATGTATGCATTGAAAATTTCAGTCATAATGTTTTTACGGTGCAGTGCTTTGGCCGTTTTCAGGTCTTCAAAATACTTAATGCGGTCATTGGAATCCTGAACGTAATCGAGAATAATTTTTTCAATCGAAGGGAAAATATCTCCGGCATACATGCATTTTCCTTCCTGAGTTTCTGATTGCTCAAGCAGAATCTGAATAGCTCTTCCCAGATTTCTATGGCCAAGACCTTTTTGTCCGAATCGTCTGGTGATATCAGGATCAGTATTCAGGTCATTGATGACTTCTGCCAGAGTACGGACACTTTTTTCACCGGCCACATCACCCGATGCAAGTTGCATCATCTCAACGGGGTTGAGTTTGTCATGCCGTGGCATACGGGATAAAATGAATGCTGTTGACAAAGCATTGTTCAGATTTGGGTCAATGTGAAGTTGTTCGCCAGTGAATGTGGTCTTTTCAACACCCCCTAAAGCAAATGAAGTCAATTGTTTCTGTAAATGAAAGTTCGTTACATGTGACATGTATGTTAGTCTGCATCTGTCCACAATCGGAGCCTGTTCCTTTTCTTCGAGAAAGCGTCCGAATTCAGCATTATTGCTGGTTGCAACAATTAATGTGTCGAGGGGCCATTTAAATCCCTCAATTTCGATGGACCGGTTTTGTATCACACCAAGATATACCTGTACAAGGTCTCTTTTGTTTTTGAAAATCTCATCTGCAAAGTGAATACCGCCTCCGGCAACGCGGGCAAGAGCGCCCCGCCTCAGGTCAAAGCGGTAGGGATTGTCTGTATCACTAATATTTAACAATCGTGTAATTGATTCTTCTCCAAGCAGGTCAACAGCCGATGAAGTAATTTTATCCTTTGCAGCATATTTCCCTGTGAGTGTTCCTCTTGATTCGCTGACAGGCACTTTGATGACTTCAACAAATTCATTCAGCGCTTTTTCATAATCTTCACCGCAGTATTCAAGAATCTGATTCCAGATGAAATATGAACAAGCCCCAAGAGGTCTGTAGTTTTTGTAAAACTGCTCGGTTTGTTTGGGTTTGGATCCAAGTGATGAAAGAAAATCAGTATTGAAAGTTTGATTTTCTGACAGATTCATAGCAAGTATCATCGGATCTTCATAGGTTTGAGATTCAATCTTGCT
>Ga0116204_1002049_pt1 | contig 11034 bp, 13 predicted proteins | sample LakKivwa52mmetaG_FD_94481 | JGI IMG/M metagenome (GOLD analysis project Ga0116204, IMG submission 94481) | Anoxic lake water microbial communities from Lake Kivu, Rwanda to study Microbial Dark Matter (Phase II) - Lake Kivu water 52m metaG | ecosystem: Environmental > Aquatic > Freshwater > Lake... | reverse complement strand
GCGCCAGTAATGCATGACTCCACAAAAAAACAGGAGTGTACCCATAAGACATTAGGTTAGCGGTATTAGTGTTATAATCCCCATGTACTAAAATAATAGAGTTATGCATAGGTGCACCGCCTAGGTATATGAGTCGACCGCCCAACTCGCTTTTAACCAGACCTAGATTTGTATATAAGGTAATTATTTTTATAAAATCCAAGTACCAATCCAAGTACCAATCATGTTGTTGGTCAGTAACTGAACTAACTTTGCTAATATAGACTTGCGGGTTAAACAAGTAGTCCTGTAGTAATGGCTCCTGGTCGTGAAAAACAATCTTACTGCTGATAGCCTCGGCTGTCAGAGCGTATGCTCTCAACTTGGACAAATCTAAAATATTTTTACTACCGTGCGGGCGAAATAAGTAACAGCAAACGGGCTCGTTAACTACGCTCTCTAAGTACTCGTATAAATTATCTAAAGGAATTGACATAGTATGAAAATTGGTTTTTTTGGTCTAGGTAAGCTAGGTCTAGATTGTGCAGAAGTATTCGCAGAAAAGTATGAAGTTTACGGTTACGATATTTACCCAAGGACATCGGGTTCCGTAAAAGTTTGTGCAGGCCCAGAAGAGGTTGTTGAAAAATCAGATTGGATTTTTATCGCTGTACAGACCCCTCATGCTGAGGGTTACGATGGGTCAATACCTAGTAGTCACAAAGAGCCCAGAGATTTTGGGCACGACGCTGTAGAAACAGTATTAGGTTATATTAATCAGTATGCCAAGGTTCCTAAAAAAATTGTATTAATTTCTACTGTGCTTCCGGGGACATGTACCCGGGTGTTTAAACCGATAATTAATCCAATTCATACATTAATTTATAACCCATACTTAATTGCAATGGGTACAGTCAAATGGGATATGGTTAACCCTGAAATGGTTATTATTGGTAGTAATCCGCCCGACAGCGATGATGTTAAACAATTAATTGAATTGTATCGCCCTCTTATGCACAATGACCCACGTTATGAAACTGGCACGTGGGAAGAAGCAGAATCTGTGAAGATTTTCTACAATACCTATATAAGTGCCAAGGTTGGCATTGTCAACATGATTCAAGATTTCGCAATGCGAATTGGCAATATCGATGTTGATGTGGTAACTCGTGCATTAGCCAACAGCACAATTAGATTACAAAGTCCAAAATACATGACTGCTGGCATGGGGGATGCTGGTGCGTGTCACCCTAGGGATAATATTGCCCTTCGTTGGTTAGCCAAAGAGTATGACATTGGTTACGACCTCTTTGACACAATTATGCATGCCCGAGAAATTCAAGCGGCCAACATGGCCAAGTTCTTACAACAACAATCTGAATCAAACAATAACCTACCTGTAGTAATTCATGGAAAAGCCTACAAGCCAGATGTAGAATTTTGCATTGGCAGTTATTCAACACTAATTGGACATTATCTTGAACAAATGGGTGTTGCTGTATCATATGCTGACCCATTGGCTGACAATACAGACAAAGTCAACAACAATGTCACAGGCCCTGCAGTGATATTGCTAGCACACAATCGTACTATTACCTACGGGTACACTGGTTGCGATGCCACTGACGGATTTTATTTTAAAGTACAACCAGGGTCTGTTGTAGTTGACCCTTGGCGCAAAATGGCACTAGATTCTATACCCAATTCAAAGGTGGTTCATTATGGCAACACACGAGTTTAAAACATATCATATTGATCGTTTCTGGAACGACGAATTCAAACAATTATCCTACATTCGCGAACCTTTTAATGATGCAGAAAGTGTAAATCGATGGATAACGCAAGGTTTCGGCTCTAAGATCACCGGTGAACTCTGTGACATGCGATTTACATTGCCAACCTGGGCACAACGATTTGTTGATTACTATACAGGGCAAGGCTGGAAAGATGTTGGTATTGCCTTTTATCGTATGACGTCAGGCACCGTTATGCCTGAACATAATGACCTATACAAACGATATATCGAGGTATTTGGTCTTGCTGGACAAGAGCACACTATTCGTCGAGCATTGGTACTGCTCGAAGACTGGAAGCCAGGGCATTATTTAGATTGCATGGGCACTCCCTTTGTTGGCTGGAAGGCTGGTGATGTAGTTGAGTGGTCATATGACACACCCCATACTGCTGCTAACATAGGGTCAGCAGACAGATACACACTTCAAATCACCGGCCACCTGTGAAAATATCAAGTAACAACGAATGGGGACGATTACGATCAGTTGTGGTTGGTTCAGCAACCAATGCAAACTGGCCCGACACTGATCCAATATTTTCTCAAGAAGGCATAAAAACTACTTGGAAATCAACACCAGTGCCTGCAGGTCCAGTTCCGCAATGGATAGTAGACGAGTCAAACGAAGATTTGCATGGTCTAGTAGAAATTCTCAAGCAACACAATGTAGAAGTGGTTCGTCCTCAAGACATTGACTTTCCTGCAGCTAACGGAATGTATAACTATTGTCCTCGAGACAGGTTACTTATTGCTGGTGATAAAATAGTAGATCCAGCAATGATGTACCCTTGCAGAGACATGGAAATTGACGCACTTGCTAGAGTAACCGACGGTAACACGTTGATAACTATGCCCAGAGACCAAGGTATGATACTGGATGCAGCCAACATCTGTAGGCTAGGCGACACCTGGCTTTATTTAGAAAGTGCCAGTGGTAATCGTGCAGCATACAAATGGTTGGTTAAACAATTTCCTGAAATTAGCATAGAGTTATGCAACTTCTATGCAGGTGTACATATTGATTCAACTATTCTTCCTTTGCATGAAGGATTAGTTTTGCTCAACGCTAGCAGAATTAAACCAGACAGAGTACCTAAGGTGTTTGATGATTGGGAGATTATTTGGATTAACGATTGTGTAGCAAGAGATTTTCATGAGTACCCGTATGCATCAAAATGGATAGGAATGAACATGTTGTCCATTGATCCTGGTACAGTTGTTGTTGACAACCTACAGAAAGAGATAATTACTATATTAGAGAAGAAAAACTTTACAGTAATCCCACATCAGTTGCGTCATAGCAGAACACTTGGTGGGGGGTTTCATTGTGTAACGTTGGATCTGTGGAGAGACAATGAGTGACCAAAATTTAATTGAAGCATTGCTTAGTAGTAAACTTAATCAGGTAATTGAACAAGAAGTTGCAGAAGTTGTAAAAAACAAAGATTGGATAGGTCACCTAGAATCACAAATTGTTGCTTATACTCAGGATAGACTGGCAACAAAATTCAATAACATTGCAACTGTTCCGGGTCTAGTAGAAGCAGTTAAACTAGGAGTCAAAGACCTATTTGACAATGGTAGTGTGCCGGGTATAGAATCATATGTTAACCCTGCAACTATACAATCAGTTGTAGATCAAGGTATACAGAATCTAGTTGAATCAATAATTGATCAGTTGGTTGTTGATCAACTGTGGCTTAAAAAAATACAAACAATAGTGGATCGACGAATGGCTGATCGGGTGCAAACGGCAATCAGTCAGCTTGACCTTGCTGATGCAATTGACCAAAGTGTAATAAAAAACTTTGGAACACAAGTGGATGCAATTAAGAAAGATCTGATTGTTCCAGGACTGCTAGTCAATAATCATCAAACTTCAGTAGTTAATGATTTAGTTGCAAACAAAAATCTAACAATCAACGGTGATCTAATTGTTCGTGGTCGGATCAACACCGATAGTCCGGCATGGCAAGCACTGGTAACTTCCGCCAGTACACAGGCAAAAACACAATTAGTCTCAGAATACAGTGACACTATTGTACAAAAAACATTAAACGTTATTCAAAATCAAGGTATAGAAGCAGATAAAATCTTGATCGAAGGTAACCCGGTGTTAGCAGGGCAAACATTGTTGCCTGGTGTACAAAACAGTAGTCTAACAACTGTTGGCGAGTTGCAAACACTGGTTGTGCGGGGGTCTGCGACGCTGTCTGGTTGTGCGTACATTGGAAATAACCGTGTGGGTGTCAACACAGATAGTCCTGATGCTGCATTGTCGGTCTGGGACGAAGAAGCAACAGTGTCAATTGGTAAGTTAAAGCAAGATACTGCATACATCGGAACTAATCGTAGACAAAATTTTGCTATCACAATCAACAGACAAAGCCAACTAGAGATTTCTGCCGACGGAATAACTACTATACAAAAACTACAAGTAGGTAAACACAAGATCAGTCACAGTAATGAAGAACCTGGTTGGCTAGGTAACAAAGGTGATTTTGTTATCAACAATGATTATCGAGATGGAAGTCCGTTTGCTTGGATTTGTCTAGGGCAGTACCAGTGGCAAGCACTACGAACAATAGCCTAAAAATTTCAGCCGTAGTTGACAACAACTACATCAGTGATCTAAAGGTCAAAGACAAGGTGCCTGTTTGGGGCAGTGTTGCAACATGGTATCATTGGAAGACAGATAATGTAGTAAGCAACCGATACTCTGAAGCAGTTGGTTTACTAAAACGCAACTTTCAACAACAATGTAATTTGTACATACCGCAACAGTTGTTTGCTGATCTGCAACGTCCTGCAGGTGTTAGATTGTTTAACGGAACAGACCTAGATGATATTGATCAGGCTGAGCAGATTATTGCTATGCACCTGATAGGTAACAACAACGATATTGTGCTACTGTTGGGATTTGACTTGTCTGACCAGAACATTGCTGACAAATATCAAAATCATTTAAGAAAAAAATACCTAAATCAATTTGTAGTAGCAGTAAACGCATATCCAGAAACACAATGGGTCTGCGTAGACCATGGACCCAAAATCCCAAAACATCTTAGAGAGTTAGCAAATCTAACATTTGACTCTGCTAAGAATATTCAAGGGATTTTGGGTTAATTACTGCTATTTTTGGGGTTTTTTGGCTGGTGCTTTTTTTGGAGCAACAGGTTTAGCTGGTGCTTTTTTCTTTGGCTGCGAAGTGGGCTTTGGTTTAGCAACAACCGGCTCGGTTTTTACTTGTGTTGCATTGATCAGTTCTGCAGGAGCAGGGTCGGTAGTGGATGCAATTTCTTCAACTGATTTTGGTTCATCTTGCACACCGTTGGCATTTTTTGGTTTAAATAACGTTTTGAGCCAGGTAAACATGTTTGGTAGTCTCCATTAAAGTAGTATTTAACACAGTCGACTAAATGTCTAATAATTCTGTGTACAAGAGGATAGGCTAACCTAGAATTGCATTGTTAATAGCATGAACGTATAATATGTTGATAAGATTTTGTTTGGAGATACGATGTTAAAAGAACAACACAATGACAATGGGTTCGAACTGGCACTAAATGATCGTGGTATTTTTACTCTTATGGGAAGTGTAGAGACTGAAAACATTCGACCTGTTATTGAATGGATAGTCTATGAAAATTGTGCTAGACCCAAGAGAAAACGCGAGCTAACATTGTTGATATCGTCTGAAGGTGGCTCAGTTAACGATGCATTTGCTTTAATTGACATCATGCATGGATCAACGATTCCAATTCGAACTGTGGGGTTTGGTGTAGTTGCCAGCGCCGGATTAATGATATTTTTGGCTGGACAAACTGGTCTCAGAGTACTTACTCCGAACACATCTATTCTGAGTCATCAGTTCTCGTGGTTCAACGAAGGTAAGGCACACGAGTTATATGCTGCGGTTAAAGAATTTGATCTTACACAACAACGTATGATCAAGCACTATGAGCAGACAACCGGCATGACCGCAGACGCTATCAAAGAAAAGTTGTTGCCACCGCAGGACATCTGGTTGTCTGCACAAGAAGCACTTGACCTACATATTTGTGATCAAGTTACTGGAAAATTTTTTTAAAACTTAGATCTACGTTTGCGACCAAGGGTCTCTGTATCAGTCGACACCGCCGCAGTTGTTGAGTGTGCTTTAACTGGAGCAACTGTCCTGCTTGGTTGGTAGTTGGGTTGTGTGTCAACTGTGTAGTCATCAATCTCAGTGTCGGCTGCTGTGGCACCATTCTTTAGGATTTTAAACGTGAGTTTTCCTTTGTTGCCTGTGCTAAAATAATTCTTTGTTGCAGTCATTACTACCCCAGACACTGTTTCGCTAGGAAATACTACAGTAAATGGGTTAATAACAATTTGGTCTTTGGTTGTTCGTATGTCAGTGTAGACTTGAATCAGCGCACCGTTGTTGAGTATTTTTGAAGCTACTTCGCCAAACCTAGTATTCTTGTTGATATAGTCAGCGACCTGGTGTGCAACAATTGCTAATATATGTAGCATGGGTTTGATTGTAGACGGGTCTCGCACAGAGCGCGACTGATACATTTTTTCTAGATTTTTACTTAGTGCTTTGGTCCCAATTACTGGATCATTGGCACCAAAGTCTCTAAGAGATTTTATCTGTTTGGACTCTCGGTCTGAAATAATACCATACAATATTGCCAAAGATAGCGGACCATCAACATAGTTGGCCTGATTTATAATCTCTAGCATAGCTATTTCTTCTTTGTATTCTTTGATTAGTTGTTTACCATCAGCAGTGGCATTGAGTTCTTTTACGCTAGATAAGATATTAGTTGCACTGGCATTTGCACCGCCTTTGCTTTTGCTACTGACTTTGATTTGACTACCGGCGCTGTTAGTAAGGATACTGTCAGACAATCCGCCACTAACATCCTTGTTAAAATTAATCACACAAGTAGAAAATCCTTGATCGCCAAAAAATGCCAGTTCAGCATCGGCGGCATTGCCTTTTGATGGTTTGCCTAATACCAGTGACAACGGTTGGAGTATCTCAGAAAAATAGTTGTCAAATGCTTCTACATTGATATCGCCTTTGGGAATTTTGATAGGATAGTCGGATTCGATAAAAATACCAAGTGCATTAGCTATGTCACTGCCTTCGCCGAACTTAGCATTAACCTGCTTAACAATAGACTCTACGCTATTTCCTTCAAACTGAGTTAAGATGTCTGATGGTTTGTAGCCTACATTTTCTTTTTTAGCTGATTTACTTTGGTACTGGTACCCACCAGGGATGGCGTTATTTGGAAAGTTGTTGTCGGCTCTGTTGGGACTGATACTAGTAAAGAATCTGCCTACATAAACATCTTGGTTGTTGTCGTTAGTAAAATGCGCAATCCCAAATCCTTTAAAATTGGTTTTGTGTGCGTTAGACCACACTATGTCATTAGAATCTATACCAATTTCTTGTGCAATACGATTTATTTCTTGTGTGAGTTGATCAGCATCATTGTATTGCCCTCGTTCAGGATAAAAGTTCAGTGATCTAAAAGTTAATACTTCGTCGGTAGAGTTGGCAAATTTCTGGCCAGGCTTACGGTTGGCCAAGCCAACACTTTCGAGGAGATTGATTAAGTCGCGCATTGTGTGTAATTTTTTAATCTGTTATACTATACTTATGGTAACTATTATTTAAACCTGGAGGAAAAATGCCTGCTTATGCCCCTATTGTAATTGAACAAACGCACAACGGTGAACGCAGCTATGATATTTATAGCCGTCTAATGAAAGATCGTATTATTATTCTTGACACAGATGTAAATAGTCAAAGTGCTAGTATTATTACGGCGCAGTTGTTGTTTCTTGAAAGCGAAAATCCCGACAAAGATATTTTATTTTACATTAACAGTCCTGGTGGATCTGTTACTGCAGGAATGAGTATCTACGACACTATGCAATTTATCAAGTGTGATATTAGTACAATTGTGATGGGTCAGGCTGCTAGCATGGGCTCGTTGTTGGCTATGGCTGGAACCAGTGGCAAGCGACTGATCCTCCCTAATGCTAGACACATGATTCATCAACCACTTGGTGGCACCAGCGGTCAAGCTACAGATGTTGAGATTCAAGCTCGGGAATTATTACGCTGGAAGCGAGTCTTAACTGATATCTATGTTAAACACACGGGTCGCACTTATGAGGAACTAGAACACGACATGGAACGAGATAATTTTATGACTGCTGAACAAGCAGTTGCATATGGTCTGGCTGATCAGATAATTACATCTAGAGTATGACATTTAAAAAAACGTTTTGCCCTAGCCCCTGGTTCCACATGCGGATTAGTAACAATGGACAATATCAAGCGTGTCGTTGGGGTAAAAAGATTTTCAGCAACAATCTGCCCAGAATACAAACAGAATCGGTGGAGCATTATTTTCAACATACATTACAAGACTTCCGTAAATCTCTGTTAATAGGTAATAAGTTAGACTATTGCAACGAATGCTATCAGCAAGACGAACATCACAAAGTTAGCGGAAGACAACGTCAATTGCTTAAAATTGGCGTGACTGAGGAAAACTTTGATAGTTCACTAGTGTCATCTCCGTGGTTTGGTACTCTTAAAGATACACAAGATTTGCCAACATACTCTGCATTGCCGGTGGACTGGCAAATTGATCTGGGAAATTATTGTAACAGTGGATGTTTGTTTTGTAATCCAAAAAATAGTTCAACTCTGCTCAGTGATTTTAAAAAATTAGGTCTAGAGACTGGTCAAGTTGATCGCAATTGGTGTGATAACGAAAGTACTTTGTTGAGCTTTGTTTCGGTGTTGAGCAATACTCAAAATCTAAAGTATTTACATTTTATTGGAGGAGAGACATTAATTACTCCAGCATTTAAGTTTATACTCAAACAGTTAGTTAATACAACAGATGTTAGCCAAATTACCGCTGGTTTCACTACAAACCTAACTGTTTGGGATGACGAAATAATCGAGCTATTAGCAAAATTTAAGCAAGTCAATGTTGGGTTGAGTATTGAATCGTTGCACCCAATTAACGACTATGTTCGCTATCCTAGCAAAATTAGCATTGTTAAGGAAATAGCAGACAAGTGGGTACGCATTTCTAAGAAATTTGGATGGTTAGTACAACTTCGAATCACTCCTACTATACTAACTGTGTCAAGTTTGAATACAATTTATGACTATGCTTTTGACAACAATCTAAATGTCGAGAGTTGTAATTTTTTACAAAATCCTTCATTTATGAGGCCTACGGTTTTGCCACTGGAGTTACGGGCAGACATAATTGAAAAATTAAATATTTTAATTGATAAAAAGAAAACAAAAACAACCAGCCGAGTAGTCAATACAAGGAATCCTAACAACATTAGTCAACAACTTGTAGAAGATATACAGAGCTATGTTAACTATCTCGAAGATGAAAATGATGAGAGCTTTCGTCTTCCTGAGTTAGTTAGTTATTTGAAAAAATTTGAAGAATTACGTGGTAATTCTGTATTGGACTATTTGCCAGACTATGAACAGATATTTAGATCAGCTGGATACTAACAGAACAGTTAGCGTAGACATTAGTGTACGGCCACTAATAGACAACGGAATACCGCATTGTACAATTTTAGTCAACCACAATGTGTTGCTAGATACAATGCTCGATCAAGCAACATGTGTAAACTATAAAGCAAATATCTTAGATCCTATTAATATTGTTATTTCGATGTCTAACAAACAATACAATTCTCTAAGAGAAACTGCAATTATAGTTGATTCAATCGTTATCGACGGTATAGAAATAATACCAAAATTTAATCATTTGGTGCAATATACAAATGAAAAGCAAGAGTCTGTTTTTTCAAACTACATGGGTTTTAATGGTAGTTGGACGTTAGACATAAATCAGCCATTCTACAGGTGGTATCATTGGCATAATAGTAATGGTTGGTTGTTATTTCCGTTAGCATAACTTATAACCAGGCCGTTGTGATCAAAAAACTAGTCTGCTTTGGGTGCAGTTGGACGTTTGGGTCCGAACTAATAGCTCCAGAATTGGTCTCGGGTGACCTAAATCAAGCAGAGTATGCTACCGAAAATCAAACTTATAGACGCACACACTCGTATCCTGGGCTAATAGCTAATGCTTTTGATTTAGAATTAGTAGATTTGTCTTTCCCGGGGTCCAGTCTTGAAAGTATGCGTTGGAATTTTTTGTGGTGGTGTAAACAACAAGCGTATCTCGGCGACTCGTTGTTGTTGGTTGGACTTACAGACTCAACAAGGCAATCCTGGTACAATCCCACGCACAAGAAGTCTGACAGAAACACATTCCAGAACAGTCATGTACACTCTGCTTGGTTAACACAAGAAAATGTCAACATTGAAAAATACTGGTACGATCTACAAAAATTATGGGTATCTGCTAGCTTTAGTCTCGCTTGGGCTGAATATAATTTTGCACAAACAATAATGTTGTTTGACTACGCTCGAATACAGTTTCAATTGCCGGTAGTACAAGTGAACATGTTGCCAAACCCCTATACCACATCTGTGCCGTCGTTGTTGTATCCACGCCTTAGTTTTAAGGAAATACTGGATCAACGCCAAACATCATCTGAGCAAGCATTGTTTGCGCAGGGCGGACATCCAAACGAAAACGGTCACAAAATAATTGCTGATTTTTTAATTGAGCATGTCAACGGAGCCAACTTTCTGGTTGACAAAAAATAACAGATTAAATACAATACAACTACTGCATGTGTTGTGCAGTTACTTGTTAATACTTTTACGGAGATACACAAATGTCTAATCCTTCCTCTGCTTACACTGTACGTCTAAATGTGCCGGTCTCGCCGGGTTCGCGCTCGACTCGTCCGGTTTTCCAAGAAGTTAAAGGTACTAGTTGGAATGACGCTAACTTGGCAGCACGAGCACAATATGGCAATCAAGTGCAGTCAGTCATGTCTAAACCCAAATAACCTGTTGATATTTAACAACTAAAAATGCAGGGTACCCTGCATTTTTTATGGTTGACCAAAAATGGCATTTACGGTATAATACACATATTGAAACGTTGACCCAGGAGTAGACAAAATGGCTTACATGAATCAGGAAAAAAAGGCAAAATTGGCACCTACCATCAAGGCTGTCTGCCAGAAGTATGGTGTTAAAGCCTCTTTGGCTGTTAAGAATCATTCAACTCTGGTGATCAATGTCAAGAGTGGTTATATTGACTTCATTAAAAATTTCATTGAGACGG
>Ga0116204_1002048_pt1 | contig 11046 bp, 7 predicted proteins | sample LakKivwa52mmetaG_FD_94481 | JGI IMG/M metagenome (GOLD analysis project Ga0116204, IMG submission 94481) | Anoxic lake water microbial communities from Lake Kivu, Rwanda to study Microbial Dark Matter (Phase II) - Lake Kivu water 52m metaG | ecosystem: Environmental > Aquatic > Freshwater > Lake ... | reverse complement strand
TGACCTCAACATCATGCAAAAAAGATTATTCATGTGAATGTTCATATAAAGATGTAATTGGTGCCCCCAATACTTATGTATTTGACATCGAAGATGCAAAGAAGAAAGATGCGCAGGATGCCTGTGAATCATATACTTTTCAGGGCTGGACTGAAGTAACCTGTGAACTGAAATAATATTTTTCTTTTTTCTGATATAAATATTGCATATGAAGCGATAAGGAAGCGTTTCATCTTATGCATTGAATTGAGTATGACACAAACTGATTTTTTATGACCTGATTTTGCTTAATTTTGCAAAAAATCAGATTATGTCAGAAAAGAATTTCAGCAGATATACTGTAACAACAGCATTGCCTTATGTAAACGGGCCACTACATATCGGACATCTCGCAGGTGTATATGTTCCTGCAGATATATATGTGAGATGGCTGCGGATGAAAGGTATTGATGTACTGTTTATCGGTGGATCTGACGAGCACGGAGTTCCGATTACAATCAGAGCAGAAAAAGAAGGAGTAACACCTCAGGTGATTGTTGATCGTTACCATTCTTTGATTAAAAAATCATTTAAGAGATTCGGAATTTCATTTGATATTTATTCCAGAACCTCAATGGATATCCATCATGAAACGGCCTCTGATTTTTTCAGGGTTTTGTATGAAAAAAATGAACTTATTGTTCAGGAAAATGACCAATTATATGACGAAGATGCAAAGCAGTTTCTTGCAGATCGCTATATCACAGGGACATGTCCGCATTGTGGTTATGAGCGCGCTTATGGAGACCAATGTGAGAAATGCGGCACATCGCTTTCGCCCACTGATCTCTTACAGCCAAGATCTGCACTCACCGGGAATATCCCGGTACTAAAAAAAACAAAGCACTGGTTTCTTCCCCTTGACAAGTATTCATCCTGGCTTGAGCAATGGATACTCGTTGAACATAAAGATTGGAAAAGCAATGTGACAGGGCAATGCAAATCATGGATCAATCAGGGTCTTCAGCCGAGAGCTGTCACACGTGACCTGAGCTGGGGTGTTAAAGTTCCCCTTGCTGAAGCCGATGGAAAAGTATTGTATGTGTGGTTTGACGCACCTATCGGATATATTTCGGCAGCGAAAGACTGGAGTAATCAAACCGGAAAAGACTGGCAACCCTATTGGAAAGATTCAGATACCAGACTCATTCATTTTATCGGAAAAGATAACATTGTATTTCACTGCATCATATTTCCATCAATGCTCAAAGCTGAAGGGAGTTTTATCCTTCCTGACAATGTGCCTGCCAATGAGTTTCTCAATCTGGAAGGCAATAAAATTTCAACTTCTCAGAACTGGGCAGTATGGCTCCATGAGTATCTGGATGAATTTCCCGAAAAACAGGATGTTCTCAGATATACATTGTGTTCAATAATTCCTGAAGCGAAGGATAGTGATTTCACATGGAAGGACTTTCAGTCAAAAAATAACAATGAGTTGCTTTCCATTTTCGGAAATTTTGTCAATCGGACAATGGTACTGATTCACAAATACTATGAAGGTCGAATTCCGGAAGCGAAGGATTTAAGAAGTGACAGCAAGGATGTATTTGAGCAAATCAACACCCTTATCCGGGCAATTGACGAATCACTTGAACATTTCAGGTTTCGTGAAGCACAAAACCTTTTTATGGATGTTGCACGGGCAGGGAATAAATATCTGACTGAAAATGAACCATGGAAAAGGATCAGGGACAATGCTGAACATACTGCAGAAACCCTTGCCGTTTCTGCCCAGATTATGGCAAAACTGGCGATACTGAGTGAACCATTCCTGCCGTTTAGTAGTACAAAACTTTTTGCTTTGCTGAAAACTCAAAAAATGGATTGGAGTTATCTGAATCAGAATTTTCTGATTGAATCGGGTCATCAGTTGGCAATACCACAGTTCTTATTTGAGAAGATTGAAGACGATGCCATTGAATTTCAAGTACAAAAATTGCAAAAATCGGCTGAAGAAAATAAAAAATCAACAGTTATGAATGTTGAAGAGGCCAAAGAAATCATCACATTTGAAGAATTTCTATCAATGGATATCCGTGTTTCCACAATTCTGGAGGCCGAAAAGATTGCAAAAACCAAAAAACTGATAAAGTTGCTCGTTGACACAGGATTGGATAAGAGAACCATCGTTTCGGGAATTGCTGAGCAATATGAACCTGAATCACTTATCGGAAAACAAGTTGTGGTTCTTGTCAATCTGGCACCCCGTGACCTGAAAGGCATTCAATCGCAGGGAATGATACTGCTGGCAGAAGATGCGGATGGAAAACTGACATTTGTCAGTCCTGAATCATTGACACAAAACGGTGCAACAGTCAAATAAAAATGTTTAATTTTGCAGTTGAAATGGCTCCATAGTTCAAGGGATAGAACGGAAGTTTCCTAAACTTTAAATCCAGGTTCGAGTCCTGGTGGGGCTACATAATAGATTGAAAATGAGGGTTTTCGGAGTATTTTCTCTTATTTTTTCTCAAGTATAATTTTCCGGGATATAATTTGGGTAGGTGTTATGATCTTAACAAAATAAATTCCGTTTGGCTGATCAGTGATGTTAATGATTGAATGATGATCCTCTGACTTTAATTCATGTACGATTTCGCCAAGAATATTATGAATCATAACTGAATAATTTTCTTCATTGCTTTCAATAAAAAGTACACCTTGACTGGGATTTGGATATACAAATATTCCGGTTTCCGGATTACAAATTACATTTACCATCCCTGAAATCTGCGTTTTGCCATTGAAATCAGTTTGCTTTAATCTGTAATACGTCTGTTTATACAGCGGAGAAACATCGGCAAATGAATAGTATTCTGTTTGGTTGCTGTTGCCGTTACCATGAACCGTTCCGATGGGAATAAAATCGCTGCTGCCATTTGAATATTCTATTGTAAAATAATTGTTGTTCGTTTCAGAAGCAGTTGCCCATGAAAGATAGACCATATCAACTCCACAGTTTGCAATGAAGTAGATTAATTCAACAGGCAGTGGTATTTCATCAACAGTACCGCCACAACTGAAAGAAAAACCATCGTCAAAGCCAACAAAGTAAATTGAATGAGGAGGTAATCCCAATTGCTCATAACAACTGAACGTGAATCCATCTCCTTGCCCGACAGAATAAATTGACTGAGGAATGATATCGGGCTGGAGATAGCAATTATAAAAATAACCGTTATCAATACCTACTGAGTATATTGAAACAGGTATAATGTCAGGCTGAATATAACAGGAGAAGGATATTCCCATATCATTGCCGACAGAATAAATAGAAACCTGAGGGGGTGTGGCCTGCAAATAGCAACTCACCGGGATGCTATTCTCGCTGCCAACATAATAGATTTCAGCAGAAGGTATGTCTTGTTGCATATAGCATTGCATATCAAAGCCGCCATCATTGCCAACAGAGTATATCTGGGCAAAGGCATCAGATAGAAGGAGCTGCACTAGGGCTATGACAAGGATTTTTTTCACGTTAAAGGATTTGTATACTCATTTATTTTATGGTGCAGTTCGGACACCACGACCACCAAAATGCATAGGTCTGTTTGTGTTTGTGTTGGATGCATTGTTTCGATCAGAAATTCGGAGAAAAATGGCAGCACTGTACCAGTTGCCTCCCCGCATTCCAACTCCCAGGGCATTGATTCCCGGCCAGTTGGATACGTCTGAATTGCCATTGGCATCAATGACTCCATTACCTTGAAGTGCATTAAACATTCTTCCTGAAGCATTGCCAACAGAAATGCAACGTTCCATAAGATTTCCGCTAAGTTCCAGAACACCGAAATACCCTGCACCAACACCTACCCTTGTATTGATTCCCTGTCCGAAGTTTCCTGCTCTCATGGGGCCCTGAACACCGGGAGAACTTCCAAAGGCACAGTTAGCACCTGCATTTGAAGCAGTTTCATTTGGTAATCCGGGGTTGCTGATGCCTGTTGCACCTGTTAGATCGGTACTTCCCCAAACGTATTCGTTGGCTATAGGATTCATAGATCCCCTGGCCGCTTTTTCAAATTCCAGTTCAGTCATTGGACGTAAAGCAGCCCAGTCGAGATAAGCAGATAGATCTGCCCAACTTAAAAAATTACATGCCACATATGGATTTGTGGTTGTATAGTTACCCGGTGATCCGCTGATACCATTCCTGCTTGCACCACCGGTATAAGCTCTGGATATTGCCTGTAATGTTGTAAGCTTGTTGAGAAATGCAATATATTGCCCCTGAGTGACTTCGTATTTCATGCAATAGAATCCTCTGTGTCCTTTTGGGAAGGCAGCAGGCAGGATTTGAGAGACTGCATCGTTAAAATCATCAGGAGCAATCATTCCGGAGGCATTGTTATTGCCAATACTTCCGGGGCTGCTGCCACCAAGTATCAGAGCACCCTCAGAAGTAATTTGCAAAGCATTTCCTGAATTTCCGTTTTCAAACTGCCCCTGAATATTGTTTGTTGTTCCGTCACCCAAAAAGTAGTTCCCCTGAGGAATATGCACCATTTCTATTGCAAATACACATACTTCTACGCTGTCATTGTCTGACAAACCATCCATCCCATAGTTCCATCGTAACTGAACATTGGGATAACTTGCATTTGCCTGAAGAATATTGGTGTTACTGTAGAGAAAGATGCCGTAAGCTCCTCCTGCACCGTTATCATTACTGCTTGAAATCACACCATTTGCAGGAACAGCATGTCCATCAGCAGCTCCAGTCCCGTTGACCCAGTTGAGTGTGGCATGATTCCAGTTGGTTTGGGTTTTGATGCGGAATTTTACAAAAATCCAGGCTGCGTCCCAATTGGAAGGCCCTGTATTCACACGCCATGAATTACTCCATCCGATATCGAACTGAACCATGGTATAGTCAGCAACAGAGTTTTGGCCTGATAATGTAACATTACTCACAGTAATGTTATTTGCAACAATACTATTTACAGCGATGGTAAATAGTGCAGATAAACAAAACAGTTTTAATTTTAACATACTATTTGTGGGTGTTAAATGATTTATAATCACTGAAAAAAATCAAATTATCTAAACAATGAAATTTAAATAATAAAACATAACCTAACACTGGATTGCCATTTGAAAAAACACATTGACGTGATTGAAATATGTAAATCATTAGTTAGGAGGGTTTAACCTGCAAATGTAATAAAATTTCAGAAAGTATTATTTTTTTTCTGATATTGGAATTTTATTTTGTGAATTCACAAAAGTATTATGAAAAGTTCCAATAAAAAATAAATCGTACGATTTTATCGAATCTTCTATTTCTGGCAAATACAAGTTCTTTAACGGATTGTTATTTTAAACTCTCCTCAATAATTCTTGTTGTCAGTTCGGTATAGCTCCATCCATATGCCTTTGCCTGCTGGGGAACTATGCTTTCGGCTGACATTCCCGGAACAGTATTCACTTCGAGAAACCAGATATCATTTCCATCAATAATGTAGTCGAAGCGCACAACGCCGCTACAGTTCAGCAGGGTATAATATTTTTCAGAAAGAGTACGGATTTCGATTGCGAGAGCATCATCTATGGGTGCAGGAGTGATCTCTTCAGCGAGGTTGGGATCGTATTTTGCTTCATAATCAAAAAAATCCTTCTTGCTTATTACTTCAGTAAGCGGAAAACTGATAAGTTGTCCTTTGCTTCGGATGACACCGCAAGTAATTTCACGACCTTTAATAAATCGTTCTATAAGCACTTCGTCATCTTCCATAAAGGCCAGGTCAATTGCAGGTTGCAGTTCATCAAAAGCCATCACCTTTGAAGTTCCGATACTGGATCCACCGGCATTTGGTTTCACAAAACAGGGAAATCCGACAACTTGAACAATCTCGTTCTGATGATAGGGTAAAGATGCTGTAATTCGACAGGATTCAGCAACATTGATTCCGCCGAAAGATTTTATAACCTTGTTGCAGAAGTATTTATTGAAAGTAACTGCTGAAACCACAGCATTGCAAGATGTGTAGGGAATCTTCATCATGTCAAAATAACCCTGAAGGACTCCGTCTTCTCCCGGAGTTCCATGGATCATAATAAAGGCAACATCAAAACGGATCTTATATTCCTGATGGAAGATACTGAAATCATTCTTATCTACCAGAATTTTTTGATCTTCAATCAGGCATACCCATTGATCTTTTGTCACAGAAACCAGAAACACATTAAACCGGTTTTTGTCAATATTCTGTAAGATTACAGCCGCTGATTTCACTGAAATCGCAGCTTCTCCGGAATATCCTCCGGCAATAAGTGCAATGTTTGGAAGAGTTTTGTTCATGGAACCGTTCTTTTTTTATTTGTGTTTATTCTAATTTTCGGATTAATTTTTCAAGTGAAAACTAAATTTTCATCTGAATATTGCTTATTGACTGAAGTCTATTGATCAGTGGTGGATGACTGTAATAAAAGAAAACATATACCGGATGTGGTGTCAGGTTTGATAGATTATCGGCCGAAAGTTTCTTCAGAGCATCACTGAGCGCACCGGCAAGACCAAAACGGGCTGCAAATGCGTCAGCCTCAAACTCGTTTTTGCGTGAAATGTAATTGTCAAACAGACCGAGAATGAGTGAAATCGGAGAATACAGCAGCCCAAATACAACAATTCCCATGTGAAATGAACTTTCAGTTGCTCCGATAGCTTCCTGAAATATTGAGTATCCCAGAAAAAGATACAGCAGGTAGAGGAGTGCAGAGGTTTGAATCAGGCCTGTAAAAAGACCTTTCAGAATGTGTTTCTTCTTATAGTGACCGATTTCGTGTGCCAAAACTGCAACAAGCTCAGAAACAGTATGTTTTTCAATAAGCGTATCAAACAATACGATTCGTTTCTTTTTACCCAATCCCGAGAAATAGGCATTTGATTTGGTAGATCGTTTGCTGCTGTCAATGACTGAGATTTTCGTAAGTGGAAAGTTTGCTTTTTTTGAAAACTCTTCAATTGCATCTTTAAGCTCGCCTTCGGGCAAGGGTTTCAGTTTGTTGAATATTGGAACAATAAGCTGAGTATAGAACATATTCATAAACAATCCGAAAAATCCCACAACAATCAGAGCTATTAATGCAAACCATTGACCTGTAGCGATATAAATCCATATAATGAGTGATAATAACCCGCCTCCGATGACCATTGTCAGTATCCATGATTTTAGTTTGTCAAAGATGAATGTTTTCACTGTGGTCTTGTTGAATCCGAATTCTTCTTCAATGCGGAATGTTGAATAGATTTCAAAAGGAATTGAAATAATGTCAAAAAGGAAACCTAAAATAGCAAAAAACAACAGTGATTGCAGAATAGGGTTATCGGTCATATTCTGAACAAACTGATCAGTTATGGCAAATCCGTTGAAAAACAGCATGCCTAAAAGCAATGAAAATGAAAATGTTGCTGTGATTATACCGAATTTGGCTTTTCGTTTAAGATATTGCTGTGAACGGGCATATTTTTCGGAAGTGTAAACACCTTCTGCTTCCGCAGGCAATTCCGGTTTAAGGTGTCGCAAATTCAGGAATGACAGCAATCTGTCAGTAATAAAACTGAAGCAAACGATGCATATAATGATGATATACAGAGTATTTGGTGTCATTTGTGAGAGGTTAAAGATATCCTGAAAATTTATAAATCACATACCCGAAACATTCTTTAAAAAACTTATCCCAGGTTCGGAGGGCATTGGTTTGTGGAACCAATAAGAAATATGGGTCGTATCTTCTTTTTCCTGCAATGGGGTTGGTGGGAAGAATGTCAAATTTCAATCCTGTTTTTTTAAAAACTGCTTGTGCTCTCCGCATGTGGTGTGCTGAAGTGACAAGAAGAAAATTTCCGTCTGAAATACTGTCTTGCAGTATTTGATATGTGTTGACCGCATTTTGATAGGTGTTATCCGATTCACATTCTGCCCAAATTCTGCTTGTGTCGTATCCTAATTGTCCGCAATATTCCCTGAGCAGGCAAGCTTCAGACATATTGCGGTAAACCATTGATCCGGAACCTCCCGAAATAAGTATTCTTTCGGTTCTTCCTTGTTCAAACAGAAGAAGTGCCTGAAAAATCCTGTCGGTATTTGATCTGAAACTGTATCGTTCGTTTGAGCTGTCATAGGTAATCATTCCGCCACCAAGAACAATGGTAACATCATACTTGGTGTCTTCTTTCATCGTTGGTTCATGGATTTCCCACAGCCTGATTGCTTCGGTTGCCAGAAAACTGTTCGTGAAAACAAATGTCATGCATATTGTAAGGATGAGCCAGAGTCTTTTTCTACGTGTTTTTTTTGTCAAAAGGGAAATCAACATGGCTGCTATAATCCATGTAAGGGGACTAAAAAGAAACTCAGTGATTTTTGATATCCAGAAAAACATATTACGAAGTTTATGCAAAAGTATGAAAAAGCAAATAATTACTATAACTATTAACGAATAACTATTCTCAACATTTGCTGAGAGACCAGCATTTTCTCAGGGGAGTCAGGACGATTCCGATTTCAAAACCACGTCTGTATGAAGAATTGGCATCAAGAAAACCGAGATTCATGTCATAACTTGCGGTCATATCTATTGAGATTGTTTTCTGTCCGCCACCATAAAAACGTAGTCCGCCCGAAAACACAAGATGGTTTGAAGTCCTGTAATGCAATCCCAGTCTTGCTCTGTCGTAAAACTTATAGTGAACAATTGGGAAGAACAGCACATTGGCTCCGGCCGAGAAATGTGTTTTAGAATCATGCCATAGCGCAGCATTGACAAAGATGTTCACATGCCGTGGTTCTTTAATGAGATAACCGCCGTGTACCTGAAGTCTGCTGCCTGGAGTATAGGATGAGTCCTGGTTTTTAAATCCTGAAAAAATATTATATAATGAAATGCCAGCCTGAGTTTTGAAATACTGATCTTCAGTCCAGCATGTGATCTGGTTGCTGCCGAACATGATGCCGGCGTTCATGTCAAAGTTCTTGCGGTCATAAAACCTGACATAGCCTGGTTCAACTCCGAATGAAAGATAGTTATTTGATTTCAGCTTTTTGTGAATGGCGATTGAAAGATAATCAGCTCTGAACTGATCTGTTTCAAGCCCATGGTTAACCCTGCTGTCATGAATGCCCACACCAAGTATCCAGCCTGTAAATTCTTTGATATTCAGTCCGTATTCACCCGACTGACGGCTGAAAGCAAATTTCATATCTGCATAAATTGTGTTTTTATTGGCAGTGTATGAGTCATGTGTTTCATAACGTCTGAAATGTTTAATTCTCCACTTGTTTTCAATGAGTCCGGTCATTGCCGGATTTAACTCAATTTCATTGAAGTAATACTGACTATGGATATCAATCTGTGCAGTTAGTTTCAGCGAAACAAAAGTCAATACAAAGAAAACGATAATGATATTATTCTTCGGCTTGTTCTTCATTGATAATCGGGGCAAAATAGTTGCATATTGAAGTATAAACGCAATACTTGCATTTTTCAGTATCTGCCGTTCTGTAAAACGGAACATTTGTATTGTAAATTTCTGAAATGAGGCTTGCAATAAACGTTTCAAATGAATGCAAAAACTCACTTGGAATTTCATTTTCAGTGTCAGAAAATTGTAAATGCATGAAAGCTACATTTGATTTTTTCAATGTGATGATTCCTGATTTTGGTATTTTGCCATTCACCTTTTGAAAATCATCAGAGTAATTGTATAGCAGCAAATAAAACAACAATTGAAATTGTTTACCATTCAGTGAATTAAAGTCAAATGTTTCAGGATTCATCCCTTTTTTAATGATTTTCAGTTGGTCCACCTTTCCGGTTTTATAATCGGCTATCCTGGTGATTTCACCACAAAGATCAACCCTGTCGAATTTGCCGTAAATGTGACAAGTGTTGCCACCAGATGTAAGTGTTGCCTGAAGTGGTTTTTCAAGCATAAGGGGAATCACTGATTGTGTTTCTGAGGTTATTTTGTCGTATTTCAGCACATTCTGAACCATTTGTTCAGCAACTCTTAAAATGATCACATTCTTTCCGGTTGTCATGTCACCACCTGAATATAGTTCTTCAAACAGGGACTTAATTATACTCTTATAATCTGAAAAAGCATTTTTAAAAAATAGTTGGTCAAGTTCTTTTCCTGTTGACGGAGCATAGAGTTGGCAAAGTGATTCGTGGACGACACTTCCAAAGATATCCGATTCTGCAGAAAGGGAAAGTGATGTCACAAGCTCTTTGGCATTCATAAGATAGTGAAGGTAAAATCTGAAAGGACATTCCAGATAATTAAAAAGTCCGGTAGCTGAAAATCCTTTATGAAATACTGTTTGAGTTTTAGTGATGATATCAAGAGTTTTCAAAACACCTGCGTTCGAATTTTCAACATTCGACTGATTGGGATGAACCTGCAGTATGGAATATTCAACATTCCAGTTTTTGCCTGCCTTTTGTGAAAGTTCAAATTCCAGTTGTCTGATATACCGACTTTTCTCTTTTCCGCTCATGGGATCGGCTTCGGTATTATACACAATCCATATATTTTCAGCACGTTGCATTAACCTGAGAAAATAATAGGAATACATCGCATCTTTGTGTGAAGGCAAAGGCAACCCAAATGAACGCCTGAGATCAAAAGGAATAAATGTAAGTTTCAACTTGCTTCCCTCGGGAATGAAACCTTCATTCACATTGATGAGGATCACATTTTTAAAATCCAGACATCTGGTTTCCAGAAAACCCATAATCTGCAATCCGCCCAGTGGTTCTCCTTCAAACGGAATCTGAACTGCTGATGTCAGTCGTTGAAAAAGCATTTCAAAGCCAGATAAAGTCATTTGTAGTCCCGATTGGAAGAGGTATTCCTGAAGAACAATCAGTACATTTTTCATTGATTGAAGCATTCCTTTTGTAATAACATCATCTTCAGAAAGAAGTGTTTCCAGATCAGTACAAATTGCAATGCTTTTTTCTGTTAGTTTTTCAGGTGTACACTCTTTTGAGAATATG
>Ga0116204_1002045_pt1 | contig 11055 bp, 11 predicted proteins | sample LakKivwa52mmetaG_FD_94481 | JGI IMG/M metagenome (GOLD analysis project Ga0116204, IMG submission 94481) | Anoxic lake water microbial communities from Lake Kivu, Rwanda to study Microbial Dark Matter (Phase II) - Lake Kivu water 52m metaG | ecosystem: Environmental > Aquatic > Freshwater > Lake... | reverse complement strand
TTCCTGGCCCGCCGGGGCGCTGCCGCGATCCCCACAGTCGGTAGGGCCATCGGCAACCGCATGATGCAGGGCGCCCTAGCATCCGATCTCGGTCCCAACATGGGGAGAGCGGTGGAAGACATCGCCGCTTCTGCGGGTCCGAGACGGTTCACACAGATGCGTGCCATGGATGTCGGTGAGAACGCGCTCTCGACCGTGAACGCCGCGAGGATGGTGCCCGGTACGGCAGTACGGAACGAGGTACCTGAGTTCGTCGCTCAGAGGAAGGCAGGGAGACTGGGACGGGTGATGGGTGACGTTGAACAGGTCGCCGGCCAGCGTCAGGGGCAGAGCTTCGAGAACGTCACGCGCCTGGAGCAAGCCCGCGATGCGCTCGCCAGTCCGATGTATGCAGAGGCCAGGGCCGCTGGTCCGCTGCCGAAGGGCAAGGAAGCGTCCAAGGCCGTTGTTGCCATCATGGACGATCCCACGTTCGCCTCCGAACGGAAGGCTGCCGAGAATATGTGGGCCAGCGCAGAACGAACGGCTATCAACGAGGAGGTGAAAGCTGGTGGTCGCCTCCGTGATCCGAGACCTTTCAACCCACGTTCCATTGAGGCCATCGACTGGTTCAAGAAAGCTATCGACGCACAGATCAGAGTTCTCGAGAACAAGGGCGCGACACGGGAGCAAGTGAAGGCTCTGGCGGGACCACTAGGGTCTATGCTGGACCTCGTTGATCCGTTGGCTCCGAAGTATGGCGCGGCGCGCAAGGCCTACGAGGGTGCGTCGGAGATGGTGGAGGCCGCTCAGTTCGGTACCGGAGCTCCGGGCAAGAAGGGATTCACATCCATGACCCCCGCAGAGGTGCGCGCTGGCCTGGCCGAGATCAACACGCCTGAGAAGGTCGCCCTCGCCCGCGCCTCCATCGTGGACGATCTCAGGAAGAGCATCGATGATGCAGACGATGCCTACTGGAAGCTGCTGGGTCGCTCTGAGGGCACTCTTCCAACTGATGTCGCCCAGAGGCGGCAGAACATCCAACAGGTGTTCGGTGAGGATGCTATCGCTACGCTACTCGACCGCAGGAAGGTTGAGAAGATGCTGCAGCGCACTGAGGAGCGGATCGTGAAGGGGCCGAAGACGGGAGATATGTTCAACGACGCAAAAATCTTCGACATGGAATGGTGGAAGGATCTGCTCGCTGAAGCGGTCGATAGGCTCGCACCAGTGTTGAAAACCGCTGGTCCGACCGCAGAGAGGATCGGAGAGCTCAACAAGCTGACGCTTACCGATCTCCTCGAGGAGATGCAGGCAGTCGCTCGTGAGCAGGCTGCGTTCCAGGGGCGCGTGAACTACGGGTCACTTGTCGCGGGTACGGCTCTTTCCGGTGCGCTGCACGAGCGTGATCCCAAGTAGCACGCCGAACATGACAAGCGCAGGGCGAACCAGATCGTAGATGTCCATGGGAGAAGAGTAATGCCAGAAGATGGACTCCTGCAACGGTTGAAGGCCGCACGCTCCGCTCTGGACGAGTTCACACGCCAGGTGCCCGTTGGAGTTGCTCAGTCGGTCGGGCGCTCGGCACAAGGTGTCACCAACCTCGTCGGCGCGGACGAGACCTCCGAGGAGCTCAAGGCGTTCTGGGATCGGTTCGCGGAGCGGAACGCGCCCACCTCGACGGCAGGCATGGTCGGCAACCTCGTGGGCAACCTCGTGGGCGAAGGGGGCCAGTATGTGTTGGGCGGCGGGCTGCTGAAGGGTGCGGTAGCCGGCGCGGCCAGGGGTATTCCCATGCTGCGCGGCGCATCCAAGGCACTCCAGTCCGGCAAGGTTCTGACAGACGCCGCAGCCGGCGCCCCGATGGACATCGTCACCTCCGCGGTGGGGCCGGAGAACTCGACGCTCGGCGCCCTCGCAGAACTGACGCGCCCCGGGCGGACTGTCCCGGCGCAGGCTCGCCCACCGTTTGAGGATGCCGCCAAGGAGCAGGCTTTTCAGGCGTGGTGGGCAGACAAGGCGGCTAAGTATGGCCTCGACCCGAACCCGGACAACCCGCTCCACCAGTACGATTACAGGCGCGCGTTTGACGCACAGGCGACCGCAGAAGTGATCCCAGAGGACGGTCTTCCACACTGGCCCAGCGAGTTCAAGATGAAGGGCCATCCGAATCTCGTTGTGGACGGGCGTCTCACTCCTACTGGAGAACCCGCTGAAGGGGGCAGGCTCCACCGTACCCTTGCAGGTCTCGCTCAGAATCCCATCACGCGGACAGCGGGCGAGATCGCTGTAGGCATGGGTGCAGATGTTGCGCTCCGCGGCTTGGGCAGGGGCCTGAAGAGGGTGGACGATGCCACGGGCAACGTCGGGGCGGGGGAGGGTGGCGCCCTGGTCAATCCTGCGCGGCTCAGTGGTCAGGTGGACACGGGGATGCCCGGGACATGGTTCTCGCGGCTCCAAAGGGCGGTGGAGGCTGGTCCTGGTCGTGCTACGGGTGCCGAGTGGGGCCGCTACCTCGACCCGGCGAAGCGCGGCTTTGCCGAGATGGAGGCCGAGTGGACGGGTCTGCGCTCGTTCCTTAGCGAGAACGCGGACACGAAGCTGACGAAAGACGATGTGCTTGGGCGGGCGCGGGATCGCGGGATCGCGCTAGATGAGAAGACGCTAGGCACGAGAATCCCACTGAAGGCCCAGGGATTGAATACAGAGCAGTTACTTGAAGAGTCTCAGCGCCTTGAAAGGCGAGCCCAGCAATTTCAGAGGCAGGGAGATCTGGTAACGGCAGATCAGTACTTCCGTGAAGCTGAAGACTACACAAGATGGGCAGAGGACCGCGAACTGGGAGGAGAGTCTACACGCTTCGAGAAGTACACCCAACCCGGCGGCGAGAACTACCGGGAGGTGCTGGTCAAGTTGGATACGCCTGAGCCAGCAATGCCCACCCCGGAGGCCGCGCACGTTGTGTATCAGACCGACGAGGGTTGGCGCGTGCGCGCCATGCACCCCGAGTACCAAGCAATCGGGTATCCAGACGAGTGGGGGAGAATATTTGACACCGAGGAGGGTGCGAGGAGGGAGGTTGCTCAAGCCAGGCCACTGCGTAATTCGGTCAGAGGCTTCACCTCCTCCCATTGGCCCGACGATCCGAACACGCTCGTCCATCTGCGTCTGTCAGATCGCACGATCAACGGAGAGAAGACGCTCTTCGTTGAAGAGATCCAGAGCGATTGGCACCAGAAGGGGCGGGAGCAGGGGTACACCCAGCGTGCTCTTGACGCTGGCGACATGGACGCCCGCCGTACCGAGGTGCGCGGTGTTGAGTCATGGATCGTGGACAACAAGAGGACCGGAGACACGATCGGCACCTATGTCGGGATGAGCCGCGAGGATGCCATCGCCCGCGCTGTCCGTGAAGCGGCGCAGCAAACTGACGTGGCCGCTGCCCGCGTCGGCGTCCCCGACGCCCCCTACAAGTCTACGGACGAATGGGTGGGCCTCGCTGTGCGGCGTGTGTTGCAGGAAGCGGTAAAGGGCGGGTACGACCGGATTGCGTGGGCGAGCGGCGAGCAGTCGGCGGCGCTGTACGATCTCAGGAAGCAGGTGGGTCGCATTGACTACAACCCGGACACGCAGACCCTTACGGCGTGGGACCCTGACGGTCTAGAGAAGTTGATTGAGAAGCGTGTCCCGCCCGCCGAACTTCCCGACCACATTGGGAAGGAGCCAGCGCGGAGACTTCTTGAGTCTCCTAACGTGGCAGGGGCCACCAATGAGGAGGTGGACCGTCTGTGGAACGCATGGCAAGATAGGCGCTGGTGGGCACTCCATCGAAGGTATCGGGATCGGGCCGCAGACCAAAGGGTCAATGCAGCGGAGGCGGCCTATAGAAAGGCCGCATCGCGCAAGGGCGCTGGTGGGCACTCCATCGAAGGCGATGACCTTGCCGTAGGCGGCGAGGGGATGCTTGAGTTCTACGACCGCATCGTGCCCAAGGTATTCCAGAAGGAGGCGAAGGCACTCGGGCTCAAGGTGGATGTGGAGCCGGTGGCGGTTACTGGAACGGTGGCAGAGTTGCCAAAGGGCTACCGCTCTCGGTTCGTTGACGGGTGGTATCAGATCATTGATACCCAGCGCGGGGAAGTTGTGGGGCGTGGCACCTCTGAGGCGTCTGCGTTCCAGAACGCGATCCTTGAGAATGCCCATTTCTCTCTCGTCTCTAGGCGGGAGGTCCCGAACGGTCCTCCGGCATTTCGCCAGGGACCACCCGAGCCCACCAACCTCTCTATCCGCATCACGCCTGACCTGTCGGCCAAGATCCGGTCGGAGGGTACACGCCTGGGTGCTGCTGATCCTGCACTAGTGGGTGGGATTGCACGGGCAGGGATCGGTGCATCTATCGGTGCAGGATTGGACGAGGAGAACCGACTGCGTGGTGCGCTGATCGGTGGAGCCGCTGGTGTAGGTGCCCCTGCATTCGCACGCAAGCTGAAGGGCATGGGAGAGGGTGGGTTCGCTGTAACGCCACGCCCATCAAAGAACATCTCGGTGCCGCCCTCTGGAACGGTATCGGGCTCGTCTGGACTGCCCGGTGCTCCCGAAGTCGTTTCGTTGAGCCCTGGCAGGGTACTCTCGGATCAGTTTCGCGCCAGTGCCGACGTGAGGCTCTTCGAGGGTAAGCTGAACCACCCGAAGTATGGATGGGTGACCGAAGAGAAGGTCGCCCAGTTGGATGCCGAGGAGAAGGCGCTCGCGGAACTGCGTGATGCCCAGAAGGGAGTCACGCTACCTCTGCGCGATGTCGAGGGTCCGTTCGACAGCCGTCGCGCTGCCCAGGAGTGGCTGGACGCCGAAGCCGGTCCCGACGTGACAATCCAGAAGCGTGGCAAGAAGTACTACCTCGTCGCGCCTGACGATGACTTCGATCCGCGCCTGGCTTCTGCGGACGCCTATCATGGAGAAGCAAACGTATTCCGTGCTGATGCTCCTCCGGTAACTGACAGGAACCTTACCGCCATCGAGTTGGATGACGGAACCATCGTGTATGATGGGACGGCGGGCCTTCACGTTCAGGTCGCGCAGAATCTGGGTATCCCGCTGGAGCGGGTGACTGATGGTGGGTTCATCACACCGGAAGGCAAGTACGTGCGCTCTTCTGCTGGTGCTGGTCCTGCCGGTGAACAGGCCAGAGCTGCGGCGCGCGTGGAAGAGAAGCGTGCAGCGAGGCTAGGTGCGACAGATCAAGTCGTTGCCGGTCAGCCGTTCAAGTATGCTAGGAATCCCGAACGTGCTCCCGAAATGGGAGGCAGATTCCAGCAGGACATAGAGCCGCGAGGGCGGTACGTGGTGAAGGCGGATCAGGCCCCAGAAGGTTGGGAGTCTGGAGAGATGATGTTCCGCAATCCCCTCGTTCTTCCATGGGGGAAAGGGTATGACGATTCCTCATGGAAGGTTGCACTCTCCAAGAGGTACGGTGGCAAGACAGGAGAAGATCTCTCGAGAGCCATTGCCGAGGATGGCTACGATGGCATCGTGACGATGGACAAGTACGGCACGTCGGAGATCGTGGACCTGTCGGAGTTCATGCCGCGCCTGGCTCCTGTCGTAGCTCCTGTAGTAGAGGCTCCCAAGAAGCTGAAGGGCATGGGCGAGGGTGGGTTCGCTGTGATGCCCGGGAAAGCCGCTGGCGATGTAGCCGCGCCATTCGCCGGCGGCGGGTTCGCGGTCACCCAGGAAGCGATCTCGACAGGGCGGAACGCCTTCATGCGGGCCATGGGTGACGCCACCCCGGAGACTCGGGAGCGGTTCACCCGTGAGTTCCGAAGCGTCCTGACTGCCGACGATGGCAGCGACATGACCTTGAGCATGGCTCGCACCATCAAGCCTGACCTCCCCGACTTCCAGGTCGAGGTCGTGCCTGGACGGGGGATGTCGGCGGGGGATGTGAATCCCAACGAAGTGGTCGTGTTCCGGGGCCTGGAGCAGTACCCGAAAGAGGTCCAGGACGAGGTCGTTACGACCTATATGTCCATCAACGGCATTCTGCGCGGGCAGGACGCCCAGGGAGCCCTGCGGTGGAACCCGGAGGGCGGCACTCGTGGGTTCGTCGTGAAAGGCCCTGACGGGGCACCTCTGGCGCCTGGGCAGGTGGACGAAGTCCTGGTGGCGCTGGAGCAGCAGAAGCTTGGGGCGACCGTCATGGGTGACGGAAAGCTCATCGTTGTTGTAGATTATGATGGGTCTGCGGGAGATCGTTTGGAGCAGGCCCTGGCGTTGTTGGACGAGCGAGGGCTGGGCACCTACAGCGGTGCCTTCGACACTCATTTCAGGGAGGGAACCCGTGCCTACATTCAAACTCTCGGAGGAGGACCTGGAGCTCTTGAGCAACTGGGTCGTGTTCTCACCGAAAAGGTACGACCGCTCTACCAGCGATACGCGGGCGAACTCGGGCTCGGAGACGAGGCCTTCGCCGGCCTCGACGCCAGGGTCAGAGAACTCGGCGTCCTCAGAGCAGAAGTAGAGAACCCTCCCCCGCGGGGCAACACCTCGGGCTCCACTGTCGTGGAGGCCCACACTGTAGCCAAGCAGCGGTTCAAGCCCATCCGTGCGCGGCTGGAAAAGAGTATCGTTCAGGAGCTCACCAGCCGCGCACGAACGCTCATGGACGAGTTCCTCGCTGACGCCAACATCCCAGAGGATGTCGCGTCGGAGTGGTACCGTCTCGGGGCTGACCGTTCCCTCAACCTCGGCTCGCTTGCCGCCCCCGAACTCCGCAACGACACTGACCGGAAGCTGTTCCTGATCATGTCCTCCATTCTCTCCAACGGGCAACAGGTGCCCTTTGAGACGAGGCAGGCCATGAACATCTTCGAGCAGTTCCAGAGGACGGGGCAGTTCTCCGCGCTGTCGCCCGAGAGCGCAGAGTACGTGACCTATCCCGTGCAGCATGGAACTGCGGTGCAGGGGCAGCGAGCCATGCGGGGTGAGCGAGGCCGGGGCGTCCCGACGCTTGATGGACCGGAGCGGATCGGATCGTCCCACATGGGCCTCACCCACGAACTCGGGCTGGGCACCCTGAATGCGCTTCTCGAGAAGTACGGCAAGGAGGGCACGATCAAGATCCTCACCAGTACCGTACCCGTGAAGATCAGGGGAGGGTACAGGCAAGACCCTGTGCTCACCACTCTATTCGGGGAGAAGATCGGCCAGTACGCTGCCGACAAGATCGGCATCTTCGGTGAGGACGCGGCGACCATCGACCTCTGGATGGCTCGCATCTACCACTTGATGAGAGGCGAAGACCTCAAGTGGTCGGAGGCAATTGCCACGCAGAAGGATGTGGACGCTGGCCGCGCAGAGATGGTCGGGGAAGCATTCCAGAAGGTCGATGACACCGTCAGCCCAGAGATGCGCCGCCGGATGAATGCGGTGATGTCGAACCTCGCCAAGGAGCGAGGGGTGCCGATGTCCACGATCCAGGCTGAACTGTGGTACGCGATCAAGAACGCATACCGCAGGGCCGGCGGCAAAGAGAAGCCAGGCGCCTACGCCACGCTCCCCTCTTCGATGGCTGACTTTATGACGAAGCCCAGCCCAGAGTTCGACTCGCCCGACATTGGCATGGGGTTCCCCGACAAGAGCAGGCTGCGTGGCGAGCCGATGCAGAAGTGGAATGCGTCAGGCAGTCTGGTGGATGTGCTGAAGAGGCTGGGTGAAGACCCGGACGAGTTCATCAAGTCATTGTCTCTACCGATGTTTGCAGGGCGTCTGCGCGGGTCCAACTGAGTCACGAACCGGGTAAGGGGGTAGGAAGTGGAGACAATAGAGATCAGTTGGTCTGCGCTTCTGAGCATCATCCTGGGGCCTACGGCGGGGGCATGGGTCGCCGCCAACCGTGCAGCGTTCCGGGGCGTGCAGACCGCGATCAACGGCACCAAGGAATCGGTGAAGCGCATCGAGGTGTTCGCGGAGCAGAACCACGAAGAGATCCGCTCCCTGCGTGACGATGTGCTGCGCCTCCAGGGCCGGCACGACTCGGTGGAGATCCAGCTTGCAGAGGTGAGGAAGCACGGCTGCTCGCAACTCGTGGAGCATACCCGCATCCTGCGCCGGCTTGACGAGTCCCGCGATGAGTAGGGCGACCAGGAGGCACTGGCTGCGTGAGGTCAGGGAGGCACTCTCCCTCCCGCTCACGATGTTCTACGGCAGGGGCAAGAAGGGCGTCAGCCAGTTCAGGGTCGTGGTCTTCGCGCTGAGTGTGACGTTCATCACGCACTGGCCTGAGACATGGGGACCGTGGGAGTTCGCCGCGCTCGCCGTGCTGGTCCTCGCCATCCCTGTCGGTGACCTGTTCGCCGCTGCACCCATCGCTGAAGGGCTCGCTGCTCTGACCGCGATCTTCTCGTCGCGCATCAACCGATCCCAGGACCAGCCATGAAGATCGAAGTGTTCCGCACCTCTTTCGGCGAAGACTCCACCCTGTCCAAGGTCTACATCGATGGCGAGTACATCTGCTACGGGCTCGAGGACCAAGTGAGGGATGGGCCGAAGGTGAAGGGCGAGACGGCCATCCCCTACGGCACGTACCGTGTCACGCTCCGCACCGAAGGTGGGTTCCACGCGAAGTACTCCAAGCGGTTTCCGTCGATGCACAAGGGAATGCTCTGGATCAGAGATGTCCCCGGCTTCGAGTGGATCTTGATCCATATCGGCAACAGCGATGACGATACCGCGGGCTGTCTGCTGGTCGGAACGTCAGCCGTCCAGAGGAAGGGCGAGTACTACCTGGGCAACTCGGTGGGCGCCTACCAGACGCTCTACCAGAGGGTGGCGCCTGCCCTGCTGAGGGGTGAAGAAGTCACGATCACGTACTCGCGATGAGATACGCGCCGTGGGTGCTGGTCGTGGTCCTGCTCGTCGGTGCGCTGTTCGTTAGCTCGCAGGATCGGTCGGGCGAAATCGCGGAGCTCCAGCGCAGGACTGATGTCATGGACCGACTCGCCGCGGAGGCCAACGCACGGTACACCGCGCTGGGGGATACGGTGCTGGTACTGCGCGACTCCCTGCAGATAGAACGGCATAGGCTGCAGCGCGAGCGGGTCGTGGTGCGGACCCGGGCCGACACCGTGGAGGTGCAACTGCGTGAGTCCCTGGACTCCGCGAGTGCCGTGCTGCTGGACACGCTGATCGCCGCCCACGACGAGGAGCGATCCCTCTGGGAGGAGGAGGTCGCAGGCTATCAGCAGGAGTCCGCTATCCTCTGGCGCAGGATCGAGTACGCAGACTCTGCGCTCTTGGCGTCAGCCGCCCTGGTCGAAGCTGTCAGAGCCGAGAACCGTGCCCTGTCCCGCCGGCGCTGGCCCGTCAAGGCAGTAGCCGTGGGCGTGGTCGTTGGGGTGCTGCTGGCGCGCTAACGTCCGCTGGGAACCGTTGTGGCACAGCCCTTTCCAGCCCCATTAACAAGTGTTGACACGGTTCCCCGGGGGTGGTATCTTCAGTCAGCGGAAACACCCACCTTGAGCGAGGACGGGACTCCATGACCACCCAGATGGCAGACGCCTACAGGACGCAAGCCGACCTCCCCGAGAATAGGACGGTGCGGGTGAGGATCGCTGTCCACAACGAGGGAAGTCACTTCGCGCACTCTGCGACCGTGCGGTACGCGAGCAACGGGCACGCGATCCACCGCACCCGCCCGGTGCCCTACGGCATGGAGGCGGTCGCCTACCGACTAGCCGAGGGGTGGTGCGTGGATCACGGCTACTACGTGCTGGAGGGCTGACCATGACCATCGAGCAGACGGACCTGCTGGGCGAGCCCACCATCACGGTGGAGGTGCCCCCGAAGGAGAAGGCCACCGTGGTCTGGCTGGTGAACGTAGCGTTCATCCCCACCGACGATGTCAAGGACATCTACCTTCAGCGGTTGGGCATCACACGCCGGGATGGCGAGAAGCACCTCGCGGCGTGGAAGCGGGCGATGATGGAGCGCACCGGCATGGACGAGGGAGAGTTCCGGCGCCACATCGACTGGGAGGCCAATATCTTCGGGAACCGGGGTCTGGCGAACTTCATCTGGGCACTCGCGTAGGAGGCACTGTGTCAGCACTTGAGCGTAGGACCGTGGCAGTTGGAGTCATCAAGGGGGGCGCCATGAGGCTGGACCTGGACAACGACATCTACGAGCCGCCCCGCGGCGATCTGGTCGCTGATCTCTACACCGACCAGCACGGCGTGAGGGTGGTCGTGGGGCCGAAGTGGACTTCGTGGATCACCGGCAACGTCGGTGGGCAGTTCGCACTGACGGAACTCGGGCAGGACGAGGAAGACGCCCAGGCGATGATCACGCAGGTCTGCCGGCGCTTCGGTTACCGTGGACACATCAAGTTCCGGGAGAACTTCTGATGACCTGGCGTAACAACATGGACATCGCGCACGACGAGTACCAGGCCAACGCGGCGTGGGCAGACGCACACCTGTTCTGTGACCAGTGCGACGATCTGATCGGCCCCATGCAGAGCAGGGAAGATTACACGCGGGAGCCGGTCTACTGCCGCTCATGCTTGGCGAGCTTGCAGGAGGACGCCGAGATGGGGGCCAATTGGGCCTGGGAGGAGGCAATGGCGTGGATGATGGCGGCGGCGCAGCGGGAGGACGAGTGGCGCACCCTACAACAGATGGAGGCCGTATGACCCGCCGATACTCGCAGGACTGCGGACTCGCCCACGTGAAGATACCGTGGATGGACTGGAGCGACGCCCTGCCCGTGAGCGAACAGGAACGCGATGTCATGGCCGCTGAGGTCATGACCGCCATGCAGGATGGTCGCACCCACACCGACATGGCCACGGGTGACACCGTGATTGTGGCGTTAAGGTGGCCCGGTGGCCGAATCCAGATATACGACTGCATCATCCGCCGAGAGGCCGAGATAACCCCATGACCACCCCCATCAACGACGCCATGAGGGCGGGACCACCACAACGCCTCGACGCCGCCCTGGGCACCACCAAGGGAGGGGACCATGAGTCATAACGCCAAGACGGTGTCACTAGAGGATCGGCGCGATACACTCCTGGCC
>Ga0116204_1002044_pt1 | contig 11057 bp, 8 predicted proteins | sample LakKivwa52mmetaG_FD_94481 | JGI IMG/M metagenome (GOLD analysis project Ga0116204, IMG submission 94481) | Anoxic lake water microbial communities from Lake Kivu, Rwanda to study Microbial Dark Matter (Phase II) - Lake Kivu water 52m metaG | ecosystem: Environmental > Aquatic > Freshwater > Lake ... | reverse complement strand
CTGCTAAAGCTTCTTCGAGGGATGCTATTTTCTGGAGGGCCTTTTGGTAGGCTTCTTGGGGACTGGAATAAAGAAAAGGAATAACATTGGCCACCAGCAGCATGTGATGGTGGATTTGATCAAAAACCAGAAAATGGTCGTACAGTCCCATATCGATATCAGGGATGTACAATTCATCTTGTCCACTGGCAGGAATGTTTTCGATGTATCTGATGGCATCGTATGCTATATATCCAACTGCACCTCCCGAGAATGGGGGTAAAAGTGGATCTGCCATGCCTTTAAAGGGTTCTAGAAAGCTACGCAACTCGCTTAAGGGTTCACCCGTAAAAGAACGGGCGCCATAACCAGTTATCTTGATTTGTTTTCCCCATGCTTGAAAGCGGGCCAGGGGTGTGCGGCCCAAAAAAGAATAACGGGCAATTTTTTCGCCGCCCTCAACACTTTCTAATAGAAAGACACCCTTGGCCTGATCTTGCAATTTTAAAAGGGCAGTGATGGGAGTATCCAGATCACCAGGAATTTTTTTGTATATGGGAATAACAGCCGCAGAAGACATCAACTGTTCTATTTCGGGTAAGCTACGCAAACTCATGCAAGTTTCTCAAGTTCAAGTATGGATAGACTCAGTTTTTGAAGACGGTCTTGTTGATTCTGTAATTTTTCTCGTTCGTAGGCAATAACTTCAGCTGGGGCATTGCTTACAAATTGTTCATTCTGCAGTTTTCTTTCGAGTGAACTGACAAAGGATTTTGTTTTTTCGAGTTCTTTGCTCAGCCTGGTTTTTTCGGCTACGGGATCCAGGAGGCCGGTTAATTCTACATACACCTGACCGCCCTGGGCCAGTTCACCAGCCGACCAGGCGGGCTTGCTGGCCTGAGGGCCATGGGTCAGTGAAGAAAGTTTTTCAAGACCACAGACAACCTTAACCTGAGCCGGGCTAAGTTCTTTTTTGGAATCGGATATGTATACAGCTGTCATCTCTCGGGCAGGCGGCAAATTGTATGCGCCGCGCAGGGTTCGTAGGGCTTCTACAATAGAAAAGGCCTGGTTAAATTCGTTGCGCTCGACGGAAAATTGGGCAGATGTATCTGCCGTGGGCCAGGAAGAAGTAATCAGAAGATCGGTAAAGCCCAGGTGTACATTGATTTCTTCAGTTAAAAAGGGCATAAAGGGATGCAATAGATTCATGGAGCGCCTTAATACATAGGCAAAAACTAGCAAAGAGTTTTCGCGGGCAGATGTGAAGGTAGAAGCCGTAAGTGCGCTTTTTTGTACTTCAAGAAAACGGGAACAGAAATCGTCCCATAAAAAATGATAGAGCGAAAGACAGGCTTCAGCAAAGCGGTATTCGTCGAGGCTTTTTTCTACAGTATTGCGCGTGGCTTCGAGTTCGGATAAAATCCAGCACAGAGCAGGGTCTGTAGGAGTAAAATCGAGTGAATGGGTGTTTACAAAAGCATCCCACCGTGCTGGAGCCTGGTTGCGCAGTTCCTCTAGGTGAGGTTTTACAAAACGCACCGCATTCCAGATTTTATTGGCAAAATTTCGGCCCATCTCAAATTTGGTAGGGGCGAGCTTGATATCTTGCCCTTCGGTAGTTAGGGTGAGCAAACTAAAACGAACAGCATCTGCACCATACTGGGCAATCATTTCTAGAGGATCTATACCATTTCCTTTAGACTTAGACATTCTTTGTCCGCGGGCATCAAGCACAGTTCCGTTGATGTATACAGTATGAAAAGGTTCTTGACCCATATATTTGAGGCCGCTGAACATCATGCGGGCAACCCAGAAATAGATAATATCCCGGGCGGTTACCAATACAGATGTAGGGTAATAGGTTTTAAGATCATCGGTGTTATTAGGCCAGCCCAGTGTAGAAAAGGGCCAGAGGGCGCTGGAAAACCAGGTGTCGAGTACATCTTCTTCTTGGCAAAGAACACAAGATGGGCCATATTTTTGCTGAGCCTGTATTTGTGCTTCTTCTTCTGTGCGGGCTACAACAACGGGTGTTTCCGAAGTGCGTTGTCCGCCTGTTTGCGAAACAACCCACCAGGCGGGTATACGGTGTCCCCACCAAATCTGCCGGGAGATACACCAATCCCGGAAACCTTCGAGCCATTCAAAGTATGTTTTAGCATAACGCTCGGGTACAAAACGGGTACGCCCTTCACGAACTGAAGCAAGAGCAGGTTCGGCAAGGGGTTTCATTTTAACAAACCATTGGCCCATGAGGCGGGGTTCTATGACATCGCCTGTACGGTAGCAGTAGGGAATGGGGGTGATGCGGTCTTCTTCACCTTCAAGTTGCCCGAGCTCTTTGAGCTCAGCGATGAGTTTATCACGGCATTCAAAGCGTTTAAGCCCGGCAAAAGGACCAGCCAAGTGATTGAGGGTAGCGTCGGCATTCATCACATTAATAAGAGGAAGTTGATGTCTTTGGGCAACCGCAAAGTCGTTAGCATCATGTGCAGGTGTGATCTTTACAGCACCTGATCCCTTTTCGGGATTGGCATGCTCATCGGCGATAATAGGTATAGAACGGTTGATGAATGGTAGTTTTACTTTTTTACCTATCAGGTGCTGGTAACGTGTGTCTTCAGGATTGACTGCTACAGCAGTGTCGCCAAATAGGGTTTCTGGGCGCGTGGTGGAAACTACTATGTATTGATCGGGTTGATCTTCAAGGTAGTAGCGCAAATGGTAAAACTTGCCGGGTGTATCCCGTGTTTCTACTTCTTCATCGGCCAGTGCCGTTTGCAACTGCGGACACCAGTTGATTAGGCGGACACCGTGATAAATGAGACCATCGTTATACAAGCGGATAAAAACTTCGCGTACTGCCTGTGAGAGTCCCGGATCAAGAGTAAAGCGGGTACGGTTCCAATCACAAGAGCTCCCCAGTTGTCGGAGTTGTTCAAGAATACGGTTGCCGTATTCTTCTTTCCAGGCCCAAACGCGTTCCACAAATTTTTCTCGACCGAGCATCTGCCGGGTGAGATTTTCTTTGGCCAATTGCTTTTCAACGACAGATTGAGTGGCAATGCCGGCATGATCTGTACCCGGAATCCACAGCGCCCTGTAGCCTTTTTTTCGTTTGTACCGAATGAGGACATCTTGTATGGTGTTATTAAGGGCATGACCCATGTGCAAGGCACCGGTTACATTGGGTGGGGGGATGACAATGGTATAGGGCTCACCCTGACCCTGGGGGGCAAAGGTGTCGTTTTGGAGCCAGGTTTGGTACCAACGCTCTTGTGCTTCTTGAGGTGAAAAAGTTTTTTCCATGAGTCCGCGGGATAAAGTTTTGAGCTACAGGAAAGTTAGCAAAGTGTATCTAGAAAAGTACCTCAGCTTTTCCCAAGAATGCTTTCTTGTAAATTTTGGGCCCATACCAAACCTCTCCCTCAGGGTCCAGCATTCCCTTCACCCTGCTTGCCAATGTTTTTGTGTCTGCAAAAATTGGGTTATTGAGCAGACCCGAATAAGGCTTTTTATACTGTTATTGTAGAATCACCAGGACTGTTCCGGGATAGTAGTGGTATAAAATATCGATATAATTTTGTCCGCGGCGTGCCCTTTCCAGTGCGCCGAATTGACAGAGTCCAATTCCATGGCCATGGCCCGAGCCTTCAATACTCACCTTAGGCCCAAAAGATAAACGGGTGATGTGGCTGCTGGGTAGAATACGGTTTTGATTACGGGTCTGTCTAAAAAGCCACCGAATTTTATCGCCATAAACCTCAATGGGCCCCTTGTCAGTGTCTAGAATCATAGTTTTAACTCGGCCATTTGGGGTTTTTTCGGATATTTCAATATTGTTAATGCGCCTAAAATTTGGAAACTGAGTGACTCCAGCTTCAGGTAGATAGGTGCGGATCATCCGTGTCAAATCAGAGAGTGCCCAGGATTCAAACCAATTGGAGTAAGGAGAAGCTGCACAAAAGGCTCTATTCAAAGAATCTTTGTCCTGGCGGGCACTGAGGTAGCGGATGGGTTCGGATTTCCAGACATCATGTATAGAAGCTGTATGGCCTCCGCAGGTGGAATGATAATAGGTTTGTGCCAGTTCACCCTGATACTGCAGAAGCACATTTTGGGTTTCTTTAACGGCAAGGTCACTTAAAAAAGTTTCGCCTTGGGTTCCCCTATATACCTGATCTTTTTCGTCATCATAGACATCAAAGGGTTGGTTAGTATATTGGTTGAGATGTCTGAGGGCATAAGTACGGGCCGCAATGGCTTGCGCCTTGGTGGCTTCGAGGGTGGCATGGTCCTGGGTAGGTATTTCATAAGGAAGTACACCTCGGATGTAGTCTTCCAAAGCGAGATTATTTACATAGTAAAAGCTACCCCCCCGGTTGAACACCTGTAATTTACCTCGGTAGGTGCGTGTGCCCAGGGTAAAAACATTAAAATCATTAAGTGATTCAAATTCTAGGCTATCGGGCGATGTATAGGATAAAATTTGGTTATGGTCGTAGACGGTAATCAGTTTGTCCTCAGGATTGACAACAAAAGATTGTCGGAGCCGACCCAACACTTTGGTACCAGATTTAACCTGCATGGATCCTAGGGAACGGACTCTTATGGGGCGGCTGCTCTGTTTAATTAGTACGCGAATAAAGGAACGGAGATTAGGTATTTCAGTAGTTGGTAAGTTAGAGAGTGTTCTTGTTTTCCGTGTGGGTAAACCCGATTTTAAGGACTTTTGCAAATCCGATTCCATATCTTCGAGGGAATCGAGGGACCCTGTTTTTTCTGAGGTTTTGGAAGTGCGTGGAAAGCCTAAAAGGCTGTTGACGGAATCTTGCAGAATAGCTTCTGAGGGTAAAGGAGGCGGGGCGTTCTCAGAAAGTGCAGAGGCGCACCCACCACCCCCAAATAATAAAAGTAAACAGCCACTAAGGGCGAGAAAGGGAGTTGATGACCTGAGGATTTTTAATGATCTATTCACTCAATCAAATTACACATCACCTGGTGTGCGCCCAAACAAAACTTTTACGAATTCAAAAACAATTACCCACTTAGAGCTGCGTTAACGGCGGAAATTCGCAATTTATCACAAAGTTGAAATGCTCACTTTTTATGTAGGGAACCTCTAAAAATTGATGATCGTGGTCACAGACGAGGCATCGTGAAGATGATTTGGAGCCCAGGGATGGGCGGAAAACGCTTGCGAATGCAAGCCCGCAGGGTGCGAAGCAGGAAGCGCAGCACAACACCGGAGTTTATATGGAAATAAATGACTATTAAAATACAGGGCTTTGCGAAAAAATTCCGCAAGATCTGGCCTATTTTGAATTTTTGGCCATCTTTTTGAGTTTTCCATTGATCAGTATGCGCTGGGGCGCGCTAAGCCGGTCAACAAAAAGAACTCCTTCGAGGTGATCCATTTCGTGTTGTATGCAACGGGCCAAAAGGCCTTCAGCATTTTCAAAGGAAAATTTTTTGCCTTCCAAATCGAGGGCTTCTAGGGTAAGTGTTTGATACCGCGGAACTTGTATACGCAATTCAGGAAATGATAGGCAACCTTCCTCGTCGTTATAAAGGCCACTGGTGGAGGTAATTACAGGATTAATGAGTACATAGGGCTCTTTTTGTGAGCTTTCGCCGTCCCATAGATCCATGACAATAAGACGGACTGATGCTCCTACCTGAGGGGCAGCCAGGCCAATTCCTGGTGCATCATACATGGTGTCAAACATGTCCGCAACCAATTTTTTTATGGCTGGGGTAATTTCCGGAATTTCTTCGGCTTTGCGCCGAAGTACTGGGTCACCATAGGTCCGGATTTTAAGAAGCGCCATAATTTTTAGGCAGAAGTTGCTGAAGAAGTTACCTGGGTAATAGCGCTGCGCAGGATATCGATTTTTACACCTTCGGCGATTTTGAGGGTAAGAGTTTTGTCGTCCTTAATGGCGCTAACTTCGGCCAAAATTCCACTGCTGGTTACAACTTTATCGCCTTTTTTTAGGGCAGCAAGCATTTTTTCGACGCGTTTTTTCTCTTTAGATTGAGGTAAGATGATTAAAAAATAAAAAATGGCTACAAGGGCGATGGGGAACAAAAATTGCATGGGACTAGCTCCGCTCACAAAAACTCCTTTTCCTGAGAATTGACTTTCACAGAATGTAATAAATGCCTCGAAAAAAATCATGTTCCATAACAAAAGCCTGCATCGGAATAATGCGAACATGGAGAATAAAAAACCAGACACCCAAGGGGTTCTATTCAGGTTCAATAGGGAGGGCGTCTTCTAACAGGGCCACAAGAATACAACGGTTAGTGCCAAAAATGGAGAATATCTGTGCGACAGTCTGGGAGTCGGTCTCTAAAGCGCCCTCAATTAGCCGGGTAATCCAGTTAACCCGGGTGTGTTGACCCGGGTTTGGATGGCCGTAGGGCTGTTTTGGTTTTATTTAAAAATCGGGAAAATTTTTAATGAAGTTTAAATTCCTTGAAATAGAGGACATGCCTTGGTAGTTTTAGGGCAGGGCACCCATAGCTCAGTTGGATAGAGCAACGGATTTCTAATCCGTTGGTCGAAGGTTCGAATCCTTCTGGGTGTACTTTTATCCTCAAAGTTACAAACCTGTTGAGTTTGTCCTAAAGTTAAGGCCTTTTCAAAACCCTTTCTAAACTCTTTTCATTCGGACTCGCTAAACAAGGTAAATCCTCATTAATGATAAGGGTAAGCCAAGCATTGGTCTTGTAACAAGTCAAGGAGTTTTTCCAAAAAAACAAGGGGATGCTTAAAAACCTGTACTTTTGGTCAGCCAAACAAACAAGCAAATTAGAGAGCGGCAGCAGTTCCTATTAGAGGGGGTTAAATAAGATTCCCCTGCTGTTCCATTTTATTAAACCATCCTTTTGCCATTGGTTTACAATGCGAATAATGGTTTCAGTTCGCAATCCCGTTAATCCTGCTAAAAGAGCGCGAGTGAGTCTTAAGGGGATGAAGTGAGGATTATCAGTGGGTGCAAAGCGCGCACGCAACTGCTCTAAAGCCTGTTTTAGCCTGTCTTCTGCAGTTGCGGCTTGAAGTAAATCAATTTTAGTAAGCATGTGCTGATCGTGTTTAACGAGTTGTAAACGCAACCAGCCGTTGAGTTCCTGTAGTTCAGCACTTTGAAGTTTATTTTTTTCTTCCAGGGCAGGATGGAGATAAAATTTTATGACCTCAACCTTACCTGTCAATGCACGAGCTGTCCCGGGAAAGACGCTTTTGGCGGTAAATGCCGGGAGCCCAATTATATCTCCTGGGCCAAAGAATGCCATGATGGTGGTCGAGTTTTCACTAAGGTTCCGTATTCCCTCAACCAGTCCCTGGCTAATCAGGGTAAAGGCGGTAGCCTTCTCCCCTCGGTTCCAGAGTCCTTCTCCAGCCAAATAATGGCGCCGGAAGCCATACATGCTGAGGATTTTTAGACAGGCAGGGGATAAATGGCGAGTGGTGGGGTTGCACAGGAGTGTATTATGTATAGACTGTATGATGTGTGGGTCTGACTGAACGGGTATACCTGTCATTTAACTGGACGCCCCTGTATATCGACCATTCCGCTTTTTTTTGCAGGATGCCCTAACCAAAGCTCAAAGGGGCTGGTACTTTTTGTTAAAACAGCGCCCATACCAATCATGCTGTATTCACCAACTTCTATTCCGCAGCGTACGCAGGCTCCAGCTCCCAAGCTGGCCCCCTTTTTTATAAGGGTAGATGAGGCATTTTGCGGATTCCAGGGTAAAAAGGCACGAGGGTAAAAATCATTGGTAAAAATAACCCCTGGCCCTATAAACACATCATCTTCGATGATGACACCAGTATAGATAGATACATTGTTTTGAATTTTGCAACCTTGCCCTATTGTTACCTGAGCATCTACATAACAATTTTTTCCTAGACTGGTACCCGCACCAATCCGAGCCCCTCTGCGTATATGACAGTGATGCCAAATGCGTACACCCGGGCCTAATTCAACATCATCCTCTACCAGAGCACTTGGATGAATGAAAACGGGCAGGGATTGGGGTAGACTGGTCTCTTGTGTTTGCTTGTTTGAAGCAAAATTCGGGGCTGGTTCAAGGGGTGTTTGTGCCAAAAGAATTTTCCTTTTGCTCGGTAGAGTTGCTGAAAGATATTAAGAACATCGAATCATCAAGGTCAAATTATAACAATCCAGGAATTAATGCTTTAAAAATCTAAAAAAGGGTTATTAGAAGCCGCCCTTGTTGGGTTGATATTGATATGCCCTCCTTAAAACATGAATTCACAATTCTTTTTAGCCTGCAACTGCGCTTCCTGAGTTAGCTCAGCGGATTTGTAATCCGCAGTGATGAAGTTTCAGGCATTTTAGGCCTATTAAAAAGTTGCAAGGTTATTTGAAAAACTGAGGTGATCTTAAAAACCAAATTTTAAGGGCAGGGTAGGGTTAGTCCCGAATGGGATGTGACAAGCTTAGACAGGTTTTTTATGCAAAGTATGATGTATATATAAAGAGATCGCCTTGTTTTAGATCCCATTAATGTTATGTTTTCTTGTTTTTGTTGTAAAGTTCAATTGATTTAATGTCTCTGTCTTTATAAAAAAACCGTGGAATTTGTGATCCTAAAATTAGGCCGCCACCAATAAAAATAGATGGACTCAGTGAAACCTCTTTCTTAGAGGAGCCGTACGGATCGGTTGATTCTTTTTCAGAATCATTAATTGAAGAAATACCTTGGAAAAACAAAACTACTCCTGCTATACCCATGCCTACACCAATTAAAAGCCCGTTATTTCTGGATCTGTAAAAATCTGATGCTACCTTATCGTCTTTGAGTAAGCGGGTGAGTTCGCTCGGAGAAAAAACGGAAAAGTTTCCATTTTCGTCTTTTAAAATTTTAGAATTCTTTGAATCTCCTGTCTCATATAATGATAATGGACCACTCACTTTTGGAATAAGGATTAAATTTTCAAGAATCTCAATTCGGGTTAAACGAGTATTGTGTTTTTGTAAGGGAAGACTGTCGTTAAATCCCGAGAGAGGGGTGGGCTTTGGGTAGTCTAGTAAAAAAATTGAGTCAATTTGGCTTGTAAAGATTCTGTTTTCATCTTTTTTAAATATATTTCCGTAATCTTTAATTATATACGAGGTGTCCTTAAGGCCTATACTAAAGGTGTTGTTTGTAATGTGCTTTTTTATATAGACCAGTGACCGGGTTTCTAGTACGGAGCCGTTTTTAAAGTAAATTTTGAAATCTCGTGCATTTTCGGCCGGAATAACCGGGTAAGAATTAAAATGGTTGTTTTGCATTCCCATGTTGGGAATATTAATTGTCTGCTGACTAAAAAGGTTTATTGATGCTAGAATAAATAAACAAATAATTTTTTTCATCTTATTCTCAATACTTGTTTAAGCTTGGCAAAGTTTTAACTATAAAAAATTAAAAATATAATTTGAATGGGACGCTTCAATAAAGTCGTATCCGACAGTAAGTATAATGAACTATTTGAAAAATAATAGGGTTGGTTGTGAGTGTTGCAAGTTCACAATTCTTTTCGAAATAAAAACTCTACACCAAGAGTGATTTTCCATTCACCTAAATCGGTGTCAATTTTATCGAATGATAGCCCTGTTTCATCATCTGGGGAATAAGGGTCATCATCATAAAATTCCTGTTTCATTTTTCCCCAAGTGTGAAATATTCGATAGTCTAAAAACGGTTGCATCCCAAACCATTTGGTGCTTTTACTGGGTATAAATAACCTCGTTGCAAAGCCCAGACCATAACCAGTGATTGATAATGTTTTGTTTCGTAGTACATGGTCGTCTTTGCTTATGTATATGGAAAGTGGATAGGGTGTTATAGATCCAAGTAATCCAAGCAGGGGCGTGTCCCAGTAAAAGGGTATTCCTAGAGCAAAATTATGGTATTTATAAGTTAAAACTAAGGAGTCGCTTTTAATGTATGCATTGTTCCATTCATTAAAATCTAAGTTTCTATATTGGCCTTTTAACCCAAAAATTTTAAAATTACCATAGGAATAGAGGATGCTAACATGTGTCTTGAGTAAGGTTCCTATAAACTTAAATTTACCTAGTTCCAAGTGCCCTTCGGCTCCCAGAAGGAAAGCTTCAGCATCCGATTTGGTGTCTCCCACCTTTATATAAGCTGCGGTGTTTTGAGAGTTAAGTTGGGCGCCAAACCAATCTTCATCCCGCATCTTTGAAAATGGGTGATTAATGTTAAACCATACATCAGCTTTCCAATTTTTATTTGCACTATGGGTTCCTGTTGATAAATACACAAAAAAAGGGTCAAGCGGGAATTCGAGGCGACTTCGTGCGAGGGCTTTGGTTGGGTTAGCTGTGAAAGGGTCAGGAGGCAAAGTGAATTTCATGTCGTACCAAGAAAGGCCAAAACCCTTTGCCAAGGAAAAAGAGTAGAATTGGGTGGGAAGGCTTGTTGGAGAATTTAAATTTGCAGCAAATTTGTTCCCTGCAAAAAGGCATTCGGTAATTCCTAACGCAAAAAATGTTAGGATAAGGTATGGCAAGAAAAAGAATAAGTTTATTCGAGAGAATGGAAATTTTTAAAGGGTTTTATGCATTGAAAATGAAGCCTATAGAGATTTCAAAAAAGTTGAATCGAGCTCCATCTTCCATTACCAGGGAGATTAAGTTTGGACTGTCAGCAGGATGCTATAATCCCTTTGAATCTGAATTTAGACATCTAGTCCAGAGGAAAAATCAGTGTCCAAAGCTTAAAATTGATTTTACCTTATGGAAGGAGATTAAACCCAAGCTGGGGTTAAAATGGTCTCCGGAGCAAATTAGTGATTACCTCAAGGAGTCTAGTATCGGTACAGTTTCCTCAAAAACATTTTATAACTATGTGAATTTCCATATGAAGGGTGAATTGAAAAAATTGGCCATAACCCAATTCCGTCCAAAAGGAAAAAAGAGAAGATCTCCCGGTACCCATGAAACAAGAGGCAAATTAAAAGACATTACCCTTATAGATCAAAGGCCAAAAGAGGTAGAATCAAGAGATGTACCAGGACACTGGGAAGG
>Ga0116204_1002043_pt1 | contig 11065 bp, 9 predicted proteins | sample LakKivwa52mmetaG_FD_94481 | JGI IMG/M metagenome (GOLD analysis project Ga0116204, IMG submission 94481) | Anoxic lake water microbial communities from Lake Kivu, Rwanda to study Microbial Dark Matter (Phase II) - Lake Kivu water 52m metaG | ecosystem: Environmental > Aquatic > Freshwater > Lake ... | reverse complement strand
TTTGGTTGGTTGCACGCCTTCCAGTTGCGCTCATCATACCCAACATTCTCAATTACTTTTCACGGTATAACCTTTTTACTCCACTCACTGCCAGAGGCAGTGGTTTTGTACTCTAATAAAAACGATTACATTTTGTCGTTCTCAATTTTCAATTTCTCCCCCTTGACACATCCCCTCCCCTGCCATAGAATACCGCCCAACATGAACTCGGCCCACTTCTACATGACCATGACCACAACTACCTCCGGTACCCGCCGTGAGGCATTTGTGCATGGAAAGAAGTAACCGAACACAGGTTAATTCAAAACGCACAACGCCTCACGGAAACGTGGGGCGTTTTTGTTTACCTTATCTCAGGAGAAGAAATCATGTCAGAACAAAAAACGCTCGTCATGAAATTCGGGGGAACCTCTGTCGGTTCAGCGAATGCGCTGCAATATGCTGTGCAGATCATTCGCGATGCAAAAAGGGATTGGGAACGAGTCGTCGTCGTAACATCTGCCATGTCTGGGGTAACAAACCTGCTATTGGACTCTGCCGCTTCCGCTTCGCACGGGAAAGTTGACTCACTTTCAGAAACAGAAGCCACGCTGAGAGAAAAACACTTCTCCGCCGCCGATGCACTCATCAAAGACGAGACTTTGCGTGAGCAAACGAAAACTGAGATCGATACACTCATTCAATCACTTGTCGATTTATGCAAAGCCATCGCCATACTCGGTGAAGCCAGTCCGCGCGCCATGGACGCAGTTGCATCGCTGGGCGAACGGATGAGCGTCCGCTTGTTGGCGGCAGTTGTGAACGATGCAGGCATCAAAGCCCAAGGCATTGAAACGACCAAATTCATCGTCACCAATGCAAATCATCAGAACGCCCACCCCGATTTCAAAACCACGACCGAAAAGACGCGGGGAACATTAAATCCATTAATGGATGCAGGCATTGTTCCCATTACCACGGGTTTTATCGGTGCAACTCCCGAAGGCGCAATTACAACATTGGGGCGCGGCGGCAGCGACTACTCCGCTGCGATCATCGGTGCCGTACTCCCCGCCGATGATGTCTGGATCTGGACAGATGTAGATGGCGTAATGACCACCGACCCGCGCATCGTGAAGGAAGCGCAAACCCTGCCAGAGATCAGCTATAACGAAATCGCCGAACTGGCTTACTACGGCGCAAAAGTATTGCACCCCAAGACCATCCGTCCCGTGCTGGATGCGGGCATTGGCTTGCGTATTTGCAATACATTCAATCCATCTCATCCTGGTACGCGGTTGATCGCCAGCGTCAAAAGCAACGGCAAAGTGAACGGAAAAGTCATCAAAGCCGTGACTGCCATCCGCAAACAGCGTCTGGTCACCATCGAAGGGCGCGGTATGCTGGGTGTGCCCGGTGTGGCGGCGCGTGCATTCGGAGCAGTTGCATCTACGGGCACAAGTGTGCCGCTCATCACACAAGCTTCGTCGGAACAATCCATTTGTTTTGCCGTACCTTCCGAGCTTACCCCAAGTGTTTTATCTGCCCTTGAAAAATCCTTTGCCCGTGAGATCGAAGACGAAGACATTGACCGCGTTTGGGCAACCGAAGATGTCTCCATCGTCACCGTCGTCGGCGCAGGGATGCGTCACACACATGGCGTGGCTGGCAGGGTATTCAGCCAACTCGGAAAAAACGACGTCAATGTACTGGCAATTGCCCAAGGTTCATCGGAAGTATCCATCTCGCTCGTGGTCGATGCGGTGGATACAGAGAATGCGGTGAAGGCGCTGCATGAGCTTATTGTCCAATAATTCGTCGCAGGTTGCATGTCTAAAGTCAGTTGACCTTTGAGCTACGACTTTTGACAAAACATACATTATCCCAAGGAGACATCATGAATCAAATCCCCGTAGCCATTCTCGGCGCGACAGGTTCTGTCGGTCAGCGTTTTATTTCGTTGCTGGAAAATCATCCGTGGTTCAAGGTGGTGGCGCTTGCCGCGTCCGATCGTTCAGCAGGACAAAAATATTTGCAGGCAACACGCTGGGTACTCGATACGCCTATGCCAGAGTATGCGCGTGATATGGTCATCGTCCCAGCAAGTACGGATGCAGTGCAGGCAAAGATCGTTTTTTCGGCGTTGCACACCGAAGTTGCCAACGAACTAGAACCTGCCTTCGCCAAAGCTGGTGCGGCAGTCTGCTCGAATGCGTCATCGTTTCGCAGAGGCGAAGATGTGCCTTTGCTGTTGCCTGAGATCAACGCCGAGCATATTCAACTCGTCAAGCAGCAGCGCAAGAATCGAGGCTGGAGCGGATGTATCGTTACCAACCCGAATTGCACCAGCACAGGTCTGACCATTGCGCTCAAAGTTTTGGATAATGAATTTGGTGTGAAGAAAGTTTTCGCCACGTCGTTGCAGGCGCTTTCAGGCGCGGGGTATCCTGGTGTGCCATCACTCGATATCATGGACAATGTCATCCCTAATGTGGGCAATGGCGGCGAAGAAGAAAAAGTGGAATGGGAACCGCGCAAGATGCTCGGCAAGATCAATGAAAATAAGATCGACATGGCAGATATCAAATTCAGCGTCCACACGAATCGCGTAGCAGTCATTGATGGTCACACCGTGTGTGCCAGCGTGCAGTTGAATAAATCGGTAGAACCCGAAATTGCTATTCAAGCGTTACGCGATTACGCGGCTCCGCCGTCCGCGAGGGAACTGCCTTCGTCGCCGCACCCAGTTATCGAGGTCAGAGATGAAGCGGATCGCCCGCAGCCAAGACTCGACCGAATGGCAGGAAAAGGCATGACAACAGTGATCGGTCGCGTGAGACGTGATCCCATATTTGATCTTAAGTTCGTTGTCTTATCGCATAATACGATTCGCGGTGCGGCAGGAGCATCGATCTATAATGCAGAGTTGTTGGTAAAGGAAAATTTGTTGTAGAAAATTCCTTGACAAGCCGCAGTTCGCCTGATATAACCGCGCAAAATTAAATATTCGCTCTTATCCAGAGAAGCTGAGGGACCGACCCTGTGACGCTTCGGCAACCAAACGAAAGTTATGGTGCCAAATTCGGCAAATAGGAATGACCATGTCATTCGTATCTGGAAGATGAGAGGACGGTATCGTATGTACCTCTTCTTGTACTTTCAGAAGAGGTTTTCTTTTATACTCTTCTGAAGGGCGGATAAATCATATTCAAGAGGAGCCTCACATGGCAACATCAGAACGACAATTTGGTTTTTCAACGCGTCAATTACATTCGGGTTATGACCCCGAAGCGACGACAGGCAGCCGCGCCGCGCCTATTTATCAGACCACGGCGTATGACCTGCAAAGTACAGACCGCGCCGCGCGTTTGTTCGCACTGCAAGAAGCGGGCAATATCTACACACGCATCGGCAACCCGACATCGAACATTGTGGAGAAACGCATCGCGGACTTGGAAGGCGGTATTGCGGCATTGGAAGTGAGTTCCGGTCACGCCGCGCAGACAACAGCCATTCTTGCGATCTGCGAAGCAGGCGATCATATCGTGTCATCGTCCAACTTATACGGCGGAACAGTAAGTCAATTCAAATACACATTTCCGCGTTTGGGAATCAGTGTCACACTCGTTGACCCATCTGACCCTGAAAATTTTCGCAAGGCGGTTCAACCCAATACAAAACTGTTCTTTGGCGAAACGATTGCCAACCCCTTTGGCAGTATTTTCCCGATCGAAGAAGTGGCAAAGATCGCGGATGAGTTCGGTATCCCGCTGATGATCGATAATACCGCCGCCACACCATACCTGTGCCGTCCATTCGAATGGGGCGCGCACATCATCACCCATTCCACGTCGAAATACATCGGCGGACATGGAACCTCGCTCGGCGGTGTGATCGTGGACAGCGGCAAGTTCAAATGGGCTGGCAGCGAACGCCACAAGAATTTCAACACCCCCGACCCTTCGTATCACGATGTTGTGTACGCGGAGGATTTCGGTCCGCTGGCGTTCATCTCGAAGGCACGTGCTGGCATTTTGCGCGACCTTGGCACGAGTCAGTCACCGTTCAATTCATGGCTTTTCATTCAGGGTCTTGAGACCCTATCCCTGCGCATGGACCGTCATGTGCAGAACGCACAAGCTGTGGCAGAGTTTTTGGCAGACCATCCTAAAGTTAGTTGGGTGAAGTATGCAGGTTTGCCAGATCATCCCGATCACGAACGTGCAAAGAAATATGTTCCCAAAGGTCCCAGCGCGGTCATCGGTTTCGGCGTCCAAGGCGGGCGTGAAGCAGGCGCGAAGTTCATAGACAGCCTGAAACTTTTCAGCCATGTTGCTAACTTCGGCGATGCCAAGTCGCTTGCGATTCATCCTGCCAGCACCACGCATTCGCAGCTTTCAGATGAAGAACAAAAAGCCACCGGTGTCAGTCCCGATTTCATTCGTCTGTCCATTGGGCTTGAAGATATCGAAGATATCCTTTGGGATATTGATCAGGCACTTCAATAGAAAGGATGAAGGATGAATTATGAAGGATAAAGGCATGAATGAAAATTCATCCTTCCGCCTTCATCATTCATCCTTGTACCACCCATGCCTGTAAAAATTCCTCCCACCCTGCCTGCTCGCACAACACTTGAACGCGAGAACATTTTCATCATGGATGAAGACCGCGCGCTTCATCAAGATATTCGCGCGTTGCGTGTTGCCATCCTCAATCTTATGCCTACCAAGGTCACAACCGAAACCCAGCTTCTGCGTTTGCTTTCCAACTCCGCGCTTCAGGTTGAGGTCACGCTGCTGCACACCGCCACACATGAATCCAAGAACACAGATGCCGATCACCTACTCAACCACTATGTCACCTTCAACGATGTCAAACATGAAAAATTCGACGGTCTGATCGTCACAGGCGCGCCCGTGGAGCAGATGCCATTCGAAGAAGTGGATTATTGGAACGAGCTCACCCAAATCTTTGATTGGGCAGAGACCAATGTTGAATCGACATTTTACATTTGTTGGGGAGCGCAGGCGGGACTTTACCACCGTTACGGCATCCCCAAATATGACCTGCCCCGCAAGATGTTCGGCGTCTTCGAACATCGCCTCTTGAATCGGACCTCGAAGCTGTTACGCGGTTTTGACGACATTTTCCTCGCCCCACACTCCCGTCACACTGAGATCCGCCGTGCGGACATTGAGAAGCAACCTGAGTTGGAGATCCTAGCCGAAGCGGATGACGCGAGCGTGTACATCGTTGGGTCGAAAGATGGACGCCACCTCTTCATCACGGGCCATTCGGAGTACGATCCTCTCACCCTCAAAGGCGAATATGAACGCGACGTGAACAAAGGACTACCGATTCACGTGCCGAAGAATTACTATCCACAAGATAACCCAAAACGAGAGCCGACCGTCCGCTGGCGGGGACATGCGAATTTGCTATATGCAAATTGGTTGAATTACTACGTGTATCAAGTCACACCATATGATTTAGATCAGATTCCCCAAAAACCTTAGAAATGATGATGTACCACAAACTACAATCTGTGGTACATCATAAAAATAATCCCCATGCCTTCACCCGCGCTTTAACTTTTCAGCCTAGCCCATAATAATGCGCTCGCCTTCATATAACTTGATGGCGATAAAGGTAATTACAACCGAAAGCAGAATTGTTACAACGGCTGAGATCAAAATATTCATGCCAGAGATCGGTTCAGTGCGTAGGAACTGGTTGATCAAAATTTGTTTCCCAAAGGTTGGGATGAGCATCGTCCACAGATCTGATTTGACCGGCAAAAAAGCGAGGGCAAGCCCCGGCAAGGAGGGGATCAATCCGATGAAAGGCAGATAGGTCCCGGCTTCCTTTGTCGTTTTCGAAAACGAGGCAATCAAAGTTTGAATTGCACATGCAAGTATGACGATTGGCAGGCAGATCAAAAATACCGAAGTAAGCGCACCGATGTCCAAACCAATTTGAACGCCAAGTAATTTTTCGATCGGCAGGAAGCGAAAAATAGCGGCGAACCCCACCAGTGTGATGAGCAGGTTGAAGGTGGCAAATGGCATGGCAGAGATCATCTTACCGATAGCAACCCAGCCACGTGGAAGCGGATTGATCAGTAGCGGTTCAAGTGAGCCGCGCTCGCGCTCTCCTGCCGTCGCATCTGTAATGACAGGTGATGCGCCGTTGAAGATCACAAAAATAATGAAGTACGGCAGAATTGAAAGGAAGATCAGCGCCTGGCTTTGTGGTGTCGCAGTATCCACCTCTTCAACCTGGATCACATGCAGCACTTCCGGGCTGACACCTCGCAAGCTCAAGCGCAGCAAACCAATGTAGCTGCCATATCCTTCCAGCAGGTCATATGCGCGGGAAATATCCATCATGGCAGACTGACGTGTGCTGTCAAAGACCAGTTGCACACTGGCTGTTTCACCACCTGAAAAATTTTCACCGTATCCGACAGGAATGATCAATGCCACATTAATATCCCCGGCGATCACCGCTGCCTGCGGGTCTTCTGGCGCGGGTTTAATGACTACATCCTGCTGCTCTAAAAATGCGATGAGATTGGGCGCGTGCTCGGCTCCTGCCACTGGAAGCACCAGCGCCTCCGTCCCCTCGCGGATGGTATTCCCCAATAACATAATCATCCCACCCAGAATCAACGGACCGAATAATGCCCAGAAAACACCTGTCGTCCAACTGCGGGTGTCGCGCAGGTTATCAAGTACTTCCTTTTGAATAATGACCCATATCTTTTTCATTGCATCAATCCCTCTTCCGAACCGATGGCAGCCACGAAAGCATCTTCAAGATTCTCCTTGCCGGTCTGCTTGCGTAAGTCATCCGGACTGCCGTTAGCAGAGACAGGACCCTGCGAAATTATCACGATCTGGTCACACAAAGCTGCAACCTCCTGCATGACCTGACTGGTGAACAAAACGCACTTGCCCTCCTCTCGCAGACGCAAAACGAACTGACGCATCGCGCGCGTACTCATCACATCCAAACCATTGGTCGGTTCATCCAATAAAACATTTTGTGGGTTATGCACAAGCGTGCGAGCAATCGCCACTTTGAGCTTCTCGCCTGTAGAAAAACCCTCGGTCTTGCGATCGGCAATCGACTGCATATCCAGCAGAGTCACCAACGAGGAAATCTGTTTCTCCAACGCCTCACCTTCCATGCCATGCAATCGCCCGTAATAGCGGATGTTCTCGCGACTCGTCAGGCGCGGATACAACCCACGCGCATCTGCCAACACGCCAATCCGCTTCTGCACTTCAATGGGATTCTGACGCACATCAAATCCATCGATCTGTGCTGAGCCATCGTCAGGCTTCAACAATGTGTACAGCATGCGCAGGGTCGTGCTCTTACCTGCTCCGTTCGGACCTAGCAAACCAGTGATCTGTCCGTCACGTGCAGAGAATGAAACGCCTTTCACAGCCTGTACCTTTCCAAATGATTTTGAAAGGCCTTGTACTTCGATCATATCTACCTCACAGCGCTAAGGGCGCGGACCGCTGAAATTAACGAAGAATGGCGGCGGCGAAACCTTATCCACGCAGTCTGTTTCCAAACCGCTTAACGTACCGCTTTCAACGAACGCTGTAAAAATATTCGAACCGCATACGCTTGTCATGTTCCCATGCCCCATGCCCGCAAATATCAGGTGCAGGTCATTGCTCAGGCTTTCGGCAACCTTCTCAGCGTGGTGCGGAGGCGTGATCGGATCCGCTTCACCAGAGAGGATCAACACAGGTACATCGGACACCACCGGCTCACGGAATTGCGGCGAGACCTGTCCCTTTTGCCAGCTTTTACATACTGCTGCAAAATCCACTGTGCGGTCACTAAAGACACTATTCCCGCTTTTCTGTGCCGCCTCATCCGCATCGATCAACGGCGCATCTTCGGTACAGGTCACAGCATAGAACATGCCGTCATACAAACCCGCATTGACCATGAACGCCTGCGATATCAACGGGATGTAATTCTCTTCGGCATATGCCTGATGAATTCCCAACGGCAGGGCTGCCACCAGATCGGGCACATACAAAATATTGAAGACCATGCTAGTGATGAAAGTATCCGTCACTTCCACATCGGTGGGCTTATTGGTCAGCGGGTGTGGGATGACGATCTCGGCGGGAGATTCTGCTAACCGAGCGACCAGCCCCTCAAACTCGGATCGCAAATTGGGGAAGGTCTGCGCACACTCCTCATCCGCTTCGCACCGCGCGAAGAACTGGTCCAGCGCTGCTTGCCCATCTTCCGCTGCATCCATGAACATGACAAAGCTGGGGTCAACCACCGAATCGAGCGTCACAGTACGGAAATGTTGCGGGTAAATGCGCAGGTAGGTCAATGCGGCGCGAGTGCCATACGAAGCGCCATATAAGTTGATGGTTTCATACCCGAGTGCGGCACGCACTTCGTCGAGGTCGGTCATGGCGATTTCAGTTGTATAAAAACGCACATCGGCATCCAACGAATTGGGACAATCCTTGAGGATCGCCAATGCTTCTTCATCGGTCAATACTTCCACTTCAGGGTCAATGCAGCGCAACGGGTTCGACTTGCCCGTACCGCGCTGGTCTACTAAAACAATATCTCGATCCTGATGAAGATTGAATAACAGGGAGAAAGTCGCTGGAAAAGCTTCAGTGGCAGCTTGACCAGGCCCGCCCGCCAGCAGAAAGACAGGGTCTGCTTCAGGACTGCGTGAGATGGCAGGGATAACGGCAATATGCAGGTCGATCTGCCGTCCGCCTGAATTGGCGCGGTCTTCAGGGACAGTTAACGTCCCGCACTGTGCATCCACCTGACGCCCAACAGGCGACGTGAGCACGCAATCTTCCAGCGCAAGCGAAGGCTCAGGGTCAGCAGGCAGGTTCGAGGTTGAGCACGAAGCGAGAAAGGTCAAGAGTAGAACGGATGCGTAGTAAAGTCGTCTCATGAGTTTATTGTTGTACATTCGGTTGATCCCAATCAAGATATTGATGCAGCCAATCTTTTTCGGCACGTGCGCTGCCCTGATCGAAGGCTCGTTCGAAAAGCAGTTGAGCTTGTGAGGCTTTTGCGTGCGCTTCGGGGAGGCGCCCCTCGGCGACTAGAACAGCTGCTTCGCTACGAAGCAAGGTGTGTTTTTCTATCAATGCGCCGCCGCTTCGTTGAAAGAACTGTCTGGCGGACTGAGCCTGCTTTTGGCATGCCGCTTGAAAAAAAGCTGCTTCGAGATAGACGGCTTGCTTTAAGCCTTCGGGCAGGTCGTTCTCGCTGGCAAGCACGGAATCGAGAGCCTGACCAGCTTGCGTTACGTCTCCCCTATCCAGATGATGATAGTAGGCAAGGAGATTTACAGTGGAATCTATCATTGGGTTGCTGCGGATGGAGAGAAGGCGTTGTAAAATTTCGGGTGAGTAATCGCGCGGGCGAACCCCGTTCAGCGACTCGGCTTGCAAGATGAGAATCAAGGCACGCTGTTCCACCTCTATGCCGCCGCGTAATAATGAAAGAATCTGCGCGCCGTCGGTCATGTAACCAGATGTTTTTGCGGGTACAAGTGTGACAATAAAAATTGCCCCCGCAGTGAAGCCAAACAACAGACCGAAAAATCCCCAGCCAGAGCCATCTGGCACAAACAGGTAAAGAAGAAAGCCGAGCAAACTACCAAGGAGACTGGTAATTGGTCCGCCCGCAGCAAGCCACAGCAAGTCTCTGCGCAGAGTGTCTGTACGCACTGGCATACATGCCGCAAGCCCGCCTGCCAAAGAGAGGTTTGTGTTCAGCGAAACCTGCCATCCTTTTTGGGTGGCAACCAGTTTCAGCGGACCTGTGATCAGCAGAAATGGACGCATTCCAGCCAGTTTGCCAAACAATAGGTGGCCTAGTTCATGGGTCAACAAGACCAGATACAATGCGGCGAGTGCGACCAGAATGGTGGAGCCAACGCCTAAGTCTTCTGATGTTTTCAAGTCTATCGTGCTGCTGTTGGCAAGTAATTTTCCGCCCCAGTAACCGGCAGCGCCAAATAAGTGGAGCATGCCAAGCGTGATTGTCGTTTTTTTCCAATCCATCTCTTGTTTGGAATTACTCATTTATGATTTCTCCTCAGAATTCGACACTGGGAAGAACGTAAACGCCAGTAAATACTCCGCTTGTTCATCTTGATCTGACCCGAGATTCGTAAATTCTTCCACCAATGCTTCGAGGCGCTTATAGAACTGAACTGCCTGCGTTTTGGAGAGCTTTCGGTTCCCTCGACGAATCTGCAACGCATGCGGATGAGGTGCCTGTTGTTGCAAGTCGATTACACCCATCTGTACGCTCTTGCGAATGGCTTTGCCCGTTTCGGTCAGCGCGAAATTGATCAGTACATCGGCATGTTTCAATACTTCGGCACCTGACCCTGAAAATTCTTTTCTATCGACGATGAACTGGCGGGCGGAGGCACGATACACCTTTTCAACCGTCCCACCAACCGGGTGCGTTTCGACAACATGGATCAAACCGTGTTTTTCAAGCAGATGCACATGATAGTAAAGCCGCGTTACAGGCACATTTAACTGTGCAGCAACTTGCTGGACGGTGGCAGGTGCGCTGGCAAACAGCCCCATCAGACGGGAGCGCATGGGGTCAGCCGTCATTTTCAGGGTCTCCAGCGAGATTGGCTGGGTATCGGGAATTGCAGGGGGTTTTCGGATTTTATTCAATATAATTTGATTTTATTTAACATTCAATTTTCAAATAAAATTTTAAGTAAACTACCGCCGCCAGAGGCGGCGGCTTTGAGATAATGCGCCTGGAAGGCGCGCTCTTGCTGGCGTCTCTTAATCGAATAACTTTCACTGCTCATCATCAACTTGCTTTTCTTGTTTCTCCTGCCACTGAACATACTTCCTGATCTTTTCTTCGTCCAGTCCAATTGTACTTACACAGTACCCTCGCACCCACAGGTGACGTCCCCAATATCGCCGCCCCAAACTTTCATATTGTTGGAACAATCGCAAGGCCATCTTTCCTTTCAGATAACCCATGAATTCCGATACCGAATACTTTGGCGGTATGGACA
>Ga0116204_1002042_pt1 | contig 11067 bp, 12 predicted proteins | sample LakKivwa52mmetaG_FD_94481 | JGI IMG/M metagenome (GOLD analysis project Ga0116204, IMG submission 94481) | Anoxic lake water microbial communities from Lake Kivu, Rwanda to study Microbial Dark Matter (Phase II) - Lake Kivu water 52m metaG | ecosystem: Environmental > Aquatic > Freshwater > Lake... | reverse complement strand
TTCTTGAACATGGGTTTCTCCGGGTAGGCTGGGTTGCCCATATTATATTAAACTCCTCGCCATTTGAGGAGGGTGCAATTTGGATAGGTTTTATCGTATCCTTTTTGCAGCGGAGTCATTAAACTCCTCGCCATTTGAGGAGGGTGCAATTTGGATAGGTTTTATCGTATCCTTTTTGCAGCGGAGTCATCTTATACAATCTGGATAACTCTTTCAACGATTCCGGCTCCAGCTGGCAAACTGCCCGCCTCCAGAGACCGTGTACCAGTGTATATCGGAGACAGCAGGTCAATGCTCACAACTCAACCTTCCGACTTAAGCTCTTTTACGTTTGTGCTGACTTCCAAAATCCAGGCCGATTTATCGACCTGGTATGGTCCAACAGCGCAGTTGATTGGCGCGCCAACATTCCACCCCCGCGCCTGGTCTTATTTTTTCCGTTATCGCGTGCGTGTCTCAGAAGCCCTAACCAAAGCCATACTGGTAAAAATTCGACATACAGAAGCCATGTCCATTACCGAAGCCATGCTACATGAAAAAATGAAAACGGAAATGCAGGATGAATATGCGTCTCTGGCAAATATCGAAACAACCTTTGCTAGCATTGAAGATTCATCTCATTTTTTTACTATTCGTCCCTTGACTTTATACAAAGATCTGAATGTTTTGGTCATGGAGGAAGCCAACATTCGTCCCATAAAATCATACTTTCAAGCACCTGCTATGTGGTGGAATGGAAAAGCACGCCAGGATTTTGAAACTTACATTGAGCGCGCCGGGCATTGGCTTCGTATATTTCACAATCACATCGGTGAAATCCAAGCAAACGGGCCATTTCTCTCAGACACATGGTACCACTTGACAAAAGAAAGATTGGCAAGGCTCAACTCCAGCCAAACAAGCACCGCGCTAACAGCAACCTTGTCTTTTGTCGAGGAACAATTCGAGGAAAAGAAAGGTGTGCGCACACCTTACCGCACTTTACATGAAGACTTTAATGCTGCTAACGTTTTTGTTACTCCCGATGGCAAGATTTGCTCGTTCGACCCGCACAATCGCCCAGGGCCGATCTATTATGACCTGGCAAAAATCCTGACCGACCTGGAACTGTCTCGCACCCAAATGCTTACCTTCGGCCTGAGTGTTCCGCCTTCATGGTTCAAAAAATATCAAGACGCTTTCTTGAAAGGATATTTCAACCATGAGCCATTTAATAAATCTGCCCTAACTCTTTTCAGGTTGCTGACTTTGATCGAACGATGGGATGAGGCGGAATTGAATTATTTCCAGGCTACTGGCCGCAAAAAAATATTTTACATTTTCAGTATGCCCCAAATGCGTCTATTTTTATCCGGTTTGCTCCGCAAGCAATTGGCTGAAGGACAACAAGTCATGCCAGGGTAGTTCGAGAACTGTTATTGACGAAACAGGTCAGCAGGAATGGGACAAAGCTATAGTGCCTTGCGATACGCTGCCAGGGTAGCCTGTACTTGCGCCTGGAGGCTGAAACATTGACGCACATGCTCACAGGCGGCCTGCCCCAATCGCTCGCGCAAAGCGATGTCGCGCACCAAGCGCAAAAGGGATTGCGCCAGCAAATCAGGCCGACCAGTCGGCAAGAGCAGGGCATGCTGTTCATTGGAAACGAGTTCGGGGATTCCGCCGCAGGTTGTCGCCAGGATGGGAAGCGCTCGCGCCGCCGCCTCGAGCAGTGCAATGGGTGTCCCCTCCTGTCGGGAGGACATGACAAAGATGTCAGCGGCACTGAGAGCCGGGAAAACGACTTCGGGCGGCTGATACCCCGCCAGGGTGACTCGCTCCGCCAGGTTTTTCTCGCTGATAATTGCTTCCAGCACCGGGCGTAGATATCCATCCCCAATAACCAGGCAATGCAAAGAGGAATCCTCCTGTACCGCCAACGACATCGCTTCGAGCAAGTCCTCATAACCTTTGGCCCACACGAGCCGGCCCACCGCTAGACAAATCATTGCATTTTCTGGAACGGAGAAGGTTCGAGAAAGCCAAGCGCGGTCGCCTGGCGGCAGGGGCTCTGGGATTTCGACCGCATTGTAAATCAACTCCACAAAGGGCGCACGCGGGTAGGCGGCACAAACGGCCTCCTGCACGGTTTGGGATACTGTGATATAACCGCCCAGCCGAAAATTGGTGAGCAATTCGAGTGCGGTATAGACCTTGGCGCGCCAGTTATGTCCGTGCTCGAAAACATACCAGCTGTTAAGGGTGGAAATTAGAACAGCAGAAGTCCATGGTGCAGTCAAACTCGCCCAAAATTTGGACTGGATGTTTTGTGTATCCAAAACCTGATAACCGTTCCGACGAATCAGGTGAACCAGATTGGGTAAAATACGCCAGTCGGTTTTAGAACGCCCCACAGAGTGGACAGTCAGCCCCATGCGCCGGGCTTGTTCGCAAACCGGGCTGCCCTGAATGACCGCCAAACCAGCACTGCCCTGCGGAAAGGCAGAGGCCAGCCCCAAGACGCGGGTGCTGGCACCACCAAAGCGATGAGAAAGATCTACAAACAATACTTTAGGGTCGGCTTGGGATTCCATAAAAATAAAAACCTTTCATTATCGAACCATTTTCGGATCGTATTTGCGCCCCTTCCAGGTGACGCCCTGACCGGAGAGGACATTGAAAGTGGATGTAAACATCATGGCGGCAAAAACGCCCGCGCCGAGCGGGGTGGTAAAAGCGTACCAGCGGGCAATGCCCATGTGAGCGTTGACGCGCATACGAAAATAGAGCAGCACAGCCCAGACCGTCAACGCTTCGAGGATAACACCCTGCGCCATCCAGCCACCGCCGTTGAAATACCAGAACAGCCCCAACAACGGCCAGGCTGGCATAAACAGGGCCGCCACCAGCGCCAGGAAGGCCCCAAACGCGCCCAACAGCAGCATGGCGGGCTTGTCAGAGAGGCCGAGGTAGATATTTTTCGTCCAGCCTTCCCACAACGAGGACAGGTCGGTGTACATGCGGGTTTGGGCAATCCCGCGCCCATCGGCCACAACCAGGCGGTAGCCATTCCATTTTACCTGCTCGGAGATGGCTTTGTCCTCGACTATCTGGTTTTTGAGTTTCTCATGGCCCCCGATGGCGTCATAGACCGTTCGCTTAATCAGGATGAATTGCCCGTTGGCGATGGCGTCGCGGGTAGAGGGGTCGTTGACCTTGCGGGGAGAGAATCCCACCGATAGCGCGGTCATGACCAACGGCATGACGACTCGCTCCCAGAATGAACCGGTGATTTGCTCGGTCATGACGGTGTACAAATCTGCCCCAGTTTTTTGAGCAGATGCGAGGGCGGCGGAGACTGCATTCGGGTCGAGGAATGTATCGGCGTCGACAAATAAAAGCCATTCACCGGCAGCGGATTTGGCAGCCTGGTACAAGGCATGGGGTTTGCCGGCCCAGCCCGAGGGTAGTTCGCGTCCCGCCAAGATAACGAGACGGGAGTCATGGGCGGCGAGTTCGGCCAGGATAACGGGCGTAGAGTCTATCGAGCGGTCCTCCAAAACCAGGATTTGGAGATTGGGGTAATCCTGGTCGAGCAGGGATTCGACACAGCGGCGGATGTTCTTTTCCTCGTTGCGGGCCGGGACGATGAGCGAAACCAGCGGCCCGGAAGCAGGCGGGGCAACGTGCGGTGTCTGGACATCGAGCCAGGCCTGGGTGTGCAGCCAGTACAGGATAAGCAGGGCCGCCAGGAAGGCGGCGGTCGATAAAAGGAGATAGGGTATCATGCAGGTTTTTGGGGAGGCGGAGCCAGGGTTATTTGGTCATAAGAAACGACACCCAGGAAGATAAAGTGCGGCCTGAAGATGGCGACCGCCAGGAAAAAAAGGAACAGCCCGATGATGTCCCTGGTGATGCCGGGGTTGCGCTGCAAATCAGGATAATAGGCGCGCGGGACGGCCTCGTTGTTGTAACGGTGCGGGCTGGCGGCAACGTAAACAATGTCGATGGCCTGCCCCGGCGCAAGCGATTGAAGCCAGTCGGCGGGGTACAGTTCCAGAGTGCGAATGACGGCAAAGCCATCCTTACCGTCCTCAATGGGATAGGAAAGGAAAATATAACCCCGGCTGGCTTCAAAATCGACGGTGCTGATGACCGCCTGCGTTTCCCGACCATGCTCATCGAGGGCCGCCAGCAGGCCGCGATGCTGCGCGGCCTGGTCAAACGCGGCGATGACCGCAAACAGGAAAATGACCGGCACAAGCGCCGACACGAACCAGAGCAAGGCGTTTGGAACAATTGAGAGTCCGCGCAATGCGGAAAACCGTCCCGGCTTCATCGCTCACAGCCTTTCGGTCAATTGGAGGGGACGTTCGAGGAAGTGAACCGCCAGCAAAATCAGGATGTTCAACATGCTGACCGAGGCAACCAGCCCGCTCCAGTGGTTGAATGCCAAAATCACGCCAAACAATGCCAGGATGCCCAGGAACTTCAGGCGCGGAATCTGCTGGTCGTCGAAGAGTTGGGGCATGGCCAGGGTCATGAGGTAGCGGTTCGAGGGCAGGATAAGCGCAGTGAGCATGAGGAAAAAGCGCACCAGGAAGATGCTGTGCAGGAGCAGGAAGATGCCCGCCGCGCCGCCGATGAAATGGTCGAAGAGGGTTAATTCCAGTTCGGAAGCCGGCCGAATGAACATCTCGAAGTTGCTCTGGAGAACCATGATGAACAGGCAGATGAGATACCAGAAATACAGCAGGCTTTTGAGATAGGGATGGATGACACGGGTGGTCAAGGCCATTACAAACACGCCCAGCGCAGGCAGGAGCAGGGCCGCGAGCCAGAACCATTCCAACTGCGTCAGGCTGAAGAGCCCATATAAAGCCACCAGGCTGACGACGACGATGGTCTGCTCGTTGACGCGCGGCAGGAGTTTGGGACTAACCATGCCAAATACAAACAGGAACATGAACGATGGCAACATGATATAACTTTGCAGTGCGCTCAAGGCCCCCAGACTCAAGGGTGGGTCGAAATAGTCCGCCAGGGCAATGACCCCCCAGGAAACGAGCAGTACCAGGCCGATAACCTCCTGCAAGCGGCTCAGTCCCGATGAAAGGAAACCCGGCGCGGGTTGATTTTTCTTTTGGCGGTCGGAGGTCTCCCAGAGCAGCAGGATTTCAACGATGATTCCGGCGGCGATGGCGAGGTTCGAGGCCAGGTCCATAAAATCAGGCCCCCTTTGGCTGGAATATTGACTGCGTTGTCATAATCAAATCAAACTTTACCATGCCCAAAAAAACGAATTGGGGCTGGATGGCAATTACCAGCCAGGAAATCCCCAGAATCCACCAGGCGTCAGCAGGGATAGCCGGGGTGGCCTTGATTTCGTCATAGTATTCGGCCAGCACGGCGTTTTCTCCCTCCGAAATGATGGCGTCGATGTAAATAACGGTCAGTGTATCGCCTTCCTGGATGGCGGCAATAACTTCCCTGGGGTAATAGCGAAAATCGAGACGGATGAAGCGCGAGCGGCCATTTGAATCAACCAGGCTGAGCGCGGCGTAGTGTCCTTCGACGAAGTCCACTTTTGCATCAGCCAGTTTGCCATAGGTCTCCAGTTTTTGCAGCAAACGGTTGTGCGTTCCCCTTTGGTCGTCATCGCTTTATCGCACCCGCAGGACGCACAAAATTAGCCGCCGCGCATCTCTGCGAGGAGCGAACGGCTGGGTGAAATTTTACCAGCAGGGGGATGCTTTTTCAGGGCAATCCCTTGAATCCGCGCGCGCGCCAGGCAGTGAAACGCTCCCAGCCGAGGTTGGACAGCATGAGTGTCATGCCAAAGCCAATCAGGGTGCAGGTGATGAAGAAAAAGGCCACTTCTTCGATGGGCAGGATGCCGAAGAAGTTGATGCCGAGCGTCTGGTCTTTGGAGATGTTCCAGGTAGTTGCACTCAAGGCAACAATGTCCATCAACGAGAGATACAGGCCGGGGGCGAAAATTGCCCAAAATACCAGTTTGCGGTAGTGCCAGAGAATATCCGCGCCGAACAGGAATTGCGGGATGATGGGCGGCAGCGCCCAGAAGAAGATGATGCCGAGGTAGTTCCATTCATCCCCGGCGAAGAAGAATTGGAAGGTGAAGAAAAGCCAGGCGAGGAGAAGGAAACCGGTAGACCAGTAAACAAGGGCGCGGTTGGGGCGGAAGGCTCCCCTCACCCCCGGCCCCTCTCCCGTGGGGAGAGGGGGGAATCGGCGCGCCAGGAACCACCACCACAGGCCAACCAGGATGGTTTCGACGATGAAAAAAGTATATTCTTCAATCGGGACATAACCGATGACGATGCCAGTGACTAATTCGGGGTTGTAATACCAGACACCGGTGGCGACGAGGTAATTGTCCCAGGGGGTGGTGTAGAGCAGCGCAATCAGGACATGCACGGCGATGATGAGCGGGACTTTCTTGGCATCAAACCCAGGGGCAGGGCGTCCGGCGCGCAAATCCAGCCTGGTGATGACGAGCAGGATGGCAATGGGGATAAGGACAAAGAAAATGAGGAAGTTGAAGTAGGACATACGATTTAGGATTTTGGATTTACGATTTGGGATTGCGACTCGTGACGAGCGTGAAGACGCCTGGGCGGGGTTCAAGAGTCGCGCCCATGTGAGGGTAGATTTTTTGCGGGTTCACAGGCTGAAAGTCGAAGTTCTTGAGCAGGCGGGCAACGACGAGGCGGGCTTCCATCTGCCCGAAGGCAGCCCCAATGCAGGCGCGCGGCCCGCCGCCAAAGGGAACATAGGCCATCGGGGGTGTCGCTTGCCCCGCGCCCTTCAGCGGGGTTCGGCCATGCGCAAAGCGTTCGGGACGAAAAGAATCGGGATTTTCCCAAATAGCCGGGTCGCGGTGGGTCAGGTAAATCGAGTAAAACAGGCGCGCCCCGCTGGGGATGGTCTGGCCTTCACCAAACGTGACGGTTTCAGCCACAATCCGATTGCCGATGTGAATCGGCGGGTAGAGGCGCAGGGTCTCTTTGATGACCTGGTCGAGCAAGGGTGGATGTTCGCCCTCGGGCGCGGCATCCAATTCAGCAACCAGGCGGGCTTGAACAGCGGGATGCTGCCCAAGCAGGGCAAAAATCCAGGCCAGCAGCGCAGTGGAGGTGTCGTGGCCGGCAATCAGCATGGTCAACATCTGGTCGCGGATGCGCTCATCAGGCAGATTGGCGTCAATCAAGTGCTGAAGCAAATCTGGTTTCAGGCGCGAGGTTTCATGTGCCAGGTTTTGGGCGCGGCGGGTGGCGATGATTTTGTAAAGATAAGCATCGAGGCTGGCAAAGTGCTTTTTATAGCCAGGGCGCGGGAAGTTGCGCCACAAAATCCACGCGCCAGGGGAGATGTAATCAATAGCTTTGAGAATAGGCTTCCATACCTTGGGTAAGTCATCCCAGGCATCCACGCCAAACAGCGCGTCCATCACAATCAGCAGGGCGATTTTGCGGCCTTCGACCAGCATATCCACCGTCTGACCGTCTTTCCAGGCTGCCGAAACACGGTCGGTCTGGCGCAACATCATTTCGGCGTAGCGCGGCAGTTGGCCGGGGTGCAGGGATGGCTCCATCAGTTTGCGGTAGTGGTCATGCTCTTCGCCATCCGTTACCAGCACCCCGCGCCGGAGCAGCTCGGCAACCGGGTCTTGGTTGCGCCAGATGAACTTCTTCCGCTCGGTGACCAGCACCTTGCGGACCGCCTCGGGACCAAAAACAATATACGGGTTGAAAAACGGCAGCGGAACCTGGAAAAAGCGCCCCACCCGCGCCGCCATGACGCGCAGCGGGCCGAGCGGTGATTTTTCAGCCAGGAAAGCCTTCAGGACTTCGCGTCCAGTTTCAGGGTCAGCGCCAGGATTTTTCATAACTTTTTTGTGAAATACAGAACCAAGTCATCATCCACCGGCACCGTCTGCCCATACTGTACCGATTCGCCGCGCGAAAACAACCCACGCCCATCGGGAATATAACCGCGTTTGACATACATGCGCTGGGCTGTGCCATAATCGGCGGTCATGCCAACGCCAAGTCCAACGACCCTGCCCACTTTGGCTACACGCTGTTCGGCTTCATCCATCAGCCGCGCGCCAATCCCCTGGCGGCGGAATTTGGGCAGGACGTTGAAATCCGCAATTTCGGGGATTTTTTCGAGGGCGAAGGCTGGAGCATGCGACCGCCAAACGATGGTCACATACCCGGCAAATTCCCCGTCTAACCAGGCGACCAGGACAAGCCTGTCACCGGCCTCCTGTTCCGAGAGATATTTTTCATACTGGGAAGCGGGTTTATCCCAGCCCAGGGCGACGAAAGCGGCGGCGATAGGTTGAATCGCCTGGAAGTCAAGCAGGCAAATCGACAGGTTCACGCCACACCGACCGGTTTTTCGAAGACATAACAGCCAGCCCGCGTCGGGTGATCCTCGACCAGGTCCCCGGGGCGCACCCGGCGGATCAACCACAGGATCAGCCAATCGCCACAAGCGGCTGAGGTGTGGAGCAGGCTGAACCACATCCAGTCGCCGCTGCCCAAGGCCAGCGCGACAAAAAATGGGATAATCCCCAGCAGCAGGCCGGGCAAAAAGGTGCCCAACCGGTAGGCATTGACCTCCAGCGGCTCGTTGATGTGGGCATAGGGTGTCAGCGTTTTCCACATGAACCCAAAACGAATGGCGCTGAACGGCTTTCGACCAAAAAAAGCCCACGAAAGGCCGTGAATCCACTCGTGAACCACAATTCCAAGCACAGTCACGATCACCAACCAGGCAATATTCCCATCCGGCTCAAAAGCGCGCAGTCCGTATAACCAGGTGAAACTGCCGACCTGAATGATGGCGGCTGGCAAGGCAAAGAAAATGCCATAGAGATTGGCCTGCTCCATCGAGACAGAAGCGTCTCGTTTTTGAAATTCGGTCATGCGAGTTGCTCCAGGGTAAGTTTCGAAAGATAATATGCCCTGAGCGTCCGTTCCTTAACCTTTTCCCGGTCAACGATTGGCCGGGGTGGATAGCCAGGGACGTGGATTTTCTTTTCCCAGGGTGCGTGAATTTCCGGCGCGGATAATTGCGCCAACTCTGGAACCCACCTGCGGATGTAATCGCCGTTCGGGTCGAATTTCTGGCTTTGCAGGACAGGGTTGAAAATGCGGAAATAGGGCGCAGCGTCGGTGCCGGTGCCGGCTGTCCACTGCCAGCCGCCGTTGTTGGCGGCGGGATCGCCGTCGAGCAGGTTGTCCATAAACCAGCGTTCGCCCCACTGCCAGTTGATGAGCAAATCTTTGACCAAAAAGGAGGCGACAATCATGCGGGCGCGGTTGTGCATCCAGCCGGTTTCGCGCAGTTGGCGCATGGCGGCATCGACAACAGGAATACCGGTTTGCCCTGCTTTCCAGGCTTCGAATTCGGCGTCATCGTTCCGCCAGGGGATGTTACCAAGGGCTGGATTAAAGGCGGTTTTGCTAACATGCGGGAAGTGGTAAAGAATGGCGATATAGAATTCGCGCCAGATCAGTTCGTTCAGCCAGGTCTCCGGGCCTTTTTCGTTGAACGTTGAATGTTGAACGCTCAACGCGGCGGAGGCAGCCTGACGCATGGATAGCATCCCGAAGCGGATGTAGGGCGAAAGAGCCGAAGTGCCGTCCAGGTCGAGGCGGTTGCGGTTGTTGTGGTAATTGGCAATTGGCGATTGGGCAAATTGTGTCAGGCGGCGTTGGGCTTCGGTTTCACCGGGAGGGAATAAAGCGGATTCGGGAACGGATTGTTGTAGCGGATAAGCGGATAAGGAAAGGGAATGAGGCAGGTTGACGGGAGGAAAATGCTCCGGGGCAGGGAGTGGCGCCAGGCTGGCCGTCAGGAGAGCTTTCCAGGCCTTGCAAAAGGGTGTGAAAACGGTGTAGGGATTGCCATCCGCTTTGAGAACGGAAGCCGGATGGTGAACGGTCTGCCCCTGGATGAGGGTCAGCGGCAGGGATTCGGCGAGCCGTTCATCGCGGGCACGGGCGTAGGGGGTATAGTCCTCCTCAGCGTAGATAGCCTGAGCGCCGGTCTCGATGATTAGATTGAGCAGTTCGATTTCCGGCTTGCCGCGCCGAATCACTAGCCCAGAACCACGCTTTTTGAGTTCCACCTCGAGTTCAGCCAGGCCGCCAAACAGGAATTGCTGGCGACGGAGCGGGGTGCGCGGGAGCAAATGTGGGTCGAGGATAAAAACCGGGATAACCGCTCCATGTCGCAAGGCAACGTGGAGCGCCGGATTATCCGATAGGCGCAAATCGCGGCGAATCCACCAGATAGAAGTCATATTTACAGCAGTTCCGGCAGGGTCGGCGCGCCAACCTGTTCGGGGAACAGTTTGTGCAGCACGGTCAGCACTTTGAAGGCAAAGTTGGGGTCGAAGGTGTAAAAGCCTTCATACATGCGCGGCTCACCGGACAGGCGGTCGACCGGGTTAACTTCTTCGGCCAGCAAGGTCATGTAGATGCCCGGCCCATAAGCAATGACGAACCAGAAATTTTCCAGCGGCGTGCCGGACGTATCGACGGCAATCGTGCGCGCATAATCGGGCAGAGGGGCATCAGGGACGCCATACAGCCACAGGCCAGTTGAGGCCTGCGCGACGTGGGCATAACGTTCGGCCTGGTCGGCCACCCGCGAGAAATATTGGAATGAAACATGAGTCTGGGAAACGCCCGGACTGGCGACAATGGCATCTTCAATCAGGTGACTGATTTCGACCATGCCCTGCACAGTGAAAATATAACGAAAATTGACCCGTTGCAAATCTTCGCGCGTGGCGCTTTTCAGGAAAGCTTCGCTGCGCGGCGGGAACATTGGCATCAGTTTGCCAAAGAAGTTGCTCAGAATATCTTTTTCCATTGCATGACACCTGTTTTCGAGCGATCGAGTGATGCGATTACCCAATTAACCGAATCAGCAGTTCCTGTTTAGTGCCCGGACACGGCAGAAGGGACGACGTCGTTTCGCGCGCGAATCTCCGCCGCAATCGGGTGTCCGTAGATGACGCGCCAGACGTAGACGCTCAAAAGAGCC
>Ga0116204_1002041_pt1 | contig 11074 bp, 10 predicted proteins | sample LakKivwa52mmetaG_FD_94481 | JGI IMG/M metagenome (GOLD analysis project Ga0116204, IMG submission 94481) | Anoxic lake water microbial communities from Lake Kivu, Rwanda to study Microbial Dark Matter (Phase II) - Lake Kivu water 52m metaG | ecosystem: Environmental > Aquatic > Freshwater > Lake... | reverse complement strand
TAAATCATCGTAGATATATTTTCTTGTGATGATATCAACGAACACGCTCGAACCCTGCGCCATCTCGAGATATTTTTCTTCGGTAATATTACCGAGACTATCATACGTATAGTCGTATTGAATCTTCTTAAGTACGGTTGCGGAAGGGGTATCAACGGTAATCTTACTGATTCTTGAAGTGTAATTTTGATACACAAAGTTAATCGATATACTATCATTCTGTTGCCCTTGAAATGAATATTGTAGTTTTTGTAATCTCGTAAGGGGGTCCATACCAGTAGCGGTGTCGTAAAGCCAATCCACTGTTAACTGGCCTGTACTGTTGAGGTTATATGTGCTTTTGTCGTATAAACCTGGATAGAGCGGACTTTCGTTGTGGAAGTATTTTGAAAGTAAGGTCGTGTTACTGATACTTGTGCTTAACTCTGTGAGATATCCTTCTTCATCATCATAGGTAAAGGTGATATAATCCGTGGTTCCCCCTGAAGAAAGGCTTATTTTTGTTACTCTTCCTTGGTAATCATACTCATAATACTCGATTACATTTCGAGTTTCATCGGTATACTGAATCATTCTGTCATTCGAATCACCACCTACACAGTTTCCATATACTAGTAACCCATCGAAATCAATGAAAAATTGCAATAGCAATTTAATTTGTGAAATTTCCGAGTTTGGGAAATGAAAATTCGCTTGTGTGCATTGCGGGTGATAATATCAATAACATAATCCAGTTTGTAAATAATACAATGGTACTTAAAGGAAAGATCACCGAAAAGAGTATTTTGTTCGTTCTATATCACACGAAGATATCATTTGATTTTAGTTTTGATCTTATGCTAATATTAAAATAAAGAGAAAAACAAACGAGAGTTGTGCATGCGGTATATTTTCTTAAAGGAAAAAGGGGAATTTGAATGAAACACATGTTTAATCGGCACATTAATAATTTTGATCACCAAGACTTTAACCTGTTTATCTATAATGAAAACGCTGATATCGGAGGGGGACGCTTGACTAAGGCAGACATTGATAAGATATCAGAACACCCTAGCGAAAACCAAATCAAGATTAGTGGACTAAGTCAAGAAACATTTGAGTATTTTGTCAATAAATACGGATTGCAATTTAAAAGAATATTTTTTTGGAAAAACAAAAATATAAAAGACTTGTCTCCATTATCAAAACTGCCACAACTAGAAGAGATTTATTTCTTTTTTAATCAAAACGTATCAAAATTGTGGGACATGGCGAATAACATATCACTAAGAACCCTTTGTATTGATGATTTTTCAAAGTTACACGATTTAGATAACATTGATACAGCACCGCGACTTGTAAATTTTTATAGAGGTGATGCAATATGGAACACAGCTATTATAGAGACGCTGAAGCCTTTAGAACACTCAAGCATTGAGAATTTAGGATTATCATGTAAGAAGCTTGTTGATGATAGTATTGAACCATTGATTAATATGAAACGATTAAAGAATCTATACTGCCAACCAAATATGTTCACGACACAACAATGTGCAGAGTTTTCTATTAGACGACCTGATGTAAAGGGATATATTTCTGATCCTTATATTGATTGGGGCGACTATATAAGGGTAGTAGGAAAGCATAAACCAATGTTAAAAAAACCGGTGGATGATAAAAAGTTAGCGTTATATCGTGATAAATGGAATACTTTACAAAAAGATATTACGGAGAAACTTACGACTTAATCTTTCTTTTTAATGCAAAAAGGTAGAATCAACATTTTGTTAGATTCCACCTTTTTTATTCTCTAGGAAATTTTAAATGCACATCAATCCAAGATACATGTTGAATATAAGAAAGAAAGAGAGCCATTCTTGAAAATGTTCCATCTTTTTCCTCACCTAAAATCACTAAAAATCGATTCTATTTCTCAAATGTGGTAGTATGAGGGTGGGTAAAGGAGGTGAGATGATGTCGTACAAAGCCAGGAAAACAAGATTGAATTTATCTCTTGAACAACGGCGTTTCTTACAGTTTCTGATGCGAGAAGGCCGAAGTCTGTACAACCAACGGACGAAGTCGATTCCCTTGGCAAGGTTGCGAGATCGCATTTTCTATCTGGCAGAACAAGAGGGAATCGAAAGTCGCATTGTCAATGAAACGTATAGATCGAAAGCATCTTACATGGATGGAGACTCGCTTTCTCAATCCGAATTCTCAGGTCGACGACTCAAGCACGGTCGATACCAAACAAAAAGCGGTCGTTTGATCAATGCCGATCAAAACGCCGCTTTGAACATGATTCAAAAAGGTAACCCCAATGCCGTAAGGATCGGGACTAAGGGTGTGAACACACCAAAACGAACATGCCTGTTTGGCGTGTAGTCGTCTACAACCAGGTGAATCATTCACCCTTTGTTCTATATAGAATTGAAGTGTTATTGGTCTCTTTTATATGTCCAATGGTTAAACCTTCCAATTATTTCTGATTTCTTTGGTTTTTAAACTTCATCAATCCTTAAGGCAGCCAATTGGAACAACAAATACACCGTCGGCTCGTTTATATGCGGTCGTTCCTCCATACAGAATCATTAAAAATGTAGGTTCTTTCATTTGATCTGTATCCACTTTCTCCTTTAGTTTAATTAAATTAGCAGCAGCTTGATCCAGTTGATTCCCTCCAACTTTAACCTCGACAGCAGCCCAACGATCATCATCAAGTTTTAAGATACAATCAATTTCCAAATCGTTCTTATCATGATAATGATACACCGAACCGCCCATCTTGTCGAGATATACTCTAAGATCCCGGATTACTAATGACTCGAAAAAGAAGCCAAATGTCTCCATGTCTGCCCCCAAATCATCAGGAGTTGCCCCCAATGCCAATGCGGCAATCGATGGGTCGACGAATTGCTTTTTTTGACTCATTCGAATACGAGTCGCACTTCTCAGTTTTGGAGTCCACGCATCGACATTCTCAATGATGAATAACCGTTCAAACGCGCTTAGATAGGATGCAAGTGTTGTTTTATCGACACCCTGTCCCACATTTTCTAAGTCCTTTAGCATGGTTTGGTAATCCGTCAAAGTCGAAATATTTCTTGCGTAGGTTCTTAAAATGGCCTTTGCTCGGCTTGGATTGCGTTTGACGCCATCCACATCGATGATATCAATGTTGACTAAAGCTTGATAATAATCATTCACGTATTTCAGCGCTTGGTTTGTCGGCATTCCATAAATGCCAGGCCATCCACCGCGACAAACCAAATTTACCTGATCACGGATTGTCAATTTGGATTCGCCTCTAACAGAATCCATTGGTCGATTGAATAACTGTTCAAGAGATACTTGGCCGGTTGAATCGTTTGACTCAAACAACGACAGGGGTCTCATGACGATTTTAGCAATTCTTCCAGCTCCTGAATGTCGATTTGAATCATTCAATGGTTTGGCTGAACCGGTCAAAATGTACCGGCCAGATATCCCACTGTTTTCATCTACATCCAACCTAATAAAATCCCACAGTTCCGGAATCTTTTGCCACTCATCAAAGAGCATCGGCTTTTCACCGTATAGCAAATCAGTTTTGCCAGTAGATGCGAAGATTTGATATCTTTTGAATACTACCGGATCTTGCAGTTTGATAATCGTTTTCGCGAATCTTGATGCTGTCGTGGATTTACCACACCATTTTGGCCCTTCAATTTGAATCCCGCCAATATAGGATAACTTTTCTTCAATGATTGTTTCAATCAATCTTGGTAAATACATTCTATATCACCCCCTTATTTACTAGTATACTATTATTCGCCATATTGTCAATACATCATTCGCCATATTGTCAATATATCATTCGCCAAAATGGCGCAAATTGTGAACTGATACCAAAAACCTGTACTTAGTGTTCTTGGTGGGTATTGTACTACTGATTGATAGAATGTATCTAGCTTTGGATTGTAAAATGTCCACTGTTGTATACTTTGTCTTGTTGTTCAATAGCTTTCGTAATTTTCATCATTCTTTCCATTATAAAAGATATCTAGTTATTCAAAATTTTAATCAAAAATCTACGACTTAATATTTTAAACACCCTATTGGGACAACATAGACGCCATCTTCTCTTTGATAACCAAATTCAGTTCCTGTCACCACCATCAAGAATGATGGCCCACTTCCTTGTTTCACATCTACTTTTTTAACAAGCTCAATCAGGTGATGTGCTGCTTCATCGATATCATGTGAACCGAGTTTAACTTCAACAGCCGCCCATCTACCATCATTGAGATGGATGATAGCATCTACTTCAAGACCGGATTTATCTCTATAATGTGAAACATATCCACCTAAAAAATCTGTGTATATGCGCAAATCTCTAATAACCAAGGATTCAAATAATAATCCAAGTGTTTCTATGTCTCTAAGTAAATCATCTGGTGATGCATTAAGTAGGGCCGCTGCAAATGCTGGATCAATAAAATGTCTAGTATTTGAGGTTCTAATCGTCGTTTTACTTCTTAATTTAGGACTCCACGCTGGCAAGTCTTCGATAATGTATAATTCTCTTAAAACTTTTAAATAGTCACTTAATGTATTTCTATGTATGGAATAATGGTTTGATTCAACATCGCTTACAATTTTTGCGTCAGTTGCTTGAGTTGACGTGTGTCTTGCAAGTGATTTAAGCACGGCTAATGTTTTAGCTTCATCTCTTTCAACACCATCGATTGTTTTAATTTCCGTCTTAACAATTGTTTGGATATAACCTGCAACTTGCTTCATTGCAACTTTAATGTCTTTTCCAATACTGTTTGGCCATCCTCCACGTACGATTAACATAGATATATCATTTATTGATAGATTAGATTTTGTCATGTTAAAAGACTTCGAATCAAATAAATCCGATAAACTAACAGTTCCATTTGAATCAGTGGATTCATACAAAGACATCGTTCTCATCAAAACACGTGAAATTCTACCAACACCTGAATGACTGATCTTTGATTCATCCACTTTAGATGATCCGGTAAGTATATATAAACCCTCTTTTTGCTTTTCATCAATATCATGTCGAATCGCATCCCAGAGTTCTGGTGCAAGTTGCCATTCATCAATCAACCTAGGGTTTTCACCTTGTAATAAAATAAGTGGATTAATTTTTGCAGTTTTAAGATAGTTAGATTTTTGTGATGGGTCTTGCATATTCAATATGCTTTTTACATACTGTTTAGCTGTAGTTGTTTTTCCGCACCATTTAGGTCCGTTAATCAACACAGCACCGAATGCGCTAAGTTCATCTTGCAATACTTTGTCCATAATTCTTTTGTAATATTTCTCCATTGTATCACCCAATATCAGTATATCATCATGGCTTCATTATATCAATCCCATTGTGCACTTTGTCTTATTATTAATGTGCAATATGTCGTTATATCATTGTGCAAAATGTGAACTGATACCAAAAATCTGTACTTAGTATAAACTAAGAACTTGTATGCCGTTCAAAACTACAAAGAACACAAAGTACAAGTTTTTGGTATCTACTTATATAAGTGAAAATTTCTGCAAGAACTTGCGTTTTAATTCAATCATTTTCGAAAGAACAAATTTTTCTAATCTTTTCCAATTGTGATTTCTAGTGGGAAGGGGACTTCCTCGTGTGATAAACACTCAGCGAATCAACTTCAGGATTATCGTTTAGGTGAAGTACGTATGCTAAAAAGCATGTTGCTTGTCATGTATAAAAAGGACCTTATATTGTTTCACACACAATTTATTGTGTCCACAATATAAGGTACAATTTTATTAGGATTTTAAGCGATTTTTCTTGATATCTGAATAAACCAATGAATGACTAATGAGGAGCTTTGTTAAAAGCGACCTTTAATCACATCTGATTCCTTGATAATACCCGCAGCTACTAAAGCACGTTGGTAAGAAGTTGATTCTCTGGACATCCGTACTGTTGCTCCGGATATTCCGTCATATGAATTTTGAACTGTTCTAGTTCCGCCAGCAACTGCTGACAAACCGAAGAAGTTTTCTTCATTGATTCCCAGTGCATACTTTTCAATACTCCAATCAATGAGAGAAGGTAGTTCGAGAGCACTTTTTCCGACGAGAAAATCTTTAATCGAATCATAGTTACCCTTCCAACCTCCTAAACCAAAGAAACCGGAGGATGCAACTGTTTCTTGAGGAACCCCTTGAACAAACGGAACACCGAGTTTTTCAAGTAATTGTTTGACAGTTGTTGTTTGATCAACACCATCGAACACCCCGCCTTCTTTGATAACGTGAGACCAAGTACTCATATTAAAGACGTTTTTAGTAACATAATTAGACCAACTGGATGGTTTTAACCAGCCAGATGAAGACGTACGAATGGTAGGAATCGATAAACCGTTTTCAATATTGAGCGAACTTATGGGTTGGTTATAATCAAAATCAGCCGACAACTTTGTTTCAAAAATATATCTTGTAACGGGGCAGACAATGGCTAAAGCAACTGTGTGATCTGCACTGACTCCAAACGCATATAAACTCATGTAATCGACGGTTTGGATGGTAAACATCGATTGCCCATTACTGGTTTGGTCTCCAACGGTCGCGATGGATGGTGTTTTGGAGTAATCAATCGTAACTACAACTTCTTGGCTTAATCGAGAAACCCAATTAGAACCTTGTTTTACCTTAAAATCCATCGAAACGTTGGTGATAACTCCTTTTTTGTCTAATGTAATTTTGGTTTCAATGTATTCAGTAGCTTCTTCGAACGTAACACCTTTCGATTCATCTTTCCATGAATAACCTGTATACTCTCCTGAGTAGTCTGGACCTTGATTACATCCAACAAGAATCAATCCAAGTAATAATACTGCGATAAGTAAAAATCCTTTTTTCATATTTATCCCCTTTCTTTGAGATATCAATAGGATATCAAAAATCAAAAAAAGAGTCAAACGATGTAATAAAAAATCGCATTTCGTTTCTATTTTGGTAGTGTGCTGTTAGAGTTTAATGCGAATATGAACTGTTGAACAAACGATAGAAACGAAGAAGGTAATCGTAGTGCAGAGGGTCTATTCGTTGATAATCTAATCATCTGAAAAATGAATCATTTTTTCTCAATCAATGTGGATTGGAATGCAGCATCGAAACGTGTTTGTAAAAATACAGGATCGGTGCAGTTGAGTCATCTAAAGTACAACTAGGGAATCCAAAGGGTGATGAAGTCATCTCATTTTAAAATAGTTCAAAGGAGTAATTTTGGGAGATTCAATACAAGCGGCCGCAAACTTTGCCGCTTGAAGGAGAGTTTTTTCAAGGGGTTGATTGTGAAGGAGTCCTGCAAGGATACCAGCACTGACATGATCGCCCGCTCCATTGGTATCGACAAAGACTTGTGGTGGAATAGCCTCTTGATGAAGATGCTCTAAGCTGGTGAATAAATCAATCCCGGCTTTTCCACTTGTTCGAATCAACATGGTTTTTTGATGGCGATATCTGTTAATAAAAGCATCATCATTGCATCCCGGGTTTTGACTCCACTGTAAGTGAGTCGAAACCTTGATAAAGTCATCATAATAGGGGTTTGTCTCCTGATAATCATGTAAATCCACAAACACCGGTTTGTGTAAGCATTGGATGAAAGGAATCCATTGACGCATCGGGTTGATGATATTTAAGACAATCAAATCAGCGGATTGTAAGATTGTTTTGATTTCCTCAGCTCGTTGAAACGGCAAATCAAACGAACCCAAATTGGTAAAAATCGAAACCCGTTCCCCAGAAAGATTCATCAAGTTCACATGAGTTGTCGTACCTAGAGGGTCTGATTCCACAAGCCAATGAATGGGATAATCCAAGGTGTCTTGTTGAATTCGTTGCCTTTCTTCGTCCTCTCCCATATGACAAATCAGTGTTACTTCGAATCCTAAAAGCGCTAAAGGTGCAGCTTTTCCTAAGCCGGTTCCGCCAGCAGTAGAAACAGTAGAACGTGGGAAAATGGTTTGTTCTTTTGTAAAAGCAAAAGATTCCACGTGAATCACGGTATCCCAAGATACTCCTCCACAAACAACAATCTTCAATGCAATCACCTCTTATTTTAATTATACAAGACAAAACCATTTTAGAATTGCTTTGGAAAAAGAAGAATCAAGGAACCGTTTCCAAGTAACAGAAAAACCGCACCCTCATCGGTGCGGCTTTGATTTTTAAGAAAGGCTTATTTCTTGGGGTCTTTTAATGTTTCAATTAAACCGGTTGCTAAACCAACAATACCTTGCATTTCCGATGGAATGATAATCTTTGTCGCATTGCCTTGCGCAACTTTTTCCATGGATTTATAGGCTTCTAAGGTTAAGAAGACATGGTCTGCGTTGGCTTTCTTAATCATTTCAATCCCGTTAGCGGTTGCTTGTTGGACTTTAAGAATCGCTTCTGCTTGACCTTCCGCTTCGCGGATCGCAGCTTCTTTTTTCGCTTCAGCTTTTAGAATAGCAGACATTTTTTCCCCTTCGGCTTCCAAAATCGCTGCGGCTTTTTTCCCTTCCGCGATGAGGATCGATTCCCGACGTTCCCGTTCGGCACGCATTTGTTTTTCCATTGCTTCGCGGATTTCCTTCGGTGGGATAATGTTTTTCAATTCCACACGGTTAATTTTAATACCCCATGGGTCGGTTGCTTCATCAAGAATAATCCGCATCCGTTCATTGATTAAATCCCGGCTCGTTAAGGTTTGGTCTAATTCGAGTTCCCCGATGATATTCCGGAGTGTTGTCGCGGTTAAATGTTCAATTAACGCGCCAGGGTTTTCTGCACCGTAGACGAATAATTTCGCATCGGTGATTTGTAAGAACACAACCGTGTCAATTTGCATGGTTACGTTATCTTTGGTAATAACGGCTTGTGGGACGAAGTCCAGAACTTGTTCTTTCAAGATGATGTAGTTGGTTACTCTTCCTCTGGCATCATACGTGACTTTGATTCTGTCAAAGAAAGGCACTAAGAAGTGGAATCCAGCTTTCCAAGTGGTGTAGTAGATCCCCCACCGTTCGATGACATATTCGGTTGCTTGAGGAACGATTTTGACTCTTGAACCTAAATAGATGATGATTAATAACAAGGTAATGCCAATGAGAATCCAAGCAAATCCAGTTCCGCCTCCGCTTGTAAGCATGAGTAGTTGAGACATGATGTTACCTCCTTATATTTTTTGGTTTTTTTATGATGTTGTTAGTAAAATTTTCCTTGTGTTTCCACAGACATTTTCAATAACGAATCCCGAAGGGTTCGTTTGGTACGGGTAAAGGTAATTAAGGTGAGATCAAATAAGACTGCAAACAGTAAGAACATTAAGCCGCCGTATAAGGAAACCATAATCACTAAAACGAGTAAGAAGTACTTTAAGATAATGTCATGCATGAAAATCATGATGGGGTTGGTAGACCCCTTGAGTTCAATCCGCAATAGCCTTCTACCAACGGTTTTCCCTTTCATTACAACCGTATAAATTCCCATGACAATCAAGAATCCAACCGCAAAGTAATAAATCGAGAAGAGGAAGAAGCGGGTTAGGGGTTGGTTATACGGTTCAATATCGACTAAGTTTTGAGCGTCGAGTAATGCCATTTGTTCGGTATAACGCGTTAAAGCTAGGGTTTCTAATTCCTTATTCCCATCCGCAAGTTCCATTTGAGCATCGTATTCTAAGCGAATTCGATCATTATCTTTTGTATAGGTATCATTGATTTCTTGGAACGCTTCATAGAGTTCATCGAAATAAGGAATTTGATTTTGAATCACCGTTCGTCCGACTGCAAAGTATGTCAGGTAGATTAGCGCGAAAACCAACACGAAGTCGAACACAGTAGAGAAGGCGCGCTTAAAGAATCCTGCTGCCATTATTGTTTTTGAACCACCAGTTTTACGCCTTCGATGGCTAAAACAGTAACTTTTTCGTTGACTTGGATGTTTTCGTTAGCAATTGCTGTCCAAATCTTCCCATCGATTTTGACTTCGCCGCGTTCTCCGTTGAGAATCGCTTTGAGACAAATCGCGGTTTTTCCAATCAAACGGTCAACATTGGTTTTCGAGTCATTTCGCTTGAGATACTTTTTGAAAATAGGGCGTAAGCCAATTAACAACGCTGTTGAAATGATAATAAATAAAATGATTTGAACAACCGGGCCAGCCCCGATTGCTCCAGCGATTAACGCAACGAGTGCTCCCACAGAAAACCAAATGCTAGATAAGTCCATCGTACTCGCCTCAATGATTGCTGCGAAGATAAATACCGCGAACCAAACAATGAGAATGTAGTCAGTCAAAGCCGTTAATGTATACATGGGTTACACCTCTTTTTCATTTAAGTCGATGATGAGACATTTTTGTGTCTTATCCCAACGACATTTAAATTTATACGACTGATTATTGGCAAAAGATACTTGAAGCAACTCCGAAACTTCACTCATAAACATTTTATTACAAATGCGAGAGTAGCTCGATTTTAGAGTAATGTTGTGACGTTGTTCTTCCGGAATAAATCCTAATGATAGTTCGTCTTTGGTGACGGGTTTGATGGCTACGAGTTTCTTTTCTTTATCTAAACCCAAGAGCACCACATACGCATGTTCAAAGTAAGAGCTTGCGGCTTTGTTTAAAGTGATGTTGGATTCGTATAACGTTGCTAAGTCATCAAGGGGCCTTTTCGATGCCCAAATGAAATTTGCCATAGTCTAACCTCCATTATAAACTGTATTTTACCTAGTTTTAATTATACCGGAAAATATTTTAATTTTCAAGAATTATTTTAAATTATTTTAAATTACTTTATAATTCCCTCGACGTTTACAATTTTTAGATTATTTAGTATAATATAGAAACAAGAGAGGGATGCTTATGCGCGATTTTACGTTTTCAGAACAACTATCGAGAAGTTTACAAAAGAAGTATAAGGGATCCCTTTATGGGAAATTCTTACATGCGATTGAAGACTACCAACTCATTAAAAACGGGGATTCGATTATGGTTGCGATGTCTGGGGGAAAAGACAGTTTGTTAATGGCGAAGCTATTTCAAGAAGCTTTGC
>Ga0116204_1002038_pt1 | contig 11085 bp, 6 predicted proteins | sample LakKivwa52mmetaG_FD_94481 | JGI IMG/M metagenome (GOLD analysis project Ga0116204, IMG submission 94481) | Anoxic lake water microbial communities from Lake Kivu, Rwanda to study Microbial Dark Matter (Phase II) - Lake Kivu water 52m metaG | ecosystem: Environmental > Aquatic > Freshwater > Lake ... | reverse complement strand
CTCTATTTTTTAAACTCTTTTTTAACAGAAATTTTGAATTAGGCCAAGTGTAGAAGTAGATTTGATTTTGTTTTAATAAAAAAGATCCATTTAAAACAAGGTTGCGAATTTTATTGGACTAATTTGAGAAAGCAAGCTGGAATAATCAGATATTTTTTTTCGGTAAATCTGAATTTCTTCTTTTTCGAGGCCAGGTGCTTCGGATATTTTTTGGTAAGTTTTTATAGCCAAATTATAGAGGTTGAAACTAAAATGAGTGTCCCACTCAAGTACTTCAGTTCCTTTAAATTGCTCAATCAAAGAATCTACCAGGCCTTCAGCGGATTTTATTTTACCCGCTCCAAAACAGGTTTCTGCCATAAACAATTTTCTTTCCGAAATTTCTTTTAATCCGAAACCTTTGACGCCAGATTCAATGAATTGTAACGCTTCTGTAAGCTTCTTCTTTGAGACCAAGGATTTAGCTTCTTGCTTCTCTTCTTCAGAAAGGGAACTTTCAGACCCTGTATTTGCCCCACCTGCAGTGGCTTTTTGCTTTAAATCCTGAATCCAGGCCTGTGTATCTGATTTAGCAAAGGGTGTCCCATCCATATAACTCATGAATAAAATTTCTGGTGCTCTTTGCATCAGTGGGACAAGCTCACTGGTGATCGCTTCGGCCCGCGCCACATAATTTGGCCCCATGCCTTCAAGTGCAGTCCACTCATAAAACTGAAGATCCAGCCAAAAATGATGAGCAGGCCGGGTAAAAGCATTTTCACAAGCTTTAACCAAATCTGCCCAGTTTTGTCCATCATATAAATTTTGCAAATGGGCAATAATTTGCTTGTTTGGCCCCTGAATCTTTAGAACACCACCTTGTACAGGTGGTGCTTTGCGTATATCGGCCCATTTTAAAATTCGCATGAGCTTCGTACCCATAGAATTTGTTTCATCGAGTTCTTGATAAAAATCTGCAATCTTTTGTAAAGAGACTTCAGCACCTGACTTATCCTCAACCTGGGGAATATTCAGAGTTGCACTTTGGATCTGCGGTGCAGGTACTGTATTGTTAACTGTTGCACCTTCAGGTGAGGGGGAGGTTGCAGTCTCAGCTGTTGGGATTGGAGCGGGGGCAGGTGGAGGTTTGGGCGCAGCTTTGGGAGTAGAATCGGTAGTCCACCTCTCAATGGATTTGATAAATTTCCCCATGGAAGGGGGATTTCCGTCAAACTTTTCATTGAGCAGTTTTTTTATCTGAAGAAGACCCTCGAGTGCCAGTTTAAGTGGAGAGCATATTGATACATCACCCTTAAAGTCAGTCATCATTATTTCAAGCTTATCGTTATTAAACCAGCTAAGGGCATTTACCTTGGCGTTCAACCGTTTGGGATGTATATCATCAAAATGATTCACTAGGGTTATTGTTAGTCCCTGAATAATTTCGGCTACTTTTTCATATTCCTGTTGTTTTATGGCTGCCAGAATAAAAAAACCAAAGACCCTGACATCCTTTGATTTCCGACTTAAAATTTCAAAACAATTATTTTGAATCATTTCGACATCCATTGAACTGGTCTTCTCAATTTCAGTTTTAACAGATTCAAATTCGGGAATATAGCGGGGATCATCACCCATAGGCTCACCCGCACTGATGGGTTTAACCAGGGCGCTCAAAAACTCTGAAAATTGGGAGGCAGAGCCCTCTTCGGGAGTTGAAATTTGATTCATTTGTTCACTGCTCTTCTCTGAGGATAAGGTGTCATAATTTTGGGGCAGGGCTGGCTCTTGGCGGTAGTCTGCACATTACTATTCGTTATTAACTTGTGATTGTGTTACTTCAGAATTACGATCCAATAGCTCTGAAGCTGCTTCAAAGGCATAGAAATCTTTTTGGGTAAAGGGGTTGGTCAGATCAAAAACTTCTCCTTCGAGGACGACCTCAACCTCATATTTTCTTTCAACCCGTACCCGATAGGACGTTCTAAAGCCTTTTGAGTGATGGTGGAAAGTTCGGGCCTTATCAATAAGCCGGAATATACCCCAGGGTCCAGTGATAACCATTTTTTCGGACTTATTACCCGGTAAGATAACATTAAGAATAACACCTTCCTGAACATTTTCATCTGGCCACATGATCTTTTGTGTTAACTTCGGGTTTTGTTCATCAACAGTGATCTTTTTCCCGGACATTTCAAATACAACCGTTTCAGTATTGCTAGACTTGACCAATGTATAGTTTACTGGGAACTGTTTGAGTTGTCGCGCCAGAGACTGATATAGCTTGGCTGTGAGAGCGTTTCCCTGATTGAAGGTTAACAAGGCTTGTTTACTGAACTTTAATTTGATCCCGTTCCAGTGCTTAGATTCAAAATTACCTTCCTGCACCCTTAAAAAGGGCTCGATATTGTTTTTAAAGAATTTATTAAAGGCACCATTGTCGGCATTAAAATAACGGTTTAAATCCTCAAGATTAACTTCCCTGCCAGAATTTCTATCAAAGGGGTATTTGCCGTAAAAGAGCTGTACATAGGGCTTATAGACTTCTCTATCATAAGATTTCCTTAGGTCAGCTTGAGCTTGTTCGGTCAAGTTTTGAGCAGCTGTTATCAGCATATTTTGCAACAAAGGTTGCAACCAAACTTTGGTATTTTCGCTGACCTGCTCCAAAATCCTTTCGGATTCAGTCCAACAAAAGACAAGGGGATTCGCTGGCTTGTTGGTAAAGACATCTTTGAGAAAATTTAAAGTGGCAGTACCTTCATTATCTTCGAGTGTGAGGTTATTTAGAGATTCACCCAAGCGGCTGATCCCGTCTAAATAGTTCTTTAAAAGCCCCTGCGCCCCTTGATCACTTCCTACAAGAAGAGATATATCTGAAAATGCAGCTAGTACATCTTTTTTAGGATCTGCCATTTCATCTATTTTTTCTCGAGCAAATTTACCAGCAAGGGAGTTCTTTAACTTTCTATCAAGTACGCGTTCAACATCCTTGTTTTTTTCTTTAACCAAATTTACTTCGTCTAGAACTCTTCTCAGAACTGTTTCGAGTCCTTGTGATTGTGAAGCAAAGCCCGTCAACTTAGTAGAAAAACTTTTTAGATCTGGAGGAACGACCACTACCATACTGCTGAGGAAGCTTTGCCAGACCGCTATGTATTGCTCATAATACATGGATATAAGGATGCGCTTAAGTTGCCGTTCATCTTGCATTTCAGGAGGCAATTCCCCCTGGTTTTCTCCTAAGACCCAGTCTTTAATAAAGGGTATTTCTGCTGTATTATTGATAAGATCCATGGATTTACTTTCAAATCCCTCCTTTGTGTAGAACCCGTGCACATTACCTTCGTTTTGTAAGAGTCCACTGGTATTAATGCCCATGCTTTGTAAAGTCATGTCAGAAAAGCCTTTGGCACTTTGTACCATGGAGTGGTAAAGACTGGAAGGACTGGGGGAACCATTTAATTCGTTACGCGCATTTTCAACTGATGTATGGTCCCCCAAAAAGCCTTTTAAGCCGCTGGTGGGCAAGTCACCTTTGAGTAATTCTCTAATGTAGCGGGCAGCATTAATTTCTACTAGGCGTTCGTAGTTGGCAGGCTTGTTGGCTGAAGGAAACTTTTCATTGATATAATCAAGCCATTTTTCGCTTAAAAGTTTTGTAAGCAACTCTGGGTCCATCTCTTTGCGGTAGGGTTTACCCAAGTCGGTAAGTGCAAGATAGAGCATTAAATCGAAGTATAAAGCATTTTTGGTTTCGGGTGAGGAATAGGAACTGTAATATAAGGCCCCTTTAAGGTCACTAATCACATTCTTGGTTAGAAATCTGTAAAATTGATGGTAATAAACATTTTTTAGCTGCCCCAAGGATTTATTACCAAAATAGAACCCGGGAGGTATACTCCAAGGTGAACCTTTATCGTGATAGGTTTGAAGGGTATCGATGTATAGACCCACCTCATTTAGCGAGGAAAAGCTTTGTTTAAAAGCAGAGGATTTATTCCAGTTAAGCTTGACTGCTGCGAGGATATGTCCATTAGCTTTTTCTATGGGAACGGAAGCATTAAACAAACCTGCCAAACTATAGAGGATAAGCAAAAATGCTCCAGAAAAAATGAGGATGGAAAGGGTGAAAGACTTGCGGGACATATTCATGCGGCGGTATTTTGCGTAACTAGATAAATTGACATCATTTTTTATGACGCCATTAAAAAGCAAGGTAACGAAGTAGCTTGTATAAGCCTTAGTTGCATAGCTCTTGAGGAAAATGGGTTGCTTTTGATTTTTACGAGGATTAAAGGGATGGGAAATAATGGTTTGTGAAGGCAGATTTGGATTTCCGGCTTCAACTGTTAAAAAATTCGCATTATTCTCGATCAGCGGGGATTCAAAATTTTGCACATCACGGTTCTCAGAAAAAATGGATGTAAAATAAAAGCCTCTAAAATATGCAACTTCTTTTTGAACATCTCGTTTAAACAAGGCAGTGATGTATGCACTGAGTTTTTCTTTCATTGCAAAGAATTCTGTATGGAACTGAAAAACTGCCTGCCTGTCTTTGGGGAGCAGGGATGATTGCATTATGGAAAGGGTCTTATTACGGACATTTTGGAAGAGTTTTTCAAACTCTCCATTAAATCGGTCACCTATGGGTTTGGGGTTATTAAAAATATTTAAGGATGCACCAAAAATTTGATCTCGTTCCGGGCCTTTCAGAAAAGAAAAGTATTCTTTAAAGCCTGGAAGGATATCGAAATGTGTAAGGCAAACATAGACAGGTGTATTTAATTCAAGAGCTTTTAAGGCGGAACTTATTTGTGCATTAAGGTGCACCCCTTTAACCTGAATATCCTCAAAGGAGGTAGTTAGATCTTTGAGAGAAACAGTTACCAGTATGCCATCAATGGCCTTGTCTTTTCCTTCTTTTCTTAGAATTTTCAAACAGGTGGAAAACTCATCATCCTCTTGGGTACCAGCACTTGAATGGAGTTTGGTAGGTGCTTCCATAAATACATTGTGAGTATCATAGAACCAGTCAAAAAATTGATAGGTGCGCTCTGCTTTTTGTCTCTCTGTTGGGTACCTTGAATACTGGGATCCCGAGTACTCTATTAATGATGACTTACCCGAGGAATCGTTTCCGAGCACCAAGAAAAATTTTCGAGATTCAAGAATTTTGGAGTTTGTTTTTTTTCCCTTCCCCGTTTTGACTTTTCCTAGCAATTGCAAAGCTTCGCTTATTTCAATTTGAGCAGAATCAGCCCACAGGTTTTGAAAATTAGAGCCGTTGGAAAAATTGTTAGGATTGTTTTGTTGAGTTTGAATGCTTTTTAAAGACCTAAATTTGATGATTAGGGAAATAGAGAAGCCCAGAACAACTACTAAGGCGCTACACAAAATGCGGGTAAATACATCGGTTAATCCGATATACTTTAACCCCAAAAATAGGGCTAGAGCTAAGGCAACGCTGCCTAAGACAATCCAGAAGCTGGCAGATTTAAAAAAATTCATTTAATCCAAGCTCCCCTGAAAATTGTTTAAAAATGTCCTGAGTAAATCTGTCATAACTTCGGTTTTCAAATTGACCATATACATCAGGGAAAAACAAAAAATAATTGAAATGATAAAAAGGATAAGAGCAACCAGAAGCCAAACCCGGCTATTTTTTTCAGATGGAGGTTCTCCTGGATGCACACCTGCACTGGGAGAAAAACTATTGGAGGTGTGCCCACTAATGGATTCTATCAGTTTCCAGAGAGAACGCTGTACTTCTTGTGCCTTACCTGGATCGGTCAATTTGTAATGGCCTTCAAAGCCTAAGGCCAGACAAAGATAATAGACTTCGATAATTGATATATTCTCGTAAGGCCTTTTTTGCAATTCTTGCAGTCTAAGATAGAAGGTTTCCCCAGCAATGCTGTCTTTGAAGTAGGTTAAGGAAAGTGACTCATTTGACCAGAACTCATACAATTCTCCGCCTTTATTTCTAATACATTCATCGATATAGGCACATAAGGCAAATTTTGATTCTTCTACCACTTCATTCGAAAAACCTTGAGCATAGCATTGTTGTTCATAGCTATCGAAAAAACTAAGGAGAAGTTTCCGGAGTGCTGTTGGACTACCCGAATCAGTTGAATTTTCTATTCGAGTACCAATAATAAAAAGGTCCGAGGCCACTTCTTTGAGCTTCCAGGCGTTTACGGTTGTTTTTTTATCTTCACGCCTGATAGCCTGACTCATGCTCCCACCAAACATTGTTTGTATAGGACTATCATGTGTGGTTGGCTGATTTTTATACAGGGATATTGGCCTTTGGCCTCCGAAAGAACTCATTTTATGCTCCAGCTGCAACCAGCTCAAGCTGGATATTGGAAAAAATTGAAGGCATATGTATAGCTAAGCTCCGGTCTCCAAGAGCTTCTCTGAAAAGGGTAGAATTATTATCCAGCCTAAAGTATTTATATCCCACTTTGATGGGAATACTCGCCGGAGGTACTGACTCTAAAACAAAGGGTATCCCCGAGGTTGCCGCTGTTATCATGCTATCGAGCTTTGAGGTAGGGCAGGCCTTTACATTTTTTTGAATAATCTGGATAAGTTCTGCTTCATCTCCGTTACCCGTTGCGGCCAAAAAGTAATGAGTAAAATGGGCAGCAGTCACTGTGGAAAGATCAAACAATTGCTTTTGTGAAGAGATTCGATTGGCAGGAATAATTCGGTATTCGCTCGATGGACCATCATTGAGTAAACTTTTAATCTGGCTAAAAACCTGATCAAATGTTCCTTTCAAATCAGAGTGATTATACTGGAAGTCAAATATAGAAGTGGAATTAGCCCCGAAACTTGATAAAGACCCACAAAAACCAATTAAGGCTAAAAATAAAGTTTCGGGATGACACGAAGGATTTTGGTAGTAATAGTTAAGAAGGGGAAGCTCCCTGTTAAGGGAAGATAGAATTAAAAAGTTATTGAAAAAGTCAGGTCGAAATTGGATGGCGCCCTTTTCGGATTTACTTCGCCCAGCCATAAGGTGATTGCTTTTAGCGGAAACAATTTCGATCAGTTCCTTTAAGGAATTTATTAATGTGACGGAGCCTCCAATTTGAATTAAGGGAGGTATGTAACTTTTTAAAAGAACGGCTTGACCCTGTGCATTGCGTCCCAACCTGCAGATTTTGATTGATTGATACCCATCTAAGTTTTCACCTTCAAAGTGTATCCGAAAATTTAAGGAAGCAAATTCAATTTCTCTATTATTTTTTCCGGTGTTATTGTCGGCAATGTCGCGGATTTGGGTATAAAATCTTGCATTTAGGTTGTCCGATGCATTTGAAGTGAGGTTCGCCCCACCAGAAACCCAGTTGGGAATAGATAAGTAAACATCCAAAGTGGGTCTTTGATGACCAAAAACTCCCTCAAATGACCTTGTCAACAAACCAGCAGCCCCAGTATTTAGGGAAAACACAGTTCCATCTCTAAAAATTCCGGAAAGGTTTTGTATGGAAACTTCGCCAGAACTGAGTGAAACTTCGTTGAAAGCAATTGTTTTTACACCATAAAAATAGGGTGATTGAATACCCCACTTGAATTGGGAATCAAAATTATTTTGCTCTTCAGATTGTTGAAAATGATGCGGGGAAAGGGCCATCCCCTCTTTCCAGATTACTTTTGTGTTCATAGTCGATCCGTCTAATCTTGAGTGTTAATAAAGTTATAAGCAAAAATATTTGTCAATCTGTCAAAACACAGAGTATTTATGCACTGCTTCATTTATCTGTGGCTTTTAAAATAAGACTCGCATGATTCATTTAGGGCCAGGTAGCAAATTGTCAGCATTGAGGATGGTGCAAGAGTAAATTTTATAAAATAAAATGAGCTGTTTTTGATTCACAAAATACGAGTATTTTGTGAATCAAAAACAGTTGCGACACAGACCCTCCCTGATTCTCTTTTTTTGTGAAAATATACTTCCAACGGCCAAAGTCCTGCAAGCCAGAACAGGGTTTTTCGTTCTATTTGGGCACCTAAAAATAGATAGAACCTTCCAGATTTGTAGACTGTTTTAGCAAAACACTAGTTGCAGTGCGTTAAACCCTTAAACCTAGTTTGATAGCTTTTAAACGAGTAAAAATTTCGCCCCAAATACTCAATGATTGCCCTGCGTATTTGGGGAAAAAATAGGATTGTTCAAACTTTTATAATTTCAAATTCAATTTTCCCTAAAATTTGAATGGACATTTCTGGAAAATTCTATCCCTTAGGCAAAAACATACCTGCCGTGTTTTAAAAACTGGTTAGAGCACTTCCTGATATATATTTAGGGCACCTCTAATGGCCACATGTTCATCCCAGCAAATTATATACAAACTTACATTTGAATTTTTAAAGCCTTATCCCAATCAGGGTATTAGCGAAAAGGCTTTTTGTAGGCTTGTAAAAGTCCTAAACCATAAATTTAGCTTCGTGTTAAACATGTATTGGAATTTATTACAAAACTCTTCTCTTAGAAGCAAATTAATTTTAACTTGGTTGAGTATCTATTCAAGAAATAAATATTAACTTTACAAATTTTTCAAGAGGCACACCTAATATGACTCGTAATTTTTCTTTAAAGCGGCTCGTACTAATTGTATGCTCATCTCTGGCCCTGGCTTTTTCGCAATGGTCTGGAGAGATTGTTACCAAAAAAGAGTTTACCTACGGCAAATATACAGCCCGGATCAAAACAAATTCGCAGTCTGGAACCATTTCTGCTTTTTTCTTATGGTCTAACGATTCTACCGAGTGGCGAGAAATTGATTTTGAAGTGCTAGGGATAAGAAAGCGTGAGCTTCAAACTAATCTCATTACAGGGCCTAAAACTAAAAGGGTTACATCTGAAGCATGGTACAATATCGGAGTTGATATACACAGCGGCTATCACGAATACAGCTTGGAGTGGACACCGCAATACATTGCCTGGATTTTTGATGGAAAAGAAAAACGCCGGCTCACTACCGAAGCAACACAATTTCAAGGTCGCAAGTTAGATGTTCATTTTAATTTCTGGCCCTGGGATATTGATTGGAGTGGCCCCTTTGACCCGGGGTCTTTGCCCTTGTATATGTATGTCAGTCATTTTGACTTCCAAGCCTACACCCCAGGAAAAGGAATAAATGGTAGTGATTTTACTCCTGATTGGTCAGACTCCTTCTCCGATTCCAGCCTAGATACAACTGTTTGGCGAAAAGCAGATTGGGGTACTCCTGGTTTTGGTTTAACCGCCCCTTTTCATCCAAATAATATTCTTCTTAAAGAGGGAACGCTTGTTCTATGTATATCACAAGCTAACTCGTCGCCTAAAACTATAGCTGTTCCCTTAGACCCCAAAGACCCTGGCCCTTCAACTCCGGTATCAGCAAAAGTTCTCAAGGCCAGATTTTCCAAAGATTCTAAGGACGGTTTAAGGTTTAACCCCAGCAGAGGATTAGGCTATTTTCGCAATGGCCACTTTGTAGATATTTCCGGAAAAATTCTGGACTGACAAAAAAATTTTTAAGGTTCAAGGCTTATCCTATATACATACCTGGCTAAACAAAGATGCATCGCAGCTGAAACTGCCTGCTTATTTTAAAAAGTATTTATGTAAACCTTGTTCAGAATAAAAAAACAGTGCATGCTCATGTGCTTCCAGATGAGTGATGGGCTGACTGGACCGGAAGAGCAAACTGTTTTTCCGACTTTTAAGGTCAATTGCCACAAGGTGGCTTAATGAATTTTGTGGGTACAATGTGATCAGAAATTTTGTATTGCCCAGTAATCTGGAACCCCCGGAACCCAGGGCCGGTGCCGAAAAAATGGCTTGGCACTTCAAGGTTGATAGGGTAAATTGATATACATGATCCATTGAAATAAAAAAAACTGCCGTACCCTGTGGATTAATGTAAAGTGCCTGTGGATCTGTAAATCCGCTGATCTTGTAACAGACAGACTTGTCTTTAGTTATATATATGATACTTTTATCATCTATCCATCCAAACAGGTTTTTTACTGCAAAGCTATTTTCAATTTTTACAGGCAAGGTATAAATCCTGGACCCTTCCTCGTTTTTCCATTCGAGTGAATCAATTATTACCTTGTAATCTTTGACACTTTTACCAACAGTACTTCCGCCTGCCCCTGGCTCATAAAGGGGTTCTACAAAATTTGCGCATTGGCATGTATATGCAAAAACAAAGAACCAGAACCGCACTTTATAGAAAAACCCCGAGGTGCTTACCATAGCTGCGCCCCGTCATTATAGGCATAAATGGGTGGGGGCCCTATACCTTGAACAGCTTTGTTTGGTTCAAACATCCCCAGGACAAAGCGTCCATAAGAATTATAGGAGCCATCCCGGTCAAAATGATTGTGTGCGGTGGAAAGTATATCGTAGGAAAGGGTCAGTGATGTGGAATCTGCTGGAACAGTTATAACTATTCCATTGATTGTACCCGAAGCATCGCCACTCCAGGGATTAAAATTTGCTCGCAAGCTGACCACCGGTTTTCCCGTTGATGGATGGTTTGCGAGCAGACTTGAATCAAATTTCAACAATTTATCGATATACGATCCTTTTTTGTCAAAGCGGTAGCGAAAGATGAAAAAATTGATGGTATCACCTTTTTTCAAGGTTGGGTTTCCCCTTACAGTCTCAATGAGAATCTGCCCCTTTTGTCCCGGGAAAAGTCCAACTGTGTCATTATTCTGATAATTATTTGCCCGGTTTACACTTATGCCATTTTCCATAACAAACCTCAGTTTGTATGGAAATTCTACCGCTTTAGCTTCAATTCCTGATGAATTTCGTTTCCCGTAATGAAATATTTTATTGCTTCCTGGGCTGATTGGAGGAAAAACACCATTTACCCAATCTTTAAATGTAAAAGATTCCATCCCTTTATGTAGAAAACAGGCCCAGGGCTGTGCATAAGGAGTGTTGGCATCTTTCCAGGCATTCAGGATGCTTTTTGATGAATTTTTTTTCAATTGATCACAAAACATCTCCATAACTTTGGCACCCGTATTGCCACCGCTATATGTACTTTCATAGCCAAAGATGCCTAAAAGGGGTTTGGTCTTTCT
>Ga0116204_1002037_pt1 | contig 11086 bp, 13 predicted proteins | sample LakKivwa52mmetaG_FD_94481 | JGI IMG/M metagenome (GOLD analysis project Ga0116204, IMG submission 94481) | Anoxic lake water microbial communities from Lake Kivu, Rwanda to study Microbial Dark Matter (Phase II) - Lake Kivu water 52m metaG | ecosystem: Environmental > Aquatic > Freshwater > Lake... | reverse complement strand
GGCCTCAGTCCAAATCCCATCCCCAGGAAAACCACAAAACACAAACACGTGTAGTGCCCATAATTATGCTAACTCACTGTAGGGCAGGTATATGACTGCTCACTATGGTAAAGTTGGGTTAACATACTACATGATTGAGGTGGCACTACTATCATGCAATATAAGTGGCGATATGAGTGTACTACGCAATCATTTGAAAATTCTAAAGTAGAATTTCAATCAGAAGTCATGGAAAAATTACTCGCAAAGAGCTTGTCCATAAGGATAGCAACTAATATGATAGTAGGTATCGAGAGTATTGTCCTAAGAATTGTGAATTTCAAGCCCAAAAAGCCAATCTCGAAAGAAAGCATAGGGATTTTTAAGGTTGTAAAAGCTCCCAAATAGATAAAAACATTGCGGACGCTTGTCCCTTTTTTCCACAGCATGTAGGCAACCGGAAATGCCCCATATAGAGGGCCAACTTGGAGCATAGCGAGTAAAATCAACCACAGGATAGACATAATGCCGGCATTTTGTCCAGTATGCTTTACGACGACCTGCCTCGGTACCCATACCTCAAATAAACCTACCAAAACAAACATGACGGGCAGCAGGCTAAACATTTCCCTGGAGGATTTGCTGAAATTATGAAGTGATACAAGCCCTTGTGGCCATTGGTTGATATAAGACAACAGGATATACAAAGCAAAGGCAATCAAGAAAATGACGCTTATCAAGTGTTTTTGAAAGTACTTTTTCATACTACATTCCATATCAAAGCCATAATAGAGCCGATTATCAAAGCACCGATAAAAAACAAACTATTCCTCACCAGAGCCACCTTCCATCCAAAGAATTTCTTTTCCAGCGGAAACGTGATAAACCCCACCATCATTAAAGTCGTAATAAATACTGCTATAATGGGATAACCTACACCATTGGTTATCAACAATGATGCCATTGGATAGGCAACAAATCCTGGTATTAATGCTATTGACCCCAAAAGAGCAGCAATTATGTAACCCCAAAAACCTGTTTGACTTCCCAGGAGTTTTTGTAATGTGCTAATCGGAAGAAGAGATAATATCATACTTAACAGGATCAGAACGGTTATCAAAGTAGGTAGAATGTTCATAAACATTCTGAGACCGACCTTAATACCATTCAGCGTTTTCTTCTTGTCTATCGCAATACTTATCAAAAGGATAATAGCTGTTGCTATATATAGGTTAGTCATTCTCTAACTCCTTACTACTCATCACTTAATGATTCAACCAATGTAAAATATGCACAACTGACCGTGTAGCTAAACTTTCAACGTCTGTGGTTACCAGTCCATTTTGTCACTCTGTCAACAACATCCAGCTTCTGTTGTTTCGTGAGATTACTGGATACTTTATCGCCATCTTTACTTGCATATTCACATCCATTTGCAGCAGCTAACAACAACCAAAAGTAAGCTTTCGCATAATCTTTCTCTATGCCTATGCCTTTACTATAACATAAACCAAGTCTGTGTTGCGCATTATTATATCCTTGTTCAGCAGACAGATGGAACCATTTGGCGGCTTCAGCACAATTCTTTTCCACCTTGATACCACTTTCGTAGAAACATCCCACCAAGTATTGAGACAGTGCATGACCATGCTCTGCTGCTGCGAGATACCATCTAAATGCCTCAGTAAGATCATGGGACACACCTTCACCCCTTCCATAACATAAGCCAAGATAATACTGGGCTTCTATGTTCCCCAGTTCAGCAGCCATCTTGAACCATTTAAGGGCGTCTCGAAGACATTTGTCGTCAGATTGACCGGAATCTTTGATTAACTCATGAATACATAAGGAATCAGCACAGGCGGGATCTGACAGTTTTCGATTGCAACTGTAATCTTTTGAATCCAGATAACTGTGTCCTTTGCCCTGATTATAATAATGGAGACCCAAGTAGTATTGGGCATCCGAATTAGCGGTTTCAGCTAGAGCTGTCAGTTCTGGTATTGTTAATGAACTATACTCTGAGTCCGAAGTAGTAAGTTTGCTGTTTGCTTCTGTGTTATTAGCTCCCAACCAACAAAATGCCAAAGATAATAAAATCAAGAATGTAACCTTGCTATTCATTTTATCCTCCTGATAAATGTAACGCTTTCTCTCATAATTGATTTGTCAGTTTTCTTTATCATGATCGTCATCGTCGACTATTTCGGGGAGTATATTGTCCTTTAACAATAGGGAATTATCTTCAAGCACAGCTTTAAGGTCATCCAGAGACCAGTTTCCCTCGTGTCTTCCAATGCCTTTCATAAAATCTGGAAAATGCACAAAAGAGACAATTCTGTCTTCAATCTTTGCTGAATACTTACCTCCAATCACAACTGCGATTGGAAAATGCTCTGACGGCAAACCGTAGCTGAGAATAATGTCATGATTTGCCTTATCTAATATATCATAATATGATATTTGATATGTTGTCTCGTAACAAGCCAGCACTTTTTTAACCTTCTGTAGTGCACGCTGAGAGGGTTCCAGTTGCTTATAAAAAACGTCAATATTGTTCATGTTGCTCTCCTTAGATACTAACCCTGTTTTGATTGATAACAGTGTGATAAAGACTATAATCAAGGTAAATTTCATTTAAGTGCTCCTTCTGATTCTATAACTAACTTTCTATATTTCTGTAGCTTGAGTCTACTCCCAGACTACGGCTGAGAAAATCTCTTCTTTTAAAATTAATCACGTAGTAAACAATGGGGATCAAGATAAAGGTGATCGTTAGCGACCACGTGATACCACCTATAACTGCTACCCCAAGGGGTCTCAACATCTCCGTGCCCTCCCCGATGTTGAGTAGAAATGGCATAAGTCCTAACACATCTGTAAAAAAAGTCATTAAAATTGGACGTAAACGCAAAGATGCAGAGGTTACGACAGCATCCAAAAGTCCCATCCCGGTGCCGCGATGTTCTTCAATAAAGGATAACACCAGAACCCAGTGATTGATAAGCATCCCCAGCATTACCACAATACCTATAATAGCAGTTACGCCCAAAGGAATGTGAAATAAGTACAAGGCAGCGATGAAGCCCGTTAAAGCAAAAGGAATGGCTGTTAGTACAATTAATGGCAATATCAGAGACTCAAATTGAACGGTTAGCAAGATAAAGGCAAAGAATACACCGAGAAGAATAACAGTCAACATAACACGATTATTATCAGCAATTGCCTGAGCCTGTCCACCAGCTTTCAAGTAAGCTCCATCTGGAAGCTTGGATTCAGAGATTCTTTTGTAAACTTCTTTTGTCACTGATCCAACATCACCAGATACTACTGTGCCGGTAATTTTGATAAGGCGCATTTGGTTTTTGCGGTTAATACTAACTGGACCGACCCTGCGTTCAATCTGTCCAATGTCACGTAGTAAAACCGTGCCGTTCTTACCCATTAAAGGAATATTGCGAATGTCTTCCATTCCGGCAAAGCTGGAATCTGCAATTATAACTCTGACTGGATAAAAATAGCCATCTTCTTGATATTGAGTAGCTATCTGCCCGTCTATTAACGTGCGTAGTGATTGGGCTGCCTGAGCAGGTGTGATACCCAATTCGGTACTTCTATCCCTGTCAATTATGAAATGGTATTCAGGTTTGGTCAAATCGACCGATAGGTCAAGGTTTCCCACTCCATCCACATCCTTAATTTCGCCCATCATTTTCTGGGCAGTACTGAACATCTGAGGCAGTTCAACATTTTTGGGTGAATAGAGCTCAACTTCAATATCAAAATCTCCAGTGGACCTGATGCCTTTCATTTTAGTGTGAAACACTTTTACATTAACTCCAGGATACTTGGCACTTTGTACAATCAGTTGACGATACTTCTCAACGAATTGATCCGTGGTAATTTTTCGTTTACTTTTGGGGATGAGTTGGATGTTTACTTCCCCTTCATTAGCAATTTCTGTCGTGACAAGCCCCAAAATACTACCTCCGACAAGAGAAGAATATGAGGCAATCTGTGGTATGTCTTGCATGGTAGCCTCAATCCCCTTTATCACTTTTCCGGTTTGTAAAACGGAAGTTCCTGTAGGAAGTTTGACCTTGACTGTTATCATCCCATCATCGGCTTGCGGGAGAAATTCACTGCCGAGATTCTTGGCTGTAAATAGGGTTAGAACAAGTAGTGTTGCCATTATGAGTATGGAAACAACTTTCCCACGTGTTAAGATCATTTTCAATAGACGGCTGTAGTTTCGGATCAGAAAGAGCATTGCTCGATCCATAGTGCTTACAGAATTTTTCTTAGTTTTAGTTTCAGTTTTATGCTCAGAGCCTTCACCAAAGAAGAGCTTTGCTAAAGCTGGAATTACAGTTAGTGAAGTTAATAACGACAGTGACACAACAATAGCAACAGTGATAACCAGTTCACGGAAAAGCAGAGAAGTTAACCCCGGCACCATGAGGAAGGGTAGGAAAATGGCAACAAAGGTAAGTGTGGAAAAGATAATGGGTTTGGCTACCTGCATAACACCGTTTTTAATTGGATGTAGATAGCGTTCTCCTTGCAACCGAGTGATATTTTCTAATACAACCAGACTATTATCCAGAATAATCGTAAAAGATACGACCAAGCCTCCCAATGAAAGGATATTGAAGGAAAATCCAAACAATTTCATGCCAGCGAGAGTGCCCAACAAGGCTACAGGTAAGGTCAAAACTATCATCAAGACGCGTCGCCAACCACTTAAAAAGAGGGTTGTTATCAGGATTATCAATATCCCTGCCAGAAAAGCGGTATCACGCACACCCTTATTTGCCGACAGAATATAAGTTGCCTGATCATACGAAATTTTAATTGTTGTGCCTTGAGGTAGTCTTTGCCTGATCTCAGCTAACTTTGCTTGAATACCTCGTTCCACATCGATTGTATTGGCGGCAGCTTGTTTAAATACTGATATCTTTACACCTTCTTTTCCATCCAGACGGGTAACTATTCTTTGTAAATCATGACTATCATGTACTTCAGCAATATCCTTTAAGAGTATTGAACCACCGAACTTATCCGGCTCAATTACGATGTTTGCTATTTGGTTTACATTAGAATAACGAGATAAAGAACGAACTATAAATTCTTTGCGTTCAGTCGTCACGCGTCCCGCTGCCAGCTCAATGTTCTGTTCACCTAAGCGCTGTACTACTTTGTCCATCGTCATACCGGTAGCTTGCATGCGATAAACATCAAGTTTCACTCTGACTTCACGCCGCATACCGCCAGAGACTTCAGTCCCGGCTGTCCCTTCCACAGAAGAAAATTCATATTGTAATTGATTTTCCACCCAAGTACGCAACTGAACCATATCCATAGAATTGGAATTGACAATCAAGTCCATAACCGGCAGTTGAGATGGGTCGGCTTTTAGAATTAATGGTTCGTCTGCGTCTTTGGGCAATTTGTTGCGAATCATACCCATTTTTGCCAAGACATCCTGATAAGCAACATCTCTGTCAGCATCATACGAAAAATTAACCAATAACTGATACTGACCTTCTGTGCATTGCGTATCAAGATAATCAAGATTATCAACAGTTGCCATTTTCGGTTCGATGACATCTGCAATGTTATCCTCTATCTCCTCAGGAGTGGCACCACGCCAGTTCACATAAACTTTTACCAGAGGATAAGTGATATCCGGAAGCAAATTTACAGGGATACGACTAAATGAATAAATACCAATAATACACAGAGATACAGCAATTGCTAAAACAGCAATTGGTCTTTGAATGGATATACTGAAAATTTTCATTACTATTATCCCTATTCAGATTTGGGTTTATTAGCATTAGCGTCAACCGGGGCTGAGATTTTGACCTTTGTCTTATCTTTGAGATTTTCATTACCACTGATGACGACTATATCTCCGACTTTGATGCCTGATAAAATTTCTATAATGTTGTTAGTCTCCAACCCCGTGACTATTAGATTAGCATATGCTGTACTGTCACGAACTGTAAACACTATTTTGTCACCATTCGGTTTTACTACCACCGCATCCTGAGGAACCGAGAGTGCGGATGATTTATTGGCAATTACAAGCTCGCAAACTGCTGTCATACCGGGTTTGATAAGATTATTGTGAGGAACTGAAATCTCTAATCCGCAGGTACGAGATTTGATATCTACCGCAGGATTAATCATGCTAATGGTTCCATGTAGTGCTTTATCTCCCATAACTGGAATGAGCAGTTTAACACGTTGTCCATTCTTAAAAACCTTAGTATACTGCTCAGGAACGGCTGTTCTGACAATCATCTGCTGTAGGTCTGCGATCATCAGAAGCGGTTGCCTGATATTGACATTTGCACCGATTTCAACTTCTTTGATCATGACGATGCCATTAGCCGGACTCACGATTGGAAATGGCTTGTAGAGATCCTTTGCCATTTTGTACCTTTTAGCTGCCTGAATAACAGACTCCTGGCTTTCGTCTCCACTTGCAGCTTGCAAGGTGCGTTCATACTCACTTTTTGCCAAAGCAAGCATATTCTGCTGGTCTGCTGAAACCACATATCCTATTACAGAGCCTGCCCTCACTGAATTTCCCTCGGATACATTCAAAGATTGGATTGTACCCTCAGCAGGTGCATTGATCCAGGTTTGCATTTTCGGCTCTACCGTACCTCCGATTTTTATCGAAATAATAATCGGCTTCAATTGGGCAGCAGTTACTTTAACACTAGGAGTGCTCATGGCTTTGGCTCCTGTTGTGGCAGTATTCGTTTGAGATTTCTCAGTGCATCCAATCAGCAAAAAAAAGGTGAGCACGATTATTGCTATTTTGTATTTCACTATTTACTCCTTAGTATCTGAGAATGTGTAAAACATAGAGGCAATTTCTTCTAATGCAATACGATAATCAACCTGAGCATTAAAAAGGTCTTTTTGAGTTTGGGCTAGCATGTTTTGTGCATCTATCAATTCAAATGCACTTAGTTTTCCGCTGGTATAGCGTAATTCAGCTACAGAGATTGTCTGTTCAGCAGTGCTCAGTGTCTTTTGAATAATGGCAATTCTATCATGTTTTTCTCTCACTGTTTCCAATGCTGTCCGGATACGGGAGGTCAAAGATACTGCTGTACTTTCTAAAGCTTGCATAGCTTGGAAAATACGTTCATTTGACTGAGCTAATTGAGCTTTGGTACTTCCTCCTCTAAACAGAGGCACCGATATGACAAGACCAGCATTCCAGGAGAGGTTACCGGGAAAAATAGAACTGTCTTCCACACTCATCCCAAATTTAGCAGAAATTGTTGGATAATAGTCTGAACGGATAATTCTTTGATCTATCCTTGATTTGTCTATCTTTAAATAATTGGATTTGATTTCGGGCAGATCTGAGATAAGCTCAGCGAGAGCTGACTCGCTCATCATCCATGCCTCTAGCTCATCGAGTTCTGGAAGTGAAATGTCTTCAATACTCAGACTATCAACGGTACCAATTGCTTGAGCTAATGCAATGAGTTTAGTTGAGTAGTTTGATTGCAACGTCTGTAACTGACCTTGAGCTGAATTAATCTGAGTCTGATACCGTAGAATATCAAGCTCTGATACTTTTCCCGAAGAATATAGCAGTTGAGCAATACTCAGTTGGGTATTCATATTCTTTATAAGATCAACCTGCAATTGGATAACATATTTAGACCGAAGTGCTTCCAGCCATGCACGGGCAGTAGATAGACGTACATTTCTACGAATCTGTTCTAATTTTTCTTGATCAATTGACATCTGCTTATCTACTGAAAGTAACTGATTCTTATATCTTCCCCCCGAATAGATAACTTGCTTAAGAGTAATATCTGAATAGATATCATTCTTAGAATCACCGATCAAGTACTTCTTGCTGGGAGGGGTTTCACCATATCTGGTATAGGTAGCAGAAGCATCAGCTTGTGGTAGCAGATTAGCAGAAATCTGTTGTTTTCTATATTGAGTTTCATTAATCACTGATTTCGCTGCTATGATATCCGGATTGCTTTTATCTGCCATATCCAAAGCTGCCTGATAACTAACTGAAATCGTCTGGCCGACGATAGAACACTGTAGTAGTAAAAAAAAAGCTACGATAATGAATTTGAGCTTGTTGATTTTTCTAGTTTTCTTAGTGATCATGTACGTGTATAATAACAACATCACATCTCCTTTCGTGTTGCGTCATTCATCGTGTAACCATTGAAGCATATCCATTAATGACGAAATACGGGATTCTAGTATGCTAATGTCAACTCAACATTAATTAATACTGCTTTTGATCCGAATCCCTGCACGTTTTTCTTATTGCTTAAAGGATTGTTGTAGTATCTAACCAATTCTCAGCATAACATCATGATCTATCCTTAAGTTTGGAGTAATGCAGAAAAACACAACAATAATCTGTAACCTTAAATTGAGATTAACAAATTTATATTCCATTTTCAAGTATCATCAAATGGCAATTTAAATAACCCAATCTATGACACATTAAATCCATATACCTAGCAGCCTGTGTCCTTTACACAACAATATTAGTTGGTTATTACTTACATACTTGAATTCATATTCTGTCGCATCCTTATGCATCCGTATTTGTGTTAATACAGGGTAGTGGCTTCCTTGCTCCATAGACAGTATCAATACTATTCTCAAGGAGATATGATGGAAGCCACGCTACTGGAACGCATAAAAGAACAACTGGTCAGATATGAAGGTCTGCGACTTAAACCCTACCGCTGTACGGCAGGTAAGTTGTCCATCGGTATCGGCCGCAATCTCGATGATTGTGGTATCTCCCAGTCCGAAGCTTATGTTCTTTTGGAGAATGATATCCAGAAGTGCGAGAAACAGCTTTTAGATGAGATTCCTGAGATATACAATTCCTTGGATGAAGTCCGCCAGTCGGTGTTGCTGAACATGTGCATAAGCATCCCACAAAGCCGCTTCGCTCCTTTGCGGGAACCCTGCTACCTCGGTATCAAAGGGCTCTTGGACTTCAAGAATATTCTGGCTTTCGTCGGTGCTGGAGACTGGGAACGCGCAGCCAATGGCATGTTAGCCTCTAAGTGGGCGAAGCAGGTTGGTCGCAGGGCGATTGAGCTGTCTGAGCTGATGAGGAAATGCAAGTGATACCAATCCCGGTAGAGATCGATGCCATGCTCGCTATCCTCAACCTCCCCAAGGAGATGGGTGATAATGGCATCTTCAAAGAACACCGGACACTGGTTCTGGAGACGGTTCGGTCTATTGTGCTACCCGAACACTATGCCCGGGCAATCCAGGATGATATACCTGAGGATGATCCCTTTCTTGTCTCTTTTCGTTTTGGGTTCTGTTTCCTGATGCTGCTTCAGTCAGATTATTAGTTGATCTCAGCAAAGAGCTGTTTGTTGCGTTAATACTTCCTGTTTCCATGTTTATCCTTCCTCCCTCAATCTATGTTGCAGTTATATACATGTTGTTGCCAATTCGATCCTGTTTCCCATCTGCTTTTTTATGAGATTGAACCTTATTATAATGTTCCGGGACTTCATGGTCTTGTCCATTATCCCAATGATCGTTGCCAAAATTAACAATCACTTCACACAGAACCGCCACATCACATATCTTTCCTGCCCATAGCCATTTCTTTTTATTATGGTGCATAAACCCATTATAATCATCTTGTTTATATGGCAGTAATCCAATATTATTTTGGACGATGATCGTCATTCGCTTGATTGGTTGGCTACTACAATATCTAAGCAATGGCATAGTTCCCAACGTTGTTCAGAAGCTGATCAGTCGAGTTTTGAATGTTTACTTTTTTTGTTTGGCAGTTGTGGATAAACTGGGCAAAAACATTGACTGCGGATTTATGCACAAGCAATAGTGTAAGTTTCAAGTTTTGTAGCTTCCTCAGTGCAATCACGTAAGCGAACAAGATCTTGATACTCGATAATTCAGAGTGCATGATTGCAGGGGAAAGAACAATAAACACATTTTTTCTCATAGCACTATCCCCACCCTGTCTATATGCTCTATGACAGCAGGGTCTTTCACTCCCATATATCTAAGCAGGTCAATCTCCCAGGGCAGGTTCAGGTCATCCAGCGCAATGCTGAGAGCATTGATGTCTTGCTCGGTAAGGTTAGCTCCATTCAGGCAAAGATCGATATCCGAGCCATTCCTGAAGTTCCCCTTGGCTCTGGAACCAAAGAGGATGATACTCTCAACCGCTGGATGGGATCGCAACACCGCTATGATCCTATCCCAGGTCTCTTGTTTTATTCCGTATCTGATTGGCTCAGGGTTCATACTGCCTTGTCTCAAGATATCCCTTGAGTTGCTGAAAACATGGAAGATACAATGTGCGGATATCATTGGCGATCAACACTGCCTTGTCGCTGTCATAGATATGAGTGGTCAGATTTCGGGATCTGATCATATCCATCCAGATCTCGCCATCTTTTATAACATCATTGGCAAAAGCCAGACGGATCGCCTCTTTGGAACCAACAATTTCTGTGAAGCCCCTGTCCTCCAGATAGTCCTTCAGCGTCTTCCAGGCGAGTTCAAAGGTATATTCAAAGCGCTGGATCATTCCCTCGATCTCCAATTCCGATGCTTTGTCTATCCCGGCAGCTGCCTCCAGCAAACCCAAAGCCCGGGAATAGTTATTATACCTTTGGATCCAGCGAGTATCTTCTTTCACATTATCTCCCATGAGGTCTCATTCATATTCATACTCTATGCGTATTATCCATGGCAATTCAGTCAAGTATAATCTACTTATCATCCGCGGTGAACGCGTCAATGAAGTCATGACGCCGATGCTATCCACCCCATAAATACTTCATCTGTCAAGACGCTTGATGTCATGACCGTTTCTCCCCACCTCACTCGACGCCACCACATAAAAGAACTGTGGTTCCGGAAGGCGGTTTTGCCCTCGGAAGTAATAGCGGTTTCCTTCCAGGGTCAGGACTCCGCTGCTGAGAGGTACTTCACTAAGGAAGCTCCCGAAGGGATTGTCCGAGCTATAGATGCGATAGGAATTGGCAAAGGGCACCCTGTCCCAGGAAAGGACAAGGACATTGCC
>Ga0116204_1002036_pt1 | contig 11102 bp, 12 predicted proteins | sample LakKivwa52mmetaG_FD_94481 | JGI IMG/M metagenome (GOLD analysis project Ga0116204, IMG submission 94481) | Anoxic lake water microbial communities from Lake Kivu, Rwanda to study Microbial Dark Matter (Phase II) - Lake Kivu water 52m metaG | ecosystem: Environmental > Aquatic > Freshwater > Lake... | reverse complement strand
GATATATGTGGCAAAATGCACGCTTCTTGACGCTGGAGGCGAGCTATTGCATGGGAAAGGAAAGGCGGGAGCGGACCTTCTTGAAGAGCCTAACAACCAAAACGTGCGCGTGGTTTGCGCGAGCCTGTCGAAAAACTCGAATGACGACGCCCGGAAGGCTGCGCAAAGTTACCTCAACATGGGGATAAACGCGTTCGTGTGCCTCAAAGAGTGAACGCAAGTCCTATTAGGCAACTGCCGGGAGTAAGCCCTGTTTTTATAGGAGTTTGGCTGCGCCAGTCTTCCGCCCTAACTAGGGGTAAACCCTGTTAATCGTTCGCGGGAAAGGCACGGCGTCGCGGATGTGCTCCAAATTCAGCATCCATTTCACCAGCCGCTCTATTCCGAGCCCGAAGCCTGCGTGCGGGACCGAGCCGTATTTCCGGAGCTCGACATACCACTTGTAGTCCTCTTCGCGCATGTGTTGCTCCCTCATCCTTGAGGCAAGCTCGTCGTACTCCCAAATCCTCTCCGAGCCGCCGATTATTTCGCCATGCCCTTGGGGGGCGAGCAGGTCTGCAGACAGGACGGTGCCGGGCTTAGATGGGTCTTCGCGCATGTAGAATGCCTTGAAGTCCTTCGGGTGGTTGTGGAGGAATATTGGCTTCTTGCTCTCCTTTGTTAGCGCGAACTCCTCATCAGCGCCAACGTCCTGGCCCCATTCTATCTTGAAGCCGAGCTCCTGCAGCTTGGGGATTGCCTTGTCATAGGGTAAGCGTGGGAAAGGGGCTTTTACTTCGAGCAAGTCTTTCGGGTCGCGCCCTACTGCGGAAAGTAGGCCGGCGTGCTCGTGCGCCATCTTCTGGCAAACGTGCTCAACCATCTTTTCCTGAAGCTCCATGTTCATCTTCTGGCTAAAAAACGCCATTTCGGGCTCAAGGTGCCAGTACTCTGCCAAGTGCCGGATGGTACGCGAGGGCTCGGCGCGGAATGATGGCGCAAGTATGAACACTTTTTCCAGTGCCGCGATGACCGCTTCGGAGTAGAGCTGGCCGCTTTGCGATAAATACGCGGGCGAGCCGAAATAGTTGAGTTCGAAAACCGTCGAGCCGCCCTCGCATGAACTCTTGGTTATTATGGGAGGCGACACTTCGTAAAAGCCGTCCGTGAAAAAGAACTCGCGCAAGTAGCGTGTGATGTAATCGCGCGCCTGCATCGCCTTCGTGAGCTTCTGCGAGCGAAGCCAGAGATGGCGAACGTCAAGCAGGAACTCGGTTGACTGGTCCTTGCTTATTGGGAAAGGCTCGCCAAGGTGTATCAGCTCAAAGGAGGAGGCTGAAAGCTCGAAGCCGCCCGGAGCGCGCTTGTCCTCCTTTACCGTCCCCTCGACCATTGCCGAGGACTCGATGAACGCACCTGAAGCCGACTTGAAAGCCTCTTCTCCCGCCATATCCTTTTTCACCGCGCATTGTATCGTGCCTGACGAGTCGCGAAGCACGATAAAGCAGAGCCCGCCAGAGGTGCGGCAGCGGTGCACCCAGCCGCGTATTTTCACGCTCCTGTTATTGTGGGCGCCGGAGAGTATGCTGCCGATAGAGACGAAATCTGTTCCTAGTGCGTCCATTTGCCCACCTGCCACCTATCTTTATGTGAAGAAATAAAAAACAAGGGATCATACTGCGACCGGCTCGCCAGGCACTCGGCGGAAGAGCTGCACATCCCCAACGTGCGGCGCGCCTGAGAGGAATCTCACAAGCCGCTCCATCCCTATCCCTCCGCCCGCAGACGGGATGAGCCCGCCTTTTGCAAGTTCCAAGTAGGGTGCAAACTGCGCTTTTCCAACCCGGTCTTGCCCGATTCGCGAGACTATGCGCCCGTATTCCCACTCCCGTTCGCCGCCAGAGAGCGCCTCGCCAAATCCCTCAGGGTAGATTAGGTCGTAGTTCTTGTAGGTGCCGGGCTTTTCCGGGTCCTCGCGATCGTAGAACTCACGCTTGTGTGAAATTGCCCAGAACGGGGTTTTGCTTTCAGACGATGCAGCATGCTCCCAATCTGAACCGTACTTGGCGGAAAGCTCGCTTGTCATGTAGCAGGGGAAGGGCGAAGAAAAACTGGGAAGCGAGCGCGAAAACTCGGAAAGCTCGCCAGCGCATTTTTCGCGCGCGGATTCCGCCGCGCCGCAAACCAAGCCCTCCACGAGAGGGAAAACATCCTCCATCTTCGCATGCGCAATCTCGAAATCAAGCTGCGAGAACTCAAAGAGGTGCCTGCCGCTTGCCGCCCTTATCGGATGCTCGAGCCGGACGTTCGGGGAGAGTATGAAGAGGCGCCCGATGCCGCCCTGAACCGCGATTTGCTTGTGCAGTATCATCGACTGGGTGAGCGAGAGGCGCTGCCCGAGGTACTCGATTTCGCCGGTTTTTATCACGCTGCTTTGCGGGTCGGGGCCAAGAGGGTCGGTCACGGGCGAGAGCATCACGGGCAGAAGCTGCAGAAATCCGTTTTCATGGAAATAGCCCGTGCAGAAATTGAGAACGTGCGACGTCAATCTTGCGTATGCGTGCCTTTTTTCCATCCGAAACACCCTGTTTTGGTGCTGGCGCGCGCCTATTAATAATTAATCCAAAAAAAATCGAATAATGTGCAAAAATTAGGAAGATTTATAACCTTTTATTGGAAAAATTACAACCATGAAGGGGCCAGCTGACGAAACCGACAGGCGGATACTTTCCATCCTTGATAAGGGCGCGAAGGCGAAGCTCCACTCAATCGCGAGGAAACTTGGCATCCCCTCCTCGACCGTGCACCACCGCATAAGGGGGATGGAGAAGGAAGGCGTGATACGCGGCTGGTCGGTCATCAAGGACTACCGGAAGCTCGGGCTTTGCATAAAGGCGCACCTCCTTGTTTTCGTGAATGTGTCAGACCTCAAGAGGATGGGCAAGACGCAGGAGGACGTCGCCTCGGAACTTCTCAAGGTGCCGGGCGTCGAAGGGGCGGAAATCGTCACGGGCGAAGCCGACCTCCTGGTCACAGTGCGCTGCCGGGACATGGACGATTACAGGCGGGTGCTCCTTGAGAGGATACAGGCGATAAGCGGCATTGAGAAGACAAAGACGATGATTGTCATCTCAGGGCGCTAGCTACCAGCCGTACCTGCCAGCGCGCGAGTTCCCAAGCGCTTCCATTGCTGGAACAAAGCCTTTTGCAAGAAGCCTCGGGGCGGTAAGAAGCACGCTTGCCCCTATTTTCGCCTTTTGCAGCGTTGAGATTTTCGTGAGGTTGCGGGGTATGAGCGAGGCGATTTTTCCAAGCTCGGAGTCCGAGAAGCCGTAAATCCTGTTCTTGCCTGAAACAAGGGTGCGGTAGTCTGGGAATTCGGCGCGCCAAAGGGACTCGTACTTCGAGAGGGCGGGGGCGGAAGTGTCATTTTTTGAAATGGCTTCTGCCGCGACTTCTGCCGCAAATTTCCCAGAGGCGAGCGCGAGAGAGGTTCCGCCCTCGAACACCGGGGAGGCGAAACCGGCGGCGTCGCCTGCGAGAATGATGCCGTCGGAATATGTTTTTTCTAGGGGGCCGCCAGAAGGAATCATGCCGCCGAATGCCTTCACCACCCGCTTGCCACGCAAGCCGTATTCGTCAAGAAATTGCTCAAGATAGCGGCGCGTGTTTGGCGAGTCGCTTGTCACTAGCCCTACATTCGCCCGGGAGTCGCGCTTGGGGATTGCCCAGAGGTAGCCGTGGGGCGAAAGGCGCGGCCAGAGGAAAAAATCTATGAAATTGTCGGACTCGACTGGCGAGAGCTCGTACTGGAGCCCGACTACGGTTTTTGGCGGGGGATTGAGCGAAAGAAGGCGCGAGGCTGCGCCAGTTACCCCGCTTGAATCAATTATCATTTTTGCGGAATATTCGCCCTGTGTGGTGGTGATTTTCCACCCCTTCCCTTCGCGCGAAAGAGCGGAGACGCGGTGCCGCGTTTTGCAGGCTGCGCCGGCCTCTTGCCCAAGCTTTGATATGTGCTGCTCGAATTTTTCCTTCTCAAGCGAGTAGCCCGGCTCGCGGATGAAGGAAGCCGTGCGGTTTGGGAAGACGAGCCTGATGCCGTCCACGCGCCTTGATATGGTGTCCTCTGGAAGTTCTATGCCGAGCCTTTTGCGCGACTCTTCGGAAAAGCATTCGCCGCAATGTACTGGCTCACCTATCTTTTCATGCTCCTCGAATACGCAAACCGAGGCGCCTAACTTTGCTGCTGCGAGGGCTGCCGAAGTTCCAGCCGGACCTGCGCCGATTATCGCAATTCCGAAGCTTTCCATGTGGCGGTGTTTGAGGAGGAAAATATAAAACCAGAGATGGGCGGGCTAAGCGACTTTTCTGGCAAGCGGAGGAGGCTCGGTTCTTTCAAAATCGTAATTCTCCCCTTCCGCCACCTGCCTGAATGCGCTGCCGGCGTTCTGGAGAAGCCCGAGGCGCTCCATCTCGCTTTTTTCCTCGGGCTTCTTGAATGTGGCAAGGATTGAACTCGTGCTTTCCTCGGAATACCTTGCAAGCCCGGCATGGCGGAAACAGTAGTCGATGCGATGCGCCAGGTTCCATTTCTTGATGAAATCTTTCGAATCGTCCAGATGATGGTAGACTGCCGCGAAGCACAAGCCCGCCTCTCGCCAGTGCCCTTTGTTCACGAGGCATTCGCCTATTTTCATGAGGAGATCGAGCCTGTGCCGCAGGTTGGTTTCGTCCCGAAGGGCTATCAGGAAGTAGTCCATCGCAGTTGAATAGTCCCATGCTTTCATCATGCATATTCCGGCAAGCACGAACATCCGCCGCGAGATGCGGGGGTTTTGCGATTCGTAGGACAAGTCAAGCCATATTCCCGCCATCTCCTTATGCGCCCTCTCCTTGCCATAGTGGTCGGCTATCAAATGGGCGAGGTGGATTTTATCTTCGAAGTTTTCCTCGAGGCGAAGCGCCGCAAGGTGTGCCTGCCCTGCGCGAATGTGCCAGCGAAGGCGGGTGAAAAGGTCAGCTGCACGCGCGAATTCCTCTTTCTTAACCGCGCGGTCGGATGAAAAGATTGCGATGTCAAACCGCAGGAACGCGGCTTGCTCAAGGATTCCGCAAGCCTCAAGGGACTGCGCCTCGAGCCGGAACGCTTTCACATATGCTTGAACTGCCTCGTCGTGCCTGCCAAGCTTTTCAAGAAGCGCCGCTGCGCAAAAAAGCTCCGCCTTTTTTTCTCTGCACTCTTCTGCTTCGCTGGCGGCTGAAAGATGCCGCTTCACTGCGCCTTCAAAATCGCTTTCCGCCTCGTGCTTTTCGGCCGAATGCGAATGATGGCGCTCAAGAACGTGAAGGTATTTTGACTTGAGCCAGGAAACTGGGTGGAAAATGATTTTTTCTTCGAGAAGGCCGGCTGAGAGCAGGATTGGCACGCGCTGGGCTGGCGCGGCTTCTTGCGGCGGAGTTGTTGGGATGTGTTTCGTGCTATTGGTTTCCCGCACCTGCCCCATTTTCGCCCTCGAAAACCGGTCGCCCCGGAAATCCTTGCAGCTTCTTCGCGGATGAGATTTAAAAAGTTGGGCTTTTGCAAAAGCGAGCCAATCATTAGCCGTTCCTGAGGCTCAATCTGTTGACCATATCCAGGAACTTTTGCTCTTTGGTCCGGCCGAAGGCGAGCTGGCAATAATGTTGCGCGGTGGGCGCATTTAGTTCGAATAGGATTTCCGCCGCCCTGGAAAGCGCTTTATCCAGCTTGTTTCTGTCCCCCATGTAATTATATATGCCAAGATACGCTCCCGCTGCCTCACGTTTTTTCCCCGCCTCATACAAAGCATGCGCCTCTGCAAGCTTTTCATCTATTGTTTTCGGTCTTTCATGATATGGGCATTCTATCTGGTGTTCTGTCGGCGGGATGGCAGCGAACGGGTTCTTCGGCATTGAATCCATCATCTCTTTTGCAGTAACACTTATCTTAAATCGGGTGATGCGCTCGTAGTCGTCTGAATCAAGAAATCTTGCGTGATCGCGGGCCTCGCAGTAGCTGTCGTAGGCTGACTTAGGCTCGCCAAGCGAACGGTACAGGTCGCCTAGCTCCTCGTAGAGCGCGCACTTCTTTTGATGGCAGGTTGTGTCGCAAATCTCATCGAGGCATTTTGATATTTTATCTCTGATTTCTTCTGGGCGGACACTCAAGGCAGCCTGGGCGCCAGTTGCCACCATAGCATACGCCCCGCCCTTGAGAAGGAATCCGTGGAACGGCCTGAGCGTGTGCCTGTTACCTGGTGCGAATTTCCTGCGCCTGCCCCCTGTTGGCGCGCCTCCGTTGCCGCCGTCGCCCTCTGGGCTGCGATAGATGGATTTCATTAGAATTACCTCTCGATTGTTCCTGTTCGAAACGAATATAATGGTTGCAGTTTGGAAACTTTCGTGTGGGCGTTATCTTCTTTGTTTTTCACTATTTTCGCCTTATTTTTTAGTTTTTTTGCCTAATTTCGTTAATATTATGCACTTAACACGCAACTTGGAAGAAAATGGATATAAAGGTATGTAACACGAGGCTGTGCGTGGGAGGGAAGCCCCTGCAGGAAGCGACCAGCTGCCCGCAGGGGCAAAATGAGTGTGATTTGGTGGTGAAGCCCCTGGTTGGGCGCATTGGCGGTTTCAACCTAGTCCCCATGGTGGTTCCACATCTGCCTTTTCTGGTTGAGAAGCTCCTTTGCAATCGAGAGAAGCTGCGTGCTTATCCGAAGCGCCTCGTCGGGCGAGAGCTTTATCGCCTGCTGCGAAACCGAATTCATTATCCGGAAAGTGATTATTCCGTCTCTGGGGAAGCCGTTCTGCTCGCTTGCGGGCTCACTCTCAAGGCGGAGCGCGTTCCGGTGCGACTCGCCCTTTTCATCCTTCCACCAATGAATTATTTCCTCTTCAACCGTTGGCATGTTTTGGGATTCGGCTTGGCGATATAAAAAGGAGAGGAGACCTCGCTTCCGGTGGTGCCGGTGCACCACCAGCTGCCAAACTTCGCCGCAAGTCTGCCACCCGGTGGTACCTGTGGTGCTGCAAACACTATCGGCCGCCAAAATCTGCAATTTTGCCATCAGCATTTTCACAGCGGCAGTTTTGCTTTGCAAAACTGCGCCCCTTCGAACCGAGACTCGCAGAGGACGACGAAAATGTTTGATGCATTTTGTAGAATCAAAATGCACATCCGGCGCAAAAATCAGACAGGGAAATCCAAAAATAAGAAAATGAAAAATGAGTGCCGCAAGGTCGGCGGAAAAAATAAGAAAATGAAAAGAAGAAACGGGACTACTCTTCCTCCTCGTCTTCCCAGTCATCCTCGGAGTCGTCCTCGTCGCCCTCGTCCTCGTCTTCCTCCTCATCCATCGCATGCAGGCCGAAAAGGTACTGGTCGCGCATGTCACACCTCTTTGCCTGTATAAAAAGGAAAAAGTATATAAAAGCGACCCCGCTTGCTCTACGGCGTAAAACGGCAGGATTTTATAGATTGGGCGGGTATTGCCATGGGGTGGGGGCATGGGGCTTGTGGAAACGCTCTCGGGCATCGAGCAGACTCTTCTTCAGGTAGGCCCGATGGTGTCGGTGATACTAATCGTGCTTGGGGGTCTTGCCTACGGCCTGGCGCAGACGCAACCGTCCGACCAGCGCGGAAAGTACATAACCAGCGCCTATGCGCTAATAATAGGAGGTATTGTGGTTGCCGCGATAACTGGTGCCGCGACGCTGATTGCGAGCAATTCCGCAAACCTTCTCACGTAGCCAACGAGTGCTGAACCTATTTTCCTCAGACTCGGAGAGTGGGCTAAAGTGGTTGTTGTGCCTGTTTGCGTTGCGTCTTCCACCTTACTTTAGTCAAGTATGGTGTATTTGCTTAGGTAAACCTGCGTCTGGAGAACGATAAGGAACGGCATCAGCACGAGGGAATTTGCCGCAAGGACAAAAAGCGAGCCGAGCCTGTGGGGGAGGAGCATGAGGAAAACGCTGTTGAAGATTATTAGGAGGGCGGCGGCTATCACAAGCCAGACAAGGAAATAGGGGAGCTTTGAGAATACCATGGAAAACGATTTTTGCGCGGCCCTGAACGGCCGGAGCTCGTCAATCACCAATCCGGCGGGCGCGTAGAATAGGGGCAGCCAGACGAGAAGCGAGAGAAGCGGGGCGAGCCACGACTGCGCGCCAAGCTCGAACGTCAAAAGCTGTATGATGAGGAGCGCGATTGTGCCTAGGAGGAATAGCAGGAACACATTGAGCGTGTAGCCGGTTATGCCTTTCATCACCTCTGCCCGGATGTTGGTGGAGGTGCGCTGCGACTTTATCACTATGTTGATGTTCACTATTGCGAAAGATATCAAGTAAAGGGAAGAGATAAGCCCTGCGATTATCATGCCAAGCTCGAATGCAGTTGTGTCCGGTATGCTTCCGGTCCTAAGGAACGTGCCGCCAAGCGCCGAGAATACCGGGGTGTTGATGAAAATCGGTATGAGCAGGCCCAGAAGCGCGGGGATCGCGAAAAACGAGATGAGCTTCATGTTTTTGCGGTAGGACGCGAACGAATGCGCGAGTATGCCTTCTGCCATGCGGCAATATCCGATTTTGTTCTTATAAACCTAGCGCATCACGCCGATGGGGCAGGATTTTCCAGGAGTTCCCTGAATGACTTGACATGGTGCGATGCAAGAGGAATGCCTGCTTTCCAGGAGACGCAGTGCCCAAGGAACCGTTCTGCCAATGGAAGCGCAATGGCTGCGATTCTCCTTTTTTCCTCCTCCGAATCGGACTGATGGATTGCGACCTGGTAGAGGTGGAGCGCGTCTTTGGCGTCGCCTTCCTTTTCGGCAAGCTCAAAGGCGAATGATGCCGCCTTTTGCCTGCAAACCCCCCTGTGCGACAGGTCCTGTGGAGCATGACTTGCGGAAAACAGGTAGGTGTTTATCGCCTTCACGTCCCCGATTGCGGCATACTCTTCGGCTGCGGCGAAAAGCAAGCTTGCCACTTCCTTTTGAGGCGAGTTTGCCTTGGAAGCGTAGTCGGCGGCGTGGGAATAGAGGGCTGCGGCCCCCTCGCGCTTTTTGGCAAGCGAAAGCTTGTCGGCTGCGGTTTTGCAGAAGAGGGAAGCCTTGGCGAAGTTAAGTTTTTCAATCGCCCGATTGGCTTTTCGCACAAACCACTTTGCCGAAAGGACAAGCGCCTCATCTCTGAAAGGCTTTGCAAGAAACATGATGCCCTCTGTGAGGGTGAGCCTGACGGGAAATGGCCTGGAGGATGCCCCTGCCAGCTTCACTTCCTTAAGATCTTGACTTGTTGCCAATCCCAAGTTATCATCCTGCCTAAGCGGCCGAAAACTATGTGTCTTCTTATGGGATTAGGAGTAGATTGTTTTATAAAGCGTTGGGAAAGGTTTATTTTTTGTGCGAGTGAAACTTTGCTTATGAGATACCCTGCGGTTTCTGGAGCATTCTACCCATCTGATGCAAGAGAGCTGCGGCAAGAGGTCGGGCAATGCCTTTCAGATGCCGCACTGCAGGTTGAAAAGAAAGAGAGGCTTGCCGTTGTCTGCCCGCATGCAGGCTATGTTTACTCGGGGAAGACCGCGGCGTTTTCATTTGCCTCGTGCTCCAACTGGGTGAAAAAAGAGATAACTGCCGTAATAATCGGCCCAAATCACACGGGAGTGGGTACGCCAATTTCGGTTTCATTCGAGGACTGGAAAACACCCCTTGGGATTGTGAAGTGCGATTCTGAGCTTGCCGAGGGGATTGTGAAGCGCTCGAAAATTGCCCGGAAAGACGAAGTGGCGCACATCCGCGAGCACTCTTGTGAGGTGCAGCTGCCTTTTTTGCAGGCTGTCTGCCCGCATGCTGCATTCGTCGCGGTTTGCATGGGGGTGCAGGACGAGGCTGCGGCTGCTGATTTGGGCAAGGCGATTTTCGAGGCAATAAAGGAAAGCGGGCGGGAAGTTGTGGTGGTTGCCTCGTCCGACTTTACACACTACGAAAGCTCGGATGAGGCGAAGAAAAAGGACGGCGCGGCGATTGATTTTTTGAAGAGGATGGATTGGAAATCATTTGAGGGAAGAGTTGACGCAGATGACCTGTCGATTTGCGGGCATGGCACGATTGCCGCGGCGATGCACTATGCGAAATTGTCAGGAGCGAAGAAATGCGAGCTTCTGAAATACACGAACTCGGGAGAGGCGTCGGGCGACTTTGAACAAGTGGTGGCTTACGCGAGCTTAGCCGTTTCAAAATAGTACCTTTTTAAACATTTCTTAACACAATAATGGCATGTATAAATCCGCCCCTGTGGAGAAGGAACGCGCCCCGAGGCACATTGCCAGGGTTTGGAGCAAGGCAAGGGACGCGCTGCGCGAAAGCCCGATGAAACTCGCCGTGCTTTTCGCAGTCAGCTATGTTTTTCTCTCAGCCTGCGCAGGGGCTAATCGGACAGGAACCCGCCCAAGCATAGCCTCTGCGAAGGCAAACGGAAGAGAACAGGAAACAGTCGCAATAAGTACCGCTGAAGTTGAACCTGCAGACTCCCTGTTTGGCAAAAGCTCTCCGATGACCGAAAAACAGGTCATAAGCTACCTTGATGCCAATCTCTACTGGGTCGCAATCAAGGATTCTACGCGCACTTACAATATCGGAACTGCCTTCCACATGGGGAACGGGTATTTCCTTACTGCGGGACACGTGGTTGACGAGATTTATACGGTGCCGCTTGTCCTGGTGAACAGCAATGACTCCCGCGGAAAGCGTGAAAAAACAGCCTTCAATTTCGAAATAGAATGTACGAATGGCCAGATAGATGCCGCAATCCTCAAGGCAGACAGCACGTTTGCGCCAAGGCAGATGATTGTGCCGAAAATATACTCAAATACGCTGTGCCCGGGAGACACCATCGAGTTTTACATGAATGGCATACATGGCAATCCCATCTCCGAGTGCGAAGGCAGCGCGATTTCGCCCAAAGTGCCGTGTGGTCAGGATAGCCTTGCCTGGGTGGAGATAAAACCGCGGGACCGCTACCTTATGATGAGTGGCAGGGTGTTTGACATTTATGATGGGCCTGAGCGGAACGCCATCTACAACGAAACCGACAGCCTC
>Ga0116204_1002034_pt1 | contig 11109 bp, 11 predicted proteins | sample LakKivwa52mmetaG_FD_94481 | JGI IMG/M metagenome (GOLD analysis project Ga0116204, IMG submission 94481) | Anoxic lake water microbial communities from Lake Kivu, Rwanda to study Microbial Dark Matter (Phase II) - Lake Kivu water 52m metaG | ecosystem: Environmental > Aquatic > Freshwater > Lake... | reverse complement strand
GTGTTCACCGTTCCACTGAAGACGGCAAGGGGGGACATCCTGGGAATCTTGCAGATCATCAACGCCCAGCAAGAACAAGGCAAGCCGATACCCTTTTCCGCAGACGACGAAAAAATCCTGCTCCACTTTGCCAGTATCGCCGCCGTGGCATTGGAACGGGCACAGATGACCCGTGCCATCTTGCTGCGCATGATTCGTATGAGCGAAATGCGCGACCCCAAGGAAACCGGTGCCCATGTCAACCGGGTCGGAGGCTATGCCCTTGAAATTTATGAAGAGTATGCCAGCCGCCACGGTTTTGAACAGAGCCTGATCGACCGTAACCGCGACAGCCTGCGCATGGCCGCCATGCTTCATGACGTGGGGAAAGTGGCCATTTCCGATATTATTTTGAAAAAACCGGGCCGGTTCAACAGCGACGAATACGAAATCATGAAACAGCACACCGTCCTGGGGGCAAGGCTGTTTTTGGACACCCAGTCGGATTTTGACGAAGCGGCCCGTCATGTGGCCTTAAACCACCATGAGCGTTGGGATGGCAAGGGCTATCCGGGCCATGTGGACGTGCGCAGCGGATTGCCGTTGGAAGGCACCGCCCTGGCCGAGGGCACGGCCAGGGGCAAGGCGGGCGAGGAAATACCCCTTTTCGGCCGAATCGTTGGACTTGCCGATGTCTACGATGCCCTTTCATCGGCCAGGGTCTACAAAGAGGCCTGGGATGAATCCCAGGTCTTGGAGACGATTCAAAAAGAGGCCGGCCACCAGTTCGACCCGGAACTGGTGGCCTGTTTTTTCGCGCGGATCAACGTCTTGCGGGCCATTCAAAACCGTTACAAAGATACGCACTGAGGCGGTCTGGCCTGGCGTGTGATTGGCTCAGTGCTGGGCGCGGTCTTCCCGTTTCCATCCTCGATTATCGGGAAAGCCCTTGGTTAGAACCACTGCAAACCGGCCTGCCTGAAAAAGACCGTGAGTTGTGCTTCAAAATCGTACCATCCCGGCGCCAAATCGTTGTGACCGCAAGGCAGGGTGACCAAATGGGATCGGGGATTGGCACTGCTTAAGGCTAAGGCATGGCGGTAGTCAATCACCTCGTCGCGGTTGCCGTGGACGATCAACACCGGCCCGTCATAGGCTTTGAGCGCGGCAATGTTGTCGAAAGGATCGCGGATGATGAATCCCGGAGCAAAAAAGCGGGAGGCAAATGCCCGCACACTGGTAAACGTGGACATCAGAATCATGGCCGCGGGCCTTCGCTGGTGCGAAAGGGCGCACACGGCGCCACCGCCCAGGGACCGGCCGAAAAAAACGACCCGCCTCGGATCAACGTTTGGCCATTGGACAACCTGGTCATGGGCACGGACGAAGGCTTCCGTGATCCCTTGCTGGCTGGGACTGCCCCCGGATCGGCCGTAACCGGGGTATTCGACCAGCAACAGCCCCATGCCCTTTTCGCGGAAAAAGGTGAGTTCCTCGGGGAAATCGTCGATGCGTTCGGCGTTGCCGTGGGCGTAGATCACCAGGGGGAAGGGTTCTGCCACCTGTTTTAGCGGCGGCAGGAACCACGCCTCCACCGGCGGCCCCCCGGCCATGTCGATCCAGAGGACCCGGGCATCGGCAGGCCGGGCCGGGGACGAGGATCCAATGGCGTGCCGGGGAAACAGCACGTGGCGCTGGAAGACAAAAACCATCAACCCATAAAGCAGATAGCCAAAGACGATCAAGGCCAAAAACCGATAGGCGCTCATGGTCACATCCTGGTTGCCGAGGCCGTGCGGGCCGTTTGAGATGAACTTTGTTTTCACATCCCATGTGGTTGCCACGAATGTGGATAGGCATTGAGCCCACGATGACCGAAAAATGCAATTAACACTTAAAACCGATCGCTGAAATGGTTTTTTCTTGGATGTCAAACGGTCCCCACCAACGGGGGCAATTGCCCCTTGTCAGGATGATCGGCATTGTTTACATTAACCGATACATGGAACCTGCCGTGCACAAGGCATGAACCGGCGGCAAATGAAAAACCCCTGCTGCCAGAAAGAGCCCATCATGTGTTCCCAACCCAGCTATGAACAGTTGAAACAGCGGGGCAATGCACTGGAAAACGAGCGCCATCTTGTCCAACAGGCCCACAAACTGGAGGCCGTCGGGACCCTTGCTGGTGGTATCGCTCATGATTTCAACAATATATTATGGATCATTTCCGGCAACACCGAACTCGCCCTGGCTGAAATTCCCGCGCAACACCCGGTCCACACCAACCTCAAGCGGATCGAGGAGGCCTGTCAGCGGGCCCACAACCTCGTCATGCAGATTCTCAATTTCAGCCGCCAGAGCGAGCAGGAATGGAAACCGCTGAAGATCAGCGCCGTGATCAAGGAAACCATCAAGTTGCTCAGGGCCTCTTTGCCCACCACCATTGAGATCCGGCAAAACATCTCCGCCGAATCCTGCCTGGTGATGGCCGACCTTTCACAGATCAACCAAGCGCTGATGAACCTTTGCACCAACGCCGCCCATGCCATGCGCGAAAACGGCGGGGTGATGGCCATCGGCCTTGCAGAAAAAGTGGTGACCCCGGCCGAGGCCGAGTCCCTGGAGGGGATTAACCCGGTACCCCACGTCGTGCTTTCGGTCGCCGATTCGGGTTGCGGCATGACACCCGAGGTGGTGGCCCGTATCTTCGACCCTTTTTTTTCCACCAAGGCGGTCAACGAGGGAACGGGCATGGGCCTTTCCGTGGTTCATGGTATCGTCAAGGCCCATGGCGGTGCTATCGGCGTGCAAAGCCAACCGGGTCGAGGAACCCAGTTCAACGTCTATTTGCCGGTGTTTATGGAAACCACGGCCCAGTCCCCGCCGTGCAGCGATCCGATTGTCTGCGGCCAAAAAGAAAGGGTCCTGCTGGTGGACGACGAGAACCTTATCCTGGAAATGGGACAGATGATGCTCCAGCGATTGGGCTATGAAGTGGAGGTTTGCCCACACCCAACGGAAGCTCTGGCCCGTTTCAAGGCCGACCCCGATCGTTACCAATTGGTGATCACCGATCAGGGACTGCCGGCCATGACCGGTCTGAGTCTGGCCCGTGAACTCAAGTCCATTGCCGCTGCCATTCCCATCGTTCTTTGCACGGGCTTCAGCGATACGGTCAGCGATGAAAAAGAAGCCGATCAGGTCATCGACGCTTTTTTGATGAAGCCCATCGTCATGGGCCAGTTGGCCATTACCCTGCGCCACCTGCTGGACAAGACCGCCTCGAAATAGCCAACCCGGACAAGTCGGAACCAAACTTTTTTTCGGGGTCGGTATCGAAATCGGTATCGACAGAAAACCCGACTCTAAAAACCCGGCCCCCGGCCCCGATTCCGACCCCGATAGGCACCAGAAAAAGGGATACCATTTTACATTCCATTTCATTGGTAACGGAATAAAGAGAGCACCCACGCCATGCCTGGTGTAAACCCCACGGCGGTTCGCGGTCTCGGACTGTGCTCGGGCGGGTTGGACAGCATCCTGGCAGCCCTGGTATTGGCCCGTCAGGGGATCGCGGTGACCTGGATAGCCTTTGAGACCCCGTTTTTTACCGCTGCCAAGGCCCGCCGGGCTGCAGGCCGCTACCGTATTCCTCTGATTGTGCAGGATATCACAGAGGTTTACCTGGAGATGCTCAAAAATCCCCACTGTGGCTATGGCAAACAGATGAACCCCTGTTTGGACTGCCATGCCTTGATGTTTCGTCTTGCCGGGGCGGTGATGATGGAAAACGGCTTTGATTTTTTGTTCAGCGGCGAGGTGGCGGGCCAGCGGCCCATGTCCCAGACCAAACCGTCCCTGCGCTACGTGGAAAAGCATTCGGGTTTTCAGGGCCTGATTGTTCGACCCCTCAGTGCCCAACTGCTGCCCATCACCGCGGTGGAGGCCAAAGGCTTGGTTAACCGCGACTTGTTGCTATCTTTTTGCGGCCGATCGCGCAAGCCCCAGATCGCCTTGGCAAAACAAATGGGTGTGACCGATTATCCGGCCCCGGCCGGTGGCTGCCTGCTCACCGACAAGGGATTCGGGACAAGGCTGAGAGATTTGCTGGCCCACCGGCCCGACTGCCGTCGCAGTGAACTGGAACTGTTGCGCTTCGGTCGTCATTTCCGGCTTGACCCGACTGTCAAGCTGATTGTCGGGCGCACCCAGACCGACAACGACAGCATCCAGCATCTTGTGGACCCGAATCACGACATGGTTTTGACCGTCAGGGGCTATCCCGGCCCCACCGGATTGCTCCCGGCCGACGCCAGCGCCGATGCGATCACACGGGCTGCGGCCATCTGTGCCGGCTACACCAAGGCGCCGCCGAACCAGGACGTTAACGTTTTGGTTCAAGGGCCATCGGGTGGCAGCACCGTGACGGTGATGCCCCTGGCTCCGGACCGGGTCAGGGACGTGATGCTCTGATCGCCCCTTCGGGGTCGGCATCGGTATCGGAATCGGTTTGGATTCAATCGTGTGGGTAAGCAGCTGACGCTGTATCGCAGGAACTGCGCCCCCCGAGCTGGCCACAGGCCGCCCCAATATCCTGTCCCTTGCTCTTGCGAATGATGGCCGTGTAATGGCTGTCCACAAGAATTTTTTGAAACGCCAGGATCGTTTCTTCGTCCGGGCGGGCAAAGTCGCAGCCGGCATGGGGGTTGAAGGGAATGAGGTTGATCTTGGCCTTGACCGGCCGCAGCAGCTTGGCCAGGCGTTTGGCATGATCGGGCCCGTCGTTGACGTCTTTGATGAGGATGTATTCAAAGGTGATGCGCCGGGTGGGTTTCAAGGGAAACCGGCGGCAGGCCTCGATGAGCACCTCCAGGGGATAACGGCGGTTGACGGGCATCAGGGCGCTGCGGGTTTGATCGTCGGCGGCGTTGAGGGAAACCGCCAGGCTCACATCGGTGTCCCGGCCCAGGTCGGCCAACCGGGGTGCCAGGCCGACGGTGGACAGGGTCACCCGGCGGCAGGAGAACCCCGTGCCCCAGGTGCCGTCGGTAAGGGCGGCCAGGGCACTGACCACATTGGCGTAATTGGCCAGGGGTTCGCCCATGCCCATCATCACGATATTGCGCAGGCGTTTGGGCTCGGCCATCCGGCCCATCACGGCGATCACCTGGCCGACGATTTCCCCTCGGGTCAGGTCCCGTGCCAATCCGCCACTGCCGGTCAGGCAAAACAGGCAGCCCATGGCACAACCCACCTGGCTGGAAATGCATACTGCGCTGTGCTTGGGCTCGGGCATGAGCACCGATTCGATCAAAGCCCCGTCGGCCATCCGCAGACGCAGTTTGCTGGAACCGTCGGCAGAGCGCCGCTCTTCAACCACCTCGGGCAGGCTGATGATGAAGTGCTCGGCCAGTTCCTGGCGCAGGGTTTTGGTGATATCGGTCATCTCGTCGAAGGTACGGCAGCGGCGCTGGTAAAGCCATTTAAGGACCTGAAGGCCGCGGTAGGGTGCCATGGCGCGGTCTTCCAGCCACTGGAACAATCCCTCGGGGGGCAGATCGTAGATATTGGTTTTCGCGGTTGCAAGATTCATGGTCGCTGACTTATAAAATCCATCTCGGATGGTTCATCGGGTCAAGGGCAGTCGATCTTAATTTTCTTGACTTAGCATTGCATTCCGGTTAGTTTCAACAATTTTGATTGGCGGGCAGATATGTTTGAAGGGCTGTCAGAAAAACTGGATGTGGTCTTTCGCAAGCTCAAGGGCCATGGCCGGCTGACGGAGGCCAACATCGAAGAAGGGCTCAAGGAGGTGCGACTGGCCCTTCTTGAAGCCGACGTTCACTATCGGGTCGTCAAGCAGTTGGTGGCCGATATCAAACACCGGGCGTTGGGCCAGGAAGTGCTCTCCAGCCTGACCCCCGGCCAGCAGGTCATTAAAATCGTCAATGAAGAGCTGACCCGCTTGATGGGGGCACAGCACCAGGGGCTGAATCTTTCCGGCACCCATCCGGTGTCGGTAATGCTGGTGGGGCTGCAAGGCTCGGGCAAAACCACCACGGCCGGCAAGCTGGCCGTATATTTGCGCAAACAGGGCCGCAAGCCCTATCTTGTTCCCGCGGATGTTTACCGGCCCGCGGCCATCGATCAGCTCACCAAGATCGCCGGCCAGTTGGGGGTTCCGGTGTTTGCCTCATCCACGGACATGGACCCGGCCGACATCTGCCAACAGGCCCGGGTAGCGGCCCACCGTCAGGGCTGTGACACCGTTATCCTGGATACGGCCGGCCGCCTGCACATCGATGAGGCCCTGATGGCCGAGCTGGGCCGCATCAAGCAAACCCTGCGGCCCGCCGATATTTTACTGGTCGCCGATGCCATGACCGGCCAGGACGCGGTCAACATGGCCGCGGCCTTCAATCAGGCCCTGGACATCGGCGGGGTGGTGCTGTCCAAGATGGACGGCGATGCCAGGGGCGGGGCGGCCCTGTCGATCAAGACGATCACGGGCAAGCCGATCAAATTCGTCGGGGTGGGTGAAAAACTCAGCGATCTTGAGCCCTTTCATCCGGACCGCATGGCCTCCAAGATTTTGGGCATGGGCGATGTGCTCACCCTGATCGAAAAGGCCCAGGAAACGGTGGATGCCCGCCAGGCCAAAGAACTGGAGCGCAAACTGCGCAAGAGCCAGTTCACCCTGGAGGATTTTCGCAACCAGCTGCAGCAGGTCCGCAAGATGGGGTCGCTTTCCGATCTGGTGGGAATGATTCCGGGGATGGGCAAGCTCAAGCAGATGAAAAACCTGGATATCGACGAAAAGGAACTGGTCCGCGTCGAGGCCATCATCGGATCGATGACGGCCCAGGAACGGCGCAACCATTTGATCCTCAACGGCAGCCGGCGGCGGCGCATCGCCACGGGAAGCGGCACCACGGTTCAGGACGTTAACCGGCTGTTGAAAAATTATACCCAGATGCTCAAAATGATCAAGCAACTCAACAAGGGCGGAATGCGCGGGATCGGAAAGGGCATGCTGCCAACCTAACGCCCAAGCAACAGGAGAATGAAAAAAATGCCAGTAAAGATCAGATTGGCCAGACATGGCGCCAAAAAAAGACCATTTTACCGTATCGTTGTGGCCGACAGCGAAAGCCCGCGCGACGGCCGTTTCCTGGAAAACGTGGGCACTTACAACCCGTTGACCGAGGCTGCCGCGGTGAATCTCAAGGCCGATCGCATTCAGCACTGGATCGGCCAGGGGGCGGTGTGTACCGACACCGTCAAGAGCCTCTTGCGCAAGGAGGGTTTTTTCACCAAACAAAGCCAGTAGGATATCCTTGCCCCCTCATGCTCACGACCCAACAAAGGAGATGGTGCTATGAAAGAGCTGATCGAGTACATCGCAAGGGCACTGGTAGACCATCCGGAAATGGTTTCGGTATCCGAGATCGAAGGCAACCAGACCTCGGTGCTGGAGCTGAAAGTGGCCAAGGAGGATTTGGGCAAGGTGATCGGCAAACAGGGCCGGACGGCACGTGCGATGCGCACCATTTTGAGTGCCGCCTCGGCCAAGGTGAAAAAACGAACGGTTCTGGAAATCATCGAATAGGCCCGTGAATCCCAACGGCATCGTTACCGTCGCCAAAATCGTCGGCGTCCATGGACTGCGGGGAGGGGTCAAGGTCAAGCGTTTTAGCGATTCCGAGGCTTTTTTCCAACCCGGCGCAGCCATCGGCCTGTGCCGTAGCGATGGCAGCCAACAGACATTGAGGATCAGGGATGGCGGCCAACACCTTTTGTTTTTTGAGACAATCGACGATTGCGATCAAGCCCGGTCCCTGGTTGGCTGTGACCTGGTGGTGGGCAGGCAAACCCTTCCGCCAACGGATGCCAACGAGTACTACTGGCAGGACCTGATCGGTTTGCGGGTGATCGACCAGCGTATCGGTTACATCGGCGACATCGTGGCGATCATTCCCACCGGTGGCAACGATGTGTATCAGGTCAAGGGCCCCGGGGGCGAAACCCTGGTTCCGGCCATCGGGTCCGTGGTCGTTGCTGTCGATCTTGCCGGGGCCACGATGCGGGTGAACCTGCCGGAAGGATTGTAGGTGGACTTTGCGGTCCTGACGATATTTCCCGAGATGTTTACCGCCTTCTGGGGTCATGGCGTCATCGGCAGGGCCATCGGGGAAGGGAAAATCACCGCCAGGGCCGTTAATATCCGCGACTTTGCTCCAGGTCGCCACCGCAGCACGGATGACAGGCCATTTGGCGGTGGCGCCGGCATGGTGATGACCCCCGGTCCATTGGCCGCGGCGATCCGGTCGACCAAAACGCTGCTGCCCGAGGCGGTTACGGTACTGCTCTCGCCTCAGGGCAGGCGGTTGGACCAGGGCCTGGTCCAGGATCTGGCCGGTGCCGGTGGCGTGATCCTCGTTTGCGGTCGTTACGAGGGCGTGGATGAACGGATCTGCCGGGAACTTGTCGATCTGGAACTGTCCATCGGCGATTACGTGATCAGCGGCGGCGAAATTGCTGCGATGGTTGTCATGGATGCCATCGGTCGTTTGGTGCCGGGGGTCCTGGGTCATGCCGCTTCGTCACAAGAAGAGTCCTTCAGCCGTGGACTGCTCGAATACGAACAGTATTCACGGCCCCAGTGCTTTGAGGGCGAAACGGTGCCCGAGGTGCTTGTCAGCGGGCATCACCAAGCCATCGCCCAGTGGCGGTTGGAATCGGCACTGATGCGCACCCTGGTGCGCCGGCCGGACCTGATCGCGGCACCTGAACTGGAGGCCGGACAGCTCGCGGTGTTGCGCCGGTGGCACTGCCGTTTGTCAGACATTATTGAGCGCAGCCAAAAAGACAGGGCGGCCGACGCTGCCCAACACTGACGGATAAACCGGGGCGTGCCGGCAACGAACGGCACGGCCCAATACTTCCATAGCGAGGGATTTATGCAAGACATCGGAGAACTGGAACGTGAAATGATGCGCATGGACCTGCCTCAGTTCGGTCCGGGCGATACCATCAAGGTCAACGTGCGTATCAAAGAAGGTGAAAAAGAGCGGATTCAGGCATTTCAAGGCGTGGTGGTCAGCCGGCGCCGGGGTTTGGGCAACGCGACGTTTACCGTCCGCAAGGTGTCCTACGGCGTGGGGGTCGAACGCATCTTTCCGGCCCACTCCCCGATCATTGACAGTATCGAGGTGATCACCCACGGTCGGGTGCGCCGGTCCAAGATTTACTACATGCGCCGGCTCAGGGGTAAGGCCGCCCGGATCAAGGAGCGCCGGGTCAATTGAAAAAGGTTGAGGGATGAAACCTGAAACCTGAAAAGCGACCAACCGGGGCAGTAGCAGTGGGACGCGACTTGTGGGCGTTTGAACGACACGCCACAGCCGGCGGCTACACGCGTGTGGCCGGAGTGGATGAGGTGGGCCGTGGGCCGCTGGCAGGACCGGTGCTGGCGGCCGCGGTTATCTTGCCTCCAGGGTTTGCCAACCACCATATCAATGACTCCAAGCAGTTGAGCGCGGCTCGGCGCCAGCACCTCTTTGAAACCATCTATGATCACGCCGTCAGTATCGGGGTGGGCATCGTCGATGCCGGGCATGTCGACCGCATCAACATTTTGCAGGCCGCCCTCAAGGCCATGGCCATGGCCGTTGCCAACCTGTTTCCTGCCCCGGATTTTCTGCTGATCGATGGCCTTCACCGCATTCCCACAGACCACCCCAAAGCCCAGCAGCCGATCGTCAAGGGCGACAACCTGAGCATTTCCATCGCCGCCGCATCCATTGTGGCCAAGGTCAGCCGGGATCGGATCATGGACCGTTACCATCTGGATTATCCCCAGTTCGGTTTCCACAGCCACAAGGGGTACCCAACCAAGGCCCACCGCGAAGCCATCCGCTGCCATGGTGTCTGCCCGATTCACCGGCGCAGCTTCAAGGGCGTGGCCGAGGCGTTGACACCGGCTCTTTTTTCTGTCGCCCAACCCCAACAAACCGAAATCCCAAATCTTGGCGGGGCCGGGTTGGCAATGGGCCTCCAAACCGTTCAAGATTGAAGGATGAAGATGGAACCGTTTGCCACCGTCGACGTTAAAAAAAATGTTACCGAAACGGTGACCGATTTGTTTGCCAGCATGCTGGAAATGGAGGTGAGTCAAACAGACACTCTCACCGATGCGGCTTTGGACGGCAGCCGCATGGTCGGCGCGGTACACATGGCCGGCGATGCCATGGGAGTGGTGAGCATCCATGTCAGCGAAAATCTGGCCCGGCGGATGACAGGTGCCATGCTGGGGCTCAACCCGGACGAAGGCGTCGAGGAGGATCAGATCAAGGACGTCATCGGGGAGATCAGCAACATCGTCAGCGGCAACCTCAAGACCGCCTATGTCAACGCCGATTACCAGTGCGTGATGTCCACACCGTCAATGACTTCGGGCAACGATTTCCGGATCGACCCGCTCAATATCGCCCCCATCCGGCGCTTTATTTTCAAACACCAGAACGACAATCTCGTGGTGGAAGTCTGCCTGAAGACTCAAAAAGGGGCCATGGTCCGCCGGTCCGAGGCCGATAAACCCACTGCCAACGAGATCCAAAAGCGGATCAAATCGGTTGACATCACCGCGGCCATCGTCAACGCGGTTATCGATGTATACTACACCATGCTGTCCATGGAGGTGGAGCGCACCGCTGAAACACCCGAATCCGTGGCGGAAACCGTTCGCACCGTGGGTACGGTCACCTTCGCCGGGGATGTGGACGGGATTTTCACCATCAATGTCAGCGATGCGTTCGCCCAACTGATGGCGGCAACCATGCTGGACATGCCTGCCGAAGAGATCACCGACGAAGAACAAGTCCACGATGTGATCCGCGAGGTGAGCAACATCATCGGCGGCAATCTCAAATCGGCCTTCAGCGACACGGGGCTGACCTGCGAGCTATCCCCCCCGTCCGTCACCCATGGCCGCCATTTTCGTATCGAGCCGCTGGGCTACGCCATGCCCGAACGCTTTGTCTTCCGCTATCAGGACCATCCCATCATCGTGGAAGCGGGGGTGAAAAAAGAGATTGACAAGGACCAAGCCGCGGCCCGTGCCATTGCCGC
>Ga0116204_1002033_pt1 | contig 11116 bp, 8 predicted proteins | sample LakKivwa52mmetaG_FD_94481 | JGI IMG/M metagenome (GOLD analysis project Ga0116204, IMG submission 94481) | Anoxic lake water microbial communities from Lake Kivu, Rwanda to study Microbial Dark Matter (Phase II) - Lake Kivu water 52m metaG | ecosystem: Environmental > Aquatic > Freshwater > Lake ... | reverse complement strand
TCTCATCCAAGTGTGAACGTAGATGCTCATACTTCACCCTAATCTTTTCAACGGCGTCCTGCATGCATTGCACATATCACTACCGAAACCCAATGTCAACCTATTTGTTCAATTTATTTTTGCATGACGCCTTATTTGTTGCTTCCTTATCCCTTGGTAATTGCTCTCTGATAATATAAGGCGTGTGTTCCCCCTCCGGACTGAAACGTTTTGTGTATCCATCGTAGGTACGTTTGGGGGTAGTTCGGATAGGTGCCATGCTCGCGAACAACCGAGAAAGGCCTGGGAACGGGAAGAAGTCGAACTTGCTTCTGGTGGTCTTGTCTTTGAAGACTTCAGCCAAGATACTTGGAAAACTAGGGATAGGCGACCGTCGCATGATCCGTCCTTCATCGTCACTTAGCTCTTTGTAGCCCGAAGAAAACGAAGTGCCTGTTTCCTGGAGGAATGCGAAACACGCTTGCGGTAACGAACGATCGGTGCATGCGTCTGAATTTGTGGAAAGAGCAACGGCAATTTTATTATCGTCAATCCGCATCGTTGTGTGGTAGTTTTTACACAGTTGGCTAAACCGAGCCAATTCCGGAACGCCGTCCTTGGCCTCACGAAAATGCAGCAAGTAATATGTGCTGTCTTCTGGCTTCTTACTATTCTCTTTGCAGACGCCAATTTGGAATTCCGTCTGGTCACGAGAAAGTGCGCTTACGATGTCCTTATAGCCACCGAATTCATAGTTCCCAGCATTGAAGTCGAGGGTGTACCAAAATTCAAATTCTGATAGAAGTTGGGCAAGTGCAAGAAAGGACGATTTCCCCGTGCTGTTCTCACCAACGAGGAAGTTTACGGATCGAATTGGGATTACGGTATGAGAAAAGCCGCGGAAGTTGTTCATATATACACTGTCCATGTTGCCTCCTTTGAACAAATTATTCTAAAGTTTTTAGACGACTATCTCATTACTTTCGTTGAAGGATTCCAGTTTCTTAGAGGACAACGATTTGTGGATAAGCTATCTATACGCTCTCTTTCACCAAAATCCTTCAGCGGGCTGCGACAGGAGGAGTAACGATGGATCATACGCCGTCTCCTTCCACGGTCCCCAGAAGGAGATGGGCCGCCTCGACATCCTTTTTCCAATGCGTCATCGCCGGGGAGGGTTTCTGGGAAAGATAGTTCAGTAGGGCGATGATCGTTTGCCGTCGGTCCCAGTAATGGGGAATCTCCTGCTTGAGATAATCCAGCCCCGGGCGCGGATCATCCTCCTCGGCGGTCTTGTACACGGCAAAGAGGATCTGCCGCAGCAGCGATCCGGCGAACCCCTCGCCGGAAAGATCACGCCCTTTGAGCTCGTCGGGCGTCTTCAGACGGGTCTGGTTGGCGGCGCCGCTGCCGAGAAGGCCCCGGTAATCGCGAATGCCGAAGCCGCGGGCGAACTCCTGATAGACCCCGTCGCGATATTCCCCGTGGGCCTCGATCTCGACGCCTTTGATATAAAAACGCTCCTCCGGCAGGAGGCGCTTCCAAATACCGCTGTCCAGACCATCGGGGACGAGAAAATCGGAGGCGATCCGGACGGCGCTCCTGATCATGTCCGTGAGTGGCGACGACTCCCCGGCCTTGCGGATCCGCCGAAGCTCGCGCTCCACGTCGATGTCTTCGATGGCGCTGTAGGCGGTGACGACGCGCAGGGCTGCGGCGTAGGCCGCCAACTGGTAGTCCGAGTCGCCGAAATTCGGATCTTCCTTGTCGTCGATCTCCAGCATGGTTTTGAGCTGCCGCTGGACCTCGGCCTGGACGTCCGGGTAGATGTCGGACCGGTCTCCCCGGAGAGTTTCCTTCCGCTTGCGGAGGATGAGAAGGACTGTCCCCTGGACGTATTTTCCCGCCCGGAAGGAGGTATCCGTCTCCGTGGCAATAGTCCAGGCGGCCGTCACCCGGAGTCCCGCTGACCAGAGGATGAGGGCCAGATCCGCCCAGACGTCCACATCTTGGTGGGTGAACATGACGAGCTGCAGGCCATTATCGGGCATATTCTCGGCCAGACGACGATAGCATTCCACCATGGCAATCCGGAAGTTTTCATCCGCCCCCTTGACGGCCAGGGCGCGCTTGCTGTCAGCGTACCACTCGGGAAAGAGGACGGGCAGGCGCTTTTCGTACCAGGCTAGAAAAAGTTCGGAGAGCTCCTCGTAATTGACGGCGTCGGCATAGGGGGGATCGGTAATCCAGAGATCAGCAGCGTGGGACGTCATTCGCGTGTCCAAGGGGATGACCTGCGAATCGGAACCGATATTCCTTTCTGGCAAGGTTAGAGGCCATGAGGTCTTTAAAGCGCCATGCGCCCTGGTTGCATAGGTGACCAGGGTGTTCAATGCCTGATTGAAGTAGGCTTGTTCTCCTTTTTCATTTGCGGCATGGGGATTCCATCTTGATAATCGAGAGCACCAGTCCGCAATCCGCCCGATGCCGAGGAGAAGCGCAGCACCGACCGGCTGGGTCATCGCCCTCTGGGCCGCCAATTCCTGAAACAGACCGATCATCAGCAACTGCCGGGGATTGTAGAGGTGGTGCCAATGGGTCCAGCCGCGTGTGCGAATCGGTTCATCTGTTTTGGCGCCTGGTTCGATTTTCCTATCGGGAATGAAACCCTTGGCCTGCCAGTTCTGGAAACGCTCCTTCAGAAGGCGCAGGACCTCGGCCTCCCGTTTCAGATCGGCTTCCGTTGGCGCTCGGTAACATTTCTCGCCCGTCTCCGGGTCCACCCATCGTATGCAGTAGAGGCGTTCCTGGAGGGCATCGTCCGGTCGTGGGACAAGATCCTTGTTTTCCCAGAGCCGCAGCCCCTCCCGACCCCGGAGTGCGTCAATGGGGGTGACGGTCCGCATCTCCGGCGGGATCCGGTTTCCCTCCTTGTCCACGGGGCAGCGGATGCCGTTGTCACAGGTATATTCTCCCTTAACCTTTTCTATTTCATCAGGGCTTGCGTCCTGGACGATCTCGATCTGGAAGGATTTTGTAGATTTGTCCGGAATCAGGCGAGTGATCGTCCGCGTCTTCTGGCCGATGATCCAGGAGGGGGCCAGGAGAACCCGCCAGCCCGTTATGGGGTCCGTCGCCTCGATGCAGTAGAGGTAATAGTCGGCCTTCCAGCCTTTGCCGATCATTTCCCCCGTGACCTCGTCTTGCCAGCCTTCCTCGTTCCGCTCGATCCCCCAAGCCTCGATCTGACGCCCCGCGGCGTCATAGACCTGCTTCTGAACCTTCTGGATTTCCTTCGCCGTCTCCGCGCCGCCGCCGATCAGGTGGATGGCCGCCCAAGTAAGTAGCGTTCCCACGGGGCTGAGGTCCGCCCCGTAGACGTCGCATCCCATGACTGCGGCCTCGAAAGGGACGCTACCCCCGCCGCAGAAGGCATCGCCGACTCGGGGTGGGTGGCCGAAGCATCTCTTGCCCAGTTCATGGACCAGCTCCAGGAGGCTGTGCACCTCCGTTCCCAGGTGGGCGTTGATTTCCTGCCAGGCCGCTTCTGAAGGACCGGCAATCTCTTCCGGTCGCACACAATAGGTGAGTTTCTTGTCGTAGCCCATCCGGTTGAAGGCCCGCCGCTGCATGTGCTCCCGGTCTTCCCTGGTTGCCGACTTCTTCCACTGCCATTTGTTGTCTTTGCGGGTGAAGTAGAATTTCCTTTCCGTTTCCGTGGCAAACTCATAAACCTCTGCTGCGGGGATATTCCCTCGCAGACGATTCCAAAGACCTTCCTCATCCATCGTCATGAGCTTGAGAAAAATCTCCCGATCCTTTTTCGGGTCGGCGGAAGCCGGCAGGAGCAGCCCAAGGATGGCCGCCCGGACGAGGACGAGAGGCTTGCGGCCCCACCATTTGCCTAGGCCCGTGAGGGTCTGGCTGTTGTTGGACTTCCGCTCCTTGTAGCTTTCCTTGGAGAGCTTGCTGACGGGAAACTGGGTTTCGATGAAGATCGGATCGTTCATGCCTGCCTTTATAATTCCTCGAATAGGGAAACCTGGGGGCTTTTCCTGAGGGAGGCTTTCTTCTTTTTTTTCGGGACAGAGGTTGGAGCGGCGCTTCCAGCTTTCGGCGTATCCTCTTTCCGGGGCAATGGGATAGGATCGGGTTCTTCCACAAACCGTTCGCCGGGGATCTCCGGGATGGGGTTTTCCGAGAAGGCGATCTTGATCGCCTTGCGCCAGCCCCGGTCCTTTCCCACATCCGCCTTGGTAAAGGTGGCGTTGACGGTCGTATAGAGCCACCAGCGCTCTTCCGGCTCCAGGCCGGTCCAGTTGGTGATGACGTTGGGGATGAGGCTCTCGTCCATCTCCTCCACCGCCCAGGCCAGGAGGGTCAGCTCTTTGCCGAAATGGGGGGGCAGGATATTCGGCTGGTCCGTTTTCCAGGAGACGGAGCGATGGCCGCCGGACCGGATCTTCTTGTTGAACTGACCTTCGGCCGCCTCCGCGATCCGTCCCCAGCGGTAGCTGTCCAGGCAAACCTTGACAAGCGACGGCCTGGCGGCATCGGCGACGACATCAAGCTCATCGTTCCATTCGAAACGCTCCTCGATGGTCACGGGATCTTCTTCCTTTTCCGGGAAGATGACAGCGAAATGGTGCGCCGATTCTCCCGGATCGAAGCCGAAGCCGATAAACTGACGTTTTCTGCGGGCCATCATCACTGGCGCACTTCCCCTTCTTTGAGCTCCGTCTTCAGCTCGGCGACCATATCGAGAAGCTGCTGGCCTGAATCGAATTTCAGGCTGCTGATATCGATGCTGAGGACCCCCTCTGGGATGAATTCCTTGAGGACATCGGCGCCATGCTCGAAGCGCCCGACGGCATGGAAGGCGTCGTCCGGGGTGTTCAGCTCGATCCAGCGGGCGTCCTTGGCGATGGTTAGACGGGCGCCCCCCAGCTCCGCGCCGTATTTCTTTGCCGCTTCGAGGAACTGATATGTTTCGCCTGTAGAGTCTTTCTTGAATGAACGTTTCCAGACGGCCGCCTTGCTGCGATCAATAGTGGAAGGGATGTCCACCTTACCCTGCGGCGCGGGAATGTTGACCGCCGAGGATTTGACGCCTTCCCCTTCGGCGACGGCAAGGATCACACGGCAATCCGCCGGGATCTCAAAAGGCTTGGCGTAGGGGACGCCGCTGGTCTCGACGCCGGAGCCGTCGGTGGTAAAACGGATCTGCCCGCCGGGCAGGGCCTTGAGTTCGCATTTGCGTTTCGTCCCCTCTTGGTAGAAGCGGTGCTTGATGAAAATGGAATTGATCCATGATACTACGTTGCCGGTGGCATGCTCACCTTTGGAATCGACACAGAGGAAAGAAAGCTTCAAAGCTTTCGTCTTGATGTCGTAGTCTGTCAGTTTCTTTGAGGAAACTGTAGCCGACCCCTTTGTTTCCATATAGACCGTATCGCCGTTCTGGGGCCGGATGCGCAGGGTCGCCTGGCCGGTTTCATTGTCGCGGCTCAAGACCTGGATCTGGACGGAGGTGGCCGGTTTTTCAAAGGGACCCCGCGTGATGTACCCCATCATCTCCCGCCAGATGTCCCGTTTGACCAGTTCATCCTTCAAATTGTCGAGGGCGTCGGGATGATGCCAGACCCAGGAGGGGTCGGAGGCGGCCCGCTGCCGGATCGCGCTCCAGGAGACCTCCTTGGCGCTTTCGGGCCAGAGCTTGCTTTCCACGCGGTTCCGGAAATTGCCGTCAGCGGCGATCTCGGTCGTGTATTTGTAGCATTCCTTGAGGGCGCCCAGGACCTGTTCCTCCCCCTTGTAATCGTTCGCCACGTACTTGGGATCCAGATCTACCGGGACGAGGCCGTTCTTCGCCGGATAATAGAGGATCGTAAAGGTCTCGCGGCATGCCTGGTAGAACCGGCCTTCCAGCTTGGTCTGGATCTCCGTTGCTTCGATGTACTGGGGGTCGCTTTCCCGGACGCCCTCCTGATCCATCTCGCCGATGATCGTACGGACGGCGCTGAGTTCGGCGGCCCGCTCCAGAACCGTGTCGTAAGCCTTCGCCGCGCCGGTCAGGAAGCAGACCCGGTTCTTGTAGGGCTGATTCTTGTAGAATTCTTCGATGGCCCGGAAGGAATCGTCCGCCGGCCGGAAGACGATCAGAGACACCGCATCGGCCTGGAGCTGGACCTGGTCGAGGGCCGGCAAAGCCTGAATCTTCTGGTAGGCAGCCCGCGTCGTGACCTTGAACATGTCGTTGAGACGGTCGCGCAGCTCCTTTTCCCGCTGTTCCCGGAGTTTGTTTCGGGCGTAGGTGGCCACCTTGGCCTTCAGGTTTTCGACATTTTTAAAGAAGAGTTTTCCATCCCGGGTGACGTGGAGATACCAGGCGTCGGACTGGAGGCGGTCGAAGACGCCACGCAGCTTCACGACATCCCTCTCCGGGGCGGCGAGATCGCCGAGGATTTCGGAACGGCTGAGCCCCAGGACGGGGTTCGTGGCCGTGGAGAGGGAGGAAAGAAAGATCAGCTTGGCGATATCCTGGGCGTCCGTCGAGGCGGCGCCGTCGATCTGCTGGGCCAGGGCGCTTCCGCCTTCCGCGGCGATGTCGCGGGCAACGGCCACCTCCAGTCCGGCGTTGATCTGCCGAATCTCGCCGAGCATGGAGGCGTCCTGAAGGTCGAACTCATGGGGGCCGATCAATCCGTGTTTCGCCGCCGCACCCGAACTCCACAGATGGGAAACGATGAGCCGCATGATCCGGATCAGGGCACGGGTCTGCTGAAAGCCGCGATTCTCCTTGAAACGGGCGTAAAGATCGCGGATCGCGGGGTGGAAAGGGTAGGCATTCCGGATATCCGTTTTGAGCTGGTCGGGGGAGACTTCCGAAAGGCCCATCTTCTTGGCGTTATCCACGGCGACACCGTAGGCATCGGCGACTTCGTCGATGTCAGAGGCGGAGGGGGTCTTTTCGAAGATCCGAGTCCGCAGGATGTGATAAATTTCGTTGGTATTGATCTTCACCGGATCGATCCGGATGACGTTCCGGTTCATCTCCTGCTCCAGATCGTTTAGGGACTGCAAGGCCTGGGTGATGGATGCGCTGCCGCCGGCATAGGCGGTGCCGCTGAGGTCGGTGATGACCACGCAGGCCCTCGGGAGTTTGTTGCTGTTGACGGCAACGAGTAGATTGGCAAGGGCAATTTCCGTTAATCGATCCAGGTACGTGTCGCCCACGGCTACCGCACGGGCGGCTTCGAAATAGGGAGGCAATTCATCCAGGAGAATGAGCACCGGTTCACCCCGGAGAAGTTCCACCCACTTGTTGGGATCGGGCGGTTTCAGGGGGCTGTAGAATTCGTTAAAGACGGATTTCCGGTTGAGCTGCTCGGCGATCTCTCCCCAGATCCAGAAGGGCGTGCTGGTCTTCCGGCCGCTGAAGGCGACGACCGTCACTGCGCCCAGGTCACCCGGCTTGAAGAAATCGGCCATGACCTGCTTGCGGTATTTCGGGTATTTTGCCAGGAGCCCCAGGGTGATGAGATTGTGCGTCTTCCCGCCGCCCATCGACTGACTGAGCAGAAACGTGCCGGAGGCGCTGGTGGTTTTGCCTTCCAGGCGGTTGAAGGCCTCGGTCAGGAGGATGCGCATGCCTTCGGTGACCCAGTTCTCGGAGAGAAAATCATCAGGGTCAATCGTGGGCAAGTCATCCAGGTTGTAAACCGTGTCCAGGCGGGCCTTGTCGAAAACCGACGCTCTGGGCTTGCACAGATCAGCGAGTGTTTTCATGAATGGTCTCCCTTTTTGTGACTTGGCTCCAATTTGATCACGCTATTCAATTCTGCCCGTATCTTAAAATACAAAACCCCGCTCTCTTCTGGAGACACGGGGTCTGTGGTCGTCCGTCCATGGTACCCTCACGCATGGTTATAGACTCATATCTAATCGACGGTTACATACACAACTCTGATTATCACTATTCACAGAAGAATGCTACCATGAACCGTAAGGCAAATAGATGAATCTTCAAAGATCATTTGGATTCCGAGATAATAGGAGGTATGCCATCAGTAATTTGCATCTTTCGAACCGCATTCAATGATCAAGGCATCTTATCGAAACCGACGACTTGTATTTGAAGCTGGTTATTCATGTTGGAAAACTGAATTATTGAACAGGCTCAAATAATCCTATCCCCATGATATGCTCATGGGGATAGGATGAATGGACTCATTTTATTTGATTTCCCGCACCGTGGACATGGCAGTGGCGATGAGCCCGGCAACGTCGGCTACGTTACTGGGCATGATAATCGTGTTGGTCGTCTTGGCCAAATTGCCGAACTGTACAATGTACTGTTCCGCCAGCCGCATATTGAGCGCTTCGATTCCGCCGTCCTCCTTAATGGCTGCAGCCACCTTGCTGATTCCCTCGCCCGTCGCCTTGGCGATCAGTTCGATCCGCTTTGCATCGGCTTCGGCCACAAGGGTGACTTGCGCCGCCTTGCCTTGGGCCTCGTTGATCTGCTTCTGCTTTTCACCTTCAGATTGATTGATCATACTCTGCCGTAAGCCTTCGGACGTGGCAATATTGGCCCGTTTCTGGCGCTCAGCTGTCATCTGGGCCTCCATGGCCTCTTTCACCGACACCGGCGGTGTAATGTCCTTGATCTCATAGCGAAGCACTTTCACGCCCCATGAGAGGGCTGCTTGGTCAATGGCGTAGATCACGTCCGTGTTGATCTTTTCCCGCTCCTCGAAGGTTTTATCGAGGTCAATCTTGCCAATGGCCGAGCGCAAAGTTGTTTGTGCCAGCTGTGAAGCAGCCCGGCGATAGTTGTCGATGCCGTAGGCTGCCTTATGAGCGTCCTGGACTTCAAGATAGATAATGCCGTCCACCTCAACACTCACATTGTCCTTGGTGATGCAAATCTGGGCGGGTATATCCATCACCTCCTCTTTCAGACTGAATTTATATGCGGCCCGATCCATAAAGGGGATCAGAATATGGAAACCCGCATCGAGGGTGCGATGGAACTTTCCCAGGCGCTCAACTATGACGGAACTTTTTTGAGGGACAATCAGGGCGCCTTTGAATAGCACAACAAAGACCAATACTGCGATAGCGATAAAGGCAATGAGCGTCGTAGTCATAAAAAATAATCCTCCTTATTGTGGTTATATGATTTACGTTTGGGTGAAGTAAGCCACCACTGTATCCCACTCGGGGGATGAAGACGTACGAAATTAACACTTCAGAGAGTTATCTCAAAAACGCGCAACGCCTTTAATTTTGAGGCAAGATCGATTGGCTTTATTCACACCTGTGATTTCAGCATCAGAACCGGCAGGGATTCGATCTTCAGAGACGGCGTCCCACATGGTTCCGCGAAAATGTACCCGCCCCACCTGTCCAGCTTCCAGATCTTGGTCGAGGGTTATCCGTGCACCTAAGGGAACATTTCCCATATCCTCGGTCTCCCGGCCTTCGCTGCGTCCGACAAAGACGCGCATGGCCACCCTCCTCAGCGTCATCAGAGAGGCAACTGATACTATTACAAAGACGGCTACTTGTGCCGAATAGGCGTTTGGGGAGAAGAACGCCACGACCGAGGCGCCCCAGCACCCTAATCCGAAAAAGATGATCACAAAACCGGGAACAGCAAGCTCAGCGAGCATCACGGCAATGCCTGCCAAGAACCAAACGAGCCAAGGCGAAAAAGTAAAATCCATACATTCCCCCTTATCGGGATATGAGAAAAACTATTGATAAATATTGTCTTTTGACGATAGCAGTATAAAAAGAAGAGACCTATAAGTCAAGGGAATGTTACTAACTGTCAAGCCAAATTCAACGATCTGGTCCGATCATCTGTTCTCCATGATTGTATTTACAAGTCTGTTTTATCCTATCCTTGATGCTCTTTATCGAGTACAGTATGGAAAACAAAAACAATCTGATTGAGACGATCCCTATTTCTTCCGATAAACGTTCAACCCGATCTTCGCCTCTTCGTGCCCATCAACGGTGATATTTCCTTCTGTCGATGCAATGATGATGGTCTTCCCTGATGATGACGGGCCAAAGTCTTTCGTCAGATCGACCTTAATGGTCAGGATATTGCCTTCAACTTTCATCTCCACATTCTTCATGATATTCCTCCTCAGAATTTGAATAAGATGTAGATTAACACCCCCAGCTCAGGTGTCAATAAAAAAACTTCTTGACAATAGAACGAATGTTCTATATGGGGGAACCATGAAAGAAAAACGAACCATCCAGACAGTCCAGAAATCAATTGCCGCCTTCTCCCGAGAAAATCGCCGCATGCCCTCCTTTGCCGAAATGGTGGGCCTTCTCGGGGTCAGATCCAAGAGCGTCGTCAATTTCTGGATCAATAAACTCATGCAAAAAGGCGTCATTGAAAAAGATGAGACCGGTCACCTGAGACTCACAAATATTGCCTTTGCCATCCCATTGGTCGGATCTGTCCAGGCCGGCTTCCCGTCACCCGAAGAAGAGGCCCTCTGCGACATCATGTCCATGGATGAATATCTGGTGACAAAGCCTGATTCATCTTTTCTTCTGAAGGTCAGCGGTGATTCCATGATCGGAGAGGGCATCATGGAAGGCGATCTGGTCATTATCGAGAAAGGCAAGCAGCCGAGAAGCGGTGACGTTGTGATCGCCGAAGTGGATGGGGATTGGACCATGAAATATTTTAAAAAGAAGAGAGGCCAAGTCTTTCTTGAAGCTGCCAATCCCAAATATCCAATCATCAGAGCAAAGACGGAACTCAAGATAGGGGGCGTTGTTACAGCGGTGATCCGGAAGTACCGTCAATAAATAATGCCGGATTGTATCGACCAATGAGGGACCAAAAGGAGAAACAATGAAAACAGTTCCAGTCAGAGTGGCAACATCCATCGCCATCAGGCAACCCAGGCTTGTGCATTACAAAATCACAGATAGAAAGGGTCTGCTCAGACGCTTTCGGCATTTCATTGAAACGACTGATTGGTAACGTTCAAAAGTTCCGGCATCGTTACGAAACCGCTAAAATCTCAATGTTGAAATAGCCCTTGATGCCGAGTTTTTCTTTCCAGTATTTCTCCCACTTGTCCCTGGAGTATTGTCT
>Ga0116204_1002031_pt1 | contig 11131 bp, 8 predicted proteins | sample LakKivwa52mmetaG_FD_94481 | JGI IMG/M metagenome (GOLD analysis project Ga0116204, IMG submission 94481) | Anoxic lake water microbial communities from Lake Kivu, Rwanda to study Microbial Dark Matter (Phase II) - Lake Kivu water 52m metaG | ecosystem: Environmental > Aquatic > Freshwater > Lake ... | reverse complement strand
GAACACGATGCCGTTGACCGGCTCAGTGAAATACCCCCTTTTAAGGAGGAATCATGTTAAACCATGATCAAAAAGAAGTCAAAACCGAATTGACAGAGACCGAAACCCCTGTCACCGAGGAAACTACGTCGAAACTTACACCTGAAGAACCGGGCAGCGAAGAATTGCCAGAGAATCAGGATGAGCCAACCGATGAAACGGTTGCACCCGTCGAACCGATCGCAGAGCAGCTTACAGAAGCTGTTGAGCCAGAGCAGGAAACTGCTCCTGCCGAAGAACTAATCCCGGTTCAACCTGAACCGGAACTAACAACTGAACCCGTCATTGATCCTGTTCCAGAACCAATGCTAATGGAAAAGTTAGATACCAAAGTAAGTCCTCCGGAACCAGAAGAACCGGTCGAGATGACTCAGGAAGAACAAATCCACAATGATATGCTCAGTATGTATGAGGAGTCATTCTCAAACTTCAAGAGCGATCAAATCGTGGAAGGCCTGGTAGTAGAGATCACAGACAAGGCAGTCCGGGTCGATATCGGCTACAAATCCGAAGGCGAGATCCCGATCCACGAATTCTCCTATTGTGGAATTCCGGAGCGCAACACCAGAATCAATGTCTATATCAACGAGATCGAGTCCGGAGACGGCAAGCTCGTTCTTTCCAAGAAAAAAGCTGATTTCATTTTGAACATTAGCAAGATCAAGGAATGCTTTGAGACAGGTGCTGTGCTACCGGGTATTATCCGCCGTAGAGTCAAAGGCGGTATGATAGTTGACGTTTTGGGAATTGAGGCCTTTTTGCCGGGTTCTCAGATGTCTATCAAACCCATCCCCAATCTGGATCAATTCATCGGTAAAGAATTATCTTTCAAGGTAGTTAACATTGATGAGGAACACCGCAATATAATCCTCTCCCGCAAGCAGGTGCTGGAAGACGAAGCAATCGAGAAAAAGCATGAGCTGCTTTCCAAGATCGAAATCGGATCCGAACTTGATGGCGAAGTAAAAAATATAACTCAATATGGCGCTTTCATCGATCTGGGCGGTATTGATGGTCTTCTGCACATGACAGATATGTCCTGGGGCAAGATCAATCATCCCTCTGATATGCTCAATATCGGTGACAAAGTAAAAGTTAAGGTCATCAATTTCGATCCCGAGACTAATAAAATCTCCCTTGGCCTGAAACAACTTGTTCCCCATCCATGGGAAAACATCGAGATCAAATACCCCGAAGGAACAACCATCAAAGGTAAGGTCATGAGTGTTAAATCCTTTGGTGCTTTTGTCGAGATCGAACCCGGAGTTGAGGGTCTGGTACATATCTCTGAGATGAGCTGGACAAAGAAGATCTCCGATGCCCGTAAAATCCTCAAAACAGGGGATTCAGTCAATGCCATCGTGCTCGAGCTTGATAAAGAAAGCAGACGCATCTCTCTTGGAATGAAACAAATGGAAGCCAATCCCTGGATGTCCATTGAGGACAAATATCCCATCGGTAGCATCGTTACCCGCAAGATAAAATCCCTCACTGCCTTTGGTGCATTTGCCGAGATTGAAGAAGGAATAGATGGACTGATCCATATCTCCGATATCAGTTGGACAAAACGCATCTACCATCCGCGTGAGGTCTTCAAGAAAGGACAGGACGTGGAATCAGTAGTTCTTTCCATCGATCGTGCCTTGCATCGCATTGCTTTGGGTGTCAAACAAATGCATGCAGATCCATGGCAGGGATTGGACGCTAAACTTCCAGTCAATACCGAAGTGATTGGAAGAATCAGCAAACTCATCCCCAAGGGTGTCCTGGTTGATGTCTCGGTCGATGATGACGTCGTTGAGGGTTTCGTCCCCATCTCCCACTTGGCTCTTCCCAAGCTGGAACGCAGTGAAGATGCCTTTTACGTTGGAGAGGATATTCCGCTCAAAGTCATTGAGCTCGACATGGAAAACCGCCGACTTATCCTGTCCGTGCGCGCTTTCTTCTTCTCTCGTGAATCTCGTCTGCAGGAAGAATACATCGCCATCCACGAAAACTTCATGCGGGATCGCATTGCCAAACAGAACAAGAAGAAACAGGAAAAGAATGCCCGTGACAAGGTAATGAAGGAAAAACTGAAAAAGGAAACCGAAGAACGCCTCGCCAAAGAACAGGAAGACCTGAACAAAGCCTTCAATACTGAAGCCCTCGAGCCCGAAACCATTGAAACTCCAATGGCCGGCATCGAAGAAAGCATTGAAACTCAAGAATTTGTCTCTGAAACAATTGAAGAGCAAGTAATTGAAGATGAAGCCCAGGAACCAGTTGAGATAGAGGAACCGGACACCTTCGAACCAGTTGAGACACCTGTTGAGACAGTTGTTGAGATAGATGAACCGATCGAGGTAATCACCCCAGAACCAGCACCAGAGCCAGAACCTGTTGTTTTGGAAGAAACACCCGAACCGGAAGCGGCTCCCGATACCCCGGAAGATGAAACCGAAAAAAGCTAATAACATAAACTCAATACAAGAAATGACGGCTATTCCCAGTCGTCATTTCCTTTTTTCTGCAGATTTCTACCTTCCCTTCCTGATATTACTCACCGGCACTTTGTTTTTCCGCCTCACGGATGCCGACCTACGCATTCAGCGCTGGTTCTATAATCCGCTACATGCCTGGCAGACCGGAGAGATTTTCCTTTTTAAGTTCGTCTATCATTATGGGAATATCCCTGCCCTGTTGGTAGCAATAACATCCCTGCTTTTCTTTGCCCTTGGCTACAGCAAGAAACTGCAAACAAAGAATAACGGGACCAAAATTCCCCTTTGGCATCCCTGTTACCGTAAGATCCATGCCTATCTCGTTCTTGTCATGATCCTTGGACCCGGCATTATCGTAAACACCATTCTGAAAGAGAATTGGGGACGTCCGCGTCCACGTGAACTTACTGAGTTCGGCGGAAAATATGAATATGAACCACTATTAGTGCTTGATCCCTCCAGTTCTGGCAAGTCATTCCCCTGTGGACATGCCACTGTGGGTTATTATTTCTTTGCTTTGTGGTTTATCCTGCGCCGCAAAAACCGCAATATCGGTATCTTATTTCTAATACTTGCAACAAGTTATGGCACTCTGATTGGGTTGGCAAGAATTGCTCAGGGTGGTCATTTTGCCTCAGATGTTCTATGGGCGGGGGTTTTGCTCTATCTGGTTTCATTTTCTTTATTCCGGGTGTTGAAACTTGATCGGTCGCTATATTATGAAGCATCACCGGGACAGGCATTCAAGTCCTTGCAACTATGGCAGAAGCTCTCACTTGCTCTGATAGGATTACTGATAATTCTGGGAGTTCTTTTGGCAACTCCATACCGCAGAGTCAAGGACTACCGAATTCCTGTTTTTTCGAACTACCAAGCTCCAGTCTCGATGCAAATGGAACTTATTAAAGGAGATATAAGCATCAGCAGCATAGAAAATGGCACTTGGGAGACCACTGCAAACAGGCAACCCCATCTAAGTGCGTCCATCTCCGGTTTCGGATTTCCGGGCAGCAAAATCAGAAACAAGATCCAGACCAATACCAACCCATCCCATCAAAGCTGGCAGATGAACCAGAAACTCAGTGGTTTTTTCAGTGAGTTGGATGCCAGTTACCAACTAAACCTGAACTCTGCTAACAGCTATCTCCTCAACTTCAAAACCTCCTCCGGAGATATTGTTATAGATTCCCTCACAATCAAACAAAGTCCATCCTTCCAACTTGAGACCCAAAAGGGCGATATCTTTGTGACTTTCCCCAAGCAGTTCAAGTCGCCGATAGTTATTTATAATCAGGAAAATATCCATAACCAAAGACCGGATTTGAGGTTAGTTCCTGTCCCAATAGCAAGTCCGGACAGCTTGCAATACCGTTTCCTCAGCCCAAATGGGAAAATCCACCTGCGCTAAAAAAAGCTTTACAATATCATGCTCTGCTTATTCTGGAGCAAAATCATCAAAAACATGGAGATTAGAATGAAAAAAGGTGTTATAATACTCATCGTCGTCGTCCTCTTGATCGCATTGCCAATCATGTGGGGCATCAGTAAATACAATCGGTTTGTTGTGGAGCGTACTACCGTAGAAGTCGCATGGGGGCAGGTGCAAAACATTTACCAGCAGCGTTTTGACATGATTCCGAACCTGGTCAATATTGTCAAAGGTGCCCGTGATTTTGAACAGGAAACCCTGATTGCAGTAACCGAAGCCCGATCCAAAATGGGTGGAAAGATCGAGATCAGCCCCGAAACCCTCAGCGATCCCAATGCCTTCGCCCAGTTCCAGTCCATGCAGGATAACCTCAGCTCTGCTTTGCAAAGACTGATGGTTGTCGTGGAACGCTATCCCGAACTCAAATCCAATCAGAACTTCCTTCAGCTTCAGGATCAGTATGAAGGTATCGAAAACCGGGTCAAGACTGAGCGGATGCGCTACAACGAAGCAGTCGGGACTTTCAACAAGTTGATAGTGACTTTCCCAAACAACATGCTTGCCAGAATGTTCAATATCAAGACCTTCGAGCTCTTCAAGGCTGCTGAAGCCGCAGAAGCAGCTCCCACCATCGCATTTTAGACCAGTCCATTTATGAGACATTACCGCAGCGTCCTTTATACTCTGGGCATTGTTGCCGGGGTCTTTGTCCTTTTCCTTTTTGCCTTTTTCGACAATCTGGAACACAAGGCACAGGATACCCTCTTTCAGTTCCGGGGTAAAAAGGACGTTTCGGGAGATGTCGTCATCGTAGCAATCGACAAAGAGAGCGAGAATGCTCTTCAGGTCTGGCCTTTTCCCCGCTTTTACCATGCCAAGCTAATCGAGAACCTCAATCTTGCAGGTGCCAGATTGATTGTTTTTGATGTCCTTTTCATCGATCCTTCCGGTAATCCAATGGCGGATTCTCTCCTCGCCGAGACTGCTGCCAAATATGGCAATGTGATCTTTGCAGGAGAGATAAACTATTACAAAGAAAGCGGGATATCACAGAAGAAGCCGCCCATTCCCCAGATTGAGAAACGAAACATCCCATGGGGTATTGCCAATAAGTCGCTGGATAAGGACAACTTCATCCGCCGATATACTCTTTTTGAGAACTTTGACGGCAGGCCACATTATTCTCTGGGAACCACCTGTCTGGCTTATGACCGTTCTGCCACTCCCAATCAACCACAGCCAGTAATCCATACCCGAAACCAGCTCAGGATTGGTGATAACTCAATCCCTCTTTTCCAGCAGAACCGCACTCTGATCAACTATTTCGGCCCTTCCCAAACTTTCCGTCATATACCCTATTCCCAAGTGCTGGACGATCAGGAGACAGAGCTTCCTGGTATGATGGGAGCAGAACAGGGAGAGTTTTATGACCTGATGGAAAGTGGTGCTTTCAAGGACAAAATTGTCCTGATTGGAGCCACTTTGGAATCACTGCATGACCTGTTCTTTACTCCCTTTAATGACTCAGTTACAGCCGGAGTTGAGATCCATGCCAATTTTATCGAAATGGTGCGTCAGGGACGTCATCTTCGTACTTTACATTATGGCCTCTATCTGATCCTGCTCTGGCTTCTTACCTTTGCCCTCTGGAGTTTGTTCAAGCGCATCAAACCTCAGTTGGGAGCAGTTGTTCTACTTATTTTATTACTTGCTTTTTATTTGATCTCATACCAGCTTTTTGCTCGGGGACAACTGCTGTTACCTATAGTCCAGACCATGACAACAGCTCTTGTGGTCTATGGTATCTGCCTTGTAAACCATTATTTACAAACGCAGAAGGAAAAGCGTTTCATCCGCAACACTTTCCAGCAATACATGGCACCCGAACTGGTTAATCAACTTCTAAAAAATCCCAATTCTCTCAAGTATGGCGGTTCACTTCAGGAACTCACGGTGCTATTCTCGGATATCAGGTCTTTCACCACTTATTCTGAAAACCACAGTCCACAGGAAACAGTCCTCATCCTCAAAGAATACCTCACTGAAATGGTCAAAGTCATCGTCCAGAATCAAGGCATCCTCGATAAGTTTGTCGGAGACGAGATCATGGCATTATACGGAACTCCCATTCCCTTGCAAAATCATGCTCTATCCGCTTGCAGGACTGCTCTTGAAATGCGGGAACGTCTCACTGCCCTGCAGGAAAAATGGAATCAGGAGGGAAAGCAGAGCTTCGAGATCGGGATCGGTATCAACACCGGACAAGCTGTGGTCGGAAACCTCGGTTCCGAACAAATCTTCGACTATACCGCCATCGGGGATACCATCAACCTGGGCGCACGTCTGGAAGCCATCAACAAAGAATACGAAACCAAAAACAAGATCATCATCAGTGAATTTACCCTTGCCAAGGTCGAAGACCTGGTCGAAGTTCGATATCTGGACGAAGTCAAGGTCAAAGGCAAAAACAAGGCAGTCAAAATCTACGAACTGCTCAGTATCAAATAATAGCAATACTCATCTTACTTTAATAGAAATAGTTAGGATATATGCAATCAGCATGATCACCCCATGATTCATTCGTTAACCTGACACAAGCTTCTCACCTGATCAATCTTCAGAAGGTTCAAATAATTCATATTGTGTTTATAATCACTTGAGTTACAATTTGATAACAGAACGGGGGAAGATGAGATGGAACCATGGTTTGACAAGTAGAGCTGATAGAATTTATAAAATGAAAGCATTGGTGCTGACCTTCCAAAGCCTGACCCATCGGAGAAGATCTCAACAAACTCCATAGTAATCATAAACTACGAGGACTGATATCTGTTGATTCAAAGCAGGAGCGGGAAGCAAAGTTCCCGCTCCTGCATGTCTCAAGACGGAGGGCGTAATGTGCGATCTTTACGGTTTTCCGCTCTCGGATCTGGGTTTGATGATAAGTGGACTGGCAGGAGGATTTTCACTTCCCTGTCGGTTACCAGTGCAAGCTGTTACCCGGAAGAACTTCCTTTGCGGGGTGGAAAGCCCAGTCCAGTTTGGCATAATGACGTTGGGGGCAATGAGATCCCAGTTTTCGAATGGTAAATTGGGATCGGACGAACTATAGACTTTGTAATAATCTGCTCCTAAAACAGGTTCCCAGGCCAGGAAGAGCTGTCCGTTTTGAACAGAGATAGAGAGATTTTTTGGAGAGGTCAATCCCAAGGAAGGAAGAGCCAGGATATAGGGCTGCAGCGGATTTCCCAGCACTTGATTATTGATGAAGGGAAGGGTGACCGGGATGGCTACTTCGGTTCCCGAGCTTGGGAAGTATGCTTTGAAAGTGAAGTTTTCATTCATTGTATTAGCATAGACCGTGAGGAAATACATGGGCTGTCCCATGACATCGATGGCTTCGTCCATCCGTCCCCGGCGCCACATTATGAAAGCATTGTAATACAGGATTAGATGCTTCCTCTCCAGGGAATAACCCTCACTCACCAATTGCCGTGCCCGCTGGAGACATTGCTCGGCCTCTGCTAGCTGGTTCCGGAAAAAAAGGCACCTGCCCAGTTGAATTAACGATTCGCCCCAAAGCTCCGGAGGAATCATTCCTGGCTGGTATCCTGAAATCTCCACTAATTTTGGGAAACAGATATCACACTTCTCTTGGTCAATTAGCTTTGGATCAACACACTCAGTTATAAGTTTTTTTACTCCAGAGATTTTAATATTAAGGTTTTCTTTGTTTTCCTTTTTTTTCACATCATCTCCTGTAAATTTGCTCTGCTGGATGGCAGCAGATAACTATTAAAATCATGGATCATGTCAAATTTCGATTTTGGCGCTCACTCTGTAAATGGATTAATTTGTCAAGTAAAACGAGTACTCAGCCCACAGCTTATGTCATCTCTTGTTATTAAATCTGGTTGCTGGAACAGAAATGAAGGGTACATTCACACCTCTTGAATGTTCTTCTCGACTTTTGTATTGACAAAGAGAGCTATTCAAAATACAGTGCGAGACAAGAAGAAACAATGGAGAACTGATTTGCAAGACCTGCACACGATAATAATTGCCGGTAAGGCAGGAGAAGGTGTAAAGAAGGCAGCCCAGGTAATAGCCAGAGCGCTGTTGCAAGAGGGTAGGTACGCCTTCCAGAATGATGACTACCAATCACTTATCAAGGGTGGTCATAACTTCTCTACCATAACATCCTCTTCTCAGCCGGTGTTTTGCACATACAAAAAGGCTGATCTGATCATCTGTCTGGACAAGCGCAGTGTCCAGGAAAGAAAGGATGATCTAAAGCCAAATGCAGTATATGTTTATAACAGCGATGAAATCGTTCTGGACTTTGGCATCGGCATCCCCATGACCTCGATAATGAAAAGACACTACCAACAGGATGCCAATCTCTGTGTAGCACCGATAGCAATCTTTTATGCTCTGTATGGTTACAGCAGGCAGGAACTTGCCAAAACCATCGGCAAGGCATTCAAAAAAGGGCTGGAAGAGAACACGTCCTTTGCCGGTGTTATCTATGAAAGCGTTGCCCAACAGCTTCCAAGACCCCAAGCCGGCAAGCCGGGTACCAGCCATAAGCTTTTTTCCGGTAACCAGTTGATCGGACTGGGTGCCTGGACATCCGGTCTGGACTTTTATTATGGTTATCCAATGACCCCGGCTTCATCCCTTCTGCATTTTCTGGCATCCCAGAAAGAAAAGCTGGGAGTCTATGCCGTCCATGCCGAAAGCGAACTGGCAGCTATCAATATGGCCATCGGTTCTGCTTTTACCGGTTGCCGGGCTGCAGTTGGCAGCAGTGGAGGTGGTTTTGCACTTATGCAGGAGGCCTTTTCCATGGCTGGAATGGTGGAAGCTCCTTTGTTTTGTGTGCTTTCCTCACGTCCGGGACCTGCAACAGGAGTCTCAACATACACTGCTCAGGAAGACCTGTTCTTTGCACTCCATCAGGGACATGGTGAGTTTGCCCGCATAGTTGCTTCTCCCGATTGCCATGAACGTGCATATTCCCTCGCTTCTGAACTCCTTTCCCTGGCCTGGGAATTGCAAATCCCGACCATTCTGCTCACAGAAAAACACCTATCCGAAAGTTCGATGAATCTGGAACTCAAGCCGGAAGCATTACCGGCTGCCGAACCAGTGATCGGATTGGAAAATGATGACTATGACCGCTATGAAATTACCCGGGATGGGATATCTCCCTTGCTTTTTCCACCATCGGATAGCGTGATCAAATGGAACTCTCATGAGCACTTACCCTCCGGGCTGCGAACTGACAAAGCTGCCGGTATGATAGCTATGAAAGATAAAAGGGCAGGAAAGAAAGCATCGGTATCATCCGCCACCCGCAAATATCAACGCATCGCCATATATGGTGATGCAGAAAGAACCGTCTTTGCCTATGGCTCCACGGTTCTGGAACTGAGGGAAGCAGCAAAGCACCTGCCTTATCCTATCTGCATCGTGGCGCTAATATATCTGGAACCATTTCCGGTTGAGGAACTTAGCATGTACAATGGCAAAGAAATAGTTGTGGTTGACCACAGCCAAAGCGGAATGTTTTGCCAGTTGCTCCAAGATAAACTTGAGGTGCAGATCAAAAAAGCAATCCAAAAATATGATGGCCGTCCTTTCGATCCACTTGAACTGGCTACTGAGCTGAAGGAGACCTTCGATGCGTAACCTGGATACTCCCAAGGAAAACACCTGGTGTCCGGGATGTGGAAATTTCGGCATCCTGAATGCTTTCAAGAAAACCGTCAAAGCTTTCGATGAAACCGGTATGTCCCTTTCCAACCTCGTTATAGTCTGTGGGATCGGATGCCACGGCAAAATCTTTGACTATCTAAACATTTCCGGGTTCTATTCTTTGCATGGACGGGCTGTTGCCACCGCAGAAGGGATCAAACTGGCCAATCCTGAGCTCGAAGTTATCACTTTTGGCGGAGATGGCGATTCTCTTGGCGAAGGACTGGAGCACACCCTTTTCGCAGCCAAGCGCAATATGGATATGACCCTCATCCTGCACAGCAATGGAACGTATGGACTGACCACCGGCCAGTTCTCTCCTCTTAGTCCCGCAGGTTACAAGGGTCTTTCCGCCCCTTTTGGCAGCATCGAACGCTCCTTTAATGCAATTTCACTTCTCATCGAAGCGGGAGCTACCTTTGTGGCCAGAACCTATTCCGCCCGCCTCGATCATATGGTGGACATCTTCGATAAAGCCATCCGGCACAAGGGCTTCTCATTTGTGGAAGTCCTACAGCCATGTGTTAGTTACAACAATACTTACAGTTTGTATAATGAAAAAGTAAAACGACTGGAAGTGATCCCCGAGGATGACGCAACCGCCGTGTCTATTGCCAAAAACAAAGAGGATATCTATATTGGCATTTATAAATCCATCCAAATTCCGGTCTATCATGAGCTTCTCTATGGACAGGATAATCCTGCCCGGGAGCGGCTCAACGTTCTGCAACGCAAGCAGATAATAAGGGAAACCTTTTAGGAGCTTGATATGAAAAAAACTTCCGTGTTTAACCAACGTGGATCCATTCAGTATGGCATAGCTCTCCTCGTTGTCATTGCCGTCGTTATTGTAATCTTCTATTTTATAGATAAATACGATACCGAGACCGAGGAGTTTGGTTACACTCGTGATCCCAACCGTTTCGACACAAGCGAGGAAGGCCAGTTTTTTGATGAGGACGAAGTCCCACGCTCCGGGCAAGGAGATCAAAACTTAGTAAAACCCCTGGAGCCGGTGGATGAGTCCGATCTTGAAGAAGAGAAAGACCCCTCCGAACTGGGTAAAAGCCCCCGAAATGCTTTCTATAATCCACCAGACCCGGAAGAAAGACGCCGGGCGGAAAAAAAGGATGCTCCTCCGGCCCTGAGACCATAAACCATAATGAAAACAAACAAAACCCAGATCATCCGGACTATCATCCAAAGTGTGTTCCTGATCCTCGGCTTTGGAATTGTAGCTCTAATCATCTACACCCGCAAAGTCAGCATTCATGCTTTTTGTCCCTATGCCGTGATATGTTTTGGTCTGAATAAACTTTGGTTCATCCGGATCACTGAGGCGGTCTTTGCCATCACGATTGTGGCTGGCTTCGCCATATTTATTTACACGATCTTTTATGGACGCAAGTTCTGTGGTTAT
>Ga0116204_1002028_pt1 | contig 11141 bp, 12 predicted proteins | sample LakKivwa52mmetaG_FD_94481 | JGI IMG/M metagenome (GOLD analysis project Ga0116204, IMG submission 94481) | Anoxic lake water microbial communities from Lake Kivu, Rwanda to study Microbial Dark Matter (Phase II) - Lake Kivu water 52m metaG | ecosystem: Environmental > Aquatic > Freshwater > Lake... | reverse complement strand
TACAATAGATATTACTGCAAAAGCCGCACAAGGACTTCTTGATCCGGTACTTGAGCGTTCAGTGGTGATTGAGCGCGTTATTCACATTTTGTCACGCCGCAGCAAAAATAATCCAGCACTTGTTGGAGAGGCGGGAGTGGGTAAAACAGCAATTGTAGAGGGACTTGCACAGCAAATAGTAAACAAACAAGTACCTGAACCACTGTTAAACAAGCGAATTTTGGGGCTTGACCTCATGAGTCTTATAGCAGGTGCATCACATAAAGGTGAGTTTGAAGAGCGAATGAAAAATCTTCTTGAAGAGGTAAAGGGGAGTAAAGGGCAGATAATTCTTTTTATTGACGAAATTCACAACATAGTGGCAGGTGGTGAAGGGTCGGGGGACGCAGGTAATTTACTTAAACCAGCCTTGTCTCGTGGTGAAATGCAGCTTATTGGAGCAACAACACTTACCGAATACAGAAAACACATTGAAAAGGACCCAGCCCTTGAGCGGCGGTTTCAACCTGTTGTTGTGCCTGAACCAACAGAAGAACAAGCTATCAAAATGTTAAAAGCCCTTAAAGGTAAGTATGAAGCGTTTCACCGTGTGCAAATTCCAGATGATGCAATTGATGCAGCAGTACGATTTTCAAAACGATATGTTGGAGATCGCTTCCTTCCCGACAAAGCAGTTGACCTTATGGACGAGGCGGCCTCTGCAGTTCGACTCCCGCTCATATCACTTCCTGAGGAGATTAAGTCACTTGAAGAGCGCATAAAGCAACTTCAACAGGAGATGGGTGAGTCTGAAAAATCGGGAGACACAGTAAAAGCGCGCATTATCAAGTCAAAGCTCTCCGACATTTCTGGTGATTTAAACCAGAAAAAAGATGAGTTTAACACCAAAAAAGCACAGACAACTACTGCGGTATCGATAGAAATGATTAAGGATATTGTGTCGCGCTGGACGGGTATACCGGTTAATAAAATCTCCGGAAGTGAAACTGACAAGCTTGCCAAACTAGAAGACATAATGCATATGCGACTTATTGGTCAAGAAGAAGCAGTAAGTGCAGTAGCACAAGCAGTGCGTCGTGGACGTGCAGGGCTTAAGTCTGCTGGTCGTCCAATAGGCTCATTTATCTTTATGGGTCCAACGGGAACTGGTAAAACTGAACTTGCAAAAACACTTGCTGATATTCTGTTTGGATCAGAAGACTCAATGATTCGCTTTGATATGACCGAGTATATGGAAAAGCATGAAGTTGCAAAACTTCTCGGTGCTCCTCCTGGGTATGTGGGGTATGAAGAGGGCGGAAAACTTACAGAAGCAGTGAGACGCAAACCATACTCAGTTGTTTTGTTTGATGAGGTGGAAAAAGCGCATCCCGATATATTTAATATTCTCCTCCAGATACTTGATGACGGACGATTAACGGACAATAAGGGGCATGTGGTTTCATTCAAAAACACCGTTATTATCTGTACTTCTAATCTCGGTTCAAAGATAATTCAAGAGGAATTAATGAAGAGCGGTAAAGGTGAAGTAGAAGAGCCTCCAACCATTACATCGTATGCATTTTCTCCACGAGGAAGACAAATTGTAACAATAGGTAATAAGGCACTTGAAAAAGAGGGTGAAGGTAAGTGGGTAGAAAAAATGCTCCTTGACTATTTTGCGGGACAGGAGGTAAAACCAGCTACAATCGAAGTTAAAGAAGGACAGACAGCTCCTCCGCCTTCAAATGAAAAGTTTGAACTGCCTATGCATGGGTTTGATACACATGCTATGTCTTCAACGGGAATAGAAATGATAACTAAGGCAGGAGATGTATTCTTCAAAAACTCAACCACTGCAAAAACGTGGGAACATTCAAACCTAATAACATATTTTAAGGATGCTGTAGTGATTAATGCTTTGCCCGATGCTCCAGATGAACAATTGCCAACTGCAGCTCTTAAAACGCATGCATTTAGTCCAGATGAGCAGGAAATTGTAACATACAAAGACCGGTTTTGGAGACGAAAGCTCAGCGGAAATGACTGGCAAACAGGGTTTTTAAAGGACTATTTCACCGACCAGAAGGTGGAAAAAGGTGTTTTACCGGTAACCTATTGGGACATACACAGATTCTCGCCGTCAGGCCAGGAAATAGTCGTGGTTGGAGAAAGTGTATGGGTAAAACAACAGGGAGAACAAGAGTGGAAACTTAAGACTCTTGCTGAACATTTTGGTCCCGACCTACCACTTGATCAGCATGTTGAAGAGAAACAAAAAATTGACCAGGAAATTCACAAAAAGCAGTTTGCATCACTTCGTGAGAAAGTGATGAATGAGATTCTTAAATTTTTCCGTCCAGAACTGGTCAATCGTTTTGATGAAACCATTATGTTTGAGCCACTGCGCTACGAACATATGGCAAAGATTGTGCGCATACAACTGAAAGGTGTTCAACGAGCAATGGAAGAGCAAGACATGGGCTTTAGTGTGACAGATGCTGGTATAAAGGAAATTGCCCGAAGCGGATTTGACCCAGTATTTGGTGCGCGTCCACTGCGACGAGCAATACAACGTCTGGTTGAGAATCCAATTTCAAGCCTCATAATTGAAAAGAAGGCAAATCCAGGCGACGAGGTGAATGTTGATTTTGATGGAGCTCAGTTCGTGTTTAATATTCAAAAAGCAACGCTCCTCGAAAAAAAGAAAACAGAGCAAAATGGTAAAAAATTTCTTTGCGAAGTGTGTGCCGCTCGCTTTAGTACAGAAGTAGTAGAGCATGCAACAGTGGTGTGTTCGTACTGTGGATCTCCCAAAGTGCAAGAGGCAATTGATCTTGAGCAAAAACAACCAGCGCCACAAGAGCCAAGTAAGACCGAGCAACCACCAACAGCATCTGTAGTCACAGAGCCGCAAAGTGGTGGTGCGACAGCACCAGCTCAACAATGACAAACTACACACCAATCGACATAGAGTCGATGAAAAAGGAGGGGACAACCGGCCAACACCATGGGCTTGATATTAATATACTATTCCTTTCATTGATACTTATTACCCTTGTGATACTCGCAGGACTTTTATTTGTACTTATTCAGCAAAGAGTTCACGAATTATCGTTTGGGATTAGTTCAATAGCATGAACGCGATACTGGGAATTGTTGCTATTTTTATATTCTCTCGAGCAGTTCTCCGGCACATGTTTCTCTTTTTGCATTCATTTACTCGTTCCCAGTCGGTTGGTATTGGAGTAATTTCAGCACTGTACTTTCCTGGTACGGTCATTCATGAAATGTCCCACTACATAGTAGCATTACTTCTTAATATGCATCCTCGCGACGTTTCACTTTTTCCGGTTATTGAAGGAAGACGTGTTCGGTTGGGTCATGTTGAATATGAAAGACAAAAAGGAGATTTTATCCGTCCTATTTTGGTGGGTATTGCACCGTTATTTGGAGCAACAGTGGTACTATGGCTTATTATCCAGGCGAATGTACTGTTTGAAGGAAGTTTGTTAACACAAATAATAACGGGATATTTTTTACTTTCGATAACAGCCAATATGTTCTCCTCCGATCAAGATCTTAAATATAGTTGGTATTTGGTTCCTTTTGGATTTGTGCTCGGACTTGTTTATTACGTAATTCCGTTTACTATTCATCCGGTGCTATTGTCTACTGTGCAGTCAGCAATTTCCTCGTTTTTAACAGTTATTGAACCTGCTATTTTGTTTTCTGCAGTGGGGCACGGTATACTATTACTAGTTTTTATACTTATTAATAAACAACTATGATTAAATCAGTATACGCTCAGCAGGTTAATCTCAATGGTGTTGGAATAAAGGGGCCACTTGAGGGATATAACACTGAGGGATATAACACCATCGGCGATATTATAAACAACCTTGTCCCATTTGTAATCTCCATTGGGGGTGTACTCCTCTTTTTTATTCTCATGTGGGGTGGGTACGACTATGTAACATCGCAAGGGACACCCGAGAAGATAAAGTCTGCCAATGCAAAAATTACCGCAGCAATTGTTGGTTTTATTTTACTTGTGCTTTCATTCCTTATTACTAGAGTAATCTCTTATATCTTTGGAGTAGGAGAGGGCATTATATAAAATACTTTATTTAAATAAAGTATTTTTTGGTGCATTATAATGGATAGATGATTTTGAAACGCATTTCTTTGCATTCATTTAGAAATATCACATCAAAAACACTGGATATTGCTCCCACGCTTACCGTGCTCCTTGGTGAAAATGCTCGAGGTAAAACTAACATATTGGAAGCGGTTCACGTAGGAATACATGGAGAGGGATTTCGAGAGACAAAAGAAGATGAACTTGTTATGATGGGTGAGAGCAAAGCCCAAATTGATTTACTTCTCCATGACAAAATAAAAGAGAGGCAATTTCGAATCATAATATCTCGCACAGAAGATGGTAAGTCAACAAAAAATTTTTATGTTGAGAAGGCACATAAAATTAGTTCGCAATATAGGGGTCTGAATACCCATACAGTGCTTTTCTCTCCAGAACAGATTGACATCATTATTGGATCGCCAGACATACGTCGTGAATACATGAACTCAGTTATTGGGAAATATGATATTCAATATAAAAAACATCTTACTAACTATGAACAGGCTCTCAGAAAACGAAATAAAATTCTTGAACACTACGTGACTATAGAAAAACTCCAAGATGAGCTACTCTTTTGGGACGCATATCTTGTAAAGGAGGCTGATTATATTTCACATAAACGTAAAGAATATATTACATATATAAATAACAATTCTTCTGTCGACAGTCACACTTTTTTTGCAGAGTATATCCAAGATCATTTTTCGCTTGAGCGACTATCTGAGAAAAAAAATCTAGAGTTAAAACTTAGAAGAACGTTGATTGGACCACAAAAAGACGACTTTGTTTTTTCAATGGGAAGAAAAAACGGAGCTCATAAAAATATTCATAAATATGGCTCACGAAGCGAACAACGTATGACCGTGTTTTGGCTTAAAATGAATGAGATTCATTATTGTAAAGAAAAACTTCATGTCATACCACTTCTATTATTGGATGATGTTTTTTCTGAGTTTGATCACGATAATAAAGAAAGAATTTTAAAGTTAATTACGCAATATCAAACCATTATGACAACTACAGACCGTGAGCGAATTTCTCGCTTGCTACAAGAGCAAAAAGAAGTACGAGTGGTTGAGTTGTAACTAGTTAATTAAATATCCTCCATCTACTACTACCTGTGTGCCAGTCATATAGTCAGACATTTCCGAGGCAAGAAAAAGCACAGCTTTTCCAATATCATCAGGCACACCCATTCGACCAAGAGGAACTTCCATTTTTGGTGGCTCAGGGAATCGCTCGGTTTCGGATATTTTTCCACCAGATTGCATAGCAGCAACACCCGGAGTCATTACACCTCCTGGAGCAACGGCATTAACGGTTATATTATTTTTTGCAAGTTCAAGTGCTACGTTTTTTGTAAATCCCCAAGCACCATGTTTGGATGCATCATAATGAGCAAGACCAACCATTGAGGGATGAAGCGCGTCAATTGATGTTATGTTGATAATTTTTCCTTTAATATTCACTTTAACCATATGTTCGCTTACATATTTTGTCATCAAAAAAAGGCCACGCAAATTTATTGCAATTGTTTTATCGAATGTTTCTACCGTAAGTTCTGAAAGGGGGGAAAAGGGAAATATACCTGCGTTATTTACCAAAATATCAATTTGTCCACCCATTTCGATTGCTTTTGCAACAAGATTTTTTACGTCACCTTCTACCGACACATCAGTTTGCACTGCATCAGCCTTAAATCCTTTTTCTTGGAGCTCCTTTACCGTTTTTTGTGCTTCATCAAGCCGTCGTGCAGCAATTATTACATGTGCACCTGCTTCAGCTAGTCGGTACGAAATACCAAAACCAATACCAACAGAGCCACCAGTTACAATTGCTACTTTGCCGGTTAAGTCCATAAGTTTGTTGTGTGGTGATATATTCATATAGTTTCAGTGTACTACATTCATCTCACAGAATAATACCAGCAATAAGTACTGAGAGAATATAGACTGCAACACCACCTGGCACATCGATAATATAGTGCTGTTTTGTAAACAGTGTTGAGATAGAAATAAGCAATCCAGTTAGAATAGAAAACAGTGCAAACTGTGGATAACCAATAACCAAATAATGTGCGCAAATTAGCGCAACATAGACATGCGCACTAGGTAGTCCGTTGCCATCTTCATCATAGCGGTGTACATAGCGCACCATTCGGTGAAATACAGAAGCTCCATCCACATGAGGTCTTTTGACTCCGTTTGGGAAAAAGTACCAAATAGGAAGTGCAATTGCATATGAAATAAAGAGAGCAAGGGTAAGGGGATAGAATAGGTCGGTGTTCCACAGTGTCGTAAATGCAATAGCAGTAAATACAAAATAAAATAAATAGGGAACAACAAAGATTGGAATTAGTGGGATTTTTTTATCGATTGGCAGTTCCCAGTAATACTTAGATTTACGCTTATTTAAAGGAACATACAAACTCTTAAAGGCAATAAGAGCAAAAAGGAGGATAAATTTCATCATATTTTTTTTCCTCCCCATCTCCACTCTGGTTTTTCGCCTTTTGCATAGCAAATTACAATTAGCGGAACTGTGATAAAAATAACCTCAAAGAACATTCGCCAAGTAAACGAACTGACCGTATCAAACATCTGATGAACCGTAACAACACGATATTGTAATATTCCAATATATCCTATTAAAACTAACCAACCCTGCCAGGTGACAGGGTACCATCCCCAGCCGTAATTTTTAGCTTTAAACCATAGTTTTTTTTGGCTATTTTGCATATCTCATTGTAACAAATTGGGAAAAATACGCTTGACAAAAACTAATCCTGTAGTATACTTATAGCTAGATAGTAAGTTTGTTTTAAGTACTTTCTTAACGTATAGTACTTCTTGAGTTCTTCATAGTTTTTACACTTAATTTTCAGAAGAGCTTCACTCTCTTACTTATTTTCATACTTAACGCTTAACTGTTCGAAATATTCGACACGAAAGTAACACAAGTATATTTATAACTATTTCCGTATTGTGCGTATGTATACAAACATGAGAAATCATAACACCCGTTATTCGGGAAATTCGTTTAGATCAGGTAGATTTTCAAGTGGTCACAGACCGGTTCGAAAATCGTCACCGTCTATTCATGAATATATAAAAAGAGCAACGGTGAAGACTCAACCGATTATTCAAGAAGCACCTGCTCCTATTGTAGAAATTGATTCACTTAACTTACCCCTAGCACTCAAAACGGCTATAAGCCGGAGAGGATATACTGCATTAACGCCTATTCAGGCAGCAGCTATTCCAGCTATTCGGACAGGAAAAGACGTGATTGGTATTGCCAATACGGGAACTGGTAAAACGGCAGCATTTTTGCTTCCACTAATTGAACGAATTCTCAAAGATCGCACATACCGAGCTTTGATAATTACCCCAACTCGCGAGTTAGCACTTCAAATACGAGATGAACTCCGTAAGTTTACTTCGGGTATGCCTATTTGGAGCTCATTTTGTATTGGGCAGTCGTCTATGTATACCCAGATTCAAGAACTTCGTCGTGGTCCTCATGTAGTAATAGGAACACCGGGACGACTTAAGGATCTTATTGAGCGTAAAGCGCTTAAACTTGAGTCATTTAAAATGGTAGTTCTTGATGAAGCGGATCAAATGCTTGATATGGGATTTATTCATGATGTAAAACACATCATTTCATTTTTGCCAAAAGAAAGACAGTCTTTATTTTTTTCAGCAACATTGTCTCCTGCAATTAATGGACTCATTCAATCGTTTGTGCAAAATCCAGTAACGGTATCTGTAAAAAAACATGAGACCGTTGCAAACATTAAGCAAGAAGTGGTTACTGTTGACCCAACGCAAAAACGATCTAAACTAGCCGAACTCTTAAAGCAAGATGCATTTAAAAAAGTTATGGTATTTGGACGTACTAAGATGGGTGTTGAAAATTTATCGCGAGCTCTTTATAGCGAAGGCTTTAAGGTAGCTGCTATTCATGGCGACAAAGCACAGTTTCAACGTCAACAGGCAATTCGAATGTTTAAAGAAGATGTTGTCCAAATTCTTGTTGCGACAGACGTTGCTGCACGGGGAATTGATATTGAAGGAATTACACACGTTATTAACTACGAAGTTCCAGACACATACGAGGACTATATTCATCGTATCGGAAGAACTGGTCGTGCAGAAAATGCCGGCGTTGCACTTACTTTTGCCGCCCACGTAGGAGAAGATCAAGGTCGCGCTCCGAATAATCGGTTTAGATCTGCTCGTCCACAGAGTCGATCATTTGGAAGTAGACCTTCTGGCAACAGACCTGCATATGGAAGGCAAAATGGTACAGGTCGATCATATGGTCGGTCATCAAGACCTTCCTATTACCGAGCAGATAGGAGAGGGTAAGTTATTTTACTTCTCCGGTTTTTTTGGCAGCTTCTATAAATTTAGTTTTATAGAGTTGTTGCTCTTCTGGTGAAAAGAGGGTAAGCACTTCAAAATCGATGGTTGTTTTTTTATCTTTAAGAAGTGCCGAATGTGCTACTGCATATCCATAAAAATTCCAGTCAGCATCTATAAGAAGGACTGCAATGTGAAGGGGAAAAGCCCGTTCACGTTCAAGCGTAACCGTATATATATTGCCGACAGCTAGCCCCGAGGGCGAAGTAGTCTGTTTTGTGTACCACACTCATATCTGATTATTCGAATAATCAGATCGCTTGACTTTTGAGCACTCCTCTCTTTATACTTTCTCTATTACTTTATTTGTAATAGAATTAACAAAATGGACACTATATCGTTTTTTCTCTAAAGGAGGCGCTACCTACTTCTGTTCGTCTCCATCTTCAAACAGTAGCTTCTTCTAGATCACTTTTTTATATGGTAACGAACATTATTAGTTCCAAGTATCAATCACTATGTTTCCTGCGTTTTTAATTACATTTCGAGAGGTTATTGAAGCAACGGTTATTGTTGCAACCATTGCCGGAATATTAAGGAAACTGAATCAACATGAAAGTCTTGCAGTAGTATGGAGGGCAACGATAACCGCAGTGGCAGTGAGCATCGCGCTATTAATTGGCGCGAGTATTCTTGGGTTTAATTTGCAAAAAGCTTACTCTGGCAAAACAGAAGAGTTTATTGAAGGTGTACTTATGATTGTTTCTGCAGGATTTATTACGTGGGCTGTATTTTTTCTTCACACCTATTTTTCGGTGCATAAAAATGCACTCATGAAAAAAGTAAAACATACAATTCAAACACAACAAGATAGAGGTCTCTTTATACTTGTATTTACTGCAGTATTTAGAGAAGGTTTTGAAATAGTTCTATTCTTAGGGAGTATCTATTTATCTAGCAACCCAACTGAAATTGCATACGGATTTTTAGGGGGACTCTTTATTGGGCTGCTTGTATCGTATATGTTCTTTAAGGCAACAGTAAGTATGTCTATCGTGTATGCATTTAGAGTTTCAAGTATTCTTCTTATTCTTTTTGCAGGGGGATTGGTTGCGCGAGGGATACACGAATTTGCTGAGGCGGGATTATTTAGTGAGTATCTTAAGCTTACCATTCCACTCATTCCAGCTTCAGGAACAATTATGGGCGATATGATAAAGGCGCTCTTTGGTATTACTCAAAAAATGGATATTACTCAACTTGTGGCCTATGCACTATATATAGTCACCATGTCATGGTATGTGTTTGGACGAAGAAATAGCAAGGATGTTCCAGCAGTTGTCGCATGAGGGTCCGTAACTTTCGCCAGCTCCTATGGCGATTTGTTTTTTTGTACGGATTTTACGGTATGAATGACGTGCGGTTTTTTGCCCGCAGTTGTCACACGTGGACATGAGTTCTTCTGTGCAGTGTGCGATTTTACTTAACTTTAGGGTTGAGCCAAACGGCTGTTTGTAGCTGTCGTAAAATAGTCCCACTCCAACAATATTTCTACCAAGTTTGAGCTGTTTTTGTATGTGAGGCGCAATTGTTTCAAAGGTAAAAAAATTAAGTTCGTCAATAAGTATGGTTTTTATTTTTTTACTGAGAGGGGGAATTGAAGGTTTGAGGTGATCTATGCTATGTGCAGGGAGCGACTGCCCATTGTGTGTGACTATTGCGTGTGTTGCGTAACGGGTGTCAATATTGGGTTTAAAAATGCGGTACGAGTCTTTTGGAAGTGTCTTTGTGTATTCAATAAGCCAAGTGGTTTTGCCCGAAAACATGGGTCCGCCAACTATAGTCAACATGTCAAGAGTATATCACGAATAGGCTGTCAGGTTGTGATATACTTTATCTCAGAATCTGTCCGCCATATCTTACTTTTCGCCCTAGCTATTATTCATAGCACGGCTCAAAGAGCGATATTTGGCGGACTTAAGAATCTGTAATTCATCTTTCAGATTCATAACAGATTCTAAAGGAGAGGTGGCAGAGTGCCCGCCCGGCAATATTTGCGAGCGGGTCCGCTCACCATTTGGCTGAGCGGAGTTGATCGTTTATATGTTTTACGTATATGTCCTAAAAAGTTTGAAGGATGGTAAACACTATATTGGCTCGACAAAAGATTTAAAACGGCGCATTGAAGAGCATATGGGTGGTAACGTTGAGTCAACAAAAGATCGTAGACCACTTATACTTGAATATTACGAAGCGTATTTAACACCAGAATTAGCATTTAGACAGGAAAAATTATATAAAACTGGACAAGGTAGACGAATATTAAAAACGCGTTTGATTGACATACAATTAGAGTAGGAGAGGTGGCAGAGTGGTTGATCGCGCAGGTTTCGAAAACCTGTATGGCAGCAATGTCATCGAGGGTTCGAACCCCTCCCTCTCCGCCAGCAAAAATCATGACCGAAGGTCATTGATTTTTGATGATTGGGTTGGGGTGAGAAGTTTACCCCTCGAAGCTTCAGCGAAGTGGGGAACCCCTCCCTCTCCGCAAAATGGGATTAGCAGAAAAAAGAGAGTGTAGTTGGGTTGTCTTATCAATCCCTTTCTTCGGTTCGAACGACCTCAAAATCTGCTTGCACTCCGTCTTAGCT
>Ga0116204_1002026_pt1 | contig 11149 bp, 7 predicted proteins | sample LakKivwa52mmetaG_FD_94481 | JGI IMG/M metagenome (GOLD analysis project Ga0116204, IMG submission 94481) | Anoxic lake water microbial communities from Lake Kivu, Rwanda to study Microbial Dark Matter (Phase II) - Lake Kivu water 52m metaG | ecosystem: Environmental > Aquatic > Freshwater > Lake ... | reverse complement strand
ATAACGGAGGATGGTTCGTACTTCGACCTTCGGGAACGGAACCAAAAATAAAAATCTATGTATCCATTACAAGCGAATCATCGGAAGAGTCGAAACGCTTGGTTGACAAACTGAAAAAAGAGATCATGAACATCGTGGAAAGCATATAGGAGGATTCATATGGGAATCGTCAAAGTCAATTATCAAAACGTTTTGGACATCGTTTCGGAAGAAGCAATTTTTGAATGCAAAACCGAGGCGGAAGAGGCACGTTGGAAATTGGTGAACAAGACGGGTCTTGGTTTTGAGTTTACTGGATGGGTTGATTTGATCGACCGTCTCGATCAAGACGAACTTGTTAAAATCATCGATGCGAGCCACAAAATTAGAAAAGAAAACGATTGTTTGGTTGTTGTGGGAATTGGAGGTTCGTATCTTGGTTCGAAAGCGGTCATCACGGCACTGGATAGATATTTCCCAACGGAAAAAAGATTGGAAATCATCTTTCTTGGTCACACCTTGTCATCGACATACACGGCCGAACTGTTGGATTATTTGAGGGAAAGAGATTTCGCTGTCAACGTGATCTCGAAATCCGGGACAACGACCGAACCTGCAATCGCCTTCCGTTTGGTAAAGCAACTGCTTGAGGAAAAATATGGTGCACATGCCAAAAACCGAATTTATGCCACAACCGATCCCACATCCGGTGCCCTAAGGAAGATGGCACACGATCAAGGGTACGTCACATTCAGCGTTCCTGCTGACATTGGAGGACGATACTCCGTAATTACAGCAGTTGGTTTGCTTCCGATTGCTTGCGCCGGTATCGATATATTTGAAATGATGAAAGGGGTATCGGATGCTAAAAACGCCTGCGTGACCACATCATTCGAGAATAACGATGCACTTCTTTACGCAACGATTAGAAATCTGTTATATCGAAACGGGAAGAAAATTGAACTTTTGGTGTCGTATGAACCAAAACTGTCTTTTTTAAGCGAATGGTGGAAGCAGCTTTTTGGAGAATCCGAAGGAAAAAACCATCAAGGCATTTTTCCTTCGAGTGTGGTTTATTCAACCGATCTTCATTCGATGGGACAATACGTTCAAGACGGAGAGAGGCACTTGTTTGAAACCGTCATCGACATCAAACATCCGGAACGGGATATTTTGTTGAAAGCAACAAAAAACAATTTGGATCAAATCAATTACCTCGCCGGAAAGACGCTTTTTGAAGTCAATCAAAAAGCGATGGAAGGAACGTTGTTGGCCCATGTCGACGGTGCGGTGCCCAATATTTTGATTGAAATGGATCATTTGGATGCGTATCACATCGGATATTTGATGTTTTTCTTCATGTTTTCTTGTGGTGTATCAGGATACATGCTTGGTATAAATCCCTTCGATCAAGAGGGAGTGGAAGGATACAAGAAAAACATGTTTGCCCTTCTTGGAAAAAACGGATACGAAGCACTGGCCGAAACACTTTTAAAACGAATAGAATCTTTAAAAAAGTGAAAAGGGAATCCCTTTTCATTTTTCACTTTGAGTTTGTGAAAAGACCGAAATTGTGGTATAATTAACACGAATCAGACACGAGGAGGCTTCCCATGGCGAAACACGATCAAGCGATCTATTACTTTCATCAGGGAACCAATTTCCATGCTTATGAGTTTTTGGGATGTCACTTTGAAAGCAAGAAAAACCCTCATTTGGCAACGTTTCGAGTGTTCGCACCAAACGCGAAAAGAATCGCTGTTGTGGGGGATTTCAACGGATGGGATAATCGAAAACATTCGATGAAGAAAATCAATTCCGAAGGAATTTGGGAAATTCGCATCAAAGATGTGCTGGAATTCCAAAGTTACAAATATGAAATCACGACTCAAAGTAAAAATGTTTTGTTGAAAGCAGATCCCTATGCCTTCTTTTCCGAAACAATGGGACAAAATTCATCGAAAGCTGTTCACCTAGAAGGATTTCGATGGACCGATCGTGAATGGTTGAAGAAAGATCACGGGGCCATCGATCGGCCGATGAACATTTACGAAGTCAATCTCGGTTCTTGGAGAAGATATCCGAACAATAATTATTTCGAGTATCGTAAAATGGCCGATGAGTTGATCCCGTATGTCAAACAACTCGGATTCACCCATATCGAATTGATGCCCGTCACCGAGTTTCCCTTTGATGGGTCTTGGGGGTATCAAGTTACCGGTTACTTCTCCGTGACCTCAAGATTCGGAAATCCGAAAGACTTCATGTATTTTGTAAATAAATGCCATGAAGAAGGAATCGGCGTTTTGCTGGATTGGGTTCCTGCCCATTTTCCAAAAGATTCATTCGGTTTGATTGAATTTGACGGTTCCCATTTGTATGAAAGCGGCGTATGGTTCAAAAAAGAACATAAGACATGGGGAACTAGAATTTTTGACTTCGGACGAACCGAAGTACAGTCCTTTCTAATATCAAGTGCGACATTTTTCTTCGAAAAATACCATATTGATGGTCTGAGAGTTGATGCCGTTTCGTCGATGCTTTATCTCGATTATGACCGTGGAAAGGATGAATGGGAACCAAACACATACGGCGACAACAAAAACCTAGAGGGAATCGCTTTTTTAAGAAAATTGAACGACTATGTGACGAACAAATATCCAAACAAAATCATGATCGCAGAAGAATCAACCTCGTTCGAAGGTGTTACGCGTGAGGTATCGGAGGGAGGACTTGGTTTCCGCTACAAATGGAACATGGGATGGATGAATGACCTTCTTCGTTACATGTCGCTCGATCCTTTATATAGAGGATCGGTTCATCACCTCCTAACGTTTCAAATGATGTATGCTTTTTCGGAAAAGTTCATTCTACCGATTTCACATGACGAGGTTGTTCATGGGAAGTACTCTTTGTTGAACAAAATGCCTGGAGCGTATGAACAAAAATTTTCCGGTCTTCGCGCCTTCCTTAGCTATATGATGACACATCCGGGCAAAAAAATTCATTTCATGGGAAACGAATTTGGTCAGTTCATCGAGTGGGACCATAAAAGAGAACTTGATTGGTTGTTGCTTCAATTCGATTCGCACAAAAGAACACAGCACTTCGCCACACGATTGAATCATTTCTATTTAAAACAATCGGAGTTGTGGGAAAACGACGATTCGTGGGCGGGATACGAATGGATTTCGTTTGATGATTCCACGCAAAACACGATCATTTTCAAACGTAAAAACAAAAAAGGAAACGAATTGATTGTTGTACACAATTTCTCATTCCTCGATTTGAGAGATTATTGGATCCCCGTTCGAAAAGGGATGTATGAAGTCGTTTTTTCATCGAACGAAAAAGAGTTCGGAGGACATATCGACTTGATTGGAGACAAACATCGCTCATTCAAACCGAAAAAAGGATCCAACGAAGAGTTCATTTCAATCGCCATCCCCGCCATCACATCAATCATTTTAAAAAAGGTTAAGCAAAAAAGAAAATAGAAAGGGGGTCACTTGCAAAAACATTTCCGTTTTTGCAAAACGTCTATGTACAGCAAAAAGAAAGCCATCGCCATGCTCCTCGCGGGAGGTCAGGGCAGTCGATTGTATGCACTGACCAACAAAATTGCCAAGCCGGGTGTCTCATTCGGCGCGAAGTATCGCATCATCGATTTCACTTTGTCAAACTGCATCAACTCAAACATCGATACGGTCGGTGTATTGACGCAGTATCAACCGCTTTTTTTGAATGACTACATCGGAAACGGACAACCTTGGGACCTAGACAGACTGTTTGGTGGCGTTCATATTTTACCCCCCTACCAGGCCAAGGATAAAACGGATTGGTACAAAGGGACTGCGAATGCCATATTTCAGAACATTGGATTCATTGAAAACTACAATTGCGATTATGTCGTCATTTTGTCTGGGGATCACATCTACAAAATGGATTATAGCGACATGATTGAATATCACATTTCCAAAAAAGCCGATTGTACGATTGCGGTGATTGAAGTCCCAATCAAAGAAGCAAGTCGATTCGGAATCATGAACACCGACGAACATGATCGAATCGTGGATTTCGAAGAGAAACCAAAGAAACCAAAAAGCAATAAGGCATCGATGGGCATTTATGTGTTCTCAACGAAAATGTTGTTTCAATACCTGCGTTCGGACGATGAGGATCCTTCCTCTTCGAATGATTTCGGAAAAAACATCATTCCGTCGATGTTGAAAAATGGGTGCGTGATGATTGCCTATCCATTTAGAGGATATTGGAAAGATGTGGGGACGCTCGAAAGTCTATGGGAAGCGAATATGGATTTGATTGGCGACAATCCCGTTTTTGACATTATGGACTCAAACTGGAAAATCAGCTCACGGAATTTCGGCGATTATCCCCAATTCATTGGGCAAAATGCAGAAATAAAAAACTCGCTCATTACGGGTGGTGTTGAAGTTGAAGGAACCGTCATCAATTCATTGATATCTTCCGGCGTTAAAATCGCCAAAGGAGCGTTTGTCAAAGACAGCGTCATCTTTTCGGATTGTGAAATAATGGAAAATGCAAAAGTCGAATACTCGATTATCGATGAAAACGTTCGTGTTTCAGAAAACAGTGTGGTTGGCGCATCGAAAGAGACGGCGAAAAACATAACGTTGATTGGACGCGGGGTTTTCTTGATGGAAGACTCCAAGGTTGAACCCGGTGCGATCATCGAAAAAGATATCATCAAAGGAGGGTGCTGATATGGGAGCGGCGGGAATTATTTTTTCAAACGTTCATGAAACCGCGTTGTCGGAACTGACCCGAGGACGAACCATGGCATCTGTTCCGTTTGCCGGACGATATCGGTTGATTGATTTCGCCTTGTCAAATCTTGTCAATTCCGGAGTTAGTACGGTTGGAATCATTACAAAGAGAAACTATCAGTCGTTGATGGATCATGTAGGATCGGGCAAGGATTGGGATTTGTCCCGAAAAAACGGAGGATTGATCATTTTTCCACCGTTTGGACAAGAGGCCAACGATTCTTTGTATGTAAGCCGTTTGGCGGGTTTGAAAGGCATTATGAGCTTTTTGGCCAAAGCCAAAGCAGATCAATTCATATTGATGGATTCGAACTTCGCATGCAATATTGACTTAAGCAAAGTCGTCGCTTTTCACGAGGAAAAAAAGGCTGACGTCACCATCGTCTACAAGGAAGGTTGTGTGGAGAAAAACATGCAACACAACATGAGTTTGACGGTGGACGATACCGGTCGGATTACCGATGCTTCCGTGATGAGTGTTGCCTCAAAATGCCTGAAATACTCGACCAACATTTGGGTCATCAACAAGTCTTTGTTATACGAACTTGTCTCGGGAGCGATTGCAGTCAACCAAACAAGTTTTGAACGCGATTTGATCTTGGCAAACGTTCACTCCCTCGGGATGTATGGATATTTGTTCGATGGCAGTTATTTCCATTTCGCCTCGATGAAGGAATACTTTGAGAACAACATGAAAGTGCTCGATCCTAAGGTTCGGGAAGAATTGTTCAAACAAAAAGGACGATTGATATACACGAAAGTTCGGGATTCCGCGCCGACAAAATACGGACAAAACGCCAAAGTGATCAATTCATTCATAGCAGATGGATGCATTATCGAAGGACGAGTTGAGAACTCGATTTTGTTTCGGGGAGTCAAGGTGGATAAAAACACGGTCGTTCGCAATTCAATTTTGATGCAGGATACGATTACTGGAGAGAATGTGACGCTGGATCATGTCATTACCGACAAAAATGTTGTGATTCGCGATAGAAATCATTTATCGGGAGCCAAATCGCATCCGTTCTTCATCAGCAAAGGAATCATGATATAGGAGGTGTCAATATGAAAGGAAAACGGAACATCTTGATCGCAGGATCGGAGTGTCAGCCGTTTGTGTCATCCGGGGGTTTGGCCGATGTTTTGGGGTCGCTTCCGAAAGAACTGATCAAACGAAGAAAAACAAAATACGACATCCGCGTCGTATTGCCGCTTTACGGCGGAATTAGCGATGAATGGCGAAAAAAGATGGAATTTTTGGGCAGCATTGACGTTACCTTGTCTTGGCGTCGCCAGTATTGTGGAGTGCATCGTTTGATCGAAAATGACATTGTTTACTATTTTATCGACAACGAGTATTATTTCAAACGCGTCAAATTATACGGTTACTTCGATGACGCAGAGCGATTTGCGTTTTTCTCGAAAGCCGTTTTAGAAATTTTGCCGATGATAGAGTATTACCCCGACATCATCCACGCCAACGATTGGCAAACAGCCCTCATTTCCATTTATTTGAAGTACTTGTTTCAAAACAAGAAAGAATATCAAAAGGTCCATACGGTTTTTACGATTCACAACATCGAATACCAAGGGAAATACAAATTTGATCAAGACATCATCGAGGATGTATTTGGTTTGTCGATGGCGGAAGCTTCGATTGCTGAGTATGATGGGATGATTAATTTGATGAAAGGAGCGATGGAGTGCTCCTCGATGATTTCGACGGTCAGTCCATCCTATGCGGAAGAAATAAAAAACCCATATTTTTCCCATGGTTTGCATTATGTCGTTGAAAAACATGCGGACAAGTTGCAGGGAATTTTAAACGGAATCGATGGGTCATTCTATAATCCAAAAACGGACAAGGCGTTGTTTTCACGTTATGATGAAACAACACGTGAAGGAAAAAAGACGAACAAGATGGAACTTCAGAAAATGTTGAATCTTCCCGTCGATGAGTCAATCCCCGTGATTGGAATGGTTACACGGCTTGTCGGCCACAAAGGCATTGATTTGGTCAAGGCTGTGATGGATGAAATGCTGAATCTTCCATTACAACTTGCTGTATTGGGAACTGGAGATTCGATGTATGAAAATCTTCTCATTGCGAATGAACATAAGAATCCGAACAAATTGCGGGCGATCATCGCCTACAATCAAGATTTGTCGCGCAAGATTTATGCGGGTGCGGATTTGTTCTTGATGCCTTCCTTGACGGAACCGTGTGGTCTTTCACAAATGATTGCATCCCGCTACGGTGCCATTCCGATTGTCCGGGAAACCGGAGGACTCAAAGACAGCATCAAAGATTTTGGATCCGAAGGTGGAGGAAACGGATACACCTTCACCAATTACAATGCCCATGAAATGTTGCACCGAATCAAACAAGCAGTTAATGAATACAGCGACCAAGACGAGTGGGACAAAAAAGTCAAAACGGTTATGACAATGGACTTCAGTTGGTCTGTTCGAGCCAGGGAATACATCGATATGTATGAAAGAATCTTAGGGACGCAAGGGGAAAGACATGAACAATGAAATGAGTGTGCTTGATGCCAAACATCTGATTGAGGAAAAACTGACGAAGTATTTCGGTGTTTCATCAAGCGAAGCGAGCGTGGAACAATTGTACCGTGCGATCAGTCTGATCACGGTCGACATGCTTTTGGATATGAAAAAAAGTTTCAATCGCAAGGTAAAAAACACAAACAGCAAACGCGTATACTACTTGTGCATGGAATATTTGGTTGGCAGATCGCTAAAAAACAACTTGCACAATCTTGGTTTGGCACATGCGTTTGGGGAAGCCTTGTCCTCTTTCGGTGTGAAATTGGATTCGTTGTATGAACAAGAACCCGATGCGGGGCTTGGAAACGGCGGGTTGGGACGACTTGCTGCTTGCTATATGGATTCGTTGTCAAGTTTGGACTATCCCGCAACGGGATTTTCAATCCGATACGAATATGGTTTATTCAAACAGAAGATCGTTGACGGTTGGCAAACGGAAATGCCGGACGTTTGGCTTCCTGGGGGCGAGGTTTGGCTCGTTCCGAGAATGGATCGTATTTTGAAGGTCCGATTCAATGGCCACATCAAAGAAAGCTACGATGCAAGTGGACGTCTCGTCATTGACTATTTCGACTACAATGAGATTGAAGCGGTTCCGTATGATATGTTGATGAGTGGAGCGGATAGCCAAGCCGTCAGCACCTTGCGCTTGTGGCGGGCGAGAAACATCACAAAGTTTGATATGAAGTCTTTTTCGCAAGGCGATTACATGAAAGCAATGAAGGAGGACTATGAAGCGGAACTAATTTCAAAAGTGCTCTATCCTTCGGACGATCACGCAGAAGGGAAGACGTTGCGTTTGAAACAACAGTATTTCCTCGTCTCGGCCACGGTTCAAAACATCGTGATGGACCATATGAAAAGACACGGCAATCTCCGTTCGTTGCCAGAACACGCTGCAATCCATATCAACGACACACACCCTGCCTTATGTATTCCAGAACTCATGAGAATCTTATTGGATGATCATCATTTTTCTTGGGAAGATGCTTGGGATATCGTGACAAGAACGGTCGCATACACCAACCACACAGTTCTCTCCGAAGCGCTTGAGACGTGGTCGGAAGATTTGATCGAGCGAAAACTGCCGCGCGTGCACATGATCATCAAGGAAATTAATCGCCGGTTCACTGCAGGGTTATGGGAAAAATATCCGGGTGATTGGGATAAAATTCAACGAATGGCAGTTATCGCTTATGATAAAGTCCGGATGGCGAATTTGAGCATCGTCGGATCTCATCACGTGAACGGAGTCAGTGCGCTTCACAGCGAAATTTTGAAAGAAAGTGTCTTTCATGACCATTATGTAGATCAACCACAAAAATTCACAAATGTGACAAACGGCATCGCCCATCGGCGTTGGCTTAATCAATCCAATCCCAGACTTGCCATGCTTTTGGATCAAACGATTGGTCATGGGTACTACAAGGATGCTTTGGAAATAAAGAAGTTCGAACAGTTTGCATCAGATTCAAGCGTTTTGGACCGACTTGCTGAAATAAAACGTGAAAACAAGGTTGATTTCGCCAACTATTTGTTCAAAAAAGAAAAAGTTCTCATCAATCCGGATACCATTTTCGATGTGCAAGCGAAACGTTTGCACGAGTACAAGCGGCAATTGCTGAACGTTCTTAAAATTATCACCTTGTACAATCGGTTGAAGGATGATCCAAATTTAAACATCATTCCGGAAACATACATTTTCGCTGCGAAAGCGGCACCGGGATACTACATGGCAAAAAAAGTGATTCAGTTAATCAACAAACTTAGCAAGGACATCGATCAAAATCCCGTAATCAAGGCAAAACTGAACGTCGTGTTTCTTGAAAATTACTGCGTGACGATGGCGGAAAAACTGATACCCGCATCCGATGTGAGCGAGCAAATTTCACTTGCCGGAAAAGAAGCAAGCGGAACGGGAAACATGAAGTTCATGATCAATGGTGCCATCACCTTTGGAACGATGGATGGAGCGAACGTCGAAATCCATGACGCCGTTGGCAAAGACAATATTTTCATTTTTGGAATGACCTCGAAGCAAGTTGAAGAATTGTGGAAAAAGGGTTACAACTCGACGTTTTTCTATAATAAAAACATTGAATTGCGAAAAATCATTGACAGTTTGAAATTGGGCTTTTATGATCAGGAGTTCAAAGATATGGCCAATTACTTGTTGACGGATTATGGTATCGCCGATCCCTACATGTGTCTTGCGGATTACGAGGACTATATGAGGGTTTACGAAGAGGTTCAAAAGTGCTATGCTGACAAGCGGAAATGGCAGCAAATGGCCGTTGCCAATATCGCAAATGCAGGAGTCTTCGCCGCAGATAGAAGCATTCGCGAGTATGCTGAAAACATATGGAATTTGAAACGAGTCAAGTGATTGCGGAAAATGTTTTCATCGTAACAAGACAAATAATGTGATATAATAGACACGCTGTTTGAAAAGGGTGATTATAATGATCAAAAAGATCGGAGTTCTGACATCCGGCGGAGACTCGCCGGGAATGAATGCAACCATCAGGGCAGTTGTGCGATCGGGCATTTATTTCGGGCTCGAAGTGTATGGCATCCACGATGGGTATCTTGGTTTGGTTGAAGGAAACATCGAACCGATGACGCGAAACTCCGTTCGCGAAATCATCAATCGTGGCGGAACCATTCTCGGTTCGGCCCGACTAAAATCGTTCAAGGAATATGATGTGCGAAAAAAAGCCGTCGACCAGTTGACAAAGCATGGAATTGAGGGTCTTGTCGTTATCGGAGGAGACGGAACCTATCGAGGCGCACTGGAATTGACCCGGATGGGTATTCTATGCGTTGGACTCCCTGGAACCATTGACAATGATATCGCATCAACCGATTACACGATTGGATTCGACACCGCGGTAAATACCGCTGTTGAGGCTGTGGATAGGCTTCGGGATACATCGAGTTCTCATCAACGATGCACAATCGTTGAAGTGATGGGAAGACACTGCGGGGATATTGCAGTAACGACTGCGATTGCCACCGGAGCAGAAATGGTCATCACAGAGGAAACCGGATTCGATTTGCCGAAAGTATTGAACGAAATCAGACAGGCGAAAAAAAACAATAAGCGCCATGCACTTATCATCATCAGCGAAAACATCACCGATGTTCATGCACTCGCTCGATTGGTCGAGGAGTACTCTGGATTTGAAACGAGAGCAACGGTTCTCGGGCACATTCAACGAGGAGGAAACCCATCCGTATTCGACCGTGTTTTAGCAAGCCGCCTTGGAATTGCTGCAGTCGAATTATTGATGGAAGGCAAAGGTGGGCGTTGTGTCGGGATTGTTGATGATGAAATCAAAGATTCTCCTTTGGAGGATGCATTTACGAAGAAAGAAAGCAAAATCGCCAAACAAATCCGAGTGACCGAGGTATTGTTGTAAGAGGTGGATATGAAAGATTTGAGAAACACAAAAATTGTATGTACGATCGGCCCGGCCTGCGAAAGCGAGGAAATGTTGCGTAAATTGATTTTGGCGGGAATGAATGTCGCTAGACTGAATTTTTCCCACGGAGATTTCGAAGAACATGGGCGAAGAATCGATCGAATTCGCAAATTGAACGATGAACTCGGAACTCATGTCGCCATTTTGCTCGACACCAAAGGACCAGAAATTCGCAGCCACAAGTTTGAAAACGGTGGGGTCACTTTGTTCAAGGATTCGATTGTTCGTGTGACGATGGAGGAAGTATTGGGAACATCCGATCGCTTTTCCATCACACACGCCAATTTGATCCATGATGTGAAAATTGGT
>Ga0116204_1002024_pt1 | contig 11151 bp, 10 predicted proteins | sample LakKivwa52mmetaG_FD_94481 | JGI IMG/M metagenome (GOLD analysis project Ga0116204, IMG submission 94481) | Anoxic lake water microbial communities from Lake Kivu, Rwanda to study Microbial Dark Matter (Phase II) - Lake Kivu water 52m metaG | ecosystem: Environmental > Aquatic > Freshwater > Lake... | reverse complement strand
ATGGGGTAGCAAGATTGTGGTGAAAAAAAGGACCTCCGCGTGGAGGTCTTTTTTCATCCTTCTGAATTCATCCTTGGCGCAATACCGCGAAAAAGAAAACGCCCGCCTGGGCAAAGTTTCACCACAGCGGCGACCCACCCAGCCCAGACAAGATGACTGTTACACCAGGGATTCCCGCCAGAAAATGCCGCGAAATGCCAGGACGGGTGGCCCCTGCCCCAAAATTTAACGCGGCCCGCCTGCGGCGGGAAGGGGAAAACCGTTCCTGCATAGACTTTCGCCCAGTTTGATAAACATTTTCAGAAAACCAGAGATTCAGGGATTCAGAACAAACCTTTGGAGAAAGTCAGCGGGAACAACGAAACCCGATGAAGTCGTTCCTGAAGGAGGGGATGAACCTGACGCGATAGGACACACGCAGGAGGTTCGGATTGTAGATCCAGGAGCCGCCCCGCAGCACGCGATACGTCGTTCCATAACTTGAATCGCTGACCGTGTTGCCCGGATAAGCAGCATACCAATCATCGACCCACTCCCAGACGTTTCCGGCCATGTCATACAGGCCATAGCGATTGGCTGCATAACTTCCCACCGGGGAGGTGTCGCGAGGAGAACATTCGCGGAAGTTTGCGCCATTGGTCGCGCCAGCACTGCAAACAGGCGCATCATCCCCCCAGGGATACAATTTTCCTTCCAGCCCGCCGCGCGCGGCTTTTTCCCACTCGGCTTCGGTTGGCAGGCGCGCCCCGCGCCATTCGCAATAGGTGTTGGCCTGATTCCAATCGACATGAATGACCGGATAATTATCGAACTCCGGGTTGCCGTAGTAATTCCCACGAGTGTATGAATTTGTCTTTGATGGCGCTGTACAAGGCCCAATTTCAACGCAGTCTTTGTAAAGCGCATTGGTGACTTCGTATACATCCATGTAGAAGTCATCCAGAGAAACCTTGTGGGCGGGTTTTTCATTATCCCAATGATTATCGCTGCCCATCGTAAATTCCCCGGCAGGGACGAGGCGCATGGTCACGCCTTTGGAGTCGGTGATTTCGGTAGGCAAGGGCGTTAGGGGAAGTGTACTACTTGTTGCTGTCGGCGCAGCATCATCAGGCTTGAAAATTTGCGGCAAAATCCCAATCAGCGCGGCAAGGAGGGTCGCAGCTGCGCCGATGATGGCAACGATGTATTCGGGTTTGAGTTTGCGGGGTTTTGTTTCAGAAGGGTTGGGTCCGACCGGGAAAGGTTGGAAAGGTTTCCCCGCCGCGTCATCCAACGGCGCGACCTGCATGGCTGCTGCTTGCTCCGCTTTTTCACGGGCAGCCCTGTCCGCAGCCTCGCGTTCGGCCTTTTCACGAGCCGCTTTTTGGGCGGCTTCGCGTTCGGCTTGTTCACGAGCAGCCTTTTGGGCGGCTTCACGTTCAGATTTCTCACGAGCCGCTTTTTCCCTGGCTTCGCGCTCTTGCTTTTCTTTGCGCGCTTTTTCTTCCGCAAGCGGATCGACGGTCGGAATCCCCAACTTTTGAGCGCGGACTTTCAGGCTGCCCAGCAAACGCTGGTAAGCCCAATCTTTGCGAGATTCCGGGAAATACTCGACATACTGCCACATTTCCAACCTGCGCGGGATGTGACAATCATCCAGGCGCACGGGAATGACAAAAACAGTTCCTTCGGGTTTGTAATCAGCGATCCTGAGCACAAAACGTAATTCGCGTTGAAGATAGCCTTCCTTGCTGACCGAGTTATTCGAAAGACAGATGATCACTGCATCGGCAGTTTCAACCGCTTTTTCAATCTCCAAATCCCAATCCTGACCGGGGTAGAGATTTTCTTCGTCTAGCCAGGGGTCAATCCAACCTTCAGCGTTGAGACGTTGATACAACTCACGCACAACTGCTTTATCATGTGATGAGTGGCAGAGGAATACTTTGAGTTGGTGAGGAGTGTTAGTCATAATGTCAGAAATCGGTCACTTGATGGCAACGAACTCACAAAATCCAATAGATCGTTTATGCTTTTTGTTCCCAATAACATTCCGTTGAGCAGTTTTGTTTGCTCATATTCTGTTCGAGATGTGTTTAACACATGATCCTGACCACAAATCACAAAGTTATATGGCGTAACATATCTGCGCCTAAGTTTTGCGTCTCTTATTGGTGTAGGCTTACCACCAATTAAGGCGGAGCCGTCATCATATTCTTCTCTGGATATTAAATTACCATTCCAGATAGCATACTCTTCATAGAAGTAATAGCCATGATTACTATCCAGTTTCTCTTGCAAACATTTGTTCAACCATTCTTTTGAAATAAATGGAACCATTCCAGTCGGCTCTTCTGCACGTGATTGGACATAAACGAAATTCCTTTTTTCATCGCTAAACTCTCGGATTGCCACAATATGGTCAATACACAATTCATCCTTGTCTATTAAAAATATTTCATCGGTTAACCTTTGAAAACTCTGAATATACATATGCGATGTACCACGAAACCACCAGAATGGAATGATTTTTCTATCTTCTGGCATTACACCACTTTCTACAATTAGCGGCGGTTTTAACGTTATTTGGAGTCTATCAACCGCTTCTTTTGCATCAAATTTTCTCGCACTTCGCAAACCAGGAAATGCATCTCGCAATCTCTGATCAAAAATAACAGATTTACTTGTAAACTCCCAATTTAAACCATCTACAACCATTGATATACGAGGCGAACTGGGTAAATTTGCTTGAGTTTCGCTCGACTTCGGTGTTTTAATGTCCGCCCGCTTCAACTGTTCCGCTCGTATTTTGAGCGCCTTCATCAATTTTTCGTCGCCACCATCCTCGAACATATCCACCCAATGATAACCACTGATCGCGCGTGGCACTTCGCATTCTTCCAGCCGGGCGGGGATGAGAAAGATGCGGCCTTCGGGCATTTCGAGGGCTTTATCGAGCGCGAATTTGATTTCCTTTTGAACGTAGCCTTCCTTGTCCACCGAAGTTTTGGACAACAGGATAATGATCGCATCCGAGCTTTCGAGCGCCTTGGGGATTTCCACCTGCCAGGCCTGGCCGGGCAGCAGGTCTTCGGCGTCCAGCCAGGGTTGCAGTCCGCGCCGCTTCAGGTAGCGGTACAGTTCACGCGCTTTGGATTTATCGTCGTGCGCGTGGCAGAGAAACACTTTGAGTGGGCGTTTGGCGTCGGGCATACGGGTGTCCCCAGCGAGGATGTGGTAAGAAAATTATACAGCGAAAACAAAAATCGAGGCGCAGGGCCTCGATTTTGATTAAAACTGGCGAATACGAACCTTTTTGACAGACTGCGCGGCGTATTTAAGCGCATCCTCGATGGCAGCCGCCGTCAACTGTGGATACGTTTTCAGCACATCGTCACGGGTTGCGCCGCTGGCAAACAGTTCAAGGATAAATTCCACGCTCAGGCGCGTGCCGCGAATGTGGGGCTTGCCGCTGAGGATTTTTGGGTCATAAGCAATTTGCTGGAACATAGGAACCTCCATGGCAAATTATACAATCAAAATGGGGTGAGTGATTATGCAGATGTTTACGAGACGCAGTTCGTTGAGAAGCGGATTTTGGTCAATCCGCATGAAAAACTCCCCACGCGCAAACCCGCCGGGGAGTTTTTCATCATTCATCACTCGTCACTCATCATTCCCCTAATGCTCGCCCCCGCGCGCCAGGGCCAGTATCTCCTCGCGCGTTTCATAGACCCGCACCAGTTTGCCGTCGCGCATTTGCAGGACGCGGTCGACGTATTCGCACATGCGCAGGTCGTGCGTGACCATAATCCCGGCCCGGTTGTTCTCGTGGATGAGCGCGGCGAAGGTCTGGACGACCTGGAAGGCGCGCTCGGTGTCGAGGCTGGCGGTCGGCTCGTCGGCCAGCACCACCGTTGGGGAGTGAATCAAGGCCCGGGCAATCGCCACGCGCTGTTGCTGTCCGCCCGACATCTGGCTGGGCAGGTTGCGCAGGCGTTCTCCCAGCCCCAGGCGGGCCAGCAGTTCGGCGGAACGCATCCGCCCGGCTTTGTCGAGGCGGTTGTTCAGGCGCAGCATCAACTCGACGTTTTCGAGCGCGCTCAGGAACGGAATCAGGTTATTCGACTGGAAGGTGAACCCAATTTTCTCGCGCCGCAGTTGGACGCGCCGCTTTTCGTTCATCAGGGCCATATCCTGCCCATCAATCAACACCTGTCCACTGGATGGCGTGAGCAGGGCGGCCAGGATGGAAAGCATGGTCGTCTTGCCGGAGCCGCTCGGCCCGACCAGGGCGACGAACTCTCCCTGTTGCACCGAAAACGAGACATCATCAACGGCATTAATCGAACCGGTGTCGGTGGCAAAGGTCTTGATGACATTGCGGACTTCCAACGCAACGGATTTTTTTTCGTCTGTTTCGCCCGCGGTTACGCCGCGGGCAGGCATATTGACCATTACACTCATTGTTGTTTTCCTATGGCGTGGCGCAAGATAATATCTTGCGCTACGTTTCGCACCGTCCCGAAGGTTTCTGTGAGCAATTTTGCCCACTTTCGGCAACCTTCGGGACGTTTTCCGCTATTTACGACAACCGCAACGCTTTGAGCGGTTCGATGCGCACCGCGTAAATGACCGAGACCAGGCCGCCCAGCGGGCCAATCAGCAGCAGGGCTGCCAGCGCCAGCGCGGACGCGGTTCCGTTGAAGAACAACGGCACAGTGGGAGGAAATCCGAGTGAAAACAGGTAGGTCAGGACTCCGCCTATCGCCACGCCAAAGGCCGTCACCAGCGTAATCTGGATGACCGCCGCCGCGCCCACCACCGGGTTCGAGGCGCCAATCGCTTTCAGCACCCCAATCTGCGGGACTTTCTGCAAAATTTGGATTTGGAAAAAGCCGCCGATGACGAGAATACCAATCAGCAGGGTGAACCCGCCCTGGGTCTGCACCGTGCCTTGCTGGGCGGTGTAGCCGGGAATGTTGTTGATGGTGGTCTGTAGGTCGGCCACTTCGATTTTGTTGATGGTGTTCAGCAGGTTGGCCTGCACCTGTTCGGCCTGGGCCGGGTCTGTAACGCGCACCACGATGATGTTGATGGACGGGACGGTGTTGCCCAGTTCCGCGTCGGATTTTGGCCGCACCTTTTCCCAAACCGAAGGGGAAACAAATATGGCTGGCTGGAAGAAAAATGCCTGCCCGGTGGTCGCGCCGATGACTTTCAGGTCGAAAAACTCGTCCTCGACGCCCTGCGTGGAGCGAATGGTGATGGTATCGCCGATTTTAATGTCGCTGCGGTCCAGCACGCGCTGGTCGATAATCACTTCGCGGGCGGTGGCCGAAAGGAAGGTGCGCCCGGCGGTCAGTTGCGGCATGCCGGGGCGGCCCGCTTCCACGCCAAGCAGGGAAACCTTCAAGACTTCTTCCTCGGCGCCGGGAGGCAACAGGATAGCTGTATTCGAGGTCGAAACCGGCCCGGCGTCGTCCACCCCATCCACGCGGCGCACCGTGCGCAGGGTGGCCTGCCGCAGGCGGCTGGCGCTGATGATGTAGTCGGATTTTTCCAGAAACACCACCAACTGTCCATCCAGTTTCGAGATGTACTCGCGGTTATTGGTCCCCAGCCCCTCGCCGAGCGCGGCAATAAACAAGACCAGCAGCGTAATCAGCGCAATCACCAGGCTGACCAGGAAAAAACGGCCCTTGTTACGCCAGATTTCCTTGAATGCAAGATAGAAAGCCAGGCCCATACTCACTCCGTCCCCCCGGCAATCGGCGCGTCGAGCGGCGTTGCCCAATCCATGCCCATCACGCCGCGCAGGAGCAACTCCACCGGCGGGTGGTCGGCAATATCGTCATAATAGTACGGCAGGCGGATTTTGCCCTCCGGGCCGATGATGAAGGTCCCCGACATTTGCATCGCGTCCTGACCGGGCGGCGGCAGTTCGGGCTTCCAACCTTTCTCACGCGCCAGCCGCCGGTTCGACTGCATGACCCGCACCGACAGGATGGACTGCCACCAATTGGCGCGCGCCAAACCATAAGCCTGGTAAGCCACGCGCTCCGGGTCGGCCAGGCAGGTCACGCCGGGCGCGCGTTCCGTGCAAAAGGCTTTTGCGGCTTCGGGCGTGCCTTGCGTGACTACCGCCAGCGCCAATCCCTTGGCGGCCATCTCCGGCTTGAACTGGACCAGGTTGTCCATCATCTCTTTGCACTGCGGGCAGCCGAAGTGGCGGGTGAAGGCCAGCACCAGCACCTTGCCCTGCCAGAGCGCGGACAGCCGGATGGGCTGCCCTTCGATGGTCAGCAGCTCGACATCCGGCGCAGAAACATTGAATTTCAGGTGTGCTATGTTCGACATGAATGGGATTGTACACCCAAGGGATGTCAAAGTCTATCAGGAAAAAAACTACAACCGCTTCAGCGCCATTATCGTGATGTCATCGAAAGGAAGCGTCCCACCGATGTGCGCCTTGAGCGCCGCCTCAATCGCCCCCACCATCCCCGACGCCGAGGCCGCCCGGTTGACAAGAGCCAGTTCCCGCAGGCGGTTCTCGCCAAATCCCTGCCCGGCCTCGTTCAGGGCGTCCGGTACGCCATCCGTATAGAACAGGATAAAATCCCCCGTCTCGAGCGTGACCGCGCGCTGGGTAAACACGATGGAAGGGTCGACGCCCAACGCCATGCCGGTGCGGGTGAGCAGTTCCGGTTCCTCGCCGGAAGCGCGCAACAGGAAGGGCGGATTATGCCCGGCGTTGACGTAGGTCACGACCCCATCCAGGCTGTTAATCTGGGCATAGAACAGGGTTACGAACATGCCATCGTGCGAATCGTCGCAGACCAACTGGTTGACATGCGTCAGACCATGCACCGGTGAATCGGCATCGAACATGCTGGCGCGCAGGGTGGAACGCGCGTTGACCATGAACAACGCGGCGGGCGTGCCTTTGTCGGCCACATCGGCAATCACCAGGCCGAGTTTTTGCGCCTGGTCAGGAGTCATTTCCAATTGAATATAGTCGTAGTAGTCCCCGGCCACTTCGCGGGCTGGCAGCCAGGCCGCAGCCACGTCCCAGCCCGGCAGGCGGGGCATCCCGTGCGGAAGCAGGCTGGCCTGCACCTGGCGCGCCACCTGCAATTCCCGTTCCAGGCGGCCTTTCTCGACTGCGAGTTGATACAGGCGGGCGTTTTCGATGGCGAAAGCCGCGCTGGAGGCAAACATGTCGAGTAATTCGCGGTCGGCGACAGAAAACCCACCCGGTTTGTTGAAGACTTCAATCACTCCAATCGCTCGGTCATTCACCACCAGCGGGACGGCAATCAGGTTTTTGGTGGTGAGCCCGGTCTTTTTATCGAGCGTGCCAAAAAAGCGCGGGTCGTTTTGCACGTCGTCCACAATCACTGGCTGTTTGTGTTCCACTACCCAGCCGGCAATCCCCTGTCCCAACGGCACGCGGAACGGCTTGATTTCTGCCGATGAATCGCCGGTTGCTACCTGGAAGGTGAGCGCATCGCCATCGACAGTCAGGATGGAGGCAGTCGAGCCGCCGAGCAGTTCTTTCACCGAGAGCGTGGTCGTGGTAAGCACCCGTTCCAGGTCGAGTGTCGAGGTGATTTCCTGGCTGATGTGGTGCAGCAGGTCGAGCGTTTTCAGGCGAGATTCGGTCTCGCGGTAGAGGTGGACGCTTTCCAGCGCCGAGGCCGCGCTGGCCGCAACGACCGAGAGCAATTCCAGGTCGGTGCGGGAAAATCGCCCACGCTGGGTGCGGCTGACATAAATTGCGCCGAGGATTCCGCTTTTCGATTTCATCGGCACGCACAGCCAGTTCAGGCTCTGAACGACCGGGCCGGCATCCACGTCGGAATGGGTGGCATCGCCGGAGAAAAGCGATTCCCCGCGCTCAATCACCTGGTTGATGATGGCGCGCGAGAGCGTATATTCCTGCGCATCGAGAGCGCCCCGCTCCGCGCCATGCGCCGCCAGGCGAATATGCTTCCCGCCCGGCTGCCGGTTGGCCAATAAAACAAAACCCCGCTCGGCCTCGGTGATGGTGATGACATCATCCATGGTGCGCTCCAAAACCGCATCGGGGTCGAGGGCGGCGTTGAAATCCTGGGCAAGGCGGTAAAGCAACATCAGGTGTTGGTTGGCATCCTGGGCAGGCTGCATCTGTTTTCCTCCGGTGGATACCAATATTGTATACCCAAGCGCGGGTTTTAATACAACGAATTTGGACAAGTTTTATATGAATTTTCCGCATCCGCTTTGAAAATGGGACGCGGACGAGAGCGGATTAACGTGGAAAATCATTAAGAACCTATCCGAAAATTCGCGCCACGCCGACGACGCCCGGAGATAAATCTCCGGGCTACCCGTACAAAGTCCGCTTAAGCGGACTGAACAGCCGGGTTTTAGCCGTCTTGAGACGGCTTTGGATGAATAGCCCGGACATTAATGTCCGGGCGGGAGGGCGCAAGAACACTTTTCGGATAGGCTGTAAATATCCGCGTATTCAGCGTTTTCCGCGTCCCAAAAACGGTTTGCGCAATTGAGAATCGAGAAATAGAGAACGCCGGGATGTTTCCTTCCCGGCGTTTTTTCTCATGCTTCGACAGTGTACCCCTTTTTTTGAATCGCCGCCAAAATCTCGGCCTCGCTGACCATTTTCTCATCGAACTCAACCGTCACCTGCCCTTTTTTATAACTGGCGCTGATTTCGCGGATTCCGGGCAGTTTGTCCTCGATGGATTCTAAAATCATGGCGCAATTGGGACATTCCATGTTGGTGATGAGGTAGGTTTTCTTTTGCATATCACTTGAACTCAATCACGCCCGTGTACATGCCCATCGAGCAGGTAAAGCGCATGGTCGTCCCGGCAGGCTGGGGCGGGATTTGGACTGTCTCGGTCCCGGTAACAGGCAGCAGCACGTAATACTTTATCGCCGGGATGACGAAATCGCGGGAGCAGGAGGTGGTGTTGTCGGTGACGATGTTCAACGTCACCGGGACACCTGCCTGGGCCGCCAGGCGGGCCGGGTTATAGCCCCGATTTTCAGCCCGCAGGGTGAGATTGTCGGAGGCTTCAGCGGAAGCAGCAGCGGGGGCCTGTTGCACGGTGAACAGACCGGAAACCGAGGGCGCGCCGAGCAGGTTGAGGGCGTTGTCGAAGGTGACCAGGCCCAGGAACAGGATGACAATCGCCACGAAGCGCATGAAATGCTTTTCCAGGCTGGCCCCGATTTGGGTGGTGAAGTACGCCACGACGAAAAAGACCGGGCTGGTGCCGAGCGTAAAAGCGAACATCAGCAGGGCGGCGCTGAGCGGGTCGCCCAGGCCGAGCGCAGCAGCCATCATGGCCTGGGTCACGCCACAGGGAATAAAGACCGTCAACGCGCCCAGAAAGAGCGGAGTAGCTGTATCGGTGCCTTTGGCCGTTTTCCGAATGGCGCGGGTGATGAATTTGGGCGGCTCGATGACAAAGTTGCGGAAAAACGGGTGGACGTTGAGCATCCGCAGGCCGTTGCCAACCATGAAAATGGCGATAAGAACCATCAACACGGCGCGCATGATGGGGTCGAAGGTCAGGAAGGAGCCAAGCCAGCCGAGCAGCAATCCGAGCAGGGTGTAGGCGACCAGTTTGGCGGCCAGGAAAAGCAGGATGGGCAGGGCGGTGCTTGTCCCGCGCCCCCCAGCGGGGTTCGGGCGCGCCGGGCGGACGGGACGTTTCCCTTTTTTTACGGGCGCGGGCGGGGCGTTCAGCAGGTCGCGCTCAATCTGGTTCGCCAGCGAGGAAGCCAGCAGCCCGCCCTGCACCGCCAGGCACGAGAGTCCGCCGGTGGTCAGACCGGTGACGAAGGCGAGGAGATATTGCTCCAGCATATCAGCGCTTCCCGCCGTCCCAAACAACGAACGGCATGTTGACCACCACGCCGGGGACTTCGACCGTGATTTCACCGGCAGATTCCGCCGCCTCGACCTCCGCCACCGATTTCAGCAAGCGGGCCTGGGACGGGTCCTTCCAGTTGACCAGGTGAATGCTGCGCAGCGGAGTGTAGCCGGGCGAGCCGGGTGGATTGTCGAACACATCCTCCTGGAAGCCGAACGGGCCTTTGCCCTGCAACCCATTCTGGAACACGTACACCCGCCCCAACGACTCCGCCGGGACATTCGCCAGCGAGGGAACATGCAGGACGGGCGAACTCATCATTTCAGTCAGGGCTTCGGCCACGCCCGGGTCGGAGGCTTCGGTGTGAACGAAGTAGATTTCCTTGCCTTCGGCATAGGCCAGCCCGGCAGGCAATTCCGCTTTGGCCGGGCCGCTCGAGGCCGGGGCGCAGGCGGAAAGAGTAGCCATTAGTAGAACAGTCATCAGTAACCAGGAAAAGCGTTTCATAGAACTCCTTGGGGTGATACAGGTAAAAGTGTGAACATATAAATAGCAAAACAGGTAAACGACGTCGATTTTATGTGTCTACCTGTTTGAATACTTATCCAATCTTTACGCCTCGTAATCGTAACGAGTTGGATACGACGAAAACGCTGCTAAAGGCCATCGCGCCCGCCGCCAGCATGGGGTTGAGCAGTCCCAGAAAAGCCGCCGGGATAAGCAGGACGTTGTAGAAAAAGGCCCAGAACAGATTCTGCTTGATGGTGCCAAGCGTCTGACGCGAGAGCGAGATGGCGCGCGCCACGCCGCGCAGGTCGCCGCTCATCAAGGTGACGGGGGCGGCGGCCATCGCCACATCCGTCCCCGTGCCAATCGCCAGGCCGACATCGGCCTGCGCCAGGGCCGGGGCGTCATTGACGCCGTCACCGACCATGGCAATCACATTTTGTATTTTGGATTGTCGATTTTCGATTACGCCCTGCAACCGCTTGATTTCCGCCGCTTTGCCATCCGGCAGGACTTCGGCGATGACTTCCTCAATGCCCGCCTGCCTGGCAATCGCTTCGGCGGTTTTCTGGTTGTCGCCGGTCAGCATCACCACGCGCAAACCCATGCGGCGTAGTTCGGCAATCGCTTCCAGCGAGCCGTCTTTGATGGTGTCGGCAACGGCAATCACGCCGGCTGCCTGCCCATCGACCGCCACCAGCATGGCAGTCTTGGCCTCCGCGTTGAGGCGGGAGACTTCCTTTTCGAGGCCGTTGAGCGGGTAGCCGCGTTTTTCCAT
>Ga0116204_1002023_pt1 | contig 11154 bp, 4 predicted proteins | sample LakKivwa52mmetaG_FD_94481 | JGI IMG/M metagenome (GOLD analysis project Ga0116204, IMG submission 94481) | Anoxic lake water microbial communities from Lake Kivu, Rwanda to study Microbial Dark Matter (Phase II) - Lake Kivu water 52m metaG | ecosystem: Environmental > Aquatic > Freshwater > Lake ... | reverse complement strand
TTCAAAAGATAATTTGTTGCCAGCATAAGCCTCAACCACTAAACCATGAATTATCGGTGATATTTTAAGCGGGTTGGAAGCATCGGGATAATTATAATTAAATTGATGAGAAAGAATTTGTAAATGACTCATGTGCCTTAAAAAACTCCCTGCCTGATATCCTATCCGAAATCCTGTACCTCCACCTTGTGCAAAGAGATTTACCGACAGCAATACCAGAAACAAAATATATACATTTCGTTTCATAATTGATTTAATTAGTTATTTTAAAAAATCGCTCTATTTATCAATAAGACTCAATATCTTGTCAAGGAACAGATTAACCTCTTCTTCGTATTTCAGGTCAGAACAACCATCATTATAGTATTTAAGGTTATTTATGGTTATGGATAGAGTACTTCCTCCAGCACAATTCTCATTTATATATTCACCATTTCCCTCATAATATTTATAAGCTATCCAATAAGCTTCGGTCTTCAAAGCATTTAGTTGTGATGTACTTAGCTTAATAATTTTTTCAGTTTTGTTCTTTAAATCAAAAAATGTAAAAATGTCGTTTTGAATTACAATTTTCCAATAATCAGCATTAGGAATAGCTCCTTGGTGGTATTCAAAAACAATTAATGCAATATCATTGTAGTGTAAATTGACATCGGCAGAATCATTGGCAGTGAATGATTTTTTTGAAAGATACCTTACAATTTTCTCATCTTCTTCTTTTGATATTCTGTTGTTGTAGCGGGTAAAATCACTTAGATTCTTAAGTTTGTTTATTTCGGAGGGTAAATATTCAATCTGATTGTATGCCAGATTTAATGATTTAAGATTGAGTAGATTTCCAATTTCGGGTTCTACAAAAGCGATTTTGTTATTACTCAGATCAAGAATTTCGAGAGATGTTATTGCATAAATCACAAATGGGATATTTGATAATTTATTATGGGCAATATAAAGTTCTTTTAAATTGGTCAGGTTTTGCATACTCTGCGGCAAATCGGTAATACTGTTTTGAGATCCTCTGAATTCACCAAGAACGAGCTTGTTGAGATTGTTTAATTGCCCAATTTCTTCAGGTAAGTTTTCAAGCTGATTATTAAATAGATACAATTCTAACAGGCCTGTCAGTGCTCCGATAGTAGGCGACAAGGATTTCATCACAATTCCTTCAAGATTTAAAATTTCCAATTGTTTCCAATCAATAATAGAAGACAGGAAACTTTCAGAATTTAAATTATAATTTGCACCTAGATTGAGCTTTTTTATTGAATTCAATTTGCCAAAATCTGGTGGTAATTCAGTAATTGTATTGTCATATAAATTTAATTCTTCCAATAATTTTAAATCTGAAAGTGAATTTGGCAGATTAATTATATGATTGCCGGTCAGACTCAATATCCGCAGTTCTTTTAATTGATTTAATTCTTCAGGTAAAGATGAAATATTTGTATAACTGATAGATAAAACTCTCAGATTTGTTAATTTCCCAATGTTTTGATTAACAAATTCTAATGAGCCTGAATGAATATTCAATTCTAATAAATTTGTAAGAGTAAAAAGCCCTGCCGGAATTTCTTTAAAATCAACAGAGTTTAAATGAAGCCTTTTAACTACTGAAGGATTTTTTAATGCTTCTGAAAGGTTGTAAAATATTTTAGATTTCTCTAATTCTTCTTTCCAATTATCATTAATTGCTGATAATTTTGTATTTATAAGCAAAAAAACACTTAAAAATGTCCAGATTGCAATTCCTTTTTTCATAATAATTCAAGTTCAAAGTTACCAAAAGTATTTATTAATAATACCTGTTTTTAACAAATTGTAAAATATTTATCTGATTTTTAAAAGTTTTTCAATTTCAAGTATATTTTTATTCATTATTTCAACAATATACAAGCCTTCAGGTAAAGAACTGATGTCGATTTCAAGAGTATTTAAAATCCATTTTTCCTCTAAAACTGCTTTTCCTTCAATTGTCAGGACAGAAATCCGTACAGGATCGCTTAAATGATTATTTATTGTTATAAAGTCTTTTGAAGGATTAGGCTTAATTGTGATTGATTTAAAGGTATTAAATTCTGTAATTGAGCTATTATCATAAACCTTTATTTTTGCTTTGCTGGTATTTGTACAGTTATTTTTATCAGTATAAGTATATGTTATCGTGTGTATGCCTGTATCTGCCAAAGCGGGGTAGAATGTGTCGTTAATAACTCCTTTTCCAGAGTATTTCCCTCCATTGGGCAAGCCACCACTCAATAAAAAAGGAGCAGAGTTCTTAAGAATATCAGGGAAGTTGCTTAACGAAACCTCGGGTAGTTTAAAAATGTAGGTTATTTGACTGTCTTTGTTTGAGCAGCCATTATTATCAGTAAATGAGTAGATTATTAAATTGATACCAGTGTCGGCTTTTGATGGGTAAAAGAAAGTGCCATTTATGCCACTCCCCGAAAAATATCCATTTGAAGGGCTTCCTTTCAGACTATCAAATTGCCCGGAAACTGCGCAATAATTCTTTTTTAACCCACTAAAACTAACTGATGGTAAATCATAAACACTCAGAAGTGCTGCATTAGTTGTATCAGTTTTAATATTATCGCTAATAATACATCTGTAATAAGTATTGTTCAGACTACTGTCTTTTGCTAAAATTGATATTGTTGGCTTTGTTGTTCCTTTGAAAATCTGATCATCAATCACATTAGCCCATAAGTTATTGCTCTTTTGCTGCCATTGGAAAGTTGCAGCGCCTGATACTGTTACTGAAATGCTGGCTGTGCTGCCGAGGCAAACACCTTTGTTTTCGGGTTGTTTGATAATTTTTAATCCTTCTGATAAAGCAATATGGTAATCGGCACCTCCATTATTATCCCAAGTGTTGTCATCATAATGTAAGACAAAATTAATTTCAGAAACTTTTTGATTTACATGATTAAAGGGACCTAACTTAATAACGATTTTTTGAGCCGAATCGGGCTTGCTGAATGGAGTTTCTACTGCCGGCCCTGAGCCTCCAAATAGGTACGAACCTGTCGGACGATAAACATTATCGGGGGTTTTCCATCGTTGATTATTTACGTTAACTCCCCAGTGTAATTTTGCCGGTCCTTTTGCTTTATTGACAATAATTGTAACAGTATCATTGACAGACGGAAATTCAGGTGTCCAGACAATTTTCTTATCAGGGTTTGTCCCTGTTTGATTGCCTACATAAACATGTTGAATAGGCGACTTCTTAATATTTCCTGCACTATCTTCAGCTTCGATATAATAATCAATCAGAGTGTCTTTAAAGCCTTTTATTTCAGCATAATATAAATCCGCAATGTGAGAAGGAATGATGAAAAAATCAATATCAGGATTGTTTTTTACATTTCCTTTTGGAAATACTTTTTTTGTCAAACTAACAGAATACCACGAACTTACACCGTTGCCACCTGAATAAATATCATTTTCATTGGTTGAAAGAGCATTTTTACCATCAAAATCAACACGATATTTTAATGTAGCAGTTTTTACTCCTGAATAGTCATGAATCAGTGTCCAAACATGAAAATCGGAAGAGTTGATAGTTTTCTTGTAATTATATATTGGTCCGAATCCTGTTGAACCGGGATTATAAGGAAATCGTTGAGGAATAAATACTGTAGGAGCAGTGCTGTCTTTTTTAATGAGTGAATTAACTGAGTCGGCATATGCTATAGCAATGTTGCATGCAAGTGTTTGCTTTACTTCCATATCGAGTGATGAACCATAATACATATAACCGCTATTGTAAGCTGGTAATAAATAATGCCATGCCAGTTCGGCTTTTGATGCGTTTTTTGAAGGATTTACGATATTGGCTATGTTAAGTTTACCACTGAGTTTTTCAGCGGTTTCAACTCTGTTTTGTGCGGCAGTTAAAACAGCCCAATTGCGTACATCTTCAGTCCATCCATCCGGATTAAAGAGAAATGAGCTGTTGTAAAGAGGCCAAATCCAATTGATAAACTGCGGATGTCCCCAATCGTTTTCAGCATTTACCCATGCACCATCTTCAACATGAACAATATCATTTTCGGGCACTGGATGGTCGTTTAAAAACTGTTGAATGGTTGTCATTACATAACCCTTTGATTTGCAGGCATTGGCAAGACCAGGTACGGAATTATTATAATAATCATAACCACCACCCCATGCATTGTCTCCGTCATGTGCCATCAATACAATACAGTTTTGTTGAGTTTTATTAAATGGAGCAATAAATTTGTCAATATCTGAAGTGCCCATTGTGCTGTATCCATTCTGATAACTCAGCAAATCGCACATAGGGACTATGGTTAAAATGTACTCGGTACCAGTGGTTGGATCAACATATTTTACCTTGTGAGCCTGATAGCAATATGGTGCCGCAAAAGTGCCTCCGCGACCATCAATCTGGCCATTCCACCAGTTTTTACCTTCTGTGCTTACTATATCAGCTCTGTTTGGCGGGTCAATATTGCATCCGTTAGTACCATAACTTAATGGATAATCTTTTAAGGTGCGGGCAAGGTGACTGTTGGCAACAACTGACCATTCAAAACCTTCTTCATTTAAAACTTTTACGATACGAACACTGAATGCACATTCAGCAGGAAAATAACCTTTTGAATAGTTAGTTGTTGTGCCGAAAGTTTGTTGAGTGAGGTATTTATGTGCCTGTAATTGTTTACGTAATGCATTTTCATCAACTAATGGAGACAGTGCATGATGCATGCTAAAACCCATCAGGTCGAGACGTGGGAATCCTCCGTTTGTTTTCCATCCTCTGGCAGTTTTTATGCTGTTTTCCCAGCCATTTCCATATCCCCATTTATTGGTCTTAGCCAAACTATTTATATTTTCTATCAAGCACCCACTATACGAAACCTGTGCACCCGACTCAGGATGATTTGATGTCATACTTTGAACTGCATCTTTGGTCCGGTACTGGTAAACAGCTACCCTGTCGGCTTTGCTGAAAATTTCTTCAAGGTCGTTTAGTGGATGACTTTTCCCGTCAGAATATTTATTTTGACCATTTTGTTTGAGTGAAAACGATTCTGCAGCTAATTGGTAATGATAGGTGTCAGATTTGCTTTTTTCAGGCCAGTAAATAGGTTGTTCAAGATGCCATAAATAAGTAATATGTACCTGTGAGAATATATTGGTACTAAAAAGCAATATGATTATGATAAGACTGAGACTTTTTCCAGAATTTTGTGACATAAATAAAATTTTAACTACAAAAATACAATTTAAAAACTCAGCGAAGATATTATAAAATCCCCGACTCTGCGCTTTCGTTAATTCTGATAGAGTGGGAGTATAATCTTAAAAATAAAGAATAGTAGCCGTTTACGAATAATGAATTAATAATTTATAAATGAAATAGGTCAAAACTAAGAGATAAAACAAAATTCCATTATTCTAAAATTCGAAATTCAACTCTGCGGTTTTCCTGCCTTCCGTAGTCAGTTTTATTGTCTTTGATAAATTTAGATTCCCCTAATCCTGTTGTTCTAATTCTTAATGGAGAAATTCCCTGATTCACAATGAGTTGTTTCACTTTTTCAGCTCTTCGCTCTGATAATTTCTGGTTGTATTCATTACTTCCTTTTTCATCAGTATGACCACTTATTTCAATTATAATTTCAGGATATTTTTTCAGGAATTGGATTACATTTTTCAGTTCTTTGTCAGTCCCCTGCACGATATCAGTTTTATCGAAAACAAATTTTATATCCGGAAAAATCAGTTTTTCAAATTCATCCTCAATCAGCGACAGGTCTGTGCTTTTATCAATGATTTCAAGTGTATCTGTTTTTTCGGACTTAACGATTTTTATTTTATCAAAATTTGTTATGTCATTATAAATGAGTTTATTAGAGTCGAACTCGCTTATTGTAATTTTTTTTGCTAAAGGTTCAAAAATAAAGTTTTCCTCAGCTTTGATTTTTTTTAATAATTGAGGTTGAAAGTTGTAGCTCAGCATTAAAGTATCTGCATCGCCTTTTGGAGGGCATATTTTAATGAAAAAGCGATAATTCCCTTCTTCATTGGCTTTTACCCGGATGCCATAATAGTTTTGGTTTTTCTGATAAATGTCTTCAAATATCCAGTCTAACTGTCGTGTTTCATAAAGATTGAAATAACTGCCACCTGTAAAATCAGCAATAGTTTGCAAATATTCATCGCTGATATCATCTCCATATCCTATTGTATTAATTTGGATATTATTTTCGAGAGCCCGTATAAGCATTTCTCTTTTTGTTCCAAACGAACTGTTTTCATTGCCGTCAGTAAAAACAATTAAGGATTTACGGTCGTAATTACGGCTGTCTTTGATTGTACTGATTCCAACACTTATAGCGTCAATCAAGGCTGTTCCCCCACCCATTCCTGTTAATCCATTGATTTTGAAATATCTCATCAACTCATCTTTGTTTTGTTTTAATGGTACGTCAATTCTCACAGCATGGTCGAATCGTAATATGGAAAAAGCATCGGCAACATCTTTTGATTGAATAAAATTTGTGGTTCCTTTCTGTAGAACAACAGCTCTGTCGTCTCCCATTGAACCTGAGTGGTCTAATACAATCGAAATGGCATTTGTCAAACTGTCATTTTTATTATGCTCAATAATTTGAAAATCATCCGATTGAAGCTTGTTTCCATCTGGTCCGATTATTACCAGATTGCACCATGTTTTAATCCATTCTTCCTGACCGGCTCCGAAATAATAAACTCCATTATCGTCAATTAAATGTACCTGAATTTCAATAAATGAATCGCTCTCGGTTATAGTCTTTAGTTTGATATTCAAATCGTTACGAAGATCTGAAATAGGCATACTTTCTAACAGGCGGGTGTAGGAGTAATCGGCCGGGATTTTACCTTTGTCGTCAAGTCGTATTTCTGTAATGGAGGTAATTGTATCGCTGAAATATTGAAGTGTCATGGGCATATCTCCGAAATCTGCATAAATATTTGCAGATTTAAGGTAAGCTATGCGATTATTATTGTCTTTTAAAAGTATAATTTTGCTGTTAGGAGTGAAATATATTAATTCAGCGTCAATCACACTTGATTTTGGCTGTTTTATCGTGCTTGTTTTAAAGTAAACTCCTTTATTTAGAAAATTACGGTATGGCAGAGCAACTATTTTTTTGTCATAACTAAATACTCTTTCATTTGCCTGTTTTTGTTTAGGGATATTGTATTCTGAAGCGTTGAATTCAAAAGCATAATTATAAACATCTACGAGTCTCCCTGCTTTGACATTAATTAGTATTGATTCGGAATTATTTATTGGAAAAATCAATAAACTGTCGTTAAGCCATGAGTATCTATCTGTTGTTTTGTCTAATTCGTAATCAAAAGAAGTAGCAAGCAATTTTTGCTTTTTGTAGTCTAAGTTAATTGTCATTGTAAGCTCAGAACTATTATTGCTGAAAATGTAATAGTTGCTGACTGTTTCGCCCGAAGAAACAAATAAAGTATATGAACCTTTACTGCTGATTGAAGCTAATTCAGGAGTGATTTTTTGGCCATTACTTTTTAAATTCCTGAGTACTTTGGCCGAACTGATACGATTTAATCTGCTCATTGTAGGCAACGAAAAATAGTAAGTTGTAACAGTTGTAGTGGTTTTACGTGTTAATACAATAGTTTTAAGATCAGATGAATAGGAAATTTCATTGCCCAGCATTTTTTTTATGAGTTCGCGTTTTCCTGTTTTCCAGATATAAATATAGCTTTTATGATCTTTAAGAATGATATATTTATCATCCGGAGTAAAATAAAGTTCATTAATTCTTGAAAATGCCGGCACTCCGCTGTATTCAAAAAACTCTTTACCGTCAAGTGAACTGAATGCTTTTAATTTTGATTCGGTTGCCAGAAGGTATTGATTGTCGAAATTAGAAAAAGCGAGATTTTTTTCATTTTTGTAAATCTTTTGAGCTTTTTTACTGGAGGTTGCTATGTGTCGTAACTGGTCGTAATCTCCTAATATTTTTCCGTTTTGAGTGTTGCAAACTATATTTCTGTTACCAAAAACTAAAACCAGATTTCTGCCATCATGACTCAGGAATAATGTGTCAATTTTACTATTTGACTCCAATGAAATTCTGAAAGAAAATATTTTTTCAAACTTAGTTAAATCATAAGTATCAAACCTGAAATTGAAATGTGTTATTTTTTTGTTATTTGTTCCTGTTTTATAATAATGAGAACTGTCTGTTTCTTTAGTTTTTTTTTCATCATATCCCAAAATCATTATGCGGCTATTATGGCTCACAGCCATATATTGTTGTGAAAATGCTTTGTTTATTACTAAGCAAAGCATTAATAGTAAAAACAGTGCGAGCTTAATACGTTTGAAAGTCAATATGTTTGTTATAGAATTCAATGGTTTATTTTAATAAACGAAAATACTTTGAAATTGTTTTACTAAATAATCAAAGGATAAGAAAAATTTGCTTGTCAGACTGTAATTCAAATTGACATTGCTACCATTTCAGCGATGTCATAATTTTTAATTTCCTCGTCTTTATTTTTATATTTCAAGCCATCTGTAAGCATGACCATGCAAAACGGACAAGCTGTTGCAATAATGTCTGCACCAGTAAAAATTGCTTCTTCTGTGCGTTCGGCATACACTTCTTTATTTCCCTTTTCAGCCTCTTTAAACATTTGACCTCCACCGGCACCACAGCACAAGGCGTAGCTTTTGTTTCTTTTCATTTCGGTAAAATCAATCTGCAAATTTTTTAAAACACTTCTGGGAGCTGAATATTCATTGTTGGCTCTGCCCAGATAACACGGGTCGTGAAAAGTAACTTTTTTACCTGATAAACTCTGATTTAAAATCAATTTTTTTTCTGCAATCATTCTGCTTAAAAACTGGCTGTGATGTTCGACCTGATAATTTCCGCCAAATTCAGGATATTCATTTTTGAAAGTATTATAATCGTGAGGACAACAAGTTACAATTTTTTTAACTCCATAAGCATTTAATAAATCAATAATCATCAGTGTTTGCATTTGAAACAGCATTTCGTTGCCTGCTCTGCGGGCAGCATCGGCAGTATCGGTTTCTTCAATGCCTAAAACTGCAAATTCAATATTTAAATGATTAAGAATCATGACAAAAGAACGTGTAACTTTTTTATATCTGTCGTCATAAGCACCGGCAGAACCTATCCAAAATAAGTATTCAGGTGTTTTTCCCTGAGCTAAAACATCTGCCATTACCGGCAATTTGTAGTTTTCTTTTTCGGTCCAGTCATCAAACCATTTTAACCTGTCGGCTGGTGAATATTGCCATGGTGCACCATTGTTTTCAATATTAGCAAAAATTGAGTTCAATCCGCTTGGTGCTTTTGACTCTTCCATAACCAAATATCTTCTCATATCAACAATTAAAGACGGATGATTGATGTTTACCGGACACTCCTGAGCACAGGCATTACAAGTGGTACATGCCCATAATTCTTCTTCGCTGACGAAATCTCGTAATAATGATTTATTGTCTGAAAATGTTTTTCCATTTTTTATTAATTCAGAACCAATTTCATTCATTCGGGCTCTTAAATTCATTAAAATTTTTCTGGGAGATAATAGTTTTCCTGTGATATTTGCCGGACAAACAGAAGTGCAACGACCACATTGCGTACAGGTAAGTGAATCCAGGTAGTTTTTCCATGTTACATCTGCAACATCTTTAACCCCAAATCTTTCAATAATCTGAGAATCAGGATTCGAAGAAAATGCAGTATCAGGATTCATCATTAGTTTTACTTCACGGGTAATATTTTTATCGGCATCTAAATAACCCAAAGGTTCAAGCCGGCTAAGAAATACATTCGGAATTGACATAAAGACGTGAAAATGCTTGGAGTAGGGGAGTATATTGGCAAAAGCAAAAATAGTCAATATGTGAGTCCACCACATACTTTCATATACAAGCTCCATAATATCATGGTTTTCGGATGTCCAGAATAAGGCAAATACGCGGCTAACAGGATATAGCCCCAATATTTCTTTTCCTTCATTTTCCATCATTTTAATATAAAAAGTATTCATGCCCAAAAGTGTAAAAACAACCAACAAAATAAGTGTTAATGCAATGTGAGCATCATTGTGGTGACGATGAGTCATTTCTACGCCTTCAAAGCGATTTATATTCAGGTAATTTCGTCTGAAGAGAAAAATGATAATCAGAAACATTACTACAAAGGCTGCTATATCTCCTGTTGCTGTCATTAAATTATAAAAGCCTCCCATAAATGAAAATACCTTTTCTCCACCAGAAAAACCTTCAAATATCATTTCCAAAACAACAAAAAGCAATGCACAAAAACCCCAGAATGTCAATGCATGGAATAATCCTGTCAGTGGAAAACGAAATATTTTTGTCTGAACAATGGCTACTTTCAGCATAATTAAAATTCGCTTTCTTATATTACTGATGGGATATGGCTTTGTGAGTTTAAATAATTGATAGTATCGTCTGACAGTATAAAAAAAGACCCCTAAACTTATCAGAGCTGCTAAAATAAATAAGATTTGCTTTAACATTTTTATTGATTTTTTATTTAAAACTATAAAAAAATGAGTTGGCAAGTTAATGCATATTTATTTTACAAAATCAGAAAGAAACTTTTAAGAACGTTTCTTAATTATAACAGCAATTCATTGAAAGAAGTTTTATAATTTTGCAGTAAATATATAATATGAAAAAAGCATTAATTGCTCTGACTTGGATTGCATTAACAATTTTTAATATTAAGGCTCAGCCGGTAGTTAAACTTGATTACAGTTTATTTAGCGATAATCTCAGTAAAGTGATTATTGATAATTATAAGTCTGCTGACTGGCAGGAAGACGAACTTCTAATTTATATTACTTTTTGTGAAAGCAAAGATGATGGGGAATGTTTTGTGGTTACAATTAGTAATGATGGAAAATATCCTGAATTGGATAGTTTGGAGAAATCAAGCCTGATTAAATACAATTACAAAGGAAGAAAGGTACAGTATTGTAAGAATGAGCGTAGCAACAGCTTGCTTTATAAAATTGAAGAATATGGGATTTGGGTAACAGTATTCTCATTTGGTGAAGATAAAAAACTTCTGGAAAAATTATTAT
>Ga0116204_1002022_pt1 | contig 11155 bp, 12 predicted proteins | sample LakKivwa52mmetaG_FD_94481 | JGI IMG/M metagenome (GOLD analysis project Ga0116204, IMG submission 94481) | Anoxic lake water microbial communities from Lake Kivu, Rwanda to study Microbial Dark Matter (Phase II) - Lake Kivu water 52m metaG | ecosystem: Environmental > Aquatic > Freshwater > Lake... | reverse complement strand
CCTCCCCCACCCGGGGCTCCCAAGAACTGGGCAGGCATCGGGAACCGATGACGGACCAGATAGACATAACCAACACCTCCTCTCGATTTTTCGCTTGACGCAAGCGCAGGGCGAACGAGCGTGGCGAAGACAGGCCAAGCGAATACAGCGCAGACGGATGACGAGCGACGCAAGCGAAGCGCGGCGGAACGAGGAAGAAGGCGGAGCGGCGTGAGCGCGCCGTTGTCGGAGCAGCGAGTGAGCGCGGAGGCAGTCAAGGGCGCAGGCAAGGAAAAGGAAGATTTTTCCCGGCATGGACCGTGAGCGCCTTACATCTAAAGCCCCTTCACGGTCCGTGACGGAAAAAATACGCTTTTCCGGTGGGCTGCAAGGCCCATAGGGCCGAAGCCCATGCCGGAGCTTGTATACCCTTGACGGCCGGAGCCTTAAGCCCGCGCTACAATGGAAAGCGATAGAGAGAGGAGGTACCTTTTAGAGGGCGGGTCGCGGGTCCCCCTTGAGGGGGAAAGAAAGGGGGTGATCAAAACGGGCGATGCGGTAGCCCCTTGGCGATCTTATCGACAATCGCGGGCAAAGCGCACCCGGTGACCGGGAAAAGGCAGATTGCAGGGGGCGTGACAGAGCCGTCAGGCGATGGCGCGACCCATGCGTACCGCAGCAAGGGACATGACAGACCCGTAGGGGCTGGCATGGGCCCTTGCCCTTAAGGGGCGGGTGGTCGGGAATTCCCCCTCCGGGGGATGCAGGGGGGACAGGGAAAATGCAAGGGGCGTGACGGCCATCCTTCCGGTGGCCGGCGCGAACCTTGCGTACTGCTATCTCATATAGTCAGACTGCGGCATATACATAATTCAATATTCAGCTTACTCTGTTCAAATGCGAATATTCGGAGTGTAATCCACACTATTGAGTACCAATCCCCTAAAGGCATGATACCGATTGATTTGTGACAGCTGACACTATATAGATAAGCCAAGGTGAATAAGGTGAATGCAGCAGTGAAAATAACAAGCACGAAATGGAGTCGCATATAGATTTTTGTTCGGATGAGTGATGCATGGATGATCGTCGAATAGCCTCAAAGCAAAAACATCCTCCAGTGTATCAGATACTTCACGATGCGCTTGAGGAAATAGGCAGTCCGACAACCAACGTAAAGCTGAAAGATTGGATCCGTTCTCGCTACCCAAAGATACCTTCGGGTACGATCGGCGCACAGAGAATCATCTGCACAGTCAACCAACCCTCTCGCGTTCATTATGTTCAATGTCAAAAAACACGACGTTGTAATGATCCTCGATATGACTTTCTCTATTGCCCAGCGCGCGGACAGATCGAGTGGTACAATCCCAAGAAGCACGGGCATTGGCACATCGAGAAGGATGCCAAAGGTCTTTTCGCCATACGCCTTAACGGTGGCAAACCGATCTATCCAGCGTCTCGCGGCCCTGTAAATACCCATTCCCTTCATAGCCTTCGTAGACCTTTATCGATCATTCCCGTGATACAGGAGCAGATCGACGCGGCAAAAGAGCTTCACCAACGTTTGCCCAAGTGGGCCGCAACAGATCGAGCCTTCGAACGCCTGGGACGACAATTCGGTTGGGATCGAGAGAGTTGTATTCTCAAGGCAGCTGTGATTAACGACCTATACTCTACCCGTGTCTATGCAATATGGCGGATGGCGGAACACCTGATGAATATAATGAAGCACCCTCCACGAGATCCCGAGGAAGTGGTCAAGGCAATCGCCAGCCTGCCGGATGACGACGGGACTACAAGACGAAAGCACTGGAGCTTCGCATCCAAAATAGGCCATTTCTTTATCCACGGGGACAAATACCCTATCTACGATTCATTTTGTCGGGACATGATCGCGTATCATCTTGGGCGGAATTCATCCCCGGAGGACACAGGTAACCCTTATCGGAGATTCGTGGTGAACCTCAATAAACTTAGAGATAAATCCGGTCTGTCGGCGACACTGCGGGACCTCGATCGGTACATGTGGTTGGCTGGGCAATACCGCGAATGGTTGAAAAAGGGCAATAAAGCTATCCTCAACAAGGAACTACGTTTGCTCTTCGAGGACCAGAATCAGGAGATTCGGCAATTGCTCAGCATTCTCTGGCCTGGAGTCAAATAGAGGAGCGTTGATCATCAGAAAGGGAAATTTAGAAAAGAAGAAATAAATTGACAAAACCATAACCGCAGTTAGGAAAAGCTCAAATGTCTGTCCATAAAATCCCGGTCAGCAAACTCAGCCCTGAAGCCCTGCAGGGGGTCATTGAAGAATTTATTTCCAGAGATGGAACCGATTATGGCCAAATAGAGGCTTCCCCGGAAACAAGCTTTAGGCAAGTGAAATCCAGGCTTACAACCGGAGAGGCGGTTCTAATCTTTGACGACGAGACCGAAACCACCAATATATTCCTGGCGAATGATCCGGTGTTACAAAAGCTTGATTGACCAGGAATCAAATAGAGAAAGATATCTCAGGATAAAAACCCCGCCCTGTGCCGTTTTTACCTTGAAATAACTGATTTCAGGCCGAGTGGGATCAATGCCTCCTTCATGCCAGCGATCGACGATTTCCGTTATCTCACGGCGATATCCCTGGTAGGAGAAAGCGATTGGACGTTCATTTACCTTGTAACCGCTGTAGCACTCGACCTGTGTTCTTTCGTAATCCATAGAGCTTATTTCAGCTCCGGTGCGGATGGCTTATCCCCGGTCGCCTTATTCTTCTCACCCGCCGCCTGGCGGGTCTGAACCATTCAGGTTTGCACGCCAAACTTCGGCAAAATCACCGCCTGAAGAAAAAACCAGACGACCACTACCCCAACGATGAGCAACAGACCCTTCATCGCAATATCCCTCGCTTGTATTTTAATTTTTCCAGCACTGAAAAGGTAATCATCCCTGTCCAAAAGTCAAACATCCGAGACGACATCCGAGACGACGCCGTTCCCGCTCGCACTCGGAAACGCGACTGAAGCAACCTACATATGACAGGTCTTTGTCTTCACCAATAACGGAATCGTCGGATGAAGTGGGGTTCTCTATGGATCTTTTCCCGGTCTGTCCATCCATCCTATAATCCGCTCACCCCGTCCAGCACCTTCAGCATCTCGCTGTTCTTCGGGATGTCCGACATGCTTGTGCCGTACTGAGCGAACGTTAGAGCGCCCTTCCGGTCAATCACGAAAAGTGCGGGCATCCGGCCCAGCCTCAGCAGCTTCCATTCCTGGCCGTGAAGGTCGGCGAGTTTTCCGTCCTCGTCGGGAACGCCGATCATGGGCAGTTCCTCTTTCTTCCAGTACTCCGCAACCTTCTCCGCGGCATGCGGAGCGACGACGACAATCGTGGCGTTTCTTGACGTGAACTCCTTGTAATCCTGTTTCATCTGGCCCAGATGATTTCTGGCGAAGGGTCAACTGAAACCGCGCAGAAAGACAAGCATCACGGGACCATGCTGCCTTAACTCCGAGAGAATTATTTTTCGGCCATCATGGGAGACTGCTTCGAATTCAGGTGCGGCCATCCCGGTGGCCATGGCCGATAACGCAACGAGCGACACCAACATGTCATAGAAAACCATGGAACACCTCCTCTGCTTCACGTAATAAAACCTCAAGACGTAGTATGTCAGTATATCCCCATCTCGCATCCTCCGGCCAGCGTCCCTCCCAGTTCACGGCACTGTTCCAGGATTGCTTCCGTAATCTCTCCCTTGGCGACGACGGGGGTGAACACCCTTTTGAATTTATATCCCAGAGCGATTCGCTCGATGGCGCTCAGCGCGCCGGTTCCGTCATTTCCCGCGCTGATGAAGACGACGTAAGGCTTGCGGAAGACCTTGTCCTGCGCCCCGTAATAGGTGCGGTCAAAGAAATCCTTGATCATGCCGGACATATAGCCGAAGTTTTCCGGCGTCCCGATCGCCAGGCCGCTACAGGCCAGAAGATCTTCGAGGGTCGCTTCACAGGCTTTCTTTAGGATGACTTCCGTGTGTTCGATGGCCTTCGCACCGTCAGCGACAGCCTTGGCCATCTGTTCCGTGTGGCCGGTCTGGGAATGGTAAACAACGAGAATTCGGGTCATTTGATTGATTTTGTTTTTGTGACGGTCTTGACTCTACACTGCCGCTTCACCCACCCCTTCACATCCTGCAGAAAATCCTCTCTGAATTCCTCCGGTTCCAGGATCACGATGTTGGGTATCCAGGACTTCATGATATTCCAGATTTCCTCGTAATGACCCACCCTGTACGAAACAACGAGCGAGTCGTCCGGCCGTTCCTCTTTAATCTCCTGGGTGGGAAACATCTTGCGCCGTTTGAAATAATGACTAATCGACGCATCGACGAGAATAGTCACCCCCAGGTTACGCTCTCCGGTGAACCAGATGTTGGCGCTACCACGAAGGATGGCGTCCAGATCATCTGGGACCCCCTCGCATAGGCCTCCGCAACAACGGAGATCCGTGATCTTGTCGAGGGCGTAGCGCTTGAGAATCCCGGTGCTCGGCTCGTTGCCGATCAGATACCAAAAGCCGCCGAAATAGACGATCCGGTAAGGCTCCAGATTCACGGGATGCATCTCGGCCCCCTGCCCCGGCACATACTGGAATCCGACCCGCTTCTTCTCTTTGATCGCCTTGACCATCCGATTGAGCAATACGCTGTCAAGCGGCACCGCATCGTCGATCTTCACAAAAACCGGCATGGACGTGACGCAGTCGTAGAGGCGGTCCAGAACGCCGTCCGCCGCCTTCCTGAAGGGCTCCCCCAACTGCCCCACGATGTTCTTCAAAGCAACCACCAGGGCCAGTTCCGTGTCGTCGAAGACCTCCAGGTTCTTCACCAGGTCCTTGCTCATCCGATAGCTTCCCTTTTGCATCTCATGCAGGGGGAAACCCGATTCCTTGAGGAGCAGCAGATCGCGCTGGATCGTCCGGGGCGTTGTCTGGAACTGCTTGCTGAGCCAACTGCTGGAGACCTTTTCCTTCTCCATGAAGATCCTGAGGATTTGCCCCAGCCGGAGCAGCTTCGTCTGTGTATTTTTATCGCGAACCATCCTCTATCCCTCCCATAAAACCCCAGATCGATATTCACCAAAATAATGCGACGCACCTTTGTCGTTCCAGTATGGAATTACCAGGAAAAACCGCATAAGGTCAAGCCAAAAGAGGGAAAGGAGAAGGAAAAATGGAAAAGATCGTCGAAACATGGATGGACGGAATCAAGTTCGGAGAGCTTCAGATTCACGGTCATGTCGTCGTCATCCCCATAATCGGTGAGAACGGTTCCGGCCCGGATTACCTGACAATGAAGGAGGCGCTGGAAAGTCAGTTCCTGACGGTCACCGAAGTAACGGAAGGGGGAACCGTCCCGGAGCTGAAAGTGATCAACAAAGGGGGAAAGCCCGTTTTGCTCCTCGACGGCGAAGAACTCTCAGGAGCCAAGCAGAACCGGGTCCTCAACACCACGATCCTGCTCAAGGAGAAATCGGAAACGCTCATTCCCGTGAGCTGCACCGAACACGGACGCTGGTCTTATCGTTCCGCGCACTTTGAGGAATCGGGCCATATCATGTCGGCAAAGCTCAGAAGGATCAAGAATGCCTCGGTACACGAGAACCTAAAAGCCATGCACGCATTCCGGTCTGATCAGGGGGCCGTCTGGGACGAAATCGCGATTCAGGCGCATATAAACAAAGTCAGCCCCGTCACGGGAGCGATGAAAGACGTTCTGGAAGCAAAGCAGGAAGACCTGGACGCCTTTCTGGAGCATCTCCCGATCGTCGTCGATCAAAGTGGCCTTGTTGTCCTGGTAAACGGGAAAGTCGTCGGCCTGGATATGGTTTCACGCCCGGCGGCATTCGGAATGCTCCACCCCAAGTTGATCCGGAGCTATGTGATGGATGCTCTCACGGAGAAACCGGTAATGGCTAAGGAGACACCCCGTGACATGGCCGATGCGTTCCTGAAGAAGATTCCCCAATGCAAGGAGCAGCCATTCGACTCTATCGGCTACGGCCGGGATTACCGCTATGAGGGAAAGAAGATCGTCGGCTCCGCGCTGGTGCATGAAAACACGGTAATCCACATGGCCTTTTTCCAGATCACGGAAACAGAAAAGGCCGGTCACATGTCTCCCGTCTCCAGGAGAAGGGCGTATCGGACCAACTGATCCATGGCCAGGAGTAATCTGAAACGACAAGCATTCATAGGTTGTCAGAAAGAGGGGAACGATGATGGGAAGAGTGATCAAGTATACGGACAAGGGTAGACAGGGAAGGAAGGTTTCTCCTTCCACCGAATCCCCGTCGATGGGGGCGGCAGAACTCACGGAGGCAAAGCGAGGGGAAAACATCAAGGATACGGTTGGAACGTGGACCGAGGAGGATCTCAATCTCCATAAGTTGTTGCTGCTGGATCTGATGGAAAAGGAGGAATTCGCCCAGGCGAGGATCGTCGCACAACATCTGACAGATCTTCAGCCGGAGGAACCATATGCATGGTACCTGCGGGGTGTGGCGCTTCTGGAATTGTCCGATCCGCGGCAGGCAGAGCCCTGCCTCCTCAAATCGATGGAAATTCAGGGCACGGATGCAGCCGACTGCTATCAGATGTCACGTGCCCGCCTGCTTCAGGGAGATCTGGAAGGGGCCGGTAACTGGTGCCGTCGGGCTTTGGAGCTGGACCCGGAGAAGCCTGGCCTCCACTGGCTGTTGATGAAGATCCATTCGCTCCGGGGAGATGTCGATGCCGCCATTGCTGTCGGAAAAGAGGCGTTGCCAAAAATAAAAGACGCTTCCGATGAGGTCGGGACACGCCTGAAGCTCGCGAACCTCTTCCTGTCTAAAACCGCCTTCGATGAGGCGGAAAAACAGTTGCAAAAGGCCATGAAGCAGGAGCCTAACAACTCCGAACTCTGGTCACTGTTGGGTCATTGCCTATGCAGACAACACAAAACAAAAGAATCCCTGAAGGCATTCCAGAGGGCCGTGGAGATTGATCCCAACTCTCCCAACGACCTGTACAACATAGGAGATGCCTACCTTGGGCTCGGACAGCCTGACAAGGCGATCAATCCGCTACTTCAAGCAATCCGGCTCAAGGACGATTACAGACTCGCCCATTACGATCTGAGTCTCGCCTATTTCAGTCTCAAAAAATATCGGGAAGCCGAAATGTCGGCCCGGGCGGCCCTATACGATGACCCGGAGATGGAGTTCCAGGGGTCAAAACTGGGGATGGGCGCCACCGAGAATCTGGGTCTGGCACTGCTGAATCAGGGAAAGCTGGAGGAGGCCGAAGCCTGCTTCCGGCGGACTCCCACATGTTTCGCACAAACCTCTTTCAACCTGGGTCTCACGCTTTTCCGGATGCACCGATACGCCGAAGCCTTTGACCATTTCCGGAGGGCCGTGGCACTCGAACCAGAGGATGCGGAATACCATAACCTTCTCGGGCAGACGTATGACGAACTGGGTCAGCCGGAAGAGGCGGAAAAATCGCTGATGCGTTCCATTGAGCTTGATGCAAACGATGCAACGGGGCACTACGATTTGGGCGTCATTCTCGCGAAACGCAAGGGGCGGGAGAACGAGGCGCTTACAGCCTTCCAACAGGCCTTGAAGCTCGATCCGGAAATGCTCTGGGCCTATTACGGTCTCGCCTGTCTGCATGCCGTCGCAGGAAAGGAAGGGCCGGCGCTGAAATTCCTGGAGAAGGCCATGAAGAAAGGATTCAAGGAATTCGATCATATCGAAAAGGACAATGATTGGAACGGTTTCAGGAAGAAACCCGGATTCATCGGATTGCTGGAAAAGTATCGGAATACGGAAACGATTACCCGGATAACGCCTGTTTCCAGGAGAAAGCGCATCGAGTGAATGCGGAATCATTGATTCTTTTTGAAAGATTTTCCGTATGCAAGGGTCTACAAGTGTTATAAGGATCATGAGTATATCGATCACATCGAACTCATCCGCTAATGAGGAGGGTGTGTGACGAAGCTTTTACGCGAAATAGAAAACGATGACGACTGGGATTGTCCCGACGAGCTCATATCCCACCCCGACCCGGTAGCGCCTCCATCCGGACGGTTGATCGTGAAGCGTGGCGGACACAGCATTACCCGTCACATTCCCAAGCCGGTTGTCCTCGTGGACACCCGTGAGAAATGCCCTTTCGATTTCAACCGATTCCCGAACTGGATTGCAGCCGAAAAACGACAAGCATTGAAGGCCGGCGATTACAGCGTAGAGGGCATGGAGACACTGCTTGTCCTGGAGCGAAAAACGCTGACCGACCTCATCACGACCGTCATCCAGCAGCGGGAGCGATTTTTGAAACAATGCGAGAAAATGGCGAAGTACCGCTGGCGAGCCCTGCTGATCGAGGCCAGTTATGAAGACATCAAGTCGCCCTACGACGAGGAATACAATACACTGGCCCATCCAAATGCTGTTTCCGGAACCCTCGACGCGTTAGAAGCCCGCTTTGGTATCCCGGTGATCTATACTTCTCTTTACCGCCCATTGGCTGAAGAGAAGGCAGCAAGCTGGCTATCGAAACACTTTACCTACTGGTATCTAGAGGAAAAAGGCTTCGGCCGGGTGCTGCAGGAGGGGGATTTGTGATTCTGATGATTGCTCTTCGGCTTTACTGGTACTTCTTACTCTTGTCTTTATTTTTGGCACTACGCAGACGTGGTGTGGCAAAGAATAGACTGTTTATGGATCTCGTTTAAATTTCACTTAGGAGGTGTATGGCTATGTGGAAGGCATACAGAAAAAAGCTCAAACCGGAACTGATTAACTGCTTGAATGATCTTTATGCGGAAAAAGGCTCTTGGTGGCAAACCATTGTCGATGACAACCAGGTTTTTATCCTAGTAAGAGACAATGAGCTTCACGTCCTTGTCCATGGAGGGCTGCTGTTAATGATAACCATCGACAGCAACGGAAGGATTGTTTGTAAAACTCATGAGGAATATCTGAATTTGAGATCAGAAGCAGACCCGTATGTAACGATATCTGAAAAACATACGGCATCACCAAAGCTTGTTGAAGGATTAACGGAATTCGTGCGGAACTATAGTAAAATCAAGCATCGGGTAAAAAACTTCGTAGGCAGTGAACGACAATATTGTCACGCATTGAGCCTGAATATTAAAGAAATCGTTGATAGGGAAACTGGACTTGTTCTTGAAAAAGGCGGGGAGAATATTCGAAATAAAGCTCAGAAAGTTGATCTACAGGCCGTTTCAGACGATGGCAACATGGTTTTTTTGGAAGTTAAATTGTTCAGCAACCCGGAAGTCCGTTCCCTGAAAACACCTCCCGTGGTCAACCAGCTTCAAAAATATGAAAGCATCATTAAATCGCACGAACAGAGAATTATTGATGCCTATGCCGAACAGTGCGAAACTTATTCACGGTTGAATGGAGCATTCTTCAATAACATGCTCCCGGATCCATCCAATATTCACATTCATCCTACAGTCAGGCTTATCATAACAGACTTTGACGATGTGCAATTAAAGTATTCACTGCCTGGAATCCGAGAAAGCATCGAGAAAGGAATGGGATGGGGGAAAAATGCAGACAATTTGATAACGATCGGCAATCCAGATAACATAAAAACAAGGCACATCTTTAAAGGAATATCAGAATATCCGTCTAAAGGTTGATACGGGCGAGGGGGGAAAGTGTCTTTAGATCTTTCGGTACTGGTCGATAAAAAGCTGTCTGAAGAACAGTTGAAATCTGTCCATGATTTTCTGCGGGCAAATGGATTCTGCAAGGATCGGTATGGTTACCTCTCCGATGTCGATAATATTTCCCTCGATGTCTATCCCGACTCCGATCCTGAGAAGGATGACTTTTGGACAGAAGATCCTCCTAGCGTTGTACGGTTCGTCCCCAAGACCGATATAGGTCTCGAATCAAGACACAACCGCGAGTCCCATGAAATGAACTACCGTCTAGCAAAAGAATTGGCAAAGATTGCAGGCGGTGTGATCTACGATAACCAAGTCGGAATGGTGTATGACTCGGATGGGAAACCCCTTGATCACTGCAAAACAGGAGATCGCTTTGATGAATATGGTTCAGGGATGGATCTATTTATGAGGGGTGTTGGCCTGTTGAGTGCCATCATCGGGAATAAGCATTGTGGCGCGAAGTAAAGAGGTTATTTGATGCAGTTGATTATTCATCGAGGGGCGCACCAGGTCGGTGGAAGTTGCGTGGAACTTAACCACGAGAATTTCACGATCCTCCTGGATATTGGACTCCCTCTCGACAGCGGCTTCAATGATGATCCGGAATCCCACCTGCCCCAACCTTTTTTTGATGCAATACGGCAAGGGACAAGAAAAATCGATGGCGTGCTTCTTTCCCATGCCCACATGGATCACTGCGGCCTGGTGGGAATGTTGCCGCAAGACATCCCGGTATATTGCGGGCATGCTTCGGCTGAACTGATGGATCTGACTTCAAGGATCAGTCTTCATCATATGCAATCCGTCTCTCCTCGTTTTTTCAAGAACAGGGAGCCGTTCAGCATAAGACCATTCTCGATCACGCCTTATCTCATGGACCATTCGGCTTTCGACTCTTACTCCTTTCATATCTCTGCCGGCGGGAAAAGCCTCTTTTACACTGGTGATTTTCGGGCTCATGGAAGAAAGGCAAAAACTTTCGATCGCCTGATCAACAACCCGCCACATGTGGATGTATTGCTGATGGAGGGAACAATGGTCGGTTCCCGATCAGATGAAGCGGCATGTACAGAAGAAAAACTTGAAGAACAATTCGCACGACTGATTGCAGAAACACCAGGGATCGTCATGGTCAGCACCTCCAGTCAGAATATTGACCGCTTGGTAACCCTCTTTAGGGCCGCAATCCGCTCCCAACGTTTTTTCATCATAGATTTTTACACCGCTGAAATCCTCGAGAGGCTTGGTCACTACGCGAACATCCCGCAACCCTCTTGGTCTAAAATCAGAGTATGTTATCCAAAGCGCATGGGAAAGTGGTTCGTAAGGCTCGGACTTCGGGATATCCTGGCAAAGCATCGTCAGAACGAGATCAGATGGACAAGGCTAAGAGCGATTGAAGATAAAGTGGTCCTGCTG